>VMBT01000241.1_pt1 | contig 36699 bp, 34 predicted proteins | sample 4404301 | NCBI WGS metagenome assembly VMBT01 (sample SAMN12238535, study PRJNA552566) | marine metagenome | isolation source: Coastal seawater | place: USA: coastal Georgia, Sapelo Island | collected 2008-08/2009-08
AGAAGCAGAAGCACCAGCAGAAGCAGAAGCACCAGCAGAAGCAGAAGCACCAGCAGAAGTAAATGAGGTTGTTGAAGAGGACAAAAAAAATACGGATGAGTCATCCAAGTCCTAAAACTCTATTCGATAAAATCTGGTCACACCATCTTGTTAATAGCCAAGATGATGGCACATGTCTGATTTATATTGATCGTCATTTAGTTCATGAAGTTACGAGTCCCCAAGCTTTCGAAGGATTAAGAAATAATAATAGAAAAGTTCATCGTCCAGAAAGTACCTTTGCGGTAGCTGATCATAACGTTCCAACCTCTGATCGTTCCAAAGGAATTGACAATGAGGAAAGCAGAATTCAAGTAGAAACACTTGAGAACAACTGTAAAGAGTTTGGAGTAACACTTTTTCCCTTATTAGATAAGAGACAAGGAATAGTTCATATTGTTGGGCCAGAGCAAGGAATAACTCAGCCTGGTATGACAATAGTGTGTGGAGATAGTCACACAGCAACTCATGGAGCATTCGGTGCACTTGCTTTTGGAATAGGAACTAGTGAAGTTGAGCATGTTTTAGCTAGTCAGACTCTTATTCAACAACCTGCAAAAAACATGAAGATATCAGTCAATGGCAATTTAAAATCGGGTGTTACAGCAAAAGATATTATTCTTCATATAATAGGTGTTATTGGTACAGCAGGAGGAACAGGCTACGTAATTGAATATACTGGTGAAGCAATCCAGTCATTAAGCATGGAAGGCAGAATGACTATTTGTAATATGAGCATTGAAGCTGGAGCTAGAGCAGGATTAATTGCTCCAGATGAAAAAACTTTTAATTATATTAAAGGCAGACCATATGCTCCAAAAGGTGAGGATTGGGATAAAGCATTAGCTTTCTGGAAATCTTTGCCCTCAGATGAAAATGCAAGTTACGATAAAGAAATAAACATAAATGCTGAAGATATTACCCCTCAAATAACATGGGGAACTAGCCCTCAAGACGTAGCTCCTATTAATGGCAAAGTCCCAAACCCTGAGATTATAAAAGACTCTAATAGAAGGAAAGCAGTTGAGCGCTCACTTGAATATATGGGTTTAGAGCCTAACCAAGAGATTGAAAAAATAAAAATTGATAAAGTATTTATTGGCTCTTGTACAAATGGAAGAATTGAAGATCTAAGAGAGGTTGCAAGAGTAGTTGAAGGGAAAAAAGTATCTGTTGAGGCTATGATAGTTCCTGGCTCAGGTCTGGTAAAAGAACAAGCAGAGGTTGAAGGATTAGATAAAATTTTTATTGAAGCCGGTTTTGATTGGAGAGAGCCTGGTTGCTCAATGTGTTTAGCTATGAACCCTGATCAATTGAAACCTAAGGAAAGATGTGCATCAACTTCAAATAGAAATTTTGAGGGAAGACAGGGCAGGGAAGGAAGAACGCATTTAGTGAGTCCAGCAGTTGCAGCAGCATCAGCCATCAAGGGAACTTTTGCACAAGAAAGTGATTTGTAATGGAAAAATTTGAACTTTTAAAAGGCATTGCTGCTCCTTTAGAAATGATCAATGTTGATACTGATATGATTATTCCCAAACAGTTTTTAAAAACAATTAAACGCTCCGGTCTTGGGAAAAATCTTTTTCATGAACTTCGATATGATATTCAAGGTAATATAAAAAATGATTTTGTGTTAAATTGGGATCCATACAAACAAGCCTCTATTTTAGTCGCTGGAGATAATTTTGGTTGTGGGTCAAGCAGAGAGCATGCGCCCTGGTCACTCCTAGACTTCGGATTTAAATGCATCATAGCTCCAAGTTTTGCTGATATATTTTATAATAATTGTTTTAAAAATGGAATTCTTCCAATTCGTCTTGATCAAAAAACAGTTGATGTTTTGATGGATCAAGCAAATCAAAAAAAACAATTAACTATAAATCTTAAAGATCAATTAATTGTTTTAGAAGATGGAAATACGATTGAGTTTCAAATTGATCCGTTTAGGAAAAAATGTTTACTTGAAGGTTTAGATGATATTGGTTTAACTCTTCAAAAGAAAGAAAAAATTGATCAATATGAAGCTTCTTTAAAAAACACACATCCCTGGATTATTTAAATGAGTAATAAAAAAATATTAGTCTTGCCTGGAGACGGCATTGGCAATGAAGTCATGCATGAAGTTTTAAATATAATAGATTGGTTATCTAAAACTCGGTCTATGTCATTTGATATTTCTGAGAGACTAGTTGGTGGCACAGCATACGATAAAGAAGGAGATTCTATAAGCGATGAGACTATGCAAGAGGCATTGGACTCAGATGCAGTCTTATTTGGAGCAGTAGGTGGTCCAAAATGGGACGATGTGGAAAGAGAAAAACGCCCGGAAGCTGCATTACTAAGGTTGAGAAAAGAGCTCGACTTATTCGCAAACTTAAGGCCAGCAGTAGTGTTTGATGCACTTGCAGACTCATCTCCTTTAAAACTAAATATTGTCAAAGGTTTAGATATTCTTATCCTGAGAGAGTTGACTAGTGGAGTTTATTTTGGTCAACCGAGAGGTATATCAAAGGTAAATGATAGTGAAGAAAAAGCTATTGATACGCAAAGTTATACTACTTCAGAAGTTTCAAGAATAACACGTGTGGCATTTGATTTAGCTAGACTTAGAAATAATAAAGTAACTTCAGTTGAAAAATCTAATGTAATGGAAACTGGAATGTTTTGGAAAAAAATTGTTTCACATCTTCATCAAAATGAATTTCAAGATGTCGAATTACATCACATGTTAGCTGACAACTGCGCTATGCAACTTGTTAGGAACCCAAAACAGTTTGATGTTATTTTAACAGATAATTTATTTGGAGATCTGTTAAGTGACATAGCAGCAATGTTAACTGGATCACTTGGTATGCTACCTTCTGCTTCATTAGGACCATTATCAGAAAATGGTTCGAGATCAGCAATGTATGAACCTGTTCATGGAAGTGCTCCCGATATAGCTGGAGAAGGAAAAGCAAATCCTCTAGCGATGATTATGAGCTTTGCAATGATGCTTAAATATAGTTTTAATATGATTGAAGACAGTAATTTAATTGAAAAGGCAGTCCAATCAGTTCTTTCTCTAGGTTTAAGAACTTCTGATATAAGTGATGGAGCAAATAAAGTTGTATCAACTCAAGATATGGGAAAAGCTGTAATTGAAGAATTAAAAAAACTAACAGGCAACTAACTTAATGAGTAATAAATTTAACATAGCAGTTGCTGGAGCTACAGGTAATGTTGGAAGAGAAATCATTCAAATTTTAGAAGATAAAAATTTTCCTGTTGATCAATTATTTTTATTAGCTTCCTCGAGATCCAAAGGTCAGACTATTGAATTTAGAGGTGAACAATTAATTGTGCAAGACTTAGCAGAATTTGATTTTTCAAAAGCTCATATAGGCTTATTTTCACCAGGAGGAAAAGTCTCAGGTGAATATGCTCCAAAAGCTGCAAAAGCGGGCTGTTTAGTTATTGATAATACGTCGTACTTTAGAATGAACAATGATGTTCCTTTGATTGTTCCTGAGGTTAATGCTTCAGATTTAGAAGATTTTTTTAACAACGATGAACGAAGTAATATTATAGCAAACCCAAATTGTTCAACTATTCAAATGGTAGTAGCTCTAAAACCTCTTCATGATCAAGCTATTATTAATAGAGTTGTAGTATCAACTTATCAATCAGTATCTGGTGCAGGCAAAGATGCTATGGATGAGTTGTTTAATCAAACGCAAAATATATACGCAAATAAAAACATGGAAAAAAATAAATTTACTAAACAAATAGCATTTAATGTTATTCCTCATATCGATACTTTTGTTGATAATGGCAATACAAAAGAAGAAGAAAAAATGATTAATGAAACAAAAAAAATATTAGACGAAGGAATTAAAGTATCTGCAACATGTGTAAGAGTACCTGTTTTTATTAGTCATGCAGAGTCAATAAATGTTGAATTTGACTCACCGTTAAGCGATAACGAAGCTACAGAACTTTTAAAAAAATTTGATGGAGTTTCAGTAATAGATTTTAGAAAAGACGAGGGGTATGTCACTCCTGTTGAAGCAGCGGGTGAAGACAAAGTGTATGTAAGTAGAATAAGAAACGATACATCTTTAGATAATGGTCTAAATTTATGGGTTGTTGCAGATAATTTAAGAAAAGGTGCAGCTTTAAATGCTGTTCAAATAGCAGAGTTAGTTATTTCAAAGTATTCAAGTTTTCTAAAAATCTAATCATCCTTTATTAATCTTTTTCCATAAATCTGTGAGTCCTGGAATTCATAATTATTTATTCTATAAAAAGTCTTAACTCTTATATTTGTGTTTCTTACAAATAAATTTATTTTTGGACATCCTAAGTGTAAAAGTTTTTTTTCTACAATTGACAATAGTGAAGAACCTATTCCTTTCTTTTGATATTCTGGAAGAACTGCTAAATAATATATGTACCCCCTGTGACCATCATAGCCTGCCATTGCAGATGCAATTATATTTTTATTGATTTCACCAATTATAAATAAATTATCTTTTATAGATAATTTTCTATTTATATCTTTAAGTGGATCATTCCATGGAACTATGAGTTTGCACTTTTTCCAAAGTTTAATAACTTCTTCTGAGTCGCTTTTTCTAAATTTTCTAAAATTTGTTTTACTCATAATATACTGGCGGTCTCGTAGGGACTCGAACCCCAAATCCATGTTCCGAAGACACGTGTGATATCCATTTCACCACGAGACCATTTTGATATTATATATTATTAATTTTTAAAATAAATATTTGGGGTTACCAAGAGCTATTAGGTTGTTCTAAGAAGGCTTTTTCTTCAATAGTAGATGTACGGTTTAAAATATTATTTCTATGAGGATATCTTCCAAATTTTTTAATAGGAACAGTATGATTATTCCATGATGTTTTTATTTTATCATAATATTTATAAGTTTTTAAATATGTATCTATAAGATTATGACCAAAAATATGATCACTAAGATCTTCACTATGAATGAGTGGCATTAAAAAAAAATGTATTTTGGTTTGACTTAGTTCTTCTAAATATCCTCTATCAACCCCTTCATTGACAATTAATCTTGTTTTATAATCTTGTTCGAAAGCCTTAGGGTTATCTCTAAATAGATTTCTTGAAAATTGATCTAGCAAAATTACAAGGGCTACACATTCTTCAGCAGTATCTTGCCATTCTTCATATTCACTATTAATTGCTTTTTCCAAATCCTTTAAAAATAATTTTTGAATTTTAGCATCAAATTGACTATCTTTTTTAAACCAGTCTTCCATTCCTGATTGTATAAACCAAAAATCTAATATTGCTTTTGCTCTTTCATTCACAGATTAGCTATAATATAGAAGATTTATCTTCATGACATTAAATAAATTAAACAACAAAATCATTCAGTGTAGAAATTGTGATAGGCTCGTTAACTTTAGAGAAAAAATTGCTACTGAAAAAAGACGTCAGTACATTGATCAAGATTATTGGGGAAAACCAATTACCGGCTATGGAGACGCTAACGCACAGTTGCTTATGATAGGTCTTGCACCAGCAGCTCATGGTGGGAATAGAACAGGTAGAGTATTCACTGGAGATAAATCAGCAGATTTTCTTTTCAAGTGTCTGCATAAATCAGGATTTGCTAATCAGAGCAACTCTATTTCAAGAGATGATGGATTGGTACTTTTCAATCTCTATTTAACAACTGCATTAAAGTGTGTCCCACCTGAAGATAAACCAAAGCCTGATGAGCTCAAAACATGTTTTAAATTTTTTAAGGAAGAAATAAGTTATTTATCAAAAATAAATACAATAGTAGCTTTGGGCAAAATCGCATTTGACGCTTGTTTAAATTTTTATATGCAAGATTATGATATTAAAAGAAAAGATTTCGTTTTTCAGCATGGAACAAAATATAATTTGCCAGACAAAAAAATTCTCATTGGTTCCTACCATCCTAGTCCAAGAAATGTAAATACTGGACGAATCAATGAAAAAAAAATGCTTTTACTATTAAACAACGTAAAAAAAGTAATGAAACGATAATGCCAATAAGAAGAAAATCAAGTATTCAAAAAAAATTTTTTGAAAGTATGGGTCAAGGTTCTTTGTTTGGACATGATAACATTCATTTTAAAACAGTTAATCTGCCACAGAAGCAAAAATTTATTAATCTATGTAAAAAATTTAATGTGAAATTAGTCGTAAATAAAAATAAAATTTTTTTCAATTTTATTAAAATTAATTAAATGAAACAATTTTTCTATCATGATCCAAAACTATTAATTTATGGTTTCTTAATAGTTTTTTTTGCGAGTTATGGTCAAACCTTTTTCATTTCTCTCTTTAATACTGAGATTAGGACATTTTATAATCTTTCTGATGGAGAATTTGGCCTTGTTTATGCTATCTCAACTTTACTAAGTTCATTTATACTGATTTCTTTTGCAAAATTAATTGATTACATTGATTTACGATTTTATTCTTTTATCGTTTCCACAGGACTTTTGTTAGCGTGTATTGGAATGGTAATACTTTTAAATAATATTATTTTTCTTTTTTTTGTTATTTTCATGCTTCGATTTTTTGGTCAAGGAGCAATGACTCATGCAGGTGAGACGACTATGGCTCGATACTTTGGTAATGATAGAGGTAAGGCTTTATCTGTAGCAACATTAGGAGGAATGACAGGTGTTATGTTCCTGCCCTATGTTTCAATAAATTTATTTAAGAATTTAGAGATGGGTCAGCTTTGGATTTATGCTTCATTATCTCTTATTTTTTTTATTCCATTTATATTTATAGCACTATCAGATCAAAAAATAAGACATAGTAAATTTGATGATAACCTTTTGCATGATCATCTAAATGTTAAACTGCGAACCAGAGATATCATTAAAGATAAAAAATTTTATATTTACTTACCTTTATCTATTGCAGCACCATTTATATCTACGGGTCTAATGTTTCATCAAATCTATATTTTTGAACAAAAAGAATGGTCTTTAGAAATGTTAGGGAATGGCTACATACTACTAGGTTTTTTCTCAATAATAGGCCTATTAATTGGTGGACCATTAATAGATAAACTAGATACTAAAAAAACTGCTATCACAGTTCTGCTCCCTTTATCATTATCAGTGATTGTCTTACTCTTATTTGATAGTGTGTTTTTTTTAATCATTTATATGAGCTTATATGGTTTTAATATGGGAATTTCGACACCGTTTATTGGCTCTTTATGGGCAGAAGTGTATGGAGTGAAAAGTTTAGGAACTGTTAAAGCGTTATTGCATGCTGGCGCAGTATTTGCTAGTGCCCTTTCACCTTTAGTGTTTGGATATATAATTGATTGGGGTTATGGAATTACCGAAATTGCCATAATTAGCTTACTTATTATAATTGTTTCAACACTTCTTCCTATTTATAATAAACTTCCATGACTGAAAAAGTAACAGAAAGTATTAAATTTTTAATGTCAGAAATTAAAAGATTATTGAAAAAGGAAAAAGAGGGCACAATAACTAAATCTGAAATTGAAACTTTAAAAAGTCTAAAAAACTTTCTCGGGAAAAATTAATGAGCTTTACAGTAATAGATCATTATGAAGGTTTTGAAAAAAATAACTTTATTAAAAGAGATGAGAGTCAAATAAACCTGCTTAATAGCGTTTCACTAAGTTGGGATCAATATAATAAAAATAATCTATTTTATTCAAAAAGAAAAAAACTTGGAGTGTATATATATGGTTCAGTTGGCTCTGGTAAAACATTTATACTTAACTTGTTTTCTCAGTTTTCTAAAGTTGGTAAGAAAATACATTTCAATAACTTAATGAACGATGTTCATGCTGAAATAAATTTAAGCAGTGAAAAGGAAAAGAGCTTAGAAACATTTATAAAAAAACTATCTCAAAATATAAAAATTCTTTTTATTGATGAATTGCACATATTCAATATTGTTGATGCTTTATTGATAAAAAAAATTTTTGAACTTTTAGAAAACAACAATATTTTTGTAATGACCTCATCTAATTTTGAGCCAGAATCACTCTACAAAAATGGTCTACAAAGAGCTGATTTTGTCCCCTTCATTGAACACATAAAAAATAACTATGATGTAATTAAAATAGATAGTGAAAAAGACTACAGAAGACTCACACTAAATCAGTCTAAAACATATTTTACTCCAATAAATAGAGATACCCGTGAAGAATTCAAATTATTGTTCGAGAGACTTGTAGATATTAATAGTCTGACAACAAAGACGGTATCAGTAAACAGCAGAGAGATTAAATTTACTAATTGCACTGCTAATGTTGCCTACTGCACTTTTGAATTTATCTGTGATACAAATCTTGCTCATGAAGATTATGCGCGAATAGCTAAAGAATTTAAACTTATTTTTATTGAAAATGTTCCAAAAATGACTTCTGATTATTCTGATCAATGCAGGAGATTTATAAGTTTAATCGATATGCTCTATAATAATAATTGTTCAGTAGTATTGCTTGCAGAAAATCCTATTTCTTCTTTGTGTCAAATACATAATCTATCAAAAGAATTTGAAAGAACTGCAAGTAGGTTATATGAAATGACAATCGTTCAAGCTGTATGAAGAAAAAAATATTACTATCATTAACTGCAATATTTCTACTTGGAGTTTTTTTATATGTGTCTGCAGGTTACTATGTTGCTTATAGTATTTTAAAAATTGATCATACTTGTGGATGGCATGAAAATTCGAAACCAAATACTTGGGATACAGCAATCGATGCTAATGAATATACAAACTTAACAAGACAAAGATTAAGATTAAATTTTCCCTCAAAAGATTATCATCTTGAAGAATGGCAGAATGTATATTTTTCCTCTAGAGAAAAAGATATCAAAATTAATGGATGGTTATTTAATTACTATAAAGACGCACCAGTTGTAATTGTGATTCATGGTATTTTCCCAAATGGTAAATGTAAACCGGAGTCAAACTTGATTGCAAGTTTATTAATTAAACAAGGTATAAATGTAATGACAATAGATCTTAGAAATTATGGTCAAAGTGATATTGTAAGTGATTATGAGGATTTAGGACTAAAATCTTACCAGGATATTTTGGGTGCTTTTGATTATTTGAAGCACATGGGTTTTAAGAGTAATAAAATTGGTTTGCATGGCATATCATTGGGGGCAGTTCCTGCTATTTTTGCTGCATATGAAGAGCCTGAAATAAAAGCAATTTGGGCGGACAGTTCTCTTGCTGAATTTAATATGGTGCTAAAGGATGAGATAGGAAGATATGGACTTTCTATTGAGTTCGGTCCTGTTGTTAGTTTTTTTGGAAAAAGATTATCAGGAGTTGATCCATCAGATTTGAATCCAGTTAAAAAACTATCAGATCATCAACATTATTTTTTCACACATGGTGATAAAGATGAGAGAATGTTTGTAAGGCATTATGAATATTTTAAAAATTATGCTGAACAAAATAACATCAAAGCAAGCTTTTGGTTAGCGGAAGATTCTTATCATGTAGATGGAATGTTTAAGTATCCTGATATCTATGGCGAAAAGATGCACAAATTTTTTAAGGAAAATTTAAAATAATAAAGTCGGACTGTCTCTATCTAGCTCGTACCTTGGCAGACACTTCTCTAGTAAAGAAAACTCTAAGATCATCAAACGGCGGGTAAGATGAAAAACATTTCTAGGCGTTCCTCCGAAGCAAAGAAAGTGAGTTACAATCCGACTAAATTGAAACTATATCCAAAATGTCTAGATTTCAACATTTTAGGATTTTTTGGCTTGTTTTTTTCTTAGTTTTTTCAATAAAAATATTATTGAAATCTATTCTATCCACAGACTTATTCACATATTTTAGTTATTTATTTCTAAATACGAAATTATTATTTTTTTTGAATTTCCGCAAAAAAAATATACTTAGAACAAATAAAGTACTTAATTTTTTTTTTAAAATGCAATCCAAACGACCTTTATCCCCACATTTATCTATCCATAAGTATGTTTTAACTGCAGTTTTCTCTATTTTTCATCGATTTACTGGAATTGCTCTAAGCTTAGGGGCAGTATTGTTAGCGCTCTGGACATATTTAATAGCGATGGGAGAAGACTATTTTATAATTTTTCAAACTCTAAGCTCTCATTTGATCTTTAAAATATTCTTATTTCTTTGGACTCTTGCAATTTTTTATCATTTATTCAACGGTATTAGATATCTATTTTGGAGTTATGGAAAATTGATGCAGTTGGGAGTTGTTTATAAAAGTGGCTATGCTGTTCTCTTTCTATCAGCTTTAACCACAATTTTAGTTTGGGTATCAGTATGAAAAACTATTCAACAAAATGGATTATACAACGTATAACAGCCTTAATATTAATTCCTCTTACATTTTGGTTTGTTTATAATTGTTTGCAACTTGCATCATTTAATTATGATCAAACTAAAGCATTCTTCTTTTCAAAATTAAATTCTTCACTTTATTTTATTTTAATAATTTCAATGCTTTATCATGCAAAATTAGGCTGTGAAACAATTGCAGAAGATTATGTCACATCACAAAAATTAAAAAATATAACTAAGTTAACTATAAGTTTATTAACATACGCTCTTATGATTTTAGTATCTCTCTCAATTTTCTTACTGGTAGCAGCATGAACACCTCATATAATATAACTGATCATTATTATGATGTTGTAGTAGTAGGAGCTGGTGGATCGGGGCTGCGTGCAACACTGGGATGTGCTGAGTCAGGTTTGAAAACAGCATGTATTTCGAAAGTTTTCCCAACAAGAAGTCATACAGTTGCAGCTCAAGGTGGCATAGGTGCCGCATTAGGCAATATGGGGGATGATAATTGGAAATGGCACATGTATGATACTGTAAAAGGTTCAGACTGGTTAGGCGATCAAGATGCTATAGAGTATCTTTGCGCCAATGCACCTGAGGCCGTTATAGAATTAGAGGAATATGGAATGCCATTCAGCAGAACGGAGGATGGCCGAATATACCAAAGACCATTTGGAGGTCATTTAACTAATAATGGTGAAGGCGCCCCTGCAATGCGAGCTTGCGCAGCTGCAGATAGAACAGGGCATGCTCTTCTTCACACCCTTTATCAGCAGTCACTAAAACACAAAGTTGAATTTTATATTGAGTATTTTGTTCTTGATTTAGTAATGGACAAAGATGGTAACTGCAAAGGAGTGGTTGCATGGTGTTTAGAGGATGGAACAATTCATCGTTTTCTATCGCACCAAACAATTCTCGCCACAGGTGGTTATGGTCGAGCATATTTTTCTTCAACAAGCGCTCACATTTGCACAGGTGATGGAAGTGCGATGGCGCTTAGGCAAAATCTTCCTTTATCAGATATGGAGTTTATTCAGTTTCATCCAACAGGAGTCTATGGTGCTGGTGTGCTTATCACTGAAGGTGCTAGAGGCGAGGGTGGTTATTTAACCAATAGTGATGGTGAAAGATTTATGGAGCGATACGCTCCAAATGCTAAAGACCTAGCTTCAAGAGATGTAGTGAGTAGAGCAATGACAATAGAGATCAATGAAAAAAGAGGTTGTGGTGAAAACGCTGATCATGTTCTTTTGCATCTTGAACACATTGATTCTTCTACACTGCATAAAAGATTACCTGGAATTTCTGAAACAGCAAAGATTTTTGCTGGAGTTGATTTAACTAAAGAGCCGATCCCTGTGCTTCCAACAGTACATTATAATATGGGAGGTATTCCTACAAATCATAGGACGGAAGTTTTACGACCAACTGAAGATAATCCAGATAACATCTGCGAAGGATTGCTTGCAGTAGGTGAAGCTGCATGTGTATCGGTTCACGGGGCAAATAGATTAGGAACTAACTCTCTCATAGATTTAGTAGTTTTTGGAAAAGCATCTAGCATTACAGCAAAAGAAAAAATAAAAACTAACAGTAAAAATATAGAAATGGATAAAAGTTCATTAGATCCCATATTAGACCGTTTTGATAAAATTCGTTTCAATAAAGGTGATAGTTCCACTGGAGAAGTAAGAACTTCCATGCAAAAAGTGATGCAAGAAAAATGTGCGGTGTTCAGAACAAATGATTTAATCTCTAAAGGCATTGAAGAGTTTGATCAGATTGAGAGTTCTATGGACAATATAGATGTGAAAGATAAATCTATGATTTTTAATACTGATTTAACAGAGTCACTAGAACTTCATAATCTTATGGCTCAATCTAAGGTTACTTTGCACTCCGCATTAAATAGAACGGAGAGCAGAGGGGCTCATGCGCGAGAAGATTTTAAAGAGAGAGATGATACAAATTGGTTAGTACACTCACTGTCCTGGTTAGATGATGATGGCAAAGTAAAAATGGGAACTCGACCTGTTCACATGAACACTTTAACAAACCATGTTCAGCCAATACCTCCAAAAAAGAGAGTTTATTAGATGGTGCAATTTACATTACCTGCAAATTCAAAAGTAAAAAAAGGAATTGAGCATCCTGTCAAAGATATTTCTGAACAACCAAAAAAAATTGTTATTTATCGATGGAATCCTGAGGACGAACAAAATCCTAGATTGGATAGTTATGAAATTGATTTAAAAAAATGCGGACCGATGGTTCTTGATGCACTGATGAAGATTAAAAATGAAATAGACTCTTCCTTAACTTTTAGAAGATCGTGTCGTGAAGGAGTTTGTGGTTCGTGTGCAATGAATATCGATGGAGTAAATACACTCGCGTGCTTAAAACCAATTGAAGAGGTTAACGGTGAAATTAGAATTTATCCTTTACCGCATATGCCTGTGGTTAAAGATTTAGTTCCCGATTTAAGCAAAGCTTATGATCAATTAGCTTCGATAAAACCTTGGTTGCAACGATCAGAGGAAAATAAAAGTGCTAATAAAATAGATAAGGAAGAAAAAAAACAAACACCAAAAGATAGAGAAAAATTAGATGGACAATGGGAATGCGTTCTGTGTTTTTGTTGTACCACTTCATGTCCAAGCTATTGGTGGAACAGTGATGAATATTTGGGACCAGCAGTTTTAATGCAAGCAGCAAGATGGGTAAATGATTCAAGAGATGCAGAGAGAAAGAGTAGATTAAAAGCAGTGAACGACTCAATGAAATTATATCGATGCCATTCTATAATGAATTGTACTCGCTCGTGTCCTAAAGGACTCAATCCAGCAAAAGCTATTGCTGATTTGAAGAAGGCTATTGTTACAGAATTATAATTCTTGTATAGGATCCCCATGAGAAAGAAAATTGCTCTCGTCGGAGCAGGAAATATCGGCGGAACTCTTGCACATTTAATTGGATTAAAAGAACTAGGGGATGTTGTCCTTATAGATATAGCTGATGGAATGACCAAGGGAAAAGCGCTAGATTTAGCCCAATCCTCTACTATAGAAAATTTTAATGCCAATATGAGCGGCTCCTCAAATTATAGAGAAATGAAGGGGGCTGATGTTGTAATTGTGACGGCAGGTTTTCAAAGACGACCTGGTATGACTAGAGATGATTTAGTAGAAAAAAATTCAGCAATCATACAAACAGTAGGAAAAGGAATAAAAGCAAACTGCCCTAATGCTTTTGTCATTTGTATCACCAATCCTCTTGATGCTATGGTTAGTGTTTTGCAAAAAGCAGCAGGATTAAAAACAAATATGTGTGTAGGAATGGCAGGGGTTCTTGATAGTGCAAGATTAAAATATTTTCTAGCTCAAGAGTTTAAAGTGTCAGTAGAAGATGTAACTGCTTTTGTTTTGGGTGGCCACGGTGACACGATGGTGCCTTTAATAAGATATTCAAGTGTAGCTGGTGTTCCTGTACCAGAATTAATTAAGCTTAAATGGTCAACACAAAAAAGAATTGATGCAATCATTGAAAGAACAAGAGACGGTGGTGGTGAGATTGGACGCTTAATGAAAACGGCTTCAGCTTTTTATGCACCGGCTTCATCAGCAATAGCAATGGCTGAATCGTATATTAAAGATCAAAAAAGAGTTTTGCCGTGTGCTGCATATTTAAATGGTCAATACGGTGTCAAGGGTTTGTACGTCGGAGTGCCGGTTGTTATTGGAAAAAAAGGTGTTGAGCGAGTTGTGGAGTTAAAATTAAACGCTTTGGAAAAAAAGCAATTTAATCATTCTGTTAATGCAGTAAAAAACTTAACTGCTCTTGCAAAAAAACTGACTTCAAAAAAATAATTAAGTCTTGAACAATGTCATCTTAATGAAAGAATTAAAATTTATATAAATTTAAATGAATATCCACGAATACCAAGCTAAAGAAATATTAAAAAAATTTGGTTTACCGGTTCTTAACGGAAAGTCATATGAACAAAACATTGATTTGCTGGAGGTTGAGTTAGAAGATTTAAAGGGACCACCATGGGTCGTTAAATCTCAAATTCACGCGGGTGGAAGAGGGGCTGGTCACTTCAAGAATTCATTTAATGATAAAGGCGGTGTTCAGGTAATTTTTGAAAAAGATCAAGTAAGTCAAGTCGCCTCCTCCATGATGGGCAATACTCTTGTAACAAAACAAACAGGAGAGATAGGAAAAACTGTCAATCGTATATTTGTTGAAGAAGGATGTGACATTGAAAGAGAGTTTTATCTTAGTTTGCTTGTCGATCGAAACACGTCAAAAATAATGATGATGATCTCAGCAGCTGGTGGAATGGATATTGAGGAAGTGGCAGCTACTCATCCTGAAAAAATAATCAATATTCACTTTAATGATATTAAAAATGTTACTTTAGATCACAATTTACAATCAACACTTGAAATAAATCAACATCAATTTGAAGAATTAAATACAATTACTAATAAATTATTATCAGTTTTTAGTTCGATTGATGCCTCCACTATCGAGATCAATCCTTTGGTTTTAAACAAACAAGGCTCTTTTGTTTTATTAGATGCAAAAATAAGTTTAGATGATAATGCTCTATTTAGACATCCAGATTTACTAGAGTTAAAAGATCTAACGGAGGAAGATCCTCTAGAACTTCAAGCAGCAGAGCATGATATGAATTACGTTAAGCTTGATGGCTCTATTGGATGTATGGTTAATGGAGCAGGACTGGCGATGGCGACTATGGATATCATCAAGCAATTTGGTGAAGAGCCAGCAAATTTTTTAGACTTAGGGGGAACGGCTAATAAAGATAGAGTTATTATGGGTTTTAAGACAATTCAATCGGATCCAAATGTGAAATCAATTTTAATCAATATCTTTGGAGGCATTATTCATTGTGACATGATAGCCAATGGTATTGTGGAAGCTGTAAAGGAACTCAATTTTAAACTTCCCCTTGTGGTTCGGTTTCAAGGAACTAATGCTAGTCAAGGCAGAGATGTAATTAACAACTCCTCCCTTGGTTTAATTTCTATTGATGATTTTACTGAAGCAGCAAAAAAAGTAGTAGAGCTTGCTAAGGAATAACGATGTCAATTATTATAGATAAAAATACAAAAGTAATTTGTCAGGGTTTTACAGGATCTCAAGGTACTTATCATTCCCAACAAGCAATTGATTACGGAACTAAAATGGTAGGAGGGGTGACTCCAGGCAAAGGAGGAACAACTCATTTAGATTTACCAGTATTTGATACAGTGAAGGAGGCAAAAGAACATACACAAGCAGATGCAACTGTTATCTATGTCCCGGCTAAGTTTGCAACCAAAGCCATCCACGAAGCACTTGATGCAGATATTAAAATTATCACATGTATTACTGAGGGGATCCCAGTGCTTGATATGGTTGAAATTAAAAAAAGAATTATTGAACAAAAAACTTATTTTATAGGACCGAACTGTCCCGGTTTAGTAACTCCAGGCGAATGTAAGATTGGAATTATGCCAGGCTTTATTCATCAACCTGGAAAAATTGGAATAGTTAGCAGGTCAGGCACTTTAACATATGAAGCAGTTTGGCAAACTTCTCAAGTGGGCTTAGGTCAAACAACATGTGTTGGTATCGGAGGCGATCCTGTTCACGGTATGAACTTTATTGATTGCCTTGATTTGTTTTTAAAAGATGAGGCAACAAAAGGGATACTAATGATTGGTGAAATAGGAGGAACGGCAGAAGAAGATGCGGCTGAATTCATATCAAAATCAAATATCAAAAAGCCTATGTCAGCCTTTATTGCTGGTGTATCAGCACCTAAAGGAAAGAGAATGGGACATGCGGGTGCTATCATATCTGGAAATAAAGGCACAGCGCAGTCCAAAATAAATGCTTTAGAGTCAGCAAATATTGCTGTTGCTCCATCACCGGCAAAAATGGGTGAAACAATGTTAGCAGAAATGCAAAAAGGGTATAATTAAATTTAAAATCTACTAATATTTTATAAAAATAATCAGTGTATAAGAATAAACATGAATGATAGTTTCCTAAATAGTGCTAACGCTCCTTACGTTGCTGAACTATATTTTAAGTATACGCAGAACCCTAAAAGCATTGATGAGAGTTGGAAGAGTTTTTTTTCTTCATTAAATGAAGATGAGCTTTCTATCATTTCTGATTTTGGTGGACCGGAATGGAAAAAAAGAGATACAAACGTAATTGATGATATTTCATTCGATAAAGTTGTTCGATCATCATCAGCTGTTGATTTTAATAGCTTTAAAACATCAACCTTAGATTCAATACGAGCGCTCCGACTAATTCGAGCGTATCGTATCAATGGCCATTTAATAGCTAATCTTGATCCTCTTAATTTACATAAAAAAAATTATCATCCTGAGCTAGATTACAAGTCATATGGTTTTTCAGAAAATGATCTTGATAGAGAAATTTTTATTGATGGCAGCCTTGGGTTAGAGACAGCAACACTAAATGAAATTATCCAAATACTTAATAAAACTTATGCATCATCAATAGGTGTAGAGTTTTTGCATATTCAATCTGTAGAACAAAAACAATGGGTGCAAGAGAGAATAGAAGAAGTTCATAATAAGACAAATTTTACTACCCAAGGGAAGAAAGCAATTTTTCAACGATTGGTAGAATCAGAATTATTTGAACAGTATTTAGATAAAAAATTTTTAGGAACTAAAAGATACGGCGTTGAAGGTGGGGAGTCAATGATTCCTGGTATTGAGCAAATTGTAAAACAATCATGTTTAGCAGGAGTGCAGGATATTTATTTTGGCACGGCACACCGAGGAAGACTCACTTTGCTTGCTACAGTTTTAGGAATGCCATACCGTGGAATATTATCAAAATTTCAAGGAAGCCTGAATGATCCTAATGAAGTGTTGGGATCAGGTGATGTTAAATATCATTTAGGTGTATCTAGTGATAGAGAGTTTGATGGTAAAAGTATTCATTTATCATTAACACCAAATCCGTCTCATTTAGAGGCAGTTGATCCTGTGGTTGCAGGAAAGGTAAGAGCCAAGCAAACCTTGTTACAAGACAAAACCACGGATAAAGTTTTTGGTATTCTGATTCATGGAGACGCTGCAATGGCAGGACAAGGAATAGTGGCGGAAACATTTGCTATGTCGCAACTTCGTGGTTTTCGTACTGGGGGAATAATTCATTTTGTTATTAATAATCAGATCGGTTTTACAACTACACCACATTATGGGCGCTCAGCACCTTATTGCACAGAAATAGCCAAAATGGTTCAAGCTCCAATCTTTCATGTTAATGGCGACGATCCAGAAGCAGTTGTTCATGTGTGTCGACTTGCTGCTGAATACAGAAATTTATTTAAAGAAGATGTTGTAGTTGATATGTTTTGTTACAGACGATCTGGACATAATGAGGCTGATGAACCAATGTTCACTCAACCTTTAATGTATAAAAAAATAAAACAACATCAAACCACTCTCAATTTATATAAAGATCAATTGATTAAAGAAGAGATACTGACAGAAGATGAGGCCAAAACTAAACTTTCAGATTTTAAAAAATTTTTAGATAATGAATTTGAATTATCTAAATCCTATAAACCCAATAAAGCAGATTGGTTGGATGGTACATGGACTGGAATTAAAATTGCCTCTATTGATGCAAGAAGAGGCAAAACATCTTCTACTGCAGATGATTTAAAGATATTGGCAAAAGAAATTCATACGATACCAGAGGGCTTCACGCCTCATAAAAGAATTAAAAAAATCTATAATGATAGAGAACAGTCAATTATTGAGGGCAAAAATATTGATTGGGCAACAGCAGAAGCTCTAGCTTTTGCAACATTATTGAAAGATGGATATGGTGTTCGTTTATCAGGACAGGATGTGGGTAGGGGAACATTCAGTCATCGCCACGCAGTATTATATGATCAAGAAAATGAAAAACGATTCGTGCCTCTTCGACATTTTAGAAAAGAGCAAGCTCTATTTGAAATTGTAGATAGTTTCTTATCTGAATTTGGGGTTCTTGGTTTTGAATATGGTTATTCGCAAGCCGATCCAAAAACATTAGTTATATGGGAGGCACAGTTTGGAGATTTCTCTAATGGTGCTCAAACAATTATTGATCAATTTATCACCACGGGAGAGAGAAAATGGTTACGGATGTCGGGATTAACTTTATTACTTCCACACGGGCATGAAGGACAAGGTCCGGAACACACTAGTTCACGATTAGAACGCTTCTTACAAATGTGCGCAGAAGATAATATACAAGTGGCTAACTGTACTAGTCCTGCAAACTATTTTCATATTTTACGACGACAAATGATGCGAGATTTTCGCAAACCTCTTATCCTAATGACTCCAAAGTCAACACTCCGTCATAAAGGGAATACCTCTTCTATAGAAGAGTTTGTGAATGGGTCAACTTTTCACCGGGTTTTAAGAAAACCTTTATCAGGAGAAGAAAAAAATAAAATTAATAGAGTCGTACTGTGTTCAGGAAAAATATATTTTGAATTACAAGATCATATTGATGCGCTCAAACGTGATAATATTCATATCATCAGACTGGAGCAATTATACCCCTTCCCTTATGAAGCATTAGAAGAAGAATTAATTGATTTTAAAAATTGTGAAATGATATGGTGCCAAGAAGAACCAAAAAACATGGGTGCTTGGCAGTTTGTTCAAGAAAGAGTGTTGTCTGTTGTTCAAAAAGTAACTGGGAAAAACGAATTACACTTTATTGGAAGAAGAGCAGCAGCATCTCCTGCTACAGGAGTTTTTGATAGACATTTATCTAATCAAAAAAATATTATTCGATTAGCGACAGAGGCAAATCTAGATGAAATAAAAAAAGAAAAATCGGGAGTTTCTCTCGTGAAATATAAACTGCCAATTGAATAAAGCACTTAACATGTTAAATAGTAATTAAAATATAATGGAATTGATTGTACCCACACTCGGCGAGTCTATTACTGAGGCCACTGTCTCTAAATGGTTAAAAAAAGTTGGAGATTCATTTGAGGCCGATGAGCCATTGGTTGAAATAGAGACTGATAAGATAACGGTAGAAGTCCCTGCGCCAAGCGCTGGTTCGATATCAGAAATCAAGGTTGAAGAAGGCGCAGATGTAAATATTGGAGGTGTGCTGGCACTTTTAGGTGATAAAAAATCAACAAATGGATCTGTGGCACCTGCGAAAGTTGAAACGAAAGAACCAATAAAAGAAGAGCCAAAAGTGGAAAAAGAAGCGACTCCTTCTGTAAAGCACGATACAACAAAATTATCTCCCGCTGTACAAAAACTTGTTGCTGAAAATAATTTAAATGCTGAAAAAATTTCTTCTTCAAGGTCTGATGGTCGTTTGACAAAAGAGGATGTGATTAATTTTATGAATAATCCATCGGCAGCTTCAACATCTTCAAAAGAAAGAGAAGAAGTTGTGAAAATGTCAAAGATCAGAAAAACAATTGCTACACGGTTAAAAGAATCACAAAATACTGCTGCGATCCTTACAACATTTAATGAAGTAGACATGTCTGAAATAATGAAAGTCCGCGAATCTAAAAAAGAAGACTTTATGGAGCGCTATGGTGTTAAACTTGGCTTTATGTCCTTCTTTGTAAAAGCAGTTGTGTCAAGTCTTCAAGAATTCCCTGCAGTAAATGCTGAGATACGCGATGAAAATATTATTTATAAAAATCATTTTGATATTGGTATTGCTGTTGGAACAGAAAAAGGATTGGTTGTTCCGGTCCTAAAAGATGCTGATGCAATGACTTTTGGTGATATCGAACAGAACATTGTTGAGCTTAGCACAAAAGCAAAAGAAGGTAGCTTAACGATGGATGATTTAACAGGGGGCACCTTTACAATCTCTAACGGCGGTGTGTATGGTTCTATGTTAAGTACGCCAATTATTAACAGACCTCAATCGGGAATTTTGGGGATGCATAATATTCAAAAAAGAGCCGTTGTGGTTGATGATGAAATAGTTATTCGCCCAATGATGTATTTAGCATTTAGTTACGATCACCGTATCATCGATGGAAAAGAGAGTGTTGGATTTTTAGTGAGTATAAAAAGCCTCCTTGAAAATCCATCAAAATTAATTTTAGGAGTGTAGATGGCAGATTTTGATTTAATAGTAATTGGTGCAGGACCAGGTGGATACGTAGCAGCAATAAGAGCTGCGCAACTGGGCATGAAAGTGGCGTGTGTTGAAAAAGAACAAACACTTGGTGGCACTTGTTTGAATATTGGCTGCATTCCCTCCAAAGCTTTATTAAATTCGTCTGAAAAATTTGCTGAAATTTCTAAACATAGTGAAGAGCACGGTATTAGTACCGGAAAAGTTGAGCTTGATTTATCTAAACTCATGCAGCGTAAAAATAAAATTGTAAAACAACTAACATCTGGAATTGGTTTTCTCTTTAAAAAAAATAAAGTTACGCATCTTCAAGGATTAGCTAGCTTTACAGACAAGAATACAATTAAAGTGTCATCCTCAGAAGGCGACAAAAATTACTCGGCAAAAAACTTTATTATTGCAACAGGATCTTCTTCTATTGCCATAGATGCAATTCCTGTTGATGAAAAACAAATTGTAACTTCAACGGGTGCTCTTGCTTTAGAGTCTGTGCCAAAATCCCTTCTTGTTATAGGGGGTGGGTATATTGGCTTGGAGATGGGATCGGTGTGGAGTAGGCTTGGATCAAAAGTTACAGTTGTTGAGGCCCTTGATAGAATTGTACCAACAATGGATGAAGAAATTGCTAAAGAATTCATGAAGTCTCTTAAAAAACAAGGTTTAGATTTTAAACTGTCACACAAAGTGACTTCAACAAAAGCAGGTAAAGACGGCGTTGATGTAACAATGGAATCGTCAGATAACAAAAAAGTTACAGAAAAGTATGATGTGGTACTTATGTCGATTGGACGCAAACCAAATACAGAAGGTCTTAACCTGGAAGAAATTGGCGTAAAATTGAATGAAAGAAAATCAATTGAAATAAATAGTAAATTTAAAACTAGTGTAGATGGTATTTATGCCATCGGTGATGTGGTGCCAGGACCTATGCTTGCACACAAAGCGGAAGAAGAGGGCGTGGCATGTGTGGAATTAATAAGTGGTCAAAAACCTCATATTAATTATGAGATGATTCCAGCCATTGTCTACACAAACCCAGAAGTAGCCTCAGTTGGAAAAACAGAAGCTGAACTAAAAGCACAAAAGATTGATTACAAAATTGGTAAGTTTCCTTTTATGGCAAACGGTAGAGCACTAACGACCTCTTCCCCCGAAGGCTTTGTAAAAATTTTAGCGGATAGCAAAACAGATGCTATTCTTGGTGCGCATATTATTGGTCATGATGCAGGCCAGCTGATTGCAGAAATTGTTACCACAATGGAATTTGGTGGAAGTTCAGAAGATATAGCGCGTATATGTCATGCACATCCTACAACAAGTGAAGCGGTTAAAGAAGCAGCAATGAACATTGAGGGTAGAGCAATCCACATTTAAAAAGTAATTAATTTTAATCTTTATTTAAAAATTAAAAGAGATAGAAACCATTTAATCTTTTAAATGGAAAATCAAAAAATTTATTATAAAGCTTTGGCTTCATGCATGCAAAATGCATACGTCTTTTTTTTTACCCTCGGCATTTATTTTGTTTATATTCCCTGGAATTTAGAACGCCTAGATTTAGTTGAGACCGATTTAGGGTTGTGGCTTTTTATTTTTGGTATTGTAAATTTAATTACTAATCAATTTACGGGCAGAATTATTGTTCCCAAAATTGGTACTAAAAATATTATTATGGTTGGCACAACTTTAGTAGCATTATGTCCTTATCTACTTGTTACAGTTAATAGTTATGCAAGTTTTATTCTTGTTGCTGTTCCTTTTGGTGCTGCCATTGGTTTTATTTTGCCTAGCAATCAAACCCAAATATCCAACATTGAAAATAAAACGAACAAAATCTATACGCCGATGTACCAAGCATTTTTTAGTGCCGGTTCATTATCGGGTGCCTTAATGGCAGCCTACGTCATTAGAAAAGATATTGATCCGCAATTAACTTTTGGTGTGATGGCGATTTTAATTTTACTATCTGTTGTCTTTATTTATTTTTTTGGTCTGCCTAGAAAAGAAGATACGAATGACCCTATTACCAAGTTTGCGTTTCCAAAAAGACGTGTGTTAATCTTTGGTATCTTATTAATGTTTAACTTTGCCACAATAGGTATCATTATTGATTGGTCCTCCTTGTGGCTAACAAAAGATTTGTTAGCACCTTTATTTTTAGGAGGACTTGTCATTGTATTTTTTAATGCTGGGGAAATAGTCGCAAGATTATCAGCTAGTTCTTTCATCAAATATCTTGGAGAAAAAGTTGTGGGTGGATATCTATCAGTAATTGGTTCATCAATATTGTTTATCTGTATCCTCACCTCTAACCTCTACTTCATCATTCCCGCATTAGTAATTTTTGGCTTATTTACTGCAAACTTTGGAGCGATTGTTATTCGACAAGCTATTAAAGTTTCAACAGACTCAATTTCTCTTACCGTGTCTAATATAACAACACTTGGTTTTTCTGGATTTATTTTTGGCCCCGCAATTGTTGGTTATACAGCCCAATATTTAGGATTAACTTTTAATATGTATGTACTTTGTACCGTATGGGGTTTTAATGGCATCTGTCTTATTTATTTAATGCAAAAAAAAAACTAGTTTAAAAATTGTAAGTAAAGTTAGTTGCTACAACAGCTTTTGCGACGGGAACGACATTAGATTTAAGCAAATTAATCCAAAGATGGGATAAAAAAGAGAGTCTCGAAAAATTACGATATTTAAAATTTTAACTTAATCGAAGAAAAATTCTATTTACATACATTAAAAGGGTTATAGCTCTAGCAACAAAGAATATAGATAACGAAATCCATAAACCAGTATTGCCAAAGTTAGCTAACAAATAGAATGAACTTAATACATATATGCCAACAGAAATAATCATCGCATTCCGCAATTCTTTTGTTTGCGAAGCACCAACAAAAATACCATCAAATTGAAAACAAAATGAGGAAATAAAAGGAATAATGACAACCCAATTAGAGTAGGCAAAGCTTATCTCTCGTATATCAGGTATATCAGTCATCATTTCTATAAAAGAATTTTTGCCAATTAAAAATATTACACAAATGATCAAGCTTGAAGCGGCACTTAAGATAAAAGAATTTTTAATAACACTTTTTAATAATTTTTTATCTTTTGCCCCTATAGAATATCCAACCACCCCTTCAGTGGAAAAGGCATAGGCATCTAAAATAAAGGCAGAGAGCATTGTGAGGTTTAACAGTATCGTATTGGCGGCAACAACATCTTCACTGATAGAATTTCCAAGATAGGTAAAATACAAGAAAGAAAACGTCAGCAGGATTGTTCGTATAAAAATATTAAAATTAATATTAAATATGCTTTTAATTTTTTTAACATTAAAAACATCTTGAACATTAATTTCCAGTGATGTTATCTTGCTTAAATAATGAAAGGTATAAAATACAAATATAATTGTTGTCACCGTAGATGCCACTAAAGTACCATAAGCGACTCCTTCAACATTCATGTTAAAGTACAACACAAAGAATAAACTAAAGATGATATTGGTTATTGAAAAGAAACCAACAACAATGCTGGATATTTTTGTTTTTTGGAGACCAATAAATAATCCGGTGATGACATAAATCGTTAGTTCTCCAAAGGAGGAATAAATACGAATGTTAAAATATTCTTGAAAAGAGGTAGTTGTATCAGATGATAAGTCAAAAATTTGTAAAGAAATTGTAAAAATAAATCTTTGAAATAAAATTAACAGTAGGGAAATTAAAATGACAAAAGCAATATTTCTTAAAACTAAATTAACAATTTCTTTATATTGATCTGATCCGTGTGCTTGGGCAACCATCCCAACAGTGCCCATACGCAAGAAACCAAAACTCCAAAAAATCATGGAAAACACACTTGAGGCAATGCTAACGGCTGTTAAATAACTGGCGTTTCCAAGATTACCCATCAACCCAGTATCAACAATCGCGACGAGCGGTATTGCAAGATTAGCAAAAAAAATTGGAATAGATAATTTAATGATATTGCTAAACGACGATCTAGAAGCCATGTTTTATTATGTAGGTAAAAAAAATCTTTAAATTTAAATTGAACTTAAAGACATTTTTTTAGAATATTTTTTCTTAGGATTATTTTTTACAACGGCTTGACCACATCGCATTACACCTCTTTTTTTATCAAACGTCATTTTTGGCTCTCCGTGTAGTTTCCAACCATTCGAGAGTGCTTCGGTAACGCGGTGACAAAACTCTGATGTGTCATCATCTGTAATAAATCGATAACCTTTCATCTTGTACTCCTTATAATGTTAATTGGTTTATCTTAATTTCTATTATTTTTATTAGATATTCAATAAGATCTACTTGTTGATCAGGATTAAATTTATTTATATCTTTTGAGCCCATTGCTAATACAAAAAAACTATCCTGATTATTTATCTTCAATAAAATGTAGGATTTAATTAGTTGGGATTTATTAGGAAAAAAGAGCAAAACACCCTTAGGATTTTGATTTAAATTTGTGATTGCTTTATCACGAAAATAACTCTTTGCGACCCTAGTATCAATTTTTTGAACATCATCAATTTTTAGAGCATCATGTGTACTAAAACAATTAATATAGTCACAATCTAGTAATGTTTTAAAGTCTGATAAAATAACATTAAAAACTTTTGATATCGATTTACAATTTAGAATTTTAAGTGAAGATCGTAAAATCCTTTTTTGTGTTTGCACATGACTCTTACCAGCAAGTAAAATTTGTGTCATTTGATTTTGTAAATCAATATTCTCCTGATTGATTTTTTTGTATCGATATACTTGCAGGTCAATTACTTTCTCTGAACCTTCATCTTTTAATGGAAATTGTAATTCTTTTAAAAGTTCTGGATTTTTGATGAAAAAATTTTTATTTTTTTTAAGAAAATTTTGAACGAGTTCTTCATTAGAACTGGTGTCATCTTTTTTTGACATTTATTTAGGAAGGATAGATTGTCCTGTTTTCTTCCAATCGTCCAAAAAGGCGTTTAATCCCTTTTCTGTTAAAGGGTGATTATATAATTCATGGATGACTTTTGGTGGTAATGTTGCTACATCAGCCCCTATAACAGCCGCATCAATGATATGCTGCGTAGATCGCACCGATGCAACTAGCACTTCTGTATCAAAATTGTAGTTATCATAAATATCTACGATATCTTCAATAAGATCCATCCCGTTTTCCCCTAGATCATCTAATCGGCCAACAAAGGGAGAGATAAATGAAGCACCTGCTTTTGCAGCTAATAACGCTTGTGCTGCAGTGAAACACAAAGTGACATTCACCATAATATTTTTCTCTCGTAGTGTCTTACATGTTCGAAGACCATTTGGTGTTAGTGGAACCTTTACGGCAACATTTTTAGCAAGAGAAGCTAAGTACTCTCCTTCTTGTAACATGGTATCAAAATCAGTGGCGGTCACCTCTGCACTTACAGGACCGTCAACGATAGAGCAAATTGCTTTGATAGTTTTAGCCATATCATCACCATTTTTTGCAATAAGTGATGGATTTGTTGTAACGCCGTTTACGAATCCAGTCGGGATAAGTTCTTCAATTTGTTTTATATCTGCTGTATCTACGAAAAATTTCATTGATTGCTGTATATCATATAAGTGATATTTAAAAAGTTAAGAATATAAAAATTTATTATCGGATATGTATTATAACATTGTTGTAGCCAGGCCCTTTGATCGAGTCTTTACCTATGAGGCAGATGATTCTACATTAAAAATAGGTCAAATCGTAATCGTTCCTTTTGGCAAAACCATGGAAGTGGGCATGATTATAGAAGGCGATGTTATAAAGCCTGAATATACAATTAAAAAAATTAATACAGTTCTAGAAGGGTTACAACTCAGTGATATAAATATAAAATTTTTAAAGTGGGTGAGCGAATATACTTTAGCGCCGATCGGATCAGTTTTAAAATTATTTATTATTAATAAAGACATTGTTAGTTATGAGCGCACTGATGAAAGTTTGCATGAACCAATTTTTAAATCAGTCACATTAAATGAAGAACAATATCAAGCAAAAGAAAAGATCATTCAAATTCAAGAAACATCCCATAAACCCATTGTGTTGGAAGGGGTGACTGGTTCTGGAAAAACAGAAGTGTATTTTGAATTTATTGAAGTCGAAATTAGAAGATCAAAGCAAGTGCTTATTATGGTTCCAGAAATAAGTTTAACGCCTCAATTAGAAAATAGATTTAAAGAAAGGTTTGGCATCGAGATTGATGTATGGCACTCAAAAATTACGCCTAAAAAACGAAAGGAAATTTGGCACAAATGTTTTGAGGGTGATCCATGCGTTATTATCGGTGCACGGTCTAGTCTCTTTTTACCATTTAAGAACTTAGGCTTAACCGTCATTGATGAAGAACACGACTCTTCTTATAAACAGGAGGATAATATTCGCTACCAAGCAAGAGATTTGGCAGTGGTAAAATCTAATTTTGAAAAAAGCAAATTAATTCTTGCTTCAGCCACTCCATCTTTAGAAACGATAAATAATATTAATAATAAAAAGTACCATCATGTTTTTTTATCTCAGCAATATTCAGGTCTTCCCCTTCCTTCAATTAGCTTGGTTGATTTATCAAAAAATAAATTAGAAAAAAATCAATGGATATCCAACATACTTAAATTGGAAATAGATCAGTGTTTAAATAACAAAGAACAAGCTTTAATATTTTTAAATAGAAGAGGGTACTCTCCTTTAAGTTTATGTGTTGAATGTGGTTATCGACACCAGTGTAGCCAATGTTCTTCATGGCTCGTTATGCATCAGAAAAAAAGAAGATTACTTTGTCATCAGTGCGGCAGTATACAAGAAATGAGTGAAGATTGTCCTACATGTTTAGCAAAAGATTCAATCAAGTTTATTGGACCCGGCGTGGAGCGCATTGCTGAAGAGCTCAGTCAAACTTATCCTGATAAAGTAGTGAGCGTGATGTCAAGTGACATTATTAATTCTCCAAAAAAAATTAAAGACCTCGTCAGTAAATTTTCTAATAAAGAAATTGATATAATTGTAGCAACGCAAATAATGGCTAAGGGATATGATTTTGCTAATCTATCTTTAGTTGGCGTCATTGATGCGGATGCAGGATTATTTGGTGGTGATATGCGTGCTATTGAAAAAACATATAATATGTTGCAGCAAGTAAGTGGAAGAGCGGGAAGGTCTCAACAGCCAGGCAAAGTTATTATTCAAACGTATTATCCTGAGCAACCTATAATTCAGTCTTTACAAAAAAGAGATCGTTCTTCATTTATTAATCAAGCTCTTGCGGAGAGAGAGCAATTTAAAATCCCTCCCTTTGGTTTCATGACTGCTATTATTATTTCAGGCTCATCAAAAGCAAATGTTGAGAAAAGTGCTCAGCAATTAGTTCATGTTAAAAAGCTCTCAGATGAAATAAGTGTATTGGGCCCAGTGGAGGCTCCTTTAAACTTGCTAAAAGGTCAGTTTCGATACCGAATTTTATTAAAGGGCCAAAGTAGAAAAAAATTGAATATTTTTACCAAAAAAATGATCAATTCAGCCAAAATTCCTTCTACGGTAAGAGTTGTTATAGATGTAGATCCGTACACCTTTATGTAATTTATTCACAATTTGACCCGAAATATAAAAAATAGCATATTTGACGCATAAACTGGGAGTTTACCTGCTTTTTCTGATGTGCTAATAGCCTGTCACTAATTCCTTACGGAGAATATTTTAATGGCATCACAACTTGCATCTGGAGACCTAGTATCGGATCGGTATGCGTCTGCACTTTATGAATTGGCTGCAGAAAAAAAACTCGTTGATTCTGTTTTAAATGATCTTTCTAATTTAAAAAATATTTTGAAGGACAACAAAGAATTAAGTTTAGTTGTAAAAAGCCCTCTTATATCTTCATCGGACAAACAAAATATATTTGAAACTTTATTAAAAAAAATAAATGCAAATGAACTTACCAATACATTTATTAAAGTTATTGAAAAAAATAAAAGATTTTCTAACCTTGCATCAATCATAGCTCAATTTATTAATATTAATTCTCAAAAGAGAGGTGATGTAATTGCTGATATAACTTCAGCTGATGAGTTAAACGATGATCAAAAAAATAATATTACAAATCAATTAAAGAGCATCCTAGGTGACAAGCTTTCACTGTCGTTCGATGTTGATAAAAATATTATGGGTGGATTAATAGTTAAAGTGGGATCAAAAATGATTGATACCTCACTTGCTAATAAAATAAACAAACTTAAAATCGCAATGAAGGGGGCGTAATGGAAATTAAAGCAGCTGAAATTTCATCAGTAATTAAAGATCAGATTGCCAATTTTGAAACCAAAGCAGATGTTGCCGAGGTTGGAACTGTATTGAGTGTAGGAGATGGTATCGCACGTGTGTATGGTCTCGATCAAGTACAAGCTGGTGAGATGGTGGAATTCCCAGGCGGTATCAAAGGTATGGCCCTCAACCTTGAAATGGATAACGTTGGTGTTTCAATCTTCGGTGATGATACTGGTATTAAAGAAGGTGATACAGTTAAGAGAACAGGTGAAATTGTTGACGTCCCTGTTGGTAAAGAATTATTAGGTCGTGTAGTTGATGGCTTAGGAAATCCAATTGATGGCAAAGGTCCAATTCAATCATCTGAAAAAAGAAGAATTGAATTAAAAGCCCCAGGAATTATTCCTCGCCAAAGTGTATCCGAGCCAATGCAGACTGGTATCAAAGCTCTTGATGCTCTTGTTCCTGTTGGTAGAGGTCAGCGTGAGCTAATTATTGGTGATAGACAAACAGGTAAGACAGCAGTAGCTATTGATACTATTCTTAACCAGAAGTCAGTTAACCAATCAAACAATGAAAAAGAAAAACTTTATTGTATTTATGTTGCGATTGGTCAAAAAAGATCAACAGTTGCACAAATTGTTAAAACTTTAGAAGACAACGGAGCAATGGAATACACGATCGTTGTATCTGCAACTGCATCAGAACCTGCGCCTTTACAATTCTTATCTGCATACACTGGTTGTACAATGGGTGAGTATTTTAGAGATAACGGTATGCATGCACTAATTGTTTATGATGATTTATCAAAACAAGCAGTTGCTTACCGACAAATGTCTTTACTTTTGAGAAGACCTCCGGGGCGTGAAGCGTACCCAGGAGACGTTTTCTATATTCATAGTCGTCTTTTAGAAAGAGCAGCTAAAATGAGTGATGAGCATGGTGGCGGAAGTTTAACTGCCCTGCCGATTATTGAAACTCAGGCTGGTGACTTATCTGCTTATATTCCAACAAACGTAATATCTATTACAGATGGACAGATATTCTTGGAAACTAACCTATTCTTTGCTGGTATTCGACCTGCCATTAACGTTGGTTTGTCAGTTAGTCGTGTCGGATCAGCTGCGCAAACAAAAGCAATGAAAAAAATCGCTGGTCCAGTAAAACTGGAACTTGCACAGTATCGTGAAATGGCTGCGTTCGCTCAGTTTGCATCAGATCTTGATGCATCCACAAAGCAACTACTTGATAGAGGTGCAAGACTTGTTGAAATTTTAAAACAAGGTCAGTATTCACCACTAACAGTATCAGAGCAAGTGGTATCTATCTATGCCGGTGTTCGAGGATATTTAGATAAAGTAGCTGTAGGTGATGTTGTACGTTTTGAAACTGAGGCTTTAAATGAAGTTAGAACTAATCATTCTGATTTATTAGATGCTATCGCTAATGAAAAAGAATTATCGCAAGAGAATGATGATAAATTAAAATCAATCTTGGATAATCTTGTAGAAAAATTTACGAGCAACTAATTAATGCCAAGCTTAAAAGACATCAAAACACAGATTAATTCTGTTGGTTCTACAAGAAAAATTACTTCTGCGATGAAAATGGTTGCTGCAAGTAAACTTCGTAGATCACAAGAAAAAGCTGAAGCTGCTAGACCATACTCTTCTCGCTTAGAAGAAATGTTAGCATCATTAGCTTCTTCTGCAGCTTCGGGAGAGGGAATAATTAAACTGTTGACTGGAACAGGAAATGATCAAAATTATGTTGTTGTGCCTGTTAGTGCTGACAGAGGTTTATGTGGTGGCTTTAATAGTAGCATCAACAAAGAGACGTTTCGATTAGTAAAATCTCTTGAAGATGATGGTAAAAATGTTCAACTCATGCCTGTTGGAAAAAAGAGTAGAGATTTTTTCAACCGTGTAATGAAAGATAAAATTCTTGATAGCTTTGCTGATTTAAATGTTTCAGTAAATGGATATGATGCTGCATTGCAAGTATCAAATAAACTGCAAGAATTATACTTTGATGGTAAATTTGATAAATGCATTATTGTATTCAACAAATTTAAATCAGCTATTTCACAAGAGGTTACACAACAACAGCTTATTCCACTAGATGTATCTGACTCATCTAAAGAAGAGAATGTTGACGATAGTGCTGCTAAAGCAATTTATGATTACGAACCTGATGAAGAAACAATTTTGAAAGACTTACTTCCAAAAAATGTTTCTATTCAGATTTTTAAAGTCTTACTAGAAAGTGATGCGGGTGAGCACGGTGCAAGAATGGCTGCCATGGATAATGCGACGCGTAACGCTGGTGAGATGATTGATAGTTTAACATTAAAATATAACAGAACGCGTCAAGCGTTTATAACTAAAGAATTAATTGAAATTATTTCTGGAGCTGAATCAATTTAAAAGGGGGATATATGGCTAATAATTTAACTGGAAAAATATCACAAGTTCTTGGAGCTGTTGTGGATGTAGAGTTCGATGGTGAACTTCCTGCAATCATGAATGCTTTGGAAGTTGATAATAATGGAACAAGATTAATGCTAGAGGTTGCTCAGCATTTAGGTGAAAATGCAGTTCGTACAATTGCAATGGATACCACTGATGGATTAGTAAGAGGTCAAACAGCGACTGATACAGGTGCCCCCATTTCTATGCCTGTAGGTCCAGAAACACTTGGCCGTATTATGAACGTTGTTGGAGAGCCTGTTGATGAAAGAGGTGACATTGGAACAACAAAAACTTATCCTATTCACAGACCTGCCCCTGAGTTTGTTGACCAGTCTACAGAAACAGAAGTTCTAGTAACTGGAATTAAAGTTGTTGATCTATTAGCTCCCTATGCCCGAGGTGGTAAGATTGGATTATTTGGTGGAGCTGGTGTTGGTAAAACAGTTTTGATTATGGAATTAATCAACAACATTGCAAAAGCACACGGTGGTTATTCTGTGTTTGCTGGTGTTGGTGAAAGAACCCGTGAAGGTAATGATTTATACCACGAAATGATCGAATCAGGCATTATTGATCTTAAAGGTAAAGACTCTAAAGTTGCCCTCGTCTATGGTCAAATGAATGAGCCTCCTGGAGCAAGAGCAAGAGTGGCTCTATCAGGTTTAACACAGGCAGAATATTTTAGAGATGAAGAAGGACAAGATGTGTTATTCTTCGTTGATAATATTTTTAGATTTACACAAGCAGGATCTGAGGTTTCGGCCCTTCTAGGACGTATTCCATCTGCCGTTGGTTATCAGCCAACACTTGCAACTGATATGGGTGCTTTACAAGAGCGTATCACAACTACTAAAAAAGGATCTATTACATCAGTTCAGGCTATTTATGTTCCAGCAGATGACTTAACAGACCCTGCTCCTGCAACATCTTTCTCTCACTTAGATGCAACGACGGTTTTGAATAGAGCAATTTCTGAGAAAGGTATTTATCCTGCAGTTGATCCACTTGACTCAACATCAAGAATTCTAGACCCACAAGTTGTGGGTGATGATCACTATAGAGTTGCAAGAGAAGTGCAAAGAGTTCTTCAAACTTATAAAAGTCTGCAAGACATTATTGCAATTTTAGGTATGGATGAATTATCAGAAGAAGATAAGCTTACTGTTGCTAGAGCAAGAAAGATAGAGAAGTTTTTAAGTCAGCCTTTCTTTGTTGCAGAGGTATTCACTGGTTCTCCAGGAAAATATGTAGATCTTGAAGATACAATAAAAAGCTTTGATGGTTTAGTAAAAGGTGAGTATGATCACATGCCAGAAGCAGCTTTTTATATGGTTGGCGGCATTGATGAAGCAATTGAAAAGGCTAAAAAATTAGAGGCTGAAGCGGCGTAATGACAACAATTTCTTTTGATTTAGTTTCACCTGAAAATCTCATTTTTAATGATGAGGTTGGAATGATTATTGTTCCAGGAAAGGATGGCGATTTTGGTGTTCTTCCTGGACACAGCAAAGTAATGTCTTCACTGAGACCAGGAAGAGTAATGGTTTATGGTGAAGATAAAAACCTTCTTAAGGCTTTCTTTGTCTCTGGTGGTTTTGCTGAAGTAAATCCTGAGAAGTGTATTGTTTTGGCAGAGAGTGTTGACGAAATAAACACAATTTCAAAACAATCTATTGAAAAAGAAATTGAGGAGCTAAGTGGCCAAGAAACTGATGTAGCTAAAGATCAACTAGCGATTGCTAAAGCAAAAATTGAAGCACTTGACTCTAGTTTTTACGAAAAGATTTAATAGTTTTAATCTTTAACCGACTCCATTGAAACAAAAGTAGACGTGGACGCTACGTTAGGTAGAGAAGAAATTTTTTCTGCTAGTAACAATCTATACTCTGATATATTTTTTGTTCTTACTTTTAACAAATAATCGAAACTCCCTGCTATCATATGACATTGCTCTATACTTTCTAACTTACTAACCTCTCTATTAAAATTTTCTAATGCACTTGCCCTGGTATCAGACAAAACTACCTGAACAAAAGCTACATGAGCTTTTTGGAGTTGCTCGTAATTTATCCTTGCATGGTATCCTAGTATGTATTTTTTTTCTTCTAATTTTTTTAAGCGAGCTTGGCAGGGAGAAATTGATAAATTAACTTCTTTGGCAAGATCACTGAGAGTAATGCGTCCATTTTTTGCCAATATACGTATTATTTGATCATCTATTTTATCTATCATAATAAAATTTCTCGTATTTATGTATATTTATAATAAAATATTTTATTTATCATGTTTAAACAAGAAAAATTTATTATAAATTGAAAACTATCAGTAAAAATTATTGCAGAAAATATATTAAAATTGCAATATATGAAAGATGTACTTAATAACAAATTTACTGATCAAGTCAGATTTACTCATGAGCATTTAACTCCCCAGATTACAGAGTATCTGGCAATTCATGAATACGAAATAAAAGATAATGCTAAAAAGATAATTGATTCTGCTAAGCAATATAATTCTTACAATGCTTTTGAAAAATTAATGCAAGAATATGATTTGTCTAGTGATGAAGGTATAGTATTGATGTGTCTCGCTGAAGCTCTGCTAAGAATTCCAGATAGCAAAACCATTAATGATTTAATTGAAGACAAAATACCTTCAGGTAAATGGAAAGATCATATTAAAAATGATAATAGTATATTCGTAAATATCTCATCTATTGCTTTTTTGATGACAGGAAAAATCTTAAGGCAAGGGGAACTAAATGAAACTGATATATTCATCTCCGCATTAAAAAATATTAGTAAGCCAGTTTTAAGAACAATAATTAAACAATCAATTAATTTATTAGCTAAACAATTTATATTTGAAAAAGATATTCATAAAGCATCAAAGCTTTCTTCAAAGTTAAAGGACTCAATATACGCCTATTCCTTTGATATGCTTGGTGAAGGAGCAAGAACTTATGCAGATTCAACAAAGTATTTTGAGAATTATAAAAATGCAATATTAACGATAGGTAAGTCAACTTCTAAAAAACAACATAGCATTTCTATTAAGTTATCAGCATTACATCCTCGTTATGAACGTAGTAAACTTGATCTTCTTAGAAAGGAACTGTTACCAAAATTATTTGAATTAATAAATTTAGCTAAAAGCATGAATGTTGATATTTGTTTTGATGCGGAAGAAGCTGATCGATTAAATCTATCTCTATTTTTAGTTGAAGATATTTTGAATAGCGATCTAATTGATAGCGAATATACGGGGTTTGGTATAGCCGTTCAGGCGTATCAACAACGAGCGATGTTTGTTTTGCATTGGTTAAGTTCAAAACTCTTATTATTAAATAAAAAAATGAATGTGCGTCTTGTTAAAGGAGCATATTGGGATACAGAAATAAAATTAGCGCAGGAAAAAGGCTTAATTAATTATCCTGTTTTTACTAAAAAATTTATAACCGATTTATCTTATTTGAGATGTGCTCACATTTTAGAAACATCACAAAATATTTTTCCTCAGTTTGCAACTCATAATGCTTTTACCATCGCTTATGTGCAATGCTTATTTAAGGATAAACCTCATGAGTTTCAAAAACTACACGGCATGGGAGACGAAATTTACAACCATTTTGATAATAACGAACATTTTTCATGCAGAGTATATGCGCCAGTTGGTGGACACAATGACCTTCTCCCTTATTTAGTGAGAAGACTTCTAGAAAATGGAGCAAACACATCATTTATCCATCAGTTGAATAAAAAAAATTCAACTATAGATGACTTGACCCAATCTCCTTTATCTAAAATACCGATGATAGAGCACAACCAAATAAATAAACCTGAAAGTATTTTTCCTAATAGAAAAAATTCTTATGGTGTTGATCTAACGGAAGAAAAAAATATTACAACTTTTTCAAATTTACAAATTTTGCATGATGTTAAGGCCTATTCTATTATTAATGGAATTGATCAAATTACTAAAGTAAAAGAAAAAATAGCAAAGCCATATGATTTAAATTTAAAAATAGGTGAGGCTTATTTTGCTGATGAGTCTGTAATCAACGCTGCAATTAAATCTCTAAATGGGTTTAGTCAAAATTGGAAAAGTAGCTCTCTTGATGAAAGAATTTTAATAGTCCATAAATTTGCAAACTTATTAGAAAAAAATTATCACAACTTAGTATCTTATTGCGTTCAAGAGGCAGGTAAAACTATTCAAGACTCTATCGCAGACATACGTGAAGCTGTAGATTTTTGTAGATATTACGCTGAAGAAGCAAAAAAAATTCTTCAGGAAAATAATTTACCAGGACCAACTGGTGAAAAAAACATCTACAAATTAAAAGCACGTGGTCTAACATGTGTTATTAGCCCATGGAATTTTCCTGTTGCTATTTATGTTGGTCAAATGATAGCTTCATTGATTACTGGAAATGTTACGCTAGTTAAACCTGCAGAACAAACATCGGGTATAAGTTATTTCATTTTTAAGTTATTATTAAAAGCAGGTCTGCCAAAAGAGGCTGCAGCATTAGTACTTGGAAAAGGAGAAAATATTGGACCAATAGTTTTTTCTACAAAGGGGTTGCAAAACGTTGTATTTACAGGGTCTTTAAACACAGCTAAAATCATTCAACAACAACTTCATCAAAGAGAAGATCTAATTAATCTTATTGCTGAGACAGGAGGACTAAATTGTCTTATTGCTGATAGTTCTGCTCTTACCGAACATGTGGTGGATGATGTTATTAATTCAGCATTTAATAGTGCTGGACAAAGATGTTCAGCGTGTAGAATTTTATTTATCGAGGAGAATGTATATAATAAAACTATGTTAATGCTAAAAGGGGCATTAGAGACTCTATCTATTTCATCTCCAGAATTAATTTCTACCGATGTTGGCCCAGTGATTGATGTTCAGTCTCGAGAAAAAATAGAGAGGTATTTAAGTCAGTTTAATAAAAAATTTCAACTAGCTATAGACGTCAATCAGGGAAATTTCATCCCTCCTACAATTATAGAAATTGAAAATATAAGTGATGTAAGGGATGAAATATTTGGCCCCGTTCTTCACGTGTTAACTTTTAAATCGAAAAATTTAAATGAATTATGCAATCAAATAAATTCATTGAATTATGGTTTAACTTTAGGAATTCATAGTAGAATTGATAGAGTAATAAGTACTTTGACTAATAATATAAATGTTGGAAATATATATATAAATAGAAACATTGTAGGAGCTGTTGTTGGTTCACAACCATTTGGCGGACACAATAAGTCAGGAACAGGACCTAAGGCAGGAGGTCCTGAATATCTAAAGA
>VMBT01000242.1_pt1 | contig 36524 bp, 38 predicted proteins | sample 4404301 | NCBI WGS metagenome assembly VMBT01 (sample SAMN12238535, study PRJNA552566) | marine metagenome | isolation source: Coastal seawater | place: USA: coastal Georgia, Sapelo Island | collected 2008-08/2009-08
GGACAGGGATGTGGCAAATCTGGAATTTTCGCCAGATTGCAGATTCCAGTCCCCGTTGGCCTGATGCGCTGTCGCCGCTCCCCCTGGTGGATGACCCTGGTGATCGGGGTGCTTGTGGTGCTCCAGTCCTGGTTGCCGGCCCAGGCCGTCACCGGTAGGACCCGGGCGCTGCTGTTTGAGCCCAACGCCCGGCTGATTCCGATTGAGCAGCAACCCTTTTATGGGGAGCTGCTCCGAGATGCCGGCTCCTGGTCCGATGTGGTGCTGGGTCAGGTCGTGGGCAGCAGTCCGAGAGCGACCCTGCTCAATTTCTATGCGGTCATGGCCGAGGTGGGGGACCGCGCCGACCGCCTTGGTCGCTACAGCGCTCTGGTGGAGGCACGCCGCGATGGGGAGGACCGGCAGGAGCAGATCGATGACACCAACCTGCTGTTTGATCTGGCGGTGCGGGCTCTGGATGCCTCCGTCTTCCCCCAAAGCGTGCGGGGCGGGATGGCGGATGAGGCGGCCATCCAGCTGAAGCATGTTCTGGATTACGTCTTCACCCACAGCGTTGAACCCATCTCCATTCCGGACTCCGCAGGAATGAAGGCGCTGAACGATCAGCGGACCAAGCCGGTGGATGCCTGGCGCATCCCAGGTACGGCGATCACGTTGACCTCAGATCTTGTTGGCGATCCTGAGAACAACCTCTACGTCTTTTCCGCCGACACGGTGAGACAAATCCACGCGATGTACGAGGAGATCAGGGACTATCCCCCGATTCAGCAGCCGTTTGCGACACCTCATTTTTATCACGACTTTATTCTGACTCCCGGTTACTTGGTGCCACCGGATTGGTATCTCCGTTTCCCCAGGTCTTGGCGCTCCGTTTTTGAAATCCCTGTTCTTGACCAAACGCTCTTTCAGGTCGTTTGTGCCATCGCTGTCATCAGCATTTATCTCCTGGTCGCAGGCTGGTTAATACGCCTTCTGGTCGATAGTTATCGCGATCGTCCCCTGGGTGATTCCCTCCCCGCAAAGCCAGGGCCCTGGGTTCAAGACGGAATTGCTTGGCGCCGATTCTTCTTCATTCTGCCGGTGCTGCCGTTGACGCGCCTGGCTGAATATCTAATTGACGATGAGGTCAACTTCACGGGATTGCCGCTCGTTGTTGTCACCTATGCCTTCTATGTGATCTGGTTTGTCACCGCGGGATTGGTGGTCTTTTTGTTCTTTGAGGCGCTCGGACGAACCGGCTCGGAATTCTTGACCCGGGTGCGCGGCTCCGGCTCGGAGTGGCGGCTGCAGCGGGTCTCCAGTTTCTTGATGCCCCTCTGCCGGGCACTCGGTGGCTTAATCGCGGTAGCCATCTTCTATCGACTGTTGATCCTGCTGGGCTTGCCGGCCAGCACGGTGTTGGCCTTTTCGGCCGTTCCCGGTCTGGCGATTGGTTTGGGCGCTTCCAAGTTGCTGGGCAACCTGTTTGCTGGTCTTTCGATTCAGACCGACCGGCCCCTGCGGGTCGGTGAGTTCTGCCGGGTTGGCGACAGCCTTGGCTACATCACCAAGATCGGTTTGCGCTCCCTGGAGCTGCAAACCCTCGAGAGCCGGGTCACGATTCCGAACTCCATCGCCGATGAGGCGACCATCGTCAATTACTCCAGGAGGAGCCATCGGCCGGACCGACGGCCAATGCAATCGCTGGAGCTGCGGTTGGATCTCGATGGGGCTTTCTCTCCGTATCAACTCGAGGAGGTCCTGCATCAAACCCGTCGCTCCCTTGAGGCGCGCCAGGACCTGCATCACCCCTTGGTCACCCTGGAGCGCAGTGCAGATGGTGCGGCCCAGTCCCTGGTGGTGGTGGCCATGGTCGAGCTGCATGGCTGGCCCGCCTACCTGCGCCTGCGGGATCACCTGCTTCTCCAGCTGGAGGAACTGATCGAGCGGGCTCAGTTGTCGGAGATTGCCCTGGGGATTGCCTATGGCACGACGCCTGAGCAACTCCAACGGGTTCCGGCGTTAATGCAGAAGGCTGTCGAGGTGGATTCTGAACTGCGCTTCCTGGCCTGCCGGCTGGAGCGCATTGCCGCCTTCAGCTACGACCACGTTCTGGAGTTCAGCTCCCTCCACAGCGAGCACGATGCTTTCGAGGACAGCCTTCATGAGCTGAACCGCAGGATTATCGAAACCCTGGCGGCCGAGGGGATTGAGATCCCCTTCCCGACCCAAACCCTGATGCTCAACCCTTCCGATGCAGCGCACCCCTGAACCGGAATTGATGGATGCCCCCGAGCAGGCATCCGCCTATGCCGCTGCGGATTTCAGTGCTGGGGATCAGGCCCTGATCGAGCGGATCCAGGCGTTGTTCCCAAGCGGCCTGGGCCCGCGTGTTCTGGATCTGGGCTGCGGTCCGGGCAACATCAGCTTCCGCCTGGCCCGAGCGGATGCGGCGGCGGAGGTGATTGGTCTGGATGGGGCTCCGGCGATGCTCCAGCTCGCGCAGCAGAGTCTGGAGAAGGAGCCGGCTCTCGCCAGGCGCCTCTCGTTTGTCTGTCTCTGTCTGCCTTCGCTGGCCCTGCCCAAGGGCTGCAGTGGCTTGGTGAGCAACAGCCTGCTCCATCATCTGCACGACCCGCTGGTGCTCTGGCAGGCCATTGCCCAGGCCGCTGCCCCGGGTGCACGGGTCTATGTCAAGGATCTGCGGCGCCCCCCCAGTCCGGAGGTCGCAGAGCAGTTGCGTCAGCGCTACCTCGCCGATGCCCCGGCGGTGCTGCAGCACGACTACCTGGCGTCCCTGCATGCGGCCTTCACCGCCGCTGAGGTGGAGCAGCAACTGCACCGCTGCGGCCTGGACCAGCTGCAGGTGGCGGAGGTGGACGACCGTTACCTCGAGATCTGGGGGCAACTGCCGTGAGCTCACCTGTCAGGCTGGCGCCATGACCAGCAGCAGCGTGAGCACCACCCCCGAGCTCGAGGCCCTGGCGGAGGCCGTCTCTCGCCGCCGCAACTTCGCGATTATTTCCCACCCCGACGCGGGTAAGACCACCCTGACCGAGAAGTTGCTCCTTTACGGGGGTGCGATTCAACAGGCCGGTGCCGTGAAGGCCAAGGGGGAGCAGCGCAAGGTCACCTCCGACTGGATGGAGCTGGAGAAACAGCGGGGAATCTCGATCACCTCAACCGTGCTGCAGTTCGACTACAGCGGCAGCACGATCAACCTGCTGGATACCCCCGGCCACCAGGACTTCTCGGAGGACACCTACCGGACCCTGGCCGCTGCGGACAACGCGGTGATGTTGGAGGACGCGGCCAAGGGCCTCGAGCCCCAGACCCGCAAGTTGTTTGAGGTCTGCCGGATGCGTCGCATCCCGATCTTCACCTTCATCAACAAGATGGATCGCCCGGGCCGTGAGCCCCTGGAGCTGCTGGATGAGATCGAGCAGGACCTCGGCCTGGCCTGTTGGCCAGTGAATTGGCCGATTGGCAGTGGCGACCGCTTCCGGGGCGTGATCGATCGCCGCAGCAAGGAGGTGATCCTGTTTCAGCGGGCCGAGCGGGGCCGGGCCTCAGAAGAAAAGGTCCTCAGCGTCGATGAGGCCCGCGGCAGTGGCGCGGTGGAAGACGAGCTGCTCGATGCGGCCCTGGAGGAACTGGAGCTGCTGGAGGCCGCTGGCAACGAACTGGATTTGGAGTTGGTCCATGCCGGCGAGCTCAGCCCCGTCTTCTTTGGCTCGGCCATGACCAACTTCGGGGTGCGTCCCTTCCTGGATGCCTTCCTGGAGCTGGCCCAGAAACCCACCCCCCGCTCCAGCAGCGCCGGTGAGATTGAACCGGTGCGCCCCGGGTTCAGCGGTTTCGTCTTCAAATTGCAGGCCAACATGGACCCCCGCCACCGCGACCGGGTCGCTTTTGTGCGGGTCTGCAGCGGCAAGTTTGAGAAGGACATGACGGTGCAGCACGCCCGCACCGGCAAGGCCATCCGTTTGTCCCGTCCCCAAAAACTGTTTGGACAGGACCGGGCTGTGGTGGAGGACGCCTACCCCGGTGACGTCATTGGTCTGAACAACCCGGGGATGTTCGCCATTGGCGACACCCTGTACCTCGGCTCCAAGGTCGAATACGAGGGGATTCCCTGCTTCAGCCCGGAGATCTTTGCCTGGCTGCGCAACCCCAACCCCTCGGCCTTCAAGAGCTTCCGCAAGGGGGTCAACGAGCTGCGGGAGGAGGGTGCCGTGCAGATCCTCTACGACACGGACCAGAGCAAGCGTGATCCGATCCTGGCGGCGGTGGGACAACTCCAGCTGGAGGTGGTGCAGTACCGCCTGGAGAACGAGTACGGCGTGCAGACCCGCCTCGAGCCCCTGGGTTTCTCGGTGGCCCGCTGGGTCGTGGGCGGCTGGGCCGAGCTGGAGAAGGTCGGGCGGATCTTCAACTGCAAAACCGTCCGCGATGCCTGGGATCGTCCGGTGCTGCTGTTCAAGAACGACTGGAACCTCAATCAATTGGCGGAGGATCACCCGGACCTGGAACTCAGCGCCGTCGCGCCCGTGGTCAGCGGTGTGGAGCCCATCGCGCTCTAACTCGCGGTTGCTTGTTTGGGGGCGCCAGAATCCGACGCAACGAAATATCACAGGCTGATTGGCTGATGCCTGGTTCTCTTTGGCTGGTTCGCCCCAGGACCGATGGGGGCAACGATTACGTCAACTTCGTCCGTGGCGGCATGGGCATTGAGATGAGAGAGGGAAGTCACCTGCCGCCGCAGATGCCCCTGCTGAAACGTCGCTGCTGGCTTGAGCTCGATGAGGCGGCACGCCAGCGCATCCTGCTGCTGCGCCAGCAAGGGTTCCAGTCCAGCGAGCCCCTGTTCTGACTACGCTCAGGAATGCAATCCTGCGGCGCGCGGTGGCATGAACCAGGGTCCTGATTCCTCCTCGACCGGTTCCCAGCCCAGTCCCTACGAGCGCCTGGGCATCGAGACCGGTGCGGGCTTTGAGGCGGTGCAGGCCGCCAAGCAGGCCAGGCTCGATGAGGTGGGTGAGAACCCCCAGGCCCGCGCCCAGATCGAGGCGGCCTACGACGCCGTGCTGATGGATCGCCTGAAAGAGCGGCAGCAGGGCAAGGTCAGCACCGCAGCCCTCAACGCTTCGGCCCGCGAGGCCAAGGCACCTCCCTCGGCATCACCCGCGCGGCGATCTTTGCCATCCCTGCCGAAACTCGCGGCCCTGCCCAAGCCGTCCCTGCCGAAGCCTTCGCTGCCTGCGCTGGAGTTGGCCGAGGGTCAGCAGCGCTGGCTGCCGGTTGGTGGTTTCGCCCTGCTGACCCTGCTGCTGCTGGTCGCGCCGGCCTCCTCGGCCGAGCTGGTGCTGGCCCTTTCCACGTTGTTCAGCGTTGTGCTGCTGCAGCGACGCAGTCGGCGCCTGCTCCAGGCCGTCGGCTTCAGCATCCTGCTGCTGAGCCTGGGTCTGGGCATCGGTGCCTTACTGCTTCAACTGCTGGATCCGAGCTTGCCCCTGGGCCTTCCGCTCGATGCCCACCAGGTCCAGAGCCTGCCGGCCCTGCTGCTGCTGCTACTGGGCGCCCTGCTGATCGCCTAGAGCTGCTTGCTGCCGGCCTGGTTCCAGCTGTGGCAACGCAGGGTCCGGGCTGCTCCCCAGGGGATCGTGATGGCCCAGAAGCGGCAACAGCCGCTCTGGTTGGAGCTGTTCAGCGCAAAGTGACTGCAGTTCAGGCAGTGGGGAAACCAGGTCATCACCAGGGCCTGCAGCGCTTCCCCGTTACAGCTCCGGCTGGGGCCCGATGGTGATCACCCCAGGACACTTTTTCAGCCGTTAGGCGGCAGGCGAAAGCTCGTCGATCAGCTCCTGCAGCTCGGCGGCCTTGATGTCATAGACCTCATTGCAGAAATGGCAGGTGAGTTCGGCCTTGCCGTCTTCGCTGAGCATCTGGGAGAGCTCATCGCGCCCCAGCAGTTTGAGGGCGTTGACGCTGCGCTTGCGGCTGCAGGGGCAGTGGAAGGTGATGTCCTGGCTGGCTTCGGCGTCCTCCAGCAGCTGGGGATCAAGGTCCGGAAAGATGTCCTGGAGCAGGGCCTCAAGGTTGCCTTCGCAGGCGGCCAGGCGGTCGCTGAAGTGCTCAATCTCGCGGCAACGCTCCTCCAAGAGCGCCACCAGGGCTGGCTCCCGCGCGGCCTTGGGCAGCACTTGCACCAACACCCCGCCGGCATGCCTTAAGCCGCTGCTGTCGATGCGCTCGCCCACGAAGACCGCCGAGGGGGTCTGCTCGGAGTGCAGCAGGTAGGAGGCCACGTCATCGCCGATGCCGCCACTGACCAGCTCGACCGTCGAGCTGAACGGCTCCCCCTCGCCGAGGTCCCGGACGACGTGCAGGTAACCGGTGCCGGTGGCCTGCCTGAAGTCGAAGCTGTGGTCGCCATCGGCGCCGTTCAGCAGATCGAGTTCGAGCTCGGGAGCACCGACGTAGCCGCGCACGGTTCCGTCGCGGCCGGCATCCACCATCAGTCCCTTGAGCGGGCCATCGGAGGAGATCCGCAGGTTGACCCGGCCGTGGGCGACCTTCATGGAGCTGGCCAGCAGCAGGCCGGCGGTCATCGCCCGTCCCAGCAGGGCGGTCGTCAAAAACGAGAGGTTGTGGCGGCGGCGGGCGTAGCGAACCGTGGTGCTGGTGCTGACAGCCACCAGGCGGATCCCTCCGCCTGCAGCCGTTGCGCGCACCAACCGATCCGACATGCCCTGCCCCTTGCTCGAGGCACTGTATTCAGCGGCCTCAGCAGGGGATGAGCGCGGGCTGGAGTTGCCCATCGATCAGGTTCCAGCGCTGTCCTGGTTCCGTCAGGGGCTCGAACAGTTCAGGCTCATGGGTGACGATCAGCACGATGCGCTCGCGGCTGAGCTGATCGATCAGCTCAATGATTTCCGAGCGCACGGACCAATCCAGTCCGGCGGTGGGTTCATCCATCAACAGCACCTTGGGGTCCCGCAGCAGCTGGACCGCCATGGCCAGGCGCCGCTGCTGTCCGCCGCTGAGTTCCTCGGGGGCCTGTTGGAAGGACAGGCCGCTAAGGCCGACCTGCTGCAGCACCGCCTCCGCCTTCTCGCTTGGCAGGCGCCGTTGCCCCAGTCGCAGTTCTTGGCCGACGGTGAGTCCGAGGAAATGGCGTTCGGGGAACTGAAAGACCAGGCCGCAGAGCCAACGGCGCTGGCGGGCATTGAGGGCTTTGCCGTGCCAGCGGATCTCCCCGTGGCTTGGATCGGCCAGTCCGCAGATCAACTCCAGCAGGGTGGACTTGCCGGAGCCACTGCGGCCGGCCACCAGCGCAATCCGCCCGGGCTCCAGGCCCATGCTGGCCCCCCTCAGGACAGGCTCCGGAGCCGTTGCGGCGTGGTAGCGGAGCGCGTCGAGCTCAAGCATCGCTGGCCGATGGCCGTCAGGTGCCCCCAGCATGTTTGATGGGAGCAAGCCCTGCTGCATCGCGCTGCAATGGAGATTCGTTTTCGAGAATTTGACCCCTTCAATTGCTGGCTGTGGTTGCGCTTCAGCAATCCCCCGGGCCAGGGGGAGCGGGGCTATATCGAGACCACCTTGGACAGTTGGTTCTTCTTGGGCAAGTTGGGTGGGTTCAACGCCGAGAACCTGCAGGTCCACGAGGAGGGCGCTGAGGTCAGCTGGATGGGCTACGACGCCGAGACGGCGGAGCGGGCCATGCCTGCACTGATGCACAACATGGGTGAAATCGAGTACCAGGGCTCCTGGGCTCGCTGCTGGGTGGATCTGGGCACCAGTGACGGCTTTGCCCTCGATGTCCTGATCAACACCCTGCGCCAGATCGATTCCGATGTGGTGCAGATCGAGGAGCTGCTGATCGGTGGGGCCAATGAGGACTGGCCCGTGGAGGACCATCCCGAAAGCCTCTTCCCCGTCGGAGCCCCGGACGCGTAGTCCATGGCCCGGGAGCTGCGTCGGCTGTTGATTGCACCGGAGCGCCTGGCTTCGCAGATCGCGTTGACCCGTGAGGAGGAGCGCTATCTCACCCGCGTGCTGCGGTTCAGTGCCGGTGATCGCTTCGCCGTGGTCAACGGTCAGGGCGCGCTCTGGACGGCCGTGCTTCGGCAGTCCGCCTGCGCCGAGCTGGAGCAGAGCCTGGAGGCGCCCTTGGAGCAGCAGCCTGCACCGGCTCCCCAGCTGGTCTTGGCCGCTGCGGTGGTCAAGCGCGACTTTGAGGTGGTGCTGCGTATGGCCGTCGAGCTGGGGGTGGATCGCTTCATCCCGCTTCTCTGTGAGCGAACGGCCGTCCAGGGCAGCCTGCGGCTGGAGCGCTGGCGCAGCATTGCCGCTGAAGCGGCTGAGCAATGTGAACGGCTCTGGTCGCCGCGGATTGAGGAGCCGATGGACGTCCATCAGCTCCTGGGCCTGAGGGATTCAGCGGTTCCAGGGTTTTGGGCGACCACCCGTCAGCAAGAGCTGCCGCTGTTGGCTTCTGTGCTCGCCGATCAGCCCTTGGAGCGTCTCTCCAGCCTTTGGCTGGCCTGCGGCCCTGAGGGGGGCTGGTCCCCCAGCGAAGAACAGGCCGCCGAGGCGGCCGGATGGAAGCCCGTTGATCTGGGCCCTCGCATCCTGCGCAGCTCGACGGCCTGCGTGAGTGGCTTGAGCAGCCTGAGTAGTGCCCGCGTTGCGCGCTGCGGCAGCTAGCTCAGACCCTCAGCCTTACTTCTTGCCAAACATGCCGCTGGCCATGCTGCGGAAGCCGGCGAGGTTGGCGCCACCGCGGCGGCGACGCATCGGCAGGGCGCCGCCGGCGGTCACACACTCGGGGGCGAAGGTGGCGTCGGTCTTGGCGGGAAGAGCGGCTTGCTCCGCGGCTAATTCAGCGGCGATCGCTTCAGCGGTGGTTTGCACCGAACCGGTCGCTGCAGGTGCGGTTTCAGCAGGTGCAGCGGCGGCGCTTGCCTTGAGTGCAACGGCAGCCTTGGCCTCGACAGGAGCCTTGGCCTTGGGCTTCTCGGCAATGGGGGCCACAGTCACCGACTGTTCAGCTGCCTTCTCATCGAGGTTGAGGAAGAAGCTGCCTTTGCGGTTGAACACCATGGCGCCGGTAATAGACCGTTTGCAGGATTATCCGCTGCTGCCGGTGCTTCTGAACAGCGGCCGTAGGGCAGTGCAACAGAAGTTCCAGCTGCTGTGTTCTTCTGGAGCCAGTCGCTGATTCCAGGGATGCTCGATCTGCAGATCTTGCTCAGCCCAGAGCGCTTGCAGCACTGGCTGGCCGCCCTGGTGATTAATGGTGTGCTGATTGCCGCCGCCCAGCGGCTTCCCCTGTTGACGCGCTCCGGCTGGGTCCACGCGGGGATCCTCGGCACCGTGCTGCTCGGCAGCCTGGACTGGCCCGGTTGGTTGGCCGTGGCGCTTTACCTAGCCCTCGGCTCGCTGGTGACCCGTCTGGGCTACCGGCGTAAGCAGGAGCAGGGCTTGGCCGAGGGGCGAGGCGGCCGGCGCGGGCCGGAGAACGTCTGGGGATCGGCGGCGACTGGGGCCGCGTTGGCGGTGCTCAGCGTCTGGCCGATGGCGCCGGTGATCCTGCTCAAGATCGGCTTTGCCGCGAGCTTTGCCGCCAAGTTGGGCGACACCTGCGGCAGTGAGATCGGCAAGCGTTGGGGACGCCACACCGTTTCGATCACGAACTTCCAGCCCGTTCCCCCCGGCACCGAGGGAGCCATCAGCCTGGAGGGCACCGCCGCCAGTGCGGCGGGCAGCGCCTTGATGGCCCTGGTGATGCTCCAGTTGGGGTTGATTCAGGGCGGGCCGACCTGGTTGTTGGTGGCCCTGGTGGGGCTGGCGGCGACCTTGATGGAGAGCCTGATCGGCGCCACGGTCCAGGACCGCTTCCCCTGGCTGAGCAACGAGCTGGTCAATGCCCTGCAGACCCTGATTGCGGCCCTGCTGGCCATGGGGCTGGCGCTGCGCTTCGCCCTGGCCTAGCTCGCGCCCACCAGTTGCTGACGGACGATGCCGCAGGCCTGCTGGTAGCGCCGCTGGGCGGCACGGGCACTAATCCCTGCCATGGCGCCCAGGTCCTGCCAGGTCCGCTGCTGCAGTACCCGGGCTAGCACCAGTCGCCGTTGACTGGCCTGCAGGGTTTTCAGTCCCCTCCAGAGCTGACGGCGCAGTTCGCAGCGCTCGAGCCAGCCGTACTGACCTGGTGCCTGTTGATCGCTGAGTTGCTCCACCAGGGGGGTCTCGGGATCTGACCCGCCGCCGGGTTGATCCAGGCTGGCCACCCGCAGGCAGGTTTGCAGGGCCTGGGCTTCCTGCCAGCGCTGCTGGGAGCAGCCGAGGGCCCGGGCGAGGGCGCTGTCGTTCATCGGGCTGAGTCCCTGCTGCTCGCGCCGGCGCTGCAGTGCTGCTCCCCGCTGCAGCAGCTCGATCACGCTGCGGGCGCCGCTGAAGACGCGGCAGCGGTCCCTGAGGTAGTGACGCATGGCGCCGCGAATCCAGGGAACGGCGGCCGTACTCAGGGTGTTGCCCAGGCTTGGATCAAAGCGCTCGACCGCCTTGATCAGACCGCGGACTCCCTCTTGGGCCAGGTCTTCAAAGCTGTGGCCGCTGCGTTCGCTTTCCCGCCGGGCCACCTTCCAGACCAGGGGCAGGTTGGCGGCGACGACGGCGTTGCGGTGCGCGTGGTTGGGGTCCTTGAGATAACGGCTCAAGAGCCATTGCTGTTGGTCCTGGACTGCCATAGCGGATGCCTTGCTCTGCCCTCAGCCTCAACCGCTTGAACCGCTCGTTGGCTCACCCCCTCGGGGGTCTGATTCCCCTCAGTAGAGGGGGGTCCCGGCGCTGGTGGGCTGAAGGTTCGCCCAGCTCAAGAGCGGACTCCAGTGACGTACCCGCTCGTAGATCTGACGATGTCCCTCGCTGTTGAAGTGAATCCCATCGGGGCAGATCCACTGCAGCCAGCTCGGATCCGCCAGCAGGGAGTCCAGTAGCGGCAGGAAGGGCAGATCGGCCTCCATGCAGGCCTCCTTCAGCAGCGCTTCGTACTGGCGGACGTGCTCATTGCTGTACCAGAGCAGATCCGCGAAGGGCATCACGTGCTCGTCCACGGGCGTCAGTCCCAGCACCAGGACCGGTGCGGCCGCTTTGAGCTGGTTGAGAAGTTGTTGGAGGCCGAAGAGAAAGGCCTCCGGATCGAGTTGGTGGCGCCCGTCGCGGCGACCGATTCGCGCGGTGTCGTTGAGGCCGACGGAGAGCAGGATCCCCTGGGGCTGCTGACGCCTGAGTTCCCCGCGGCAAGCGAACTCGCTGGCCCAGCGCGCCGCCACCCGCTCGAGACCATCGCCGCGAACGCCGAGGGAATACAGCACCGGTCCGCCGGGCAGCCCCATCCAGTGCCGCCTGAGGCGCTCGCACCAGCCACCCTCTTCGGGGTCCCCCCAGCCGTAGACGCCGCTGTCCCCAAGCACGATCAATTTGCGGGGAACGGCCAACAGCATGGAGTCGCTTACAGCAGGCGCCGCCGGGCGCGGTCGCTCAGATCTTCACCCACCAGGGTGAGGGCCGCATAGGCCACAAGCAACAGGGCGATCTGATCCCAGGCAAATGAGCTGAGGCTTTCCTGCAACTGGGTTCCAAGCCCGGTCCCCGCCATCAGACCGACCACCACGGTCTCCCGCAGGATCACATCGCTGCGGTAGGCGCCATAGGCCAGATAGGAGCGCGCCAAAGCGCTGAAACGCCCGTAGAGCAGAGCCACCCGTGCCCCGACACCTTGGCCGTGTAGGGCGTCCTCGGCTGCGCCGCTGCAGGACTCTGCGCCCTCTAGCAACAGGCGACCCAAGATCCCGAGGTTGTGAAACCCCAAGGCCAGGGCCGCTGTCCAGATCCCCGGTTTGAAGACAAACAGCAGCAACAGCGCCGTGAGCGGCGGTGGCCAGAGTCGCCCCAGGGCCCAGAGCAGCCTGAGCAGCGGCTGAGCCAGGCGCCACGGCGCGACCAGCAGGAGCAGCAGCGGAGCACCGCCGACGGCTAAGCAGGCCGAGAGGACCGTGAGCAGCAGGGTGTTGCCGATCAGTCGCCCCCAGGGAAGGGCGAGGGCCTCCTGCCAGTGCTGGGAATGCAGCGGCGGCAGCGGTTGCCAATGCAATAGCGCCGCTGGCTCAATCCCCAGGCTGTGGCTGATCGCCAGCATCAGGGGGAGCAGGAGCCCAAGCAGAAGCAGGATCTCCCGGCCTTGCCGTCCCACGCCGGGCTGGGCTTGACCAAAGCGGTTGGCCAGTCCCCAGCGCTGCCGCAGGGCGCGGATCAGGCTCTCCAGGCTCAGCATCACCGCTAGCAGCAGCCAGAGGCCACTCCAGAGCTCGCGAAATTCCAAGGACTGCAGGGTGAGCAGCAGTTCGTTGCCCAGGCCCCCAAGACCAAACACCCCCAGCAGCGTGGCGCTGCGCAGGGCACATTCGAGCCTGTAGCCGCCGTAGCTGACCACCCCAGGCAGGAGGGGCGGTCCCATGGCCGTCAGCAGGGCCGCCGGGCCTGCACTGCCGGCACTCAAGAGGGCCTTCAGGGTCTGATCGGGTAAGGCATCGAGTTGATCGCTGATCACCCGGGCCACCAGGGCGCCATAGGGAATCACGATCGCCAGCACCGCCACGGCGGGCTGCAGCCCCAGCACCTGCAGCAGCAGTAGGCCCCAGATCAACTCATGGATTGAGCGGGGGATCGCCAGGAATCGGCGCAGCAGCTCCGCAGGCAGCGCAGTGCCACTCAGGGTGCTCCAGATCAGCCGCGAGCTGGCCAGCCCCAGCAGCAGTCCCAGCAGCAGGCTCAGGCACCAGCTCAACAGCGCCACACCGACCGTGACGCCCAGTCCCCTGAGCAGGGAGTCGACCACGACTGGATCGAGCGACGGGTGCAGGGCTGCCTCGGCGAAGGCGCCAATCAATTCCCAGCCGCCGCCATGGCAGAGCCCTGGCAGCACCAGGGCCAGGGGCAGGATCACCCCAGCGGGGATCAGGACCTGGAGTGGCGGCGCGATCTTCAAGGGGTCGTGCTTCCGGCGTAGAGACGCTGCAGGGCCTGCGGCTCGAGTTGCTCCGGCGCGCAATCAAACAGGATGCGTCCCTCCCGCAGACCCACCACGCGGCTAAATCCCGCCAGCAGGTCCGGCCTGTGCAGGCTCATCACCAGCGCCCGTGGCGCCGCGGTCTGCTCCAGCAGGAGCTTGAGCAACTCCCCTGCCAAGCGGGGATCAAGGCTGGAGAGGGGTTCATCGGCGAGCCAGAGCAGAGGGTCCTGACGCAGCAGCCGAGCGATGGCAACCCGTTGGCGCTGTCCGCCGGAGAGCTGTCCCACCGATTGCGCCAACAGAGCGGGATCGAGATCGAGTTGCCGCAGGGCGGCTGCGCAGGCCTCGGTCTCCAGGGGAAGGAGCAGGTTCAGCAGGGCCTTCGGCCAGCCCCACTGCGCGAGTCGGCCGCAGTTCAGGTTTTGTTGAACGCTGAGCTCCTCAATCAGGCGCAGGTCCTGCCAGAGCGTTCCGATCTGTCGCTGTTGGCGCCGTTTGATCCGGGGGCGCCTGGACAGGGCCTCCCCGCCCCAGAGCACTTGACCTTGATCGGCCTGGAGTAGGCCATTGGCGACGGCCAGCAGGGTGCTTTTGCCCGCCCCGCTGGGGCCGAGCAGCGCCAGTCGTTCACCGGCGTGAAGGCTGAGCTGAACCTGATCCAGCCTGGGCTGTTGGCGTCCCTTGACGCTCACCCCCCGCAATTCCAGGACGGGCGCATCCATGGGGGCCTTAGCTCTGGGTGAAGCGGAAGACCATCAAGGCCAGGATTAACCCCACCAGGGTGAGTTCGATGACGTCGGGGCCGCGTGGGTTCATCCCCGCCCCTCACGCTTTTCCAGTTTGGCCACTGAGGGCAGGCCGAAGACCAGAACGAGCAGGGGGATCTCCAGCCAGAGAACCCCATTGCTCAGCAGGATCACCGCCAGGTCAATGGCGGCAATGGAGCGCAGAAACAGGACCCAGACCTCGTCGCCGTCGCTGCAGCTGCGCTGCCAGAGCAGCAGGCCAGCCACCAGCAGCAGCAGGTCCGTCAGCAGGGTCGTGGACAATGCGGAGAGGACAGGTCTCCCCGCATTCTGCTCCTGGAATCAGCGGATCTTGCCGATCTGCCGGCCGACCTGCTCGATCTTGGCGTAATCGCTGGCCTTCGCCCCGATGAAGCGTTGGGCCCCGAAGAGCTCCAGGATGGCCTTCTGCTCAGGGTTGCTGCTGCGCCAGCTCAAGATCGCCTGACGCAGCTTCGTGCTGAAGCCTGCTCCGAAGCGCTGGTTCAGGTCGGACTGGGCGATCCAGTGGTAGTCCGGGTAGCCGGGGGTGGTCCAGATCGCGTAGACCTTGGCCTTGTTGGCCTTGCCGCTGGCCAGGTTGGCTTCCCAGACCTGTTTGTTCAGGGCGCCGGCGTCATAGGCGCCGCTTTGCACCAGGGCCACGGTGGCGTCATGGCTGCCGCTGAAACCGGGGGCTCCACCGGCGAACTGGCTGGGCTTCACCCCGGCCTGCGCCAGGAAGTACTGGGGCATCAGCCGCCCTGAGGTGGAGCTCTGCGATCCGAAGGTGACGCGCTTGCCCTTGAGCTCCTTCAGGCCGTTGATGCTGCTGATGGGCTTGAGCTGGCTCTTGCGGTTGGCGATGAAGACCGATTGGAATTTGGCGTCGATGTCGCGCTGGGCGATCACCTGGGAGCCGGGCTTTTGCAGCCGGGCCTGGACACCGGTCAGGCCGCCAAACCAGACCAGATCCAAATTGCCGGTGCGGAAGGCACTGACCGCCGCGGCGTAGTTCGTGACGGGGACATATTTGACGTCGACATTCAGCTGCTTGCTGAGTTCATTGGCCACCAATCCGTAGAGCCGGTTCAGCTTCTCGGGCTTCTGATCGGGGATGGCGCCAATGCGCAGCACCGGCTTGTTGGTCTGGGCGACGGCTGCGGGGGTGAAGGCACTGCTCAAGGGCAGAGGTGTGGCCACCGGCAGCAGCGCAAGCGAAACGCCCACGGCCGCGGCGGCCCAACGTTCTCGGCCTGTCAAGCGGATGGTCATCGCAGGAGGTGCAGAAGAACCTGCGATTTTGCCTTTAGAGCTGTTCGATGAAGCGCTGCAACCGTGTCAGTCCGTCCTGGATGGTGGCGTCCGAGGCGGCGCAGGAGAGGCGAATGCAGTCGTTGTCACCAAAGGCGCCACCGGGCACCACCGCCAGGCCCTGCTCATCGAGCAGCCGCTCACAGAAGCGCATTGAGTCCAGGCCGGTGCTGCTGATGTTGGGGAAGGCGTAGAACGCCCCCTGGGGCGGCAGCAGTTGCACACCGGCGATGGCCTGGAGGCCATCGCTGAGCAGCTGACGGCGGTGGGTGAATTGAGCCGCCATGGTTTGGACGCACTCGCGCGAGCCCGTCACCGCCGCCAGGGCTCCGTACTGGGCAAAGGTGCAGACGTTGCTGGTGCTCTGGCTCTGCAGGGCGCTGGCGGCCTTGAGAACGCTGCTGTTGCCGGCCAGCCAGCCGATCCGCCAGCCGGTCATCGCCCAGCCCTTGGCGAAGCCATTGACGGTGAAGACCCGATCCGCCAGGTCCGGTGCGACCGCCGCGAAGCTGTGGTGGCTGTGGCCGGGTGCCAGCAGAAATTCGTAGATCTCATCGCAGACCACCGCCACCTGGGGATGGCGCCGGAGGACTGCGGCGATCGCTTCGAGGTCACTGCGGCTGAGCACCGCACCGGTGGGGTTGCCCGGGCTATTGAGCACGAGCAACTTGCTGGCCGGCGTGATCGCTGCCTCCAGCCGTTCGGGGTCGAGCCGGAATCCTTCTGTGGCTGAGCTGGGGATCAAGCGCACTGAGGCGCCAGCCAACCGCGCAATCTCCGGGTAGCTCAGCCAGTAGGGCGCAGGGAGCAGCAGTTCATCACCGGGCTCCAGCAGCACCTGAAACAGGTTGTAGAGGGCCTGTTTGCCGCCGTTGGTGACCAGCACCTGATCCGCGCTGGTGGGGACCTGGTTCTCCTGGGTCAGCTTCTGGGCAATGGCTTCCCGCAGGGGCGGCTCACCGGCGGCCGGCCCGTAGCGGGTCAGGCCACTCTCGAGGGCCTGGGCCGCGGCCTGGCGGATGAAGGCGGGGGTATCAAAGTCCGGCTCACCTGCGCTCAGGCTGCAGATGTCGCGTCCCTCGGCCTTCAGGGCCTTGGCGCGGGCCGCGATGGCCAGCGTCAACGAGGGCTGCAGCGCTTCGGCCCGGGCGGAGAGTTTCAACGGGCGCGGCATTCGAGCAGCGACGTCAGGGGGGCACGCCTTGCGGCGAACCGGTGATGCTGTGCATCCTGCCGCATGCCGGGCCCCGAAACGATGTCTCCACTGACCTCTCCGACCGTTGGCCTGGTGTTGGCGGCGGATGACCCCGAGGCCTTGGCCCGTTTCTACGGCTCCGTCTGCCTCGCGCCGCTGCAGGCCGGCTTGAGTGCCAGCCACTGGCGGCTGCCCTTGCCCGGTTCGGGCTGGCTGGAGATCTACGCCCCCAGTCGCTCCAGACCACTCGCTCGCCAACGGGGACGTCTCGCCCTGGCGATCCAGCTCAGCGGCGGCGCATCCGGCCTTCAGGCTGCGGTCGAGCGGGCTCAGGCCCAGGGGGCCGCCCTGCTGGAGCCCCTGCGTCAGGAGCCCTTCGGTTGGGAGGCCTGGTTGAACGATCCCGAAGGCAACGCCCTGCTGCTGATTGCTAGAGAGACTCGCGAGTGATTGCGGGGCGATGACGGCCACCTCCCTTGAACAGGACCTGGCGTCCTTGGCGGAGAGCTGCGATGCCTGTCGCCTCTGCAAGTTGGGCTCCAGCCGCAGCCAGGTCGTGGTCAGCCGCGGCAATCCCCAGGCGCGCCTGATGGTGATCGGCGAGGGTCCTGGTGCTCAGGAGGATGAACAGGGACAGCCCTTTGTCGGCCGCTCCGGCCAGCTGCTGGATCGCATGCTCGAGAGCGTGGGCATCGACAGCAATCGCGACGCCTACGTCTGCAACATCGTCAAGTGCCGGCCACCGGAGAACCGCAAGCCCACGGCCTTGGAGATGGCCTCGTGCAAGCCCTGGTTGGATCGTCAGATCGCCCTGGTGGATCCCGCGGTCATCCTGTTGGCCGGGGCGACGGCCGTGGAGGGCCTACTGGGCATCAAGGGCGGGATGACCAAGATTCGCGGTCAGTGGCGCCAATGGGAGGGCCGTTGGTTGATGCCCGTCTTCCACCCCTCGTACCTGCTGCGCAATCCCTCCAAGGAGCGCGGTGCCCCGAAGTGGCTCACCTGGCAGGACCTGCAGGATGTGCAGCGCCGCCTGGCCCAATTGGACGCTCCGTTGTGACAGGCTTGCCCCAACCGGCCTGCCCAACGCTGCTGCCATGACTGCCTCTCTCACCGCAACGCCCGAGGCGGGGCAGCTGTCCTCCCGTTACGACACGGTGATCCGCCGCCGCCAGACCCGCAGCGTTCGGGTGGGCGACCTCTGGATCGGCAGCGAGCACCCCGTGGTGGTGCAGTCGATGATCAACGAGGACACCCTCGACATCGAGGGGGCCACCGCTGGGATCCGTCGCTTGCATGAGGCGGGCTGCGAGATCGTTCGCGTCACCGTTCCGTCCTTGGCCCACGCCAAGGCGATGGGGGAGATCCGCAAGCGCCTGGAAGACACCTATCAGCCCGTTCCCCTGGTGGCTGATGTGCACCACAACGGCATGAAGATCGCCCTGGAAGTGGCGAACCATGTCGACAAGGTCCGGATCAACCCGGGCTTGTTTGTCTTTGACAAGCCGGATCCGAATCGGACCGAGTTCACCCCCGAAGAGATCGCCCAGATCGGTGATCGCATCACCGAGACCTTTGAACCCCTGGTCAGCCTCCTGAAGGCCCAGGACAAGGCCCTGCGCATTGGCGTCAACCACGGCTCCCTGGCGGAGCGGATGCTGTTCACCTACGGCGACACCCCCCTGGGGATGGTGGAGAGCGCCCTGGAGTTCATCCGCATCTGCGACCGCCTCGACTTCCACAACATCGTGGTCTCGATGAAGGCTTCGCGGGCTCCAGTGATGCTGGCCGCCTACCGGATGATGGCCGACCGGATGGATGCCGAGGGCTTCAACTACCCCCTGCACCTCGGGGTGACAGAAGCCGGTGACGGTGATTACGGCCGGATCAAGAGCACCGCTGGCATTGCCACCCTGTTGGCCGATGGCCTGGGGGACACGATCCGGGTGTCGCTGACCGAGGCACCGGAGAAGGAAATCCCTGTCTGCTACTCGATCCTGCAGTCCCTGGGTCTGCGCAAGACCATGGTCGAGTACGTCAGCTGCCCCAGCTGCGGACGCACGTTGTTCAACCTGGAGGACGTGCTCAACAAGGTGCGCAACGCCACCTCCCACCTCACGGGTCTCGACATCGCTGTGATGGGCTGCATTGTCAACGGCCCCGGTGAGATGGCCGATGCCGATTACGGCTACGTCGGTAAAACCCCCGGTGTGATTTCGCTCTACCGCGGCCGCGACGAGATCCGCCGGGTTCCAGAGGCCGAGGGCGTGGAGGCTTTGATTGCCTTGATCAAGGACGACGGCCGTTGGGTCGATCCCTGAGGCCCTACGGCTAACCCTTAGATATCTCCGGTTTTCACGCCAACTGAGCTGTGTGAATTGCAGCTACGTTGAAGCAATCTCCCGGCCTCAGGAGCGCCTTGATGACTCAGCCACGCGGCCTGTTGCTTGTTCTGGCCGGTGCCGGCGCAGTCGGGGCGATCTGCTTGCCTCCCCTGCTGATGCCCAGTTCGGCATCGCTGGTGAGCGATAGCCCGAAGGAAGTCATTGATCAGACCTGGCAGATCGTCTTCCGGGACTATCTCGATACCAACGGCAAATACACCACCGACAAGTGGAAGGACCTGCGTCGTCAGGTTCTCTCCAAGAGTTACGGCAGCACCAAGGAGAGCTACGAGGCCATCCGTGGCATGTTGGCCACCCTGGATGACCCCTACACGCGCTTCCTCGATCCGCGTGAGTTCAAGGAGATGCAGATCGACACCTCCGGGGAACTCTCCGGGGTCGGCATCCAGCTGAGCCTTGATAAGGACAGCAAAGAACTCACCGTTGTCAGTCCGATTGAAGGATCTCCGGCCTCCCGCGCCGGGGTGATGCCCAAGGACGTCATCACCGCGATTGACGGCAAGAGCACCAAGGGGATGACGACCGAGGATGCGGTCAAGTTGATCCGCGGCAAGGCCGGCAGCACCGTGACCCTGCAGCTCCGCCGCAACGGCAAGCTGCTGGATACGCCCCTGGTGCGTGCACGCATTGAGCTCCATGCGGTCGACACCCAGGTCAACACCAGTGCCGATGGCACCAAGATTGGCTACATCCGCCTGAAGCAGTTCAACGCCAATGCCGCCAAGGACATGGCGCAGGCGTTGAAGGATCTGGAGAAGGAGCAGGTTCAGGGCTACGTGCTCGATCTGCGCAGTAACCCCGGTGGCCTGCTGGTGGCGAGCATCGCCATTGCCCGCCAATGGCTCAATGAGGGGGTCATCGTCTCCACCAAGACCCGCGATGGCATCCAGGACACCAAGCGGGCGGTGGGCCGCGCCCTGACCGAGCGTCCCCTGGTGGTGCTGGTGAATGAGGGTTCAGCCAGTGCCAGCGAAATCCTCTCCGGTGCTCTGCAGGACAACCACCGCGCTGTGTTGGTGGGGGAGACCACCTTCGGCAAGGGTCTGGTCCAATCGGTTCGCGGCCTGATCGATGGATCAGGAATGACCGTGACGATCGCCAAGTACCTCACCCCAAGCGGTCGCGATATCCATAAGCACGGCATTGATCCCGATGTGCGCGCCAAGCTCAGCGCTCGCGAGATCCAGAGCCTGCGGCTGGAGGACCTGGGCACCCAGAAGGACAGCCAGTACCGCGTGGCTGAATCGACCCTGCTCAAGCAGGTCAAGGCCGCCGGCAGCCTGACGAAGTCACGTGCCTACAACCCCAGCAGTGCCAATGTCCCAGCGGCGCTGGCGGCTCCCGTTCAGTAATTAGGCCACAAAAAAGCCCGCGGTTGCTCCGCGGGCTGAGCTGATCACGCTTATGGGCTGACCTCAGGCGGCGCTGCCCACGGGTTGCATCAGGCCGCCGCCAGGGGTGGAGTCGTCGTCATCGTTGCCGGTGTCTGCTTGAAGCAGAGCGAAGACACCCAGGGCCACCAGGGAGATCAAGCCAGAGACAAGGCTCAGGCCACCGCCGAAGCCGCTGCTGAGATCGATGACTTCGCCGAGGCCGGGACCCATGAGCGTCCGTTACATCACTTCACGGAATTGTAACGGACTTTTGCGCTGGTCGCTCATCTTTGGCCTAAACCGCCAGCACGGCTTCGTTCTTGGCCTTCAGCTGTTCAGCCCGTTGGGCATCGGTCAGGCCATCGGCGCCGGGGATCTGCTCGGCCATTTGCTTGAGCCAGTTCATCAGCTCCTCCACCTGTTTCTCCATGGGCAGGACCCCCAGACCCCGTGCCAGCACCTTGGCGGTGCTGCCGGAACCGGCCTGGTAGACGAGCCTGCCGTGCAGGTGTTGGGGTAATCCCTGGCGCAGCAGCCGGAAGGCTGGCTCCTCCATCGGGGTCTCCAAGGCGATGTTGGGTTTCTCGGGTTTGATCCGTGAGAAGCCGCAGCGTTTGGCCAGCAGCTTCAGCTCCATCAGCTGCAGCAGCGAGATGACCGGCGCCGGGATGGCGCCATAGCGATCCACCCAGTCGGCCGCCAGTTGCAGCAGGCCGTCTGGGCTGATGCAGTCGGCCGCGGCGCGGTAGGCCGCCATCTTCTCGTCGTTGTCGCTGATCCAGTCGCCGGGGATGAAGGCGGTGAGCTGCAGATCGATCTGGGTGTCGTCCACGGCGGGGATGTCCTGGCCTTGGATCTCGGCGAGGGATTCCTGGAGCATCTCCATGTAGAGGTCAAAGCCGATGGTCTCCATCTGGCCGCTTTGCTCCACCCCGAGCAGGTTGCCGACGCCGCGGATCTCCATGTCGCGCATGGCCAGTTGGTAGCCACTCCCCAGTTGGGCAAATTCCTGAATCGCGCGCAGACGCTGACGTGCCGCATCGCTCAGGGAGGCGTCACCTGGATAGAACAACCAGGCGTGGGCCTGGATGCCGCTGCGGCCGACGCGACCGCGCAGTTGGTAGAGCTGGGCTAGGCCGAATTTATGGGCGTCCTCGATCAGGATCGTGTTGACCCGGGGAATGTCCAGGCCGCTCTCCACGATCGTCGTGCAGAGCATCAGGTCGGCCTCGCCGGCGTTGAAGGCCACCATGGCGCTCTCCAGTTCGCCTTCAGCCATCTGACCGTGGGCGACCAGGAGCCGTAGGCCGGGAATCATCTGCCGAAGCCCTTCGGCCACCTCTTCGATGCCCTCCACCCGGGGGACGACGTAGAAGATCTGGCCGCCGCGATCAAGTTCCTGGCGGATCGCACTGCGAACCGCTTCCTCATCGAGGGCCGCCAGGTGGGTTTTGATCGGCCGGCGCAACGGCGGTGGCGTGGTGATCAGGCTCATCTCCCGCACCCCTGAGAGGCTCATGTAGAGCGTCCGCGGGATCGGGGTTGCCGAGAGGGTCAGGACGTCGACGTCCTTGCGCAGGGCCTTGATCTTTTCCTTTTGGTTGACGCCAAAGCGCTGCTCCTCATCCACCACGAGCAGGCCCAGCTCCTTGAACTGGGTGCCCTTGCCCAGCAGTTGGTGGGTGCCGACGACCACGTCGACGGTGCCTTCGCCCAGGCCCTCTTGGATCACCTTGCGCTCGCTGCTGGTGCGGAAGCGGTTGAGCAGGCTGACCTTGATGGGATAGGGCGCAAAGCGCTCCGAGAGCGAGCGCCAGTGCTGCTGGGCCAGAACGGTTGTAGGGGCGAGCATTGCCACCTGCTTGCCGGCGGTGACGGCCTTGAAGATCGCGCGGATGGCGACTTCGGTTTTGCCGAAGCCCACATCACCGCAGACCAGGCGGTCCATCGGCTGGGGCTGCTCCATGTCCCGTTTGACATCGGCAATCGCCTTGACCTGATCAGGCGTGGGCTCGTAGGGGAAGGAGTCCTCGAGTTCGTTCTGCCAGGGGCCATCCACCGGGAAGGCGAAGCCCGGAGCCTTGTGCCGTTCGGCGTAGAGCTTGACCAGATCGAGGGCGACCTTGCGGACGGCCTTGCGCGCCCGCTCCTTGGCTTTGTTCCACGCGGTTCCGCCCATCCGGTTGAGGTCCGGGGGGCTGTCACTGGTGGCCCGGTAGCGCCCGAGGCTGCCCAGCTGGTCGGCGGCGACCCGCAGCAGGCCATCGGCGTACTGCACCACGAGGTAGTCGCGGGCTTCGCTGCCAATCGCGAGCTTCTCGAGCTTCAGGAATTTGCCGATGCCGTGGTTGCGGTGCACCACGAAGTCGCCCGGGCGCATCTTGTTGGGATCGACCGTGCGGCTAGCGGCCTTGCGCCGGCGGCGCACATAGCCGCTGGCCGCCAGGGAGTGCTGGCCGAAGAACTCCCGGTCGGTGATCAGCGCCAGCTTCCAGGCCGGCAACTGCAGACCCTCGAGTTCAGCGGTGCCCTTGGTCTTGAGGGCGACGGGGGTGTTCTGCTCGATCAGCCGATCAATCGCCGGGTGATCCGCCGGGTTGGGGACGAAGCGGCTGATGCAGTCGTGCTCCTCCAGCAGGGCCACGGCCCGGCTGGGCTGGGCCGAGAGCAACCAGACCCGCGCCTTGTCCTTCTGGAAGCCTTTGATTAATTCGGCGAGCTTGCCGAATTGGTTGGGGTAGGCCGGCACGGGCCGGCTGGAGAGGTCGAAGGTGTTGGGGTGGTTGTCGCTCTCCTGGAGCTCCGCCAGGTCAAAGCCCTGGAAGCGCTCAGCAGCGGCCAGGGCCTCTTCGGGCCTGCGGTGCAGCACGGCCGGTAGCTCGACGCCGAGTTCAGCGCAGACCTCAGCGTGGTGCTCGATGGCGTGGTCGAACCACTGCTGGCCGTGGGAGAGGCAGTGGCGCCGCTCATCGATGGCGATCAGCGTGCCGTCGGGCAGGTAATCCAGCAGGGAGGCCGGCTCGCTCCAGGCCAGACCCATCAGCCGCCGCATCCCCTCCGGCGTTCCGCCCTCCAGCAGTTGTTCGCTGGCCTCGGGGCTGAGCAGCTGATCGAGACCCTCGGGCATGCCCTCACGCAGGGCATCGGCAATCAGGGGGCCGTAGCCGCTGGGGGTGAGCCGCACCACCTCGATCGGATCGAGGGAGCGCTGGCTGGCGGGATCGAATTCCCGCAGCTTCTCCAGCTCCTCACCGAAAAACTCGAGACGAACGGGGAGTTCGGCGCTGACCGGGAAGACGTCGACGATGTCGCCGCGGCGGCTCCAGCTGCCCTCCTGCTCGATGCTGGTGACCCGCTCATAGCCCAGGCGGGTCAGGGTTTCTCCGAGGGCCTCGAGCTCAAATTCATCCCCTTTGCGCAGGCTGAGGCACTGGGCCTGCAGGGCCGGCGGCGGCGGCAGGTGGGGCTGCAGGGCGCGCTCGGTGGCGACGATGGCGCAGCGGCCCTTGGCATCCAGCAGCTCGCTGAGCACCTGTAGTTGTCCCCAGGTGATCTCGCTGGTGGGATCAAAGGGTTCGTAGGGGCTGCCCTCGCTGGTGGGGTAGAGCTGGGCGCTGCTCCAGCCCATCAGCTCCAGCAGGGCGGCCCAGCGTCCGGCCTCCTCCAGGGTGGGCACGACCACCAGCAGCGGCGCCTCGGCGCAGCCCGCCAGGACGCTGCTGATCAGGGCCCGGGCGCCGCGTCCCGCACCGGAGAGCCGCAGGCGCTCATCCCTGTTGCACCGCTGCAGAACCTCTCCACTGAGGGCCACCTGCTGCAGTTGGCGCACCAGGGCGGAGAGGGGCATGGGGCTCAAAGCACAGCTGCCCATCTTGGCAAGAGAATGGTGAGCAGCTGAGGCGGGCTGCGGTGATGCAAGGGAGGCGTCTGCTGCTGGCCCTGGCGCTTCTGTTGCTGGCCGGGGCGGGCCTGAGTCGGCTGGGGGAACCCGAGGGGGAGCTGGTTGCTGAGGAGGTCGCCCAAGCCAGTAGCTCAGCGCCTGCCCTGGCCCCGCCCTTGCCCCTGAACTGGCAACTGACGGCCTCTAGCCAGCGGGCCCTGTTTCAACGGCTGGATCAGGCGGATCAGCTCTGGCTGCCCCGGGTGGAGCGTCTGCCGGGCGGGGGGCAGCGGATCACCTATCGCCGTCGCCTGGGGGAGAAGCCCCTCACCGCATCAGCGCTGCGGCAGTTGATCGCCCATCCACCCAGCTACAGCCGTGAGCGGGAGGCGATCAGCTTGCTGCTGGAGCAGCTGGAGCGCAGCGGTGTGGTGCTGGTGGTGCGCCAGCCCAAACAGAAGGGAGCCGCCGGTGAGTGGAATCCGCGTCGCGGTGAGTTGCGCCTGCGGCCCGATGTCGCCTCCAAAGGGACGGTCAATTTCACGCGGGTCCTCAACCACGAGGCGATCCATGTGGCCCAGAGCTGCAAGGGCGGCTCTATCCATGCCCGGCCGCAGCTGCTGGGACTGAGCCGCAGCCTGAACGCCTCAGGGCGGCGCCATCTGCAGCAGCCGCTCTATGCCAAGGCCTCGAGCGAGCAAAGGGGGCTCGAGGAGGAGGCCTACGCCAACCAGGAGCAGCTCAACCTGGGCTGGGAGCTGCTGGCGCGCCACTGCCGGCGCCGATGAGTGTTGTCTCCAGCTGCATGTTGAACGCCAGCAGCTGCTCATCACTCAACTGTTGACGACTACTGAGGTTGAACTGCTGCTCCAGGGCCTGGCGGCCGCGGTTGGCATCCCATTGCAAGGAGGCGAGCAGCTGATCGCTCTGCTGGAGCAAATCGCGCCGTCTGAGGGGAATCGACGCGGAGGCGGGATCGCAGCCCGGCTCGAGCACCCTCAGGCTGCGGACGTAGGCGGCCAGATCGGCGTAGTTGGTGATGCGGTTGCGGCTGGGGTGGCCGAAGGCCCGTTGCAGATAGGTCCCCTCTTGGCTGCGCTCCCAGCCCAAGCGTTTGAGCTGAATGTCGATCTCAGCCAGTTCATCACTCCAGTCCTCGGGATCGGTCGCTGGCTCTTGGGCCTCGACGACTGGAGCCTGCGGCAGGGTTGGCTGCACCGCCTCGGGAGCGGCTGCCGGAGCGGGATCGCTGGTCTCTTCAGCGGGCGGCCGCCTGACCACGGCGTGGCGGACCGGTGGCTCAGCTGGTGCCGGTGCAGGTGCCGGCGCAGGGGCTTGGTGATTCAGTCGGCTTTGCAGCCGCTCCAGGGCTCGCTCCTCGGCAAGTTCGGCGTTCTCCGCTTCCCCCAGGGCACTACCGAGGCACTGGGATCCCCTCCAGGCACTGAGTTGGACCACGCGCTTGCCGGCTTCGGCGTGCACCAGACGCGCCCGAAACGACAGGCTGCTCTCCATGGTCGGCTCGTCGTTGTGGCGTTTCTACACTGGCGAGCCAAGGAAGGCTCTGCAGCAACGGCATGGAAGCGGAGTCAATTCCATCCCTATCGCCACTGATCCAATCGGCGGATCAGTGGGGTGAGCTGCTGTTGCTGCTGCCGTTGCTCGTGGCCCTTGAGGCGGTGCTCTCCGCCGATAACGCCATTGCCCTCGCGGCGATCTCAAGGCGGCTGCACGATCCGAAGCTCCAGGGCCAGGCCCTGAACCTGGGATTGGGGCTGGCCCTGGTCTTCCGGCTGATCTTGATTGCGGCGGCCCAATGGGTGCTGGACTTCTGGCCGCTGCAGCTGCTGGCGGCGGGCTATCTGCTGTGGCTCTGTGTCACCAACTTGAGGTCCAGCGAGGCTGAAACAGGGGATCCAGAGCCCAGCGATGACTCCGCAGCAGATGGAGCGGTCAAGGGGCTCTCGGGGGTGGTGGTCACCCTGGCCCTGACGGATTTGGCCTTCTCCCTCGACAGCGTGGCGGCGGCGGTGGCCGTGAGCGACAACCTGCTGTTGGTGATGATTGGCGGGGTGCTTGGGGTGGTGGCCCTGCGGCTGACCTCCGGGCTGTTTATCCGCTGGCTTGAGGTCTATCGCCACCTCGAAGCGGCTGGCTATCTGGCCGTTGGCCTGGTGGGGATCCGTTTGCTGCTGCGTCTGGTGGCGCCGCAAGTGGTTCCTCCGGAATGGGCCCTTTTGGCGATCGTGGCCCTGCTGTTTGCCTGGGGCTTCTCCCAGCGCGTCCCTGAGGAGGCCGAGGGTTAGAGCCGATGCGCGTTGAACTGCGGCAGGCCGGCAGCAACCAACTGATCGACCGTCTCGAGCTCGAGGAGGTGCCCCAACCCGGGCGCTGGCTGGAGCTCCCCGAGCGGAGCTATCTGGTGCTGCAGCGCCACCACCGCTACCAGCTGCGCGGCGGGCGCTACGAGCTCAGCTCCATTGCCCTCCAGGTCAAGGCCCAGCGCCGCCCTGCGGATGCGCGCTGGTGGCAGGGGCAATGGGTCATCGGTGACCCCAGTTGTCAGTTCAATGCCCGCTCACCGCTGCTGCGTTGCGCGGTGCTGCCGTCGGGTCCCTGTGAGCGCTGCGCCCACCACAGCCTGCGCGGCGAGGGCTGATGGAGGGGCTCTGGCATCGGGGAATCGTGGCCAGAGGCCATGGCGTGGCCTCGGGGTCGGCCAGCGACAGTCCCTATCCCGCTGGAACGATTGCCCTGCAGTCGCCGTTTTTTCTGCAGGGCGGCTTGGACCTCTCGGACTGTGTCCAGGGGACGATCAACCTGGACTTCCCAGGCTGCCGTTGGGTCTTAAGCCACCCCGACCACTGCTTTGAGCAGTTGGCGTGGACACCGCTGCACCCGCCTGAGACCTTCTCGTTCTGGCGGGTGCTCCTGCGTCAGCCCTCGAGCGCCGCGGTCGAGGGCTGGATTTACTACCCGCATCCCGAGACCAAGGTTCGCCACTTTCAGCGGGACGGCCGCCTGGAGCTCCTGGCTCCCCGCTTGCCGGAGCTTGCGACGGGCGCAGCCCTGGAGTTGGCCGTCGATCCTGCGCGCTGCCGCCCCATCCCGGTTGCTCGTCTTCGGGCACGCCTGCTGGAGTTCCTGAAATTTCGGGTGCTGGCGGCACAAGAGACGTTTTTCCTGCAGGAGCTGCCCGTTCTGCGGCGCTGGCTTGATCAGTCCTGGCCAGAAGCCTCGGCGCTGAGCGATCAGGAAGTGCAGCTCACCCTGGATCAGGCCAGGCAGCTGTACACCGAGTCCTGAGCCGTAGGGTGAAGCTTCGCGAGGTTTGCTTATCTCCTCCCCCGATCGTTCTCCCCGGCAGCGTCGTCGGCCGGCTCCGGTGAAGCGGCTGTCGACCAGCGCTTCTGCAACAGCGGAGGCCCCCGCGGTGTTGCCGCCTGTCGATGAGGAGCAGCTGGCGGAGTCCCCGTTTACGGCCCTGGGGCTCGGGCGTCCGATCGTTGAGGCCGTGCTGCAGAAGGGCTACAGCCAGCCCTCCTCCATTCAGCAGCAGTGCATCCCGGCGGTTCTGGCGGGCCGCGATGTGATGGCAGCGGCCCAGACCGGCACCGGTAAAACCGCCGGTTTCACCCTGCCGATGCTGGAGCGCCTGCGCCATGGGCCCCACGCCCGCGGGCGAATTGTTCGTTCCTTGGTGCTGACCCCCACCCGCGAGCTGGCGGCCCAGGTGGCCGACAACGTCAAGGCCTACTCAAGGCACCTGGACCTGCGCAGCGATGTGGTCTTTGGCGGGGTCAAGATCAATCCCCAGATCACCCGGCTGCAGGCTGGCGCCGACGTGTTGGTGGCCACGCCGGGCCGCCTGATGGACCTGGTGCAGCAGGGGGCGATCAGCCTGGATCGCGTCGAGATCCTGGTGCTGGATGAAGCGGATCGGATGCTCGACATGGGCTTCATCCGCGACATCCAAAAAATCCTGCGGCTGCTGCCGGCGAAGCGCCAAAACCTGCTGTTCTCGGCCACCTTCGAGACCTCGATTCGTCGCTTGGCGACGGGTCTGCTCCATGAGCCCGTCCAGCTTCAGGTCACCCCCGAAAACCGCACGGCGGCAACGGTTGAGCACATCCTTCACCCTTGCGATATGGCGCGCAAGCCGGATTTGCTCTGCCATCTGATCGCCAGCAATGACTGGCAGCAGGTGCTGGTCTTCTCGCGCACCAAGCACGGGGCCAATCGCGTCGCAGACAGGCTCACGGCCGAGGGCATGGCCGCAGCTGCGATCCATGGCAACAAGAGCCAAGGGGCCCGCACCCGTGCCCTGGCGGGTTTCAAGAGCGGGGAGCTGCGGGTCCTGGTCGCCACTGATATCGCTGCCCGCGGTATCGACATTCACCAGTTGCCCCATGTGGTGAACCTTGATCTGCCAAACCAGGCCGAGGACTACGTCCACCGCATCGGCCGCACCGGCCGGGCGGGCCACAGCGGCCATGCCGTCTCCCTGGTGGCCGCTGAAGAGCATGAGCTGCTGCGGGCGATTGAACGCCTGACGGGCAAAAAGCTGCCCAAGCAGGAGATCCCGGGCTTTGAGCCCACGGTGCTCTCGGCTCCCCCGCTGGACCTGAGCGGCGGGCGCGGCCGCTCGAGCCGTGGTGGTGGCAACCGTGGTGGTGGCAATCGCGGCGGTGTCAGCCGCAGCGGACGTCCCGCGGCACGCTCCTCCTCGCGCCGCCCTTGAGCCGGCGTGGGCTTTGATCCCAGGCGCTGGTCCGCAGAGCCGCGCCCGCAGCAGCGGGTTACGAGCAATGTGGACGCGCTGCTTCAAGAGAACGAAGCACTGAGGCGTGAGGTGCGTCAGCTGCGCCGGCAGTTGGAGCACCTCCGCCAGCGACCGGAACCCAGCCGCCAGCATTGGCGGCCACCCCAAGCGCTGGTGTCCTCTGCCCAGGTGGAGCGCTGGGGTGCAGCCCTGGCGGAGCAGAAGGGCTGGGCCGTTCTGCGCCAAAGCGGCCTGGAGGAGCTGATCGAGCAGCTGAACCGCAGCAGCTTCCTGCCGCAGTTGAACCTGCAGCAGCGCCTCGACCATCTGGTGCCGGGTCTGGGACGGGATCTCTATGCGGCGACGGCCAGCCCGCTCAACAAAAAGCGCTGCGCCGTCCTGGCGGCCTTTGCCCTCTACGGCGTCAGCGCGATCGAATGGCTCGACGACGACCCCCAGCGGGTTGTGCTGGAACTGCGCCAGCGGCAGAGGACCAGCAACCACAACAACAACCGCAGGACGCGCAGCGATCAGCGCCGCACGGACCGCCAGCACCAGTCGACCGATCAGGGGCGGGACCCGCGCCGGGTGGCGGCCCTCTCGGTGCTGGGGTTGGAGTGGGGTGCCTCCAAACAGGCGATCAAGCAGGCCCACCGCCGGCTGGTGAAACAGCACCACCCCGATGTGGGCGGAACCGCGGAGGCGTTTCGGCGGGTGAACGACGCCTATCAGTTCCTGGTGGCCTAGTCCCCTAGGCGGTCGCCCGGCACCGCGCCGAGTTGTTGCAGCAGCTGGGTGCCTTGGCTGGCGCTCTTTCCCTCCAGCTGGGCCTCGCGAATCAGCAGGGGACAGCCGGAGCTGGCCACCACCAGTCCGGTGGAGTCGACGCACTCCAGCACGGTCCCGGGGGTGTGGCTGGACCCCTCGCCTGGATTCAGCCCCCAGCGTTCGGCCAAGGCTTTGGCCTCCGGGCTGAGTTCAGCGGTGAGACGTTTGATCAGGGGTTCAGAGGAGAGCACCTTCAGGCGTTTGCCCTTCCAGCTGCTGCTGGCGCCGGGGTAGAGCCCCATCACCTTGCGGTGGATGGCCAGGGCTGAGGCGGACCAATCGATCTGGAAATCCTCTTTGGCCAGCATCCGGGCGTAGGTCATGCCCTCCTCCGGCTGGACCCGCACGCCCAGCCGCTGCAGGCGTTCCTGTTCCGAGCCGGGTCCAGCGGCTTCGATCTGGGGCAGGGCCTCGACCAGGAGCTCGCCGGTGAGCCGGGCCAGTCGTTCGGCCAGCTGGTGGGCGTTCTCCCGCAGGCCGATGGGAATGGCGCGCTCCAGAAGTACCGGTCCGGTGTCGAGCCCCTCCTCCATCGCCATGATCCCGACGCCGGTTTCAGCGTCGCCTTCGATCAGGCTCCACTGGATCGGGCCTGCGCCACGCCAGCGGGGCAGCAGTGAGCCATGGCCGTTCCAGCAGCCCAGGGGTGGTTGCTGCAGCACCTCACGCGGGAGGATTTGGCCAAAGGCAACCACGACGTAGACATCGGCCCCCAGTTCGGCGAGTTGTCGTTGGCATTCCGGATCCTTGCGGATCCGCTCCGGGGTGAATACAGGGATGCCCAGTTCAAGTGCGCGTGCCTTCACCGGGGAAGGCATCAGTGCCTTGCCGCGTCCGCGCCTGCGGTCCGGTTGGGTGACGACACCCACCAGCTCATGTCCGCCGTTGACCAACGCGTCGAGGCTGACGGCGGCGTAGGCCGGGGTACCCCAAAAGAGGATCCGCATCGCTTGCCCTTAGGCCTCGCCGGTCACCGAGAGACCCTCCACCCAGACCATCGGGCAGAGCCCGTCGGGGGTGACCTTGGCCTCGCCCTCGAAGCCGACAATCGCGTTGAGCACCTGGCGGATATCGCCGGCCACGGTGGCGGCATCGATGGAGCGGGCTTCGCCGCCCTTGATCAACCAGCCGTCGAAGGGCAGGGAGAAGGAGCCTTGGCTGGCCTTGACCCCGGCATGCAGGGCGGAGAGGGAGTCAATCCAGATGATTGGCTGATCGGCCTTGAACCGATCGAGACCGCTCTGGCCGCCGCTTGTGCCGGGGGTGGGGCCAATCTCAAACCAGTCGGGACCGACAGACACCTTGGCCCCGAGACCGGCGTGGCCGGTGGGGGCCACCCCAAAGGCCCGGGCCGTGGCCTCGGAGTGCAGGAAGTTCTTCAGTACTCCCCCCTCCAGCAGCGACAGCTTGCGGGTGGGCGTTCCCTCTCCATCGAAGTTGGAGGCGCCGATGTTGCCCGGGTGCAGACCGTTGTCGTCGATCGAGAGGAAGGGCACCGCCAGGCTCTGGCCGATGGAGTCCTTCTGGCTGAGGCTGACCCCGTCCAGCACCGAGCGGGCGTTGAAGAGGTTGCTGAAGGCGCCGATCAGATCGAGGAAGGCCTCGGGACTGAGCACACAGGTGTAACGGCCGGTCTCCACCGGGGCGTAATCCAGGTGGCTGATGGTGCGCTCGGCGGCCTCGTCAATGCAGCCGGCAATGTCGAGGTCTGAGGCGCCGTAGGCCAGGCGTACGGCACCGGAACTGCGGGGTTTGCGGCCGCTCTCCTCGGCCCGGGCGTAGAGGTAGATGCTGGCGGTGGTCAGCTGCTGCTGACGGCAGGCCCCATCGCTGTTGAGGTAAATCCGTTCGCTGCTGCGCTCGGCCAGTCCGTTGTAGGGAACGGTGCTGATCGCCTGGTGGCGTCCGAGCAGATCATGCTCTGCGGCCTTGAGCTGCTCGAGCAACTTGAGGATGCCCTGGGGCTGATGCAGCGGTTGATCCAGGGCCGTCAGCGGTGCTGTGGCCAGGGGTGAGAAGGCAGGCGTCTCTTCGGCGTTCCCGAATGCCGCGGCATCCCGGGCACCGGAGAGGGCTCGCTCCAGTCCGCTTTGGGAGAGGTCCGAGGTGCTGGTGGTGCCGACCAGCCCTTCACTGTTCCAGACACGGATCGTGATCGAACTGCGCTGGGCCCCCTTGAGTTGCTTGGGTTCGCCGCGGTCGACCTGCACGGAGGTGTCGGTGCTGCAGGCCGCGCCGAGGTCCCACTGGCGGATGCCGTGCAGCTGGGCGATTCCCTCGAGCTGGCTGCGCAGCTGTTCGGCGTTGAGGCTTTGGTTGGTTTGGCTCATCTCAGCGGCCCCCCACGGTGATGGAGTCGACCTTGATGTGGGGTTGTCCGACGGTGACGAAGATGCTGCCGCTGACGGAACCGCAGAAGCCTGCGGCTAGCTCGAGGTCGTTGGCGCACATCGAGATGCGCGGCATCACTTCCTTGGCCTCGCCGATCAAGGTGGCGCCCTTCACGGGTTTGGTGAGCTTGCCGTCTTCGATCAGGTAGCCCTCCTCCACGGCGAAGTTGAACTGACCGGTGGGTCCGACGCTGCCACCGCCCATGGACTTGCAGTAGAGGCCGCGGTCCACCGAGGCGATCAGGTCCTCCGGTTGATGGGGCCCCGCCGCGATGTAGGTGTTGCGCATGCGGCTGGCGGCGGCAAAGGTGTGGCTCTGGCGCCGTCCGCTGCCGGTGCGGGCATGGCCCGTGCGCAGTTCTCCAGCGCGGTCACTGAGGAAACGCTTGAGGACACCGTTCTCGATCAGCACGGTGCGTTGGGCCTCCAGTCCCTCGTCATCCATCGAGAGGGAGCCAAAGGCGCCGCCCGTCAGCCCTTCATCGATGGCGGTGACGGCTTCATGGGCGATCGTCTCGCCGACCTTCTCGGCAAAGGGGGTGGTGCCGCGCTCCACCTGGGTGGTTTCCAAGAGGTGGCCGCAGGCCTCGTGGAAGATCACTCCACCGAAGCGGTTGGCCAGCACCGCTGGCATCTGGCCGGCCTCGACGTAGTCGGCGTAGAGCATGTTGCCGGCACTCGTACAGACCTCATCGGCGGCCTGGGCGACATCCCACTGGCGCAGATCGTCTGGGCTGTCGGAGGTGCCGTAGCGGCGTCCGACGCCGGCCCGGTGATCACCATCGGCGGCCAGGACATTGAGGCCAACGGATTGATGCAGACGGATGTCCCGGCCAAAGGTGCCGTCACTGGCGGCCACCATCACTTCCTGCCAGTCCCGGGCATAGCTGCCCCGGCGGGCCTGGAGATGCTTGCCCTTCTGCTGCAGCTGGGCCGTTCCCTCCAGAAGCTTCTGGGTGCTCTCGGTCAGCTCAGGGCAGCTGCTGAGCCAGAGGTTTTTCTCCAGGGCGAAATCCCTGAGGGCCGGTAGACCTTCGAAGCCGCTGAGCCCCGTTCCGTCCAGGTCCAGTCCCAACATCCCGAGGGCTTGGGTCAGCGCCGTCGTCAGTCCGGCCTCGCTGAGGTCGTTGGTGCTGACAAAGCCGTCCCGCTGGTCCCGAAACACCCGGATGCCAGCTCCCATGCCGAAGGCCGGCGTCACGCTCGTGATGGTGTCCTGTTCGGCCAGGACACCGAGGTGATCGGTCCGCTCCAGGAAGATCTCAACGAGATCGGCGCCGGCGGCTTTGCCCATCGCCAGGAGTGATTCCAGGCGCGGGCTCCAGCGCTGATCAAAGGGGCCGAGTAACAGCTCAGCGTGGGACGGGATGGAGGCAATCACGCGGGTTGTTGACGGTTGGGCATGGATGGCAGCGGGCCATCACGGTCCTAGCAAGAAGGCCCTGGCCAAAGCGACCAGGGCCTAACCCCCTACGGGGAACTGCGAATGACGCAGGAATCAGCGAACGGCGGGCTGGTAGTTCTCGCTGCGGATGGGGTTCGTGAAGAACAGCTTGGCCATCTCGGCACCGTTGGCGACCCAGTAGGGCAGCTTGCGCAGAACCTTGAGGGGAGCTGGGGCGTTGCCTTCATCAGCAGCGCTGAGTTTGTCGTTGTTGCGCACCAGGCGCTCAAGACGCGTATAGAACTTCGGATGGTCGACGTTCAGGACCACGGGGAAGACCCGCGCGGTGGTCTCGTTGGTCTTGGCGATGACGTACTTGTCGTACTCGCGGGCATCGAGGCCGAGGGCTTCGTAGAACTCCTTGCGAGCCACGTCCCGGACGTACATCGTCGCGAACACGGCCAGCAGGAAGAAGCGACACCAGAGGCGAGCACGCAGGCCGGTGACGCTCTTGGGCTGCGCCTTCATCAGGGCATCGAAGAAGTCGCCGTGGCGGTTCTCGTCTTGGCACCAGTTCTCGAAGAAGTTGAAGATCGGGAAGATCTTGCTGTCGGGGTTCTTCTCGAGGTGGCGGAAGATGGCGATGTAGCGCCAGTAGCCGATCTTCTCGCTCAGGTAGGTGGCGTAGAAGATGTATTCGGGCTTGAAGTACGTGTAGGCCTTGTTGGCGGTGAGGAAGCCGAGGTCGAGCTGCAGACCGAAGTCGCTCATCGACTTGTTCAGGAAGCCAGCGTGGCGGGCCTCATCGCGGGCCATGTGAGCGAAGCACTCGGCCAGCAGCGGGTTGCGCTCTTTGATCCGACGGCTCAGTTCCTTGTAGAGCAGGAAACCGGAGAACTCGGAGGTGCAGCTCTGCTCGAGGAATTCAACGAAAACCTTGCGGGTCTCGGGATCGAGTTTGTCGGCGGCGCCTTCGAACTCCTCGTTGCGAACGAAGTGGTGGCGGTTGTAGTCCTTGCGGAACTCCTCGCAGATGGCTTCCAGCTCATCGGCGTTGGGGCTGAGGTCCATGGCAGCCATGGCCTCGAAATCCGTGGTGTAGAACCGCGGAGTCAAGATTGTGTCCTTCACCGGATCCTTCGTGGCCGGTGCATTGGGCGTGCCGATGGCTGTTGCGGCGTCAGATGAGGCAACGGCGGTGGGAGGCACCATCGGGCGGCTTGAACGGAGCAAAACCCATCGTAGGCGGCTTTGGTGCCAGCCCGTTGAAGGGCTTCATCACTCGCAGGTTTAGTTGGCCCCGAGCCATTTCTGACCGTTCAGACGCTGCACCAGCCGTGAGACCAGCAGCGCCTGGGTCATTTTTTTCTCGTCAATCAAAAATGACTCCAGCAGGCTCGGTTCGCTGCCGGCTTCAGCCAGGGCGATGGTTTTGGCCGAGCTGATGGAGTCGCTGGTGAAGCAGAGCCAGAAGCGCCGCCCATTGGGGAGGCTGCCCTTCACCTGCCAACAGCTGCTGCCGACCACGGGCATGGGCCCCTGCTCAAAGCTCAGGTTGCAGTCGCTGGGGCCGCCGTAGGCCTCGATTTCCTTGGCCAGAGCCGGAATCAGCAGATTCGGGACAAACTCCGCGAAGGGCTTGTCTTCCGGGGCCGGAGGTTTCGCCGCCTTGGCTGGTTTGGCGTCTGCGGCGCTTGCTGCGGGTTGGGCGGAATCGGTCACCGGTGCAGGCCTCAATCCAGACGTTGGCTGAACTTTAGGGAGTGCTCACCACTCCTCTGAGCTGCTGCTTCCCCAATCGTCAGGATCGGGGCTGCTTGCCGCAGGTGGGGGTGTCGCGCTGGCGCTGCTTTGGCCGCGCCGGATGACGCGAAAGGGAACGGACACCGTTGGGGCGGGATCGGCGGCCCCGCGGCTGGGGCCAGCCCAGGCGGTTTGCGGACGTTCTGGCTCAGTTTCGGCCCCCCAGTCCTCCCGCTCGGGCGCTGCTCGCCGCGGGCGCTCTTCAGCTGGCGGGCTGAATCCCGCCCAGGACTCGGGCTCAGGGCGGCGGCGAACGGAGCGCCGGGGCAGGATTTGCGGTCCTCCGCCCTGCAGCGCCAAGGCTGCCCCGGCCGCGCTGAGGCCAGCCCCCAGGCTGGATGCCCCGGCGATCCAGAGGCCCAGGGGCAGGGCGGGTGAGGTCCAGGTGAGGACGCGCACGGCCACCGCTGGCTTGGGGTTCACCGCTCCCACGACCAGGGTCGCCAGCAGTGGCGAGAGCAGCGGCAGCAGCAGGATGCGTTTCAACACAGGGGCGATGGAGTGCCTCAGGGCTGGATCGGACCGGTCCAGCGCTGCAGCTGACCGAGCTCATAACCGAGGCAATCGAACACGCGGATCACCAAAAAGTCCACCATCTCCTCCAGGGATGTCGGCTGGTGATACCAGGCGGGGGCGGGGGGGGCGATCCGCGCTCCCGCCTCCGCCAACGTGGTGAGGTTGCGCAGGTGGATCAGGTTCCAGGGGGTTTCCCGCGGGCAGATCACCAGCGGCCGGCCTTCCTTGAGATGGACGTCCGCGCAGCGCTCCATCAGATCGGTGGCGACCCCTGAGGCGATTCGCCCGACGGTTCCCATGGAGCAGGGAAGGATCACCATCCCGCGGGTGCGATGGCTGCCACTGGCGATGGCCACGGATTGATCATTCCAGCGGTGGCAACGCAGTTCCCCGCTGCTGCAGCCGAGGCGTTCGCGCCAGAAGGCTTCCTGGGCGGATGGCTCGCTGGGTACCCGCACACCGAGTTCGGCTTGCCAGACGCCGATCGCTCCGCGGCTGACAATCAGATCGACGGATTCCCCGGCCAGAAGCAACAGCTGGAGGGCCCGCTCGGCCAGGGGTTGAGCACTGGCTCCGGAGACGGCCAGAACGATGGGCAGCGGCGCTGCCTGGGCGCTGCTGTCGCTCAACGCTCAGTCCTCGCCGTCTGCGTCAGTCTCGCTGGAGTCGTCGGGGCTGAACTCCTCGTAACCCTCGGGCAGGACCACGGCCAGATCGATCTGATGCCGCAGGACATCGACCTTTTGGATGGTGACTTCCACCTGGTCGCCCAGCATGTAGGCGCGGCGGTTCTTGCGACCCACCAGCTTGTTCTGACGGGAGCGGTACTCGTACCAGTCGTCCTTCAGGGAGC
>VMBT01000244.1_pt1 | contig 36379 bp, 30 predicted proteins | sample 4404301 | NCBI WGS metagenome assembly VMBT01 (sample SAMN12238535, study PRJNA552566) | marine metagenome | isolation source: Coastal seawater | place: USA: coastal Georgia, Sapelo Island | collected 2008-08/2009-08
ATATGGATGGCTGCTCTGGTTTTTCATAGATAGTGACTACATTGTTTTCTTGAATTGCCTTATTAACCTCCTCATCAGTTTTATATAATGATTGAGTTGTTTCAAACTTTGAACCATCAAGTCTATCGCCAATGATAGTCATTTGATCGCCTTTATATATGACTTTAGCAACACGATCAGAGAGCACATCTTGCTTAAATTCGCTATAGCTTATTGTTTCTCTTGTATTAGTATTCTCAACACTGTTAAGAATAAACATAATAAATGAGCCTAATATTGCCCACACCAAAACATTTCTCATAAAATTATTCATATTTTTATCTTACTCCAACCAAATAAATCTCGCCAGATTTTTTCTTTGAAGCAGCTGGCTTGATAACTTGTATATCTTTAAAAAAACTTGTCATGAATTTTCTCAAACTCTTAAGATTGTTGTTTTGAAAAGTCTTAATAATAAAAGTTCCATTTTCTAACTTTAAAAATTTATTAGCTGCTTCAATTGTGATTTTATTCAGTTCTAATATATTTTCAGTATCTATACTAGATATACCACTTAAGTTTGGGGCAATATCAGAAATTACAAGATCAAATTTATTAATAAGATCATTAAATATATTTATAGAATCTATATCTTCTATACCTGTCTGAAAAAACTCTACCTCTTTGATTTCATCCATAGGCAAAATATCTACAGCATAAATTTTAAAATTTGGATAATTGACTTTTAAATAATGAGACCAACCACCTGGAGCAGATCCCAAATCAAGAACTTTGCTGTCATTTGGGAATGAAACCTTTTTTAAGATTTCTTCGAGTTTATATACTGCTCTAGTCCTATAACCTTCTTGTTTAGCTTTATTAGCCCAATTATCTGCGTGCATTCTATAGATGCTTTACAGATAATATTTCATATTCTATTTCACCGGATGGTGTTGATATCCTAACCTCATCTTCAACAAACTTACCAATTAGGCCCCGTGCAATTGGGGTTTCTACAGAAATTAAACCCTCTTCAGGCTTTGATTCTAAGTTGCCAACAATTTTGTAAGTAATTTCTGAGTCTTTGTCTATATCGTAAACCACAACAGTTGAACCAAATACAACTCTTCCAGTCTCAGGTATATCCCTTACATCTATTACCTGAGCATTTGCCAGTGCATTTTCTATTTCTGTAATTTTTGCTTCAGTAAGTCCTTGTAACTCTTTTGCGGCATGGTACTCAGCATTTTCTTTTAAATCACCATGCGCTCTAGCTTCAGCAATAGCTTCAGATATTTTTGGTCGTTCAATAAATTTTAAATCAGCTAAGACTTTCTTAAGTGATTTCTCTCCATCTATTGTTAAAGGAATCTTTGACATAATTCATTATAGCAATATAGATGCTAAATATTGATTTCTTGCATCGAAATATAATTCCAATTTTCTTCTTTATTGTTAAGTGCTTCTACTATTGCAAAAGCTCCAAACATAGTAGTGGTTACTAGAATTTTATTTCTTAAAGCAGATTGTCTTATAGATGCAGAGTCTTCAATTGAAGTTTTCCCTTCTGTTGTGTTAATTACTAGATCAACTTCTTTATTCAAAAGCATATCAACGGTATGTGGCCTACCTTCTTTAACTTTATTAATTTTTTTAACCTCAAACCCTAATGCTTCAATATATTTAGCAGTGCCCTTAGTTGCTACTAGTGAAAAGTTTTTTTCTACAAGCAAAGGTGCTAATTTATCAAGATATTTTTTATCTTGATCCTTAACACTTATGAATACATTCCCGGATTGAGGTATGACTTTATTGGCTCCTTTTTGAGCTTTTGCATAAGCTTCACCAAAATTTTTACCAATGCCCATAACTTCCCCTGTTGATTTCATTTCAGGACCAAGAATTGGATCACTCATTGGAAATTTATCAAAAGGCAATACAGCCTCTTTTACAAAAAAGAGTCCGTTACTTAATTTGCTGCTGAATTTTTGATCAACCAAGGAAAGGCCCAGCATTGCCTTAGAAGCAACTTTTACTAATGATTCCCCGATAGCTTTTGAGATAAAAGGAACTGTTCTTGAGGCTCTTGGATTGACTTCAATTATATAAATTTCATCTCCCTTTATAGCAAATTGGATGTTCATAAGACCAATAATATTCAATTCCTCAGCTATTTTTATGGATTGTTTGGAAATTTCGTTTTGAGTTTCTTGAGAAAGACTGTACGGTGGTAATGAACATGCCGAATCACCTGAATGAATACCAGCTTGTTCAATATGCTGCAAAATCCCGCCTATTTGAATATTCTTTCCATCCGAAACAACATCTACATCAACTTCAATAGCATCAGTTAAATAACTATCTAGCAATATTGGTCGTGAGTTTGAAACAACTGCGGCTTCTTTAAGATATATCTCAAGCTCCTGCTGATTATGCACGAGCTGCATTGCCCTTCCCCCTAGCACATAGGATGGTCTTACAACAACTGGATAACCTATTTTTTTTGAGGACTCAATTGCCTCTTCGAAATTTGTAACAGTTGCATTATTTGGCTGTTTTAAGTCAAGTTTCTCTGCTAATTCTTGAAATCTTTCTCTATCTTCTGATCTATCTACTGCATCTACATCTGTTCCAAGAATTTTAATACCTTTTTTTTCTAACAAGTTTGCAAGCTTAAGAGGGGTTTGTCCTCCGAATTGGATAATTACTCCATATGGATCTTCTATATCAATAATATCAAGAATTTTTTCAGAAGTTATTGGTTCAAAATATAATCGATCTGATACATCATAATCTGTTGAAACAGTCTCGGGATTACAATTTACCATGATTGACTCTATACCTTCTTCTTGCATAGCTAGGGATGCATGAACACAACAATAATCAAATTCTATTCCTTGGCCAATTCTATTAGGCCCACTGCCTAAAACCATAACCTTCTTTTTATCAGATGGGTTGCTTTCACAATCATTAGAATAAGAGGAGTACATATAGCATGTAGATGTTGCAAATTCAGCAGCACATGTATCAACTCTTCTGAAAGATGGTTTTATATTTACTGATTTTCTAAGTTCTCTTATTTCATCTTCTTCTACTTTTAAGAGTTGCCCAATCCTAGAATCTGAAAAACCTTTAATTTTTAAATTCTTTAAGTATTCTTTATCAAGGTCATTAATATTTAGTTTTTTTAGCTCTTGTTCGTAATGCATTAATTCATCTATTTGCTTTAAGAACCATCTATCAATGCCAGTAAGCTCATAAAGGTCATCTAACGAGTAACCCTCTCTAATAGCATCAGCAAGATAAAATATTCTCTTTGAACCAGGAAAAGTTAACTCATAATTAATTTCATCTTTGTAAGAGCCGTCAGTTTTATTAACTATTTCATTCAAGCCATTAAGATCTTCTTCCATGCTGCATAATGCTTTCTGTAAGGATTCCTGAAAATTGCTTCCAATAGCCATAACTTCACCTACTGACTTCATTTGTGTTGTTAGGCGTGAATTGGCACCTGGAAATTTTTCAAAAGCAAATTTTGGTATTTTAGTTACTATGTAATCAATAGAGGGCTCAAAGGAAGCTGGGGTTAAGCCGCCTGTTATATCATTTTTTAATTCATCTAATGTAAAGCCAACTGAAAGAAGAGCTGCAACTTTTGCTATTGGAAATCCTGTGGCTTTTGATGCTAGTGCTGACGATCTACTTACTCTTGGATTCATCTCAATCACTACCATCCTGCCATCTTCAGGGTTTACAGCAAATTGAACATTTGAGCCACCTGTCTCTACTCCAATTTCTCTGAGAATTTTAAATGAAGCATTTCTCATAATTTGAAATTCTTTATCAGTTAATGTTTGAGCTGGAGCAATAGTTATAGAGTCGCCTGTATGAACACCCATTGGATCAAAATTTTCTATTGAACAAATAATAATACAATTATCTTGAGAGTCTCTGACAACCTCCATTTCGTATTCTTTCCACCCAATCAAAGATTCATCTATTAAAAGCTCACTAGTCGGAGATAGTTCTAGACCCTTTTCACATATCTTTTCAAATTCGTCTAAGTTATACGCAATGCCACCTCCAGTTCCACCCATAGTGAAAGATGGCCTAATTATGCAAGGAAAGCCAATTCTTTTTTGAACTTCATATGCATCAGACATTGAATGTGCAATACCTGATGCTGGTGTTTCTAGGTTAATTGCTTTCATGGTTTGATCAAATAATTGCCTATCCTCGGCTTTATCAATTGCAGTTCTATTTGCTCCAATCATTTTGACGCCATGTTTTTTTAACACCCCTTCTTTGTCTAATGTTAATGCAGTATTTAAAGCTGTCTGCCCACCCATGGTTGGTAAAATTGCATCTGGTTTTTCTATCTCAATAATCTTTTCAACTGACTTCCAATGAATAGGTTCTATATATGTAGCATCAGCTAATAATGGGTCTGTCATGATTGTGGCTGGATTAGAGTTTACTAAAATTACACGATATCCATTTTCTTTTAAGGCTTTGCATGCCTGGGCTCCTGAATAATCAAACTCACAAGCCTGTCCAATTATGATTGGGCCAGCACCTATAATTAAGATTGAAGATATATCTTTTCTTTTAGGCATTTTCTTCCACTAATTTTTTAAATTTATTGAATAATAATTGAATTTCTTGAGGGCCTGGTGATGCTTCTGGGTGGCCTTGAAAACTAAAAGCAGGTGAATCAGTTAGTTCAATGCCCTGTAATGAGTTATCAAATAGAGAAATGTGTGTTGGTCTGATAGATTTTGGTAATGAATCTTGATCAACAGCAAATCCGTGGTTTTGACTTGTTATGAATACCTCGCCTGAATCAAGATCTTGAACAGGATGATTTGCACCATGATGGCCAAATTTCATTTTATAGGTGCTAGCATTTGCAGCTAGAGACAGTAGTTGATGCCCTAAACAAATTCCAAAAATAGGTATTTTGAGCTCAAGGAGTTTTCGAATATTCTCAATGGCATATGTGCATGGCTCTGGATCTCCTGGACCATTTGATAGAAATACTCCATCTGGATTATGCTGCATGATTTCATCGAATGATGATTCAGCATTTACAACTTGAATCTCTCCGAAACTTTCTGATAATAATCTTAGAATATTCTTCTTAATACCAAAATCAATGGCTACGATCTTATATTTAGATTCATTTTTAATGTAATCTGGCCAAATTCCCTCATTCCATTTATATGAATTGGTTGTAGAAACTACTTTTGCTAAATCCAGTCCCTTTAATCCAGAAAACTCTTTTGCTTTATTTATAGCTTCCTCATTTGAAAGCTTTTCTTTGCTTGCAATACAGGCCTTCAATGAACCCTTTTCTCTCAATAACGAGGTCAAGCTTCTTGTATCAATACCAGCTATACCCATCTTATTATTTTTTTTAAGGAAAGTTTCTAGATTTGTGGTTGCTCGCCAGTTTGAAGGCTCATCGCATAATTCATTAATGACAATACCTGATGCGTGAATCATATCAGATTCATTATCCTCATCATTTATACCTGTATTTCCTATGTGAGGATGTGTAAAGGTTATTATTTGATCTTTATATGATGGGTCAGTAATGATTTCCTGATAGCCGGTCATGGATGTATTAAATACTATTTCTCCAACTTCTATTGTTTCAATGCCAAAACCATTGCCTTCTAGTATTGTTCCATCTTCAAGAGCTATAATTGCAGCAAAACTCACGAGTGATCACCCAAAAGATTAAAAAATGTAGAAAAAGAAGAAGAAATTCTTATAGAATTTTTTGATTTTAATGAGCATAATTTTGTTGCTTGCATTAAAATTGTACTTTATAGATTTTACATTCACGTGTCTATATTAATTTGAAAAAAAAATGAATATTTCAATAAAATCGCCATCAGATATTGTACAAATGAAAATTGCAGGTCAATTAGCTGCTGATGTTTTAGATATGATTACTCCTTTTGTAAAGCCCGGGATATCAACTGGGGAGCTTGATGATATTTGTTATGATTTTATTACCAAAGAGCAGAAAGCTATTCCAGCAAATGTTGGATACAAAGGATATGAAAAAACTATATGTTCGAGCATAAATCAAGTAATCTGTCATGGCATTCCAAGTCCTAATAAAATTTTAAAAGATGGAGATATTCTAAATATTGACGTTACTGTTATTAAGGATGGATGGCATGGTGATACATCTAAAATGTTTTTAGTTGGAAAATGTCAGCCACATAATGAAAGACTAGTAAGAATTACCCAAGAATGCCTTTATAAGGCTATTGAAATAGTAAAACCAGGTGTAACTCTTGGTGATATCGGGCATGTTATTCAAAGTCATGCTGAAAAGAATTATTATTCAGTTGTCGAAGACTATTGTGGTCATGGTATAGGAAAAATTTATCACGAAGAGCCTCAGGTAATGCATTTTGGTAGGCCTAATACTGGGATAGAGCTAAAAGAAGGTATGTGTTTCACGATAGAACCAATGATTAATCAAGGCTCTAAATATACAAAACTCCTTGGTGATGGCTGGACCGTTGAAACAAAAGATGGAAGAAATTCTGCCCAATGGGAGCATACTTTAGCCGTTACTAGTTCCGGTGTAGATGTTCTTACAAAAAGATCAGAAGAATCTTTATGAACTTTCAGAAAGATGATTTCTTAAAAGACCTTAAAAATATTAATTCAGAAAAGTTAATAACTGATAATTATTTAATTAAAAATACAAAAAAACTTGATCAAAGTTTATTGGATACATTCAGAAAATATGGCCTTAATACAGACTTCTCATTATTTGCTATAGGAGGCTATGGAAGAGAAGAAATTTTTCCATCCTCTGATGTTGATATATCTATAATAAAAAATAATAAAAATCCTGATTACAGATCACTAGAAAAATTTATTACAGAATTATGGGATAGTGGCTATAAGCCTGGCTCTTCTGTTAGATCTTTAGCTGATGTAAAAAATCTTTGCTCAAAAGATGCTCAGGAATTTACTTCTTACCTAACAATGCGCTCGATAGTATCAAATAAAGATATCAAAAGATCATTGAATACATCTCTAAAAAATCTATGGAATAAAAAGAAATTCTTTCGTGCAAAAGATCTAGAGCTTTTAAATAGACTTTCTAAATATAATTCAACTGCATTTAACTTAGAGCCTGATCTTAAAGAGTCACCGGGATCAATGCGAGATTTTCAATCTGCTTTATGGATCTTGAACTATTGTTTTGGATTTAAAAGCAAAAAACAAATACAAAAATCTACTTTTTTTAGAGATGAGTTTATAAATGCAAATAAATCTTATGACTTTATAAAGTCACTTAGATATGCAACTAATCTTTTAACAAACAAAAATAGATTAATTTTTGATGTACAAGTTGAATTAGCAAAAAATATTTATCCAAAAACAAAAAACTCTAAAGTGGCAGTAGAAAAAATGATGCAAAATTATTATCAACATGCGAATACCCTCTCAAATTTTAATAGCATTGTTCATGAATCTTTTCGAGAAAAAACTTTCTTTAGCTTTAAGAGAACATCCGGAAATTTTTATTTTATTAATAATAAAATTGGAATTAAAAAGAAAGATCTAAAGGATAATTTGAGTTTAATTTTCGATATATTTATTGAAACAGGAAAATATAAAAAATATCAATCAATTGATTCATCATCATGGCTTCTTTTAAAAAATTCTACTTATCTAATTGATAAAGATTTTCTTAAAGATAAAGAAAATGCAAAAAAATTCATTCAAATACTAAAATCAAAATATCATCTCTCAACAATTCTAAAAGATATGAAGAATATTGGGATATTACAAAAATATATTCCTGAATTTGGAGAGGTCTTTGGCCAAATGCAATTTGATCTCTTTCATGTTTACACTGTTGATGAGCATACATTAAAAGTTGTTAGAAATATGAGGCAAGTTGCCATTAATGACGAGGATGGTTTCGAGCTAGAATATGAACTTTCAAAAAAATTACCAAAAATTGAACTTTTATATATTTCTGGTTTGTTTCATGATCTAGGAAAAGGGAAAGGTGGAAATCATTCAGAAATTGGTGCTGTACAAAGCTATAAGTTTGCAAAAAGACTTGGTCTATCCAATATAGATGCTGATCTTATATCTTGGCTAGTTTTAAATCATCTAACCATGTCATCAGTATCACAAAAAAAAGATATTGATGATCCAAGAACTATATCTGATTTTGCCAAAAATATACCTTCCTTGTTGCATTTAGACTATTTATATCTTTTAACGATAAATGATGTGAGAGCTACTAACCCAAGTGTATGGAATGGTTGGAAGCATGATTTATTGAAAAATTTATATCTTTTAACAAGATCTCAGATGAGTAAAACTGAACAAGTTCACTCAAAAGAAACATCATTAGAAAGAAAAAAGAAATTATTAAATCTTATTCAACCTGAAGATAAAAAATTCATACAAGATTTCTGGTCTAGCTTTGAGGATGCCTATTTTAATAAATTTACTTCTGAAAAATTGTTGAAACATTCCGAAGAAATTATTAGAAATAAAAATAAGGCATTTATTATTAATTGTGAAAAAAAATACGGCAACTTTGTAGAGATTTTTATAAAAGTAGATAATGCTGATGGTCTTTTTTTAAAGCTTGTTAAAGTTATATCTCAGTCAGGTCTAGATGTTATAGATGCTAGTATTTTTACGTCAATAGATAACAATCTAGCCCTCAATACATTTATTGCTAAATATAAGTCTAATGATTTTGAGCCTAACTTGGCAGATATTAAAGTTTTAACTCAAAAATTAAATAATAATTTTGAGAACTATAATCCAAATAAAAAAACACCCTTATCTAAAAAGCTTAATAAAAACTTTTCTGTCCCAGTCAAAATATCTTCAACTGAAGATATTGATAATAAAAAGAATTTAATCACGATTGAGACCTCAGATTCACCGGATCTTTTAGTTAAAATTGCTGAGATTTTTTATAAAAATGGAACATCTATCTATTCGGCTAGAATCAATACACTTGGAAATAAGGTAGAAGATACTTTTGAAATAGAAGATATGACATTGTCTACAATATCTGCAGCAAAAATAAAAAAAATTACCACTGCAATTGAAAAAATCATATAAATACAATCAACACTTGCATATAATAGCGCCATGAAAATTAAAGCATTAGGCATTCCAAGGAAATCATCGTCAGGTAAAATCCTTGATGTTTCTTTTCCATATATTGAATTTAATGATGAAAAGATTGGTGATAGAGATATAAATAATGAAAATCTTATCAATTATGAATGGGATAAGAGCGATCTTGATGCTTCAATTAATGATACTGAATCTGCATATCTAAAACTTCATCTTATATCACATAAATTTTGTAAGCCAAACTCAATAAATTTAGATGGAATTTTCAATGCTCTACCAAATGTAGTTTGGACAAATATTGGTCCAGTTGATATAGATGAGATTGATCAGCTATTAATAAAATCACAGATTGAAAATCTAAATGTTTATGTTAGATCAATTGATAAGTTTCCTTGCCTAACAGATTATGTGATTCCTAAAAATGTAAGAATTGCAGATGCTTCAAGGGTCAGATTAGGTGCTTATCTCTCTGAAGGAACAACAATAATGCATGAGGGATTTGTTAACTTTAATGCTGGAACTATGGGGTCTGCAATGATCGAAGGAAGAATTTCTGCCGGAGTTATCATTGGCAATGGATCTGATTTAGGTGGTGGCTCAAGTACAATGGGAACCCTATCTGGAGGTAACAATATTAGAATCTCTCTTGGAGAAAATTCATTGATTGGAGCAAATGCTGGGCTTGGCATTCCTTTAGGTGATAATTGTATAGTGGAAGCTGGACTTTATCTCACAGCTGGAACGAAAATTGCTTTACTTAATGAAAAGAATGAAATTGATTCTGTATTAAAAGGATTAGAATTGGCAGGCGCATCTAATATTTTGTTTTACCGAGACTCCCAAACTGGAAAAGTTGTAGCTAAAGCAAATAAAAAACCAATTCAACTTAATGAGACGCTTCACGTAAATGAATAAATTTTTACAAGAACTTATAAAAATACCCTCAATATCACCCAAAGACTTGGGTTGTTTTGATCTTATAGAGGATAGACTGCAAAAACATAATTTTGATTGCAAGAGAATCGATTATTTAAATGTTGAAAATCTTTATGCTACTTATGGGGATAAAGGAAAACTATTTTGTTTTCTAGGTCACACTGATGTTGTGCCAACTGGTCCAGAAGAAAAATGGACTCATCCACCCTTCTCTGGACATATAGAAGGAAATATGATGTATGGCAGAGGTACAGCGGATATGAAAGGTTCTATAGCTGCATTCCTTGATTCTCTTGATGAATTTTTTAAAGAAAAGATAGAGCTTAACTATCGCATAGCTATTTTGCTAACTAGTAACGAGGAAGGAAAAAAATCTGACGGTTTTATAGATAAGATAGTTGAAGACATGATTGCTAATAATGATGAGATTGATTTTTGTTTAGTTGGGGAGCCTACATCATACAAGACCCTTGGCGATAGCATAAGAATTGGTAGAAGAGGATCCTTAAGTGGAGATTTAGTTGTTCATGGAAAACAAGGACATATTGCATATCCAGAAAATGTAGACAATCCTATATTTTCATCAAGCGATCTTATTGTGGAGCTAAAAAATAAGACTTGGGATAATGGTAATGCAATATTTCAACCTACTAGTTTTCAAATTTCAAATATTCAATCGGGTACTGGAGCTAAAAATGTGGTTCCTGGTCATTTAGATATGTCTTTTAACTTTAGATACTCTCCTGAATCCTCAGCTGAGTCTTTGATTTCTGAGTTTGAAGAAATTATGAGCAAATTAAATATTAAACATGAAGTAGTATGGACTAAAAGTGGCGATCCATATCACACCAAACGAAACTTACTTAAAGATGTTGTAAGTAGTTCTGTTAAAAAATTTACTGGTACAGCTCCTGATATGAATGCAAAAGGCGGCACTTCTGATGGGAGATTTATTGCAAAAATGGACACTGAAATAGTTGAATTAGGTCCCTCAAATGAAACTATTCATCAGATAGACGAATGCGTAAATCTTGATGAGTTAGTTGTCTTAAAAAATATATACAAAGATATACTTATTGAGCTAAATCAAAAAATATAAATTATTTGATTCCGTGCATTCTTTTAATCATTAGTGGGCTTATGAGTAAAACGAAGACGCCAATGATTACAGCAAATATACCAACATTGTAATAAACATCCATAAATGCAGCCTTTTGATCAATACTAAAAGTATCATTTGCAACATTAATTCCGTCAGCTGATGTAGCTCTAGCTATTAATCCAGCTACAAAATTGCCAGCTGCTGAAGCAAAAAACCATATCCCCATCATTATGCCTACAATTTTTTGTGGTGATAATTTCGTAACTAATGACAACCCGATAGGAGAAATGCATAACTCACCAATGGTATGTAATAGGTATATAAGTATTATCCAAGCAACAGGTGTTAAATTTGGAGATATTGACATTCCAAATACCAATACAAGAAATCCAAAACCCACAAAAAGAAGCGCTATTCCAAACTTAATTGGCCCCGCAGGCTCTAATCCTCTTTTAGCCAAACTAATCCATAACATTGAGAAAAAAGGCGCAAGTATAAAGATAAACATAGCATTTAAAGACTGAAACATTGATGCTGGAACATTCCAACCAAATAAGTTCCTATCCACTCCTCTATCAGTTAAAACATTTAATGATGAGCCTGCCTGCTCAAATAATGCCCAAAATAATAATGAAAATAAAATTAAAAATCCTACAGTTAAAAGTCTATCTCGCTCAATAGGATCAAGTTTAACAAGAGCATAAAAAAGCCAAAACCCAATACATATAACTCCTAAGCCACCTAAAATATTTCCAACAACTTCCTGATTCTGAATTAGTATCCATGATGATAAAACCATAAAAATACCGGAAATATAAGCCCATGTTTCATAGGTTATGTTTAGATATTTCTGAAGATGTAAATCACTAGGTGGCTCAGCATTACCATCAAGATATTCTTGGCCCCATAAAAATATTATTAAACCTAATAGCATTCCAATTCCAGCTGCACCAAAACCATATGACCATCCATAAGTTTCTCCTAAGTATCCACATAATAATGATGCTGTAAAAGCGCCTATGTTGATGCCCATATAAAAAATTGTAAAACCAGCATCCCTTCTTGGGTCATCCTTTTCATATAAAGCGCCAACCATAGTTGAAATATTAGGTTTCAGAAAACCAACTCCAGAAATAATTAATGCTAGTGACAAATAAAAAATCTGAACATTAGTTTCAATAGTCATGCCTAGATGACCCAGAACAAGCAATATTGCTCCGTAAGTCACTGCTTTTCGAGAGCCAAGTATTCTATCAGCAAGCAAACCACCAAAAACTGGCATTATATAAACTAAAGAGGTATATGCAGCATAGATGATATAACTAGTTGCATCGCTAAACTCCCAATGTTTAGTTAAATAAAATATTAAGAGAGCTCTCATTCCATAATATGAAAATCTTTCCCACATCTCGGTTGCGAAACATACAAATAACCCTCTTGGGTGTCCTAAAATATCAGTTGCATTACTCATTTGATTTAAATTAATTAATTTTTTCATTACTATACCAAAATGAATACCAACAAACATCATGTATATCCATTAAGAAGAATTGCTGCCTCAATATATGACTTTTTTTTATTGCTAGGTGTTTGGTTCTTGGTCGGTTCGATTGCTTTATTTCTTAATGATAGAGAAATTTTAAATCCTATTCTGGGTTTAGTTCTTGTTTTAATTAGCTCTTGGGCTTTTTACTCCTTCTTCTGGATTAGAGGTGGAAAGACTTTAGGAATGGCTGTTTGGAATATCCAAATCTTTCATAAAGAAAATAGACCAATTAGCCTAAAAGAAACATCTATTAGGTTTTTTTTAAATTTATTTATTGTTAGTTTAGCTGGATTACCATTGTTGCAAATTTACTTTTCTAAAGATGGTGAAACAATTGCTGACAAATACTCAAAAACTATTTTAAAGAAAGTTTAAGTTTTATTTAATCTAACTATGCCTGCTATAAAAATAATAAAACCAGGTAGCAAAACTCCATAAATCTGCACAAGGTTATAAGAGATAGAATAACTCATAGTAAAATCTTGAATAAGGCTATAAACGAAGGCACCCGCAACTGATGTAACAATAATATAGCTCGATGTTGAATTTCTTAATGAACCATATACAAATGATCCAAAAAATATACATAGTGCTAAAATTGAAAAAGGCATAAAAATTTTTTCATATAAATTTTTAGATATATGACTAAAAAATAAATCGTCCTTTTTATTGGCAGTAATCCTTTCAAGATTTTTGTACTCGACAAGCTCTACAAGCGTTAAGTTTTGTATGTCTTTATAAGATATCTTTATTAACGAAGGCAGTTTAATAGAAAAATTAGTATCTAAATTGCTGCCATAAATATAATTAATCTTGGAGGAATCAGAAATAAAAACCTCATTTTTTTCATTAATGCTTAATTGATTGACCTTTAAGATATAATTTAGGCCGATCTCATCAACATTGATTATAGTTGTATTAAAAAGAATATCGTTTACCTTTTCTTCAAAACTTAAAAAGTTATTATTATCTTCATACCATATAACTTCGTTAGCTGTTGTTTGGTTTGATTTCAGATTACTCTTATCTATATAAGCATTATTTTTTAAATCTAGAAAATACATCTCGTTTAAAAATAAAAATATTACTGAAACAAGTAATGGGGCTAATGCGTTTATAGTAGTAATTTTCAATGGAGAGATTCCACTTGATCGCAACACATTTAAGTTGCCCTCTTTTTGGGCAAACATAAGGCTTAACATAAAACCTAAAAGACATGCGCCCTCTATGAATTCAATACTGCGGCTTGGTGCTGAACTCAGAATATATTTCAAAATTTCAATAAAAGTATATGCTTCTGTTACATCTTCAAGTTCGGAAATAATACTAAAAACACTATCTAATAACACAAAGAAAAATAATACCGCCATGGTAAGCATGAAAGATCTCTTTAAGATATATGCTAGAAAGATTTTCATCTTTTCAAACTCTTAAGACCAAGATCATTCCATGAATATATTAATAATATAAATAGAAAAATACCGTGCACCCACCATAAGCCAAGCATATAAAATACTTCATTGGTAAGCATGAGTTCTCTTGCAAAGATTAATAAACTTAAATAAAGAATATAAACTAAAATGCCAGGTAGAATTACTGAAAATCTGCCCTTTCTAGGGCTGACCTTTGAAATAAATACCCCCAAAAGAGATAAAATTAATAATGATATTGGTATAGATATGTTCCAATTAAAGCTTATATTTTTATCTTTGGTATTTTCAAAATCATAAATTTTTTGCAAGGTTAAAACAGCAGGTTTTTCGTAACTGTTTTTAATGTTTGTATTAAGACTTTTAAATTTAGATGTTATAACCCCGCCATCCTCTGCAATACTAAATACTACTCCATCTATAACTTGGATCTGAATCCTTTCATTACCCTCCTCAAAATTAATAGCATCACCTTGAATTAACTGACTCTGTTTATTATTTTCAATAAATAATATAGCGTCTTGGAATGAAAAATTATTAGATTTATCTTTAATTTTTAAAAAGCCATTTTGAGGAATAATCATCAATTCATTTGGTTTGATATTTTTTAATTCATCTTCAAAGGTATTTTTACTTAAATAGCTTTCTGATAATTCTTTAGAGTATGGGGCTATAAAAAAGCTTATACATGCTGTAAGAAAGAATAATATGAACAATTGTGGTATGAGAAATTTAATTAGCTTTATGGAAGAATGTCCTGATGCTAAAAAACCAAAAATTTCTTTATCAGCATATAAACGACTCACAGATAAAATAACCCCAAGAAATAAAGATAAAGGAATAAGCAAATTTATAAAATCTGGTAATCTTAAAACTAGAACTTTTATAATAATATTTGGATCAATGTTACCCATTGATGCTTCTTCAAAATAACCAATTAAACGCGATCCAACAACAAGTACTAAAAATATACCAAGTATGCTTAATGTATTTTTCAATACATCAAAATTAAAATAGCTATAAAGAATATTTTTTTTATACATGCTTAAACAAGTATGATGCATTACAATATTCATCTTATCAATTAATACATTAATGGAGATTAATAATGTCACATAAAGTTTTAAATAATGTTTTCTTAAAAGATCTTGGAAAAATAGATGTAACTTCTCTTAAAACAGATCTATTGGTTATTCCAGTAAGCACTCATACTAAAAAGAATAATTCATTTAAAACATTAGATAAATTATCGAAGGGCTATTTAAATAAAGTCTGTAACAATCATTTTAAAGATAAAAATGCGCCTATTTTATTGCCAGCAATGCAAGGGATAGCTGCTAAAAACATAATGCTTGTTAAAGATAAAGACTCAGAAGCTCAAACATATAAATGGCTTGATTTTTTTGCATCAATCTCTGCAAAAGGTAATAGCATAAATGCAAAAGATATTGCTTTTTTAGTAACTGGTAATATACCTAAAGATAAAGATATTAATTGGTTTATAGAAACAGCAGCAAGATCGTTTGAAGCTGGAGCATATATATTCTCAGAAACAAAGAATAAAACAGCTAAAAAACCATCATTAAAAAATGTTCATCTTTTGGTTGATGGTTTATCAACTAAAGAATTAACTGCTGCAAAAAAATCAGCTAAGCAAGGATTTGCAATTGGTGAAGGCATGAATGCTGCTAAGTATTTAGGAGACCTTCCTGCAAACCATGCCACTCCAAGAATAATTGAAAGAAAAACTAAGGCTCTTTCTAAAGAATTTCCAAAGTTAAAAGTGAAATCACTCAACGAAAAGGAATTAGCAAAGCTGGGAATGGGTTCATACCTAAGTGTTGCCAAAGGAAGTGATGAGCCTCCAAGAATGATGATTGTTGAATATAAAGGAGGGAAAGCTTCTGATAAACCAATCGCCCTAGTTGGAAAAGGCATTACTTTTGATACTGGAGGTATTTCTTTAAAGCCAAGTCCTGCAATGGATGAAATGAAATGGGATATGTGTGGCGCAGCTTCAGTTTTTGGAATCATGACAACTTTGGCAAGATTAAATGCTGATGTTAATGTGGTTGGTATTCTTGCATGTGCTGAAAATATGCCCTCTGCAAAAGCAACAAAGCCCGGAGATGTGGTTAAATCAATGTCGGGTCAAACTATAGAGATCTTAAATACTGATGCTGAAGGAAGGCTTGTTCTCTGTGATGCACTTACTTATGTTGGAAGATATAAACCTTCATATGTTATAGATATGGCAACACTTACAGGTGCTGTAGTTGTTGCTTTAGGAAGACATGCTAGTGGTGTGATGTCTAATGATCAATTTCTAGCTGATAAAATATTAGAGGCTGGCGAGAATACAGGTGATAGAGCATGGCAACTGCCTTTATGGGATGAATATATGAGTTGCACTAAAACTAATTTTGCTGATCTAGCAAATATTGGTGGTGGAAGAGAAGCTGGAACAATAACAGCAGCAGCTTTCTTATCTAAATTTACTGAAGATTATAAATGGGCTCATATAGATATAGCTGCATCAGCATGGTACAGCAGTCCAAAGAAAGGCGGAACCGGCAGACCTGTACCATTAATAAGTGAACTGATATTAAGTAAAAAGCTAAAATAATTAAGTTCTGCAAGTATGGATAAAAGATACAATCCTGTTGAAGTTGAGGAAAAGTGGTCTGCAATCTGGGAAAAAAGGAGGCTTAAGAATTCAGGTTCTGATTCAACTTTCTCACAAGTAATACCGCCTCCAAACGTTACAGGTACATTGCATATGGGTCATAGTTTTCAATATGCAATTATGGACTTTTATACAAGATATCATCATATGAATGGTAAAGATGCATATTGGCAAGTTGGAGCTGATCATGCTGGTATTGCAACACAAATGGTTGTTGAAAATAATTTAGCAAAAGAAAATAAATCAAAAGATGATTTAGGTAGAGAAGAATTTCTAAAAGAGGTTTGGGCCTGGAAAGAATATTCTGAAAAAAATATAACCTCTCAAATAAAAAGACTTGGTTGTAGCGTTGACTGGAAAAAATATAGATTTACTTTTGATGATGATTTTAACAAAGCTGTAAATAAAGCATTTGTTGATTTATATAAGAAAGATAAGATATATAGAGGATATAGGCTTGTAAACTGGGACCCATCATTAAAGACTGCTGTCTCAGATTTAGAGGTTTACAGACAGGAAAAAGAAGGAAAACTTTGGTATATCAAGTACCCTCTTCATGGAAAAAATGAATTTTTGACTGTTGCAACAACAAGACCTGAGACTATGTTTGGAGATATGGCTGTTGCTGTTAATCCAAAAGATAAAAAATACAGTCAATATATTGGCGAGTATATAGATCTCCCATTTGTGGGCAGAAAGATACCAATAATTGGCGAAGATTATGTTGATACTAGTTTTGGATCAGGGTGCCTAAAAATAACACCAGGTCATGATTTCAATGATTATGAGATAGGTAAAAAATTATGTCTTCATGAGGTTGATGGAGTTATAAAAACTTCAAAAAATATTGAGGACTTCGAGCCAATAAGTATTTTTGATGATAATGCTTACTCAAATAATAGCGTTCCTGATAATTTTAAGAATTTAGATCGTTTTAAGGTAAGAAAATTAGTTTTAGAAGAGCTTGAAAAGCTTGGGCTCTTAGAAAAAGAAGAAAAGCATCAAATTAGCATACCTAGAGGAGAAAGATCAGATATTGTTATTGAGCCTAAGTTAAGCTATCAATGGTATGTCAAAACTAAAGATATGGCTGCAAAAGCAAATGAAGCTGTAAATTCAGGAAAAATAAAATTTCATCCAGAAAATTGGTTAAAAACATATTTTAATTGGATGAATAATATTGAAGATTGGTGTATTAGTAGGCAAATTTGGTGGGGGCATAGAATACCTGCTTGGTATGATGAGGATGGTAATGCCTATGTTGGCCTTAATGAAGAAGATGTCAGGCAAACTTATAATTTGGATAATTTGCCTTTAAAACAAGATGAGGATGTTCTAGATACATGGTTTTCTTCAAGCTTGTGGCCGTTTGCTTCGCTTGGATGGCCCGAACAAACAGAAGATCTCAAAAAATATTTTCCTACCTCTCTTCTTGTAACTGGCTTTGACATCATTTTCTTTTGGGTTGCAAGAATGATGATGATGAGTATTGAGTTTACTGGGAAAGTGCCGTTTGAGAACGTCTATGTTACTGGATTAATAAGGGATGAAAATGGACAAAAAATGTCAAAATCTAAGGGTAATATCATTGATCCTTTAGATTTAATTTATGGGATAGAGCTTGAGGACTTAGTTAAAAAGAGAACCTCTAATCTTATGCAAGAAAAGATTGCAAATAAGATCGAAAGAAAAACCAGGGGCCAATTTCCTAAAGGCATAGATTCATATGGAACAGATGCTTTAAGAATGACTTTTTACTCTCTTGCAACACATTCAAAAGATATTAGCTTTGAATTTGGAAGACTTAAAGGGTACAGAAATTTCTGCACAAAAGTCTGGAACGCTGCAAGGTTTATTAATAATTACTCAGAATATAATCAAACTTTTATTTCAAAGGATAAATCAGATGAATGGATTTATTCTGAATTCAATAAATCTATAAAGCAAATAAAAAGAAATGTTGAGAGCTATAGATTAGACTATGCAATTAATGAGATATATGAGTTTTTTTGGAATAAATTTTGTGATGTCTATCTTGAAGAATGCAAGAAATCCGGAAATACAGAAAACTTAAGACCTTTACTTAAAGAAATATTATTAGTACTACATCCTTTCGCACCGTTTCTTACCGAAGAGATTCATACTATTTTATTTGATGACCCTATTCTTTAAGCAGGCTTTAGATACATTTGTATATGATCTATATCATCTTCTAAATATACAGATCCTCGAGGAGCAAAACCCAAAGCTTGATAAAATTCCATTAATCTATGTTGGGCTGAAATAACTATTTCTGATTCAGGGAAGTTCTTTTGCAAATAATCTATTCCCATCTTTGTAATTAATTCACCATGCCCATTATTCCTTTCTGATTCATCTACTACTATTCTCCCAAGAGAGGAGCCCTTGTATTTTATATCTGGAGGAAATGCTCTTAAGTAAACCACAAGAGAGTTATCTTTAAATCCCAAAAGATGCATCGCTTCCTGATCAGAATAATCTAAATCTAAATAAGGACAGTTCTGCTCAACAACAAAAACTTTTTGCCTTAAACTTGCAACCGCATAAAGATCTTCATTTGAAAGTTGATCAAATTTTTTCCAGTTAAAATTAATCTTATTTTGGCTACTCAATTTATTCTCTCTTTATATTTTTTTAAATAATAATATATATAATTTTCAAATCTAATATATATTTATTTTATGTCTATTTTTTGTATACTTGCTCATCAATTGGAGTAATTATGTCAAAAATATATGAGTTTACAGTTAAAGATGCAAATCAAAATGATTATCAAATTTCAGATCTAAAAGGTAAAGCATTTATTGTCGTTAATGTGGCAAGCAAGTGCGGTCTCACATATCACTATGAAGGTTTAGAAGACATATACAAAAAATATAAAGACAAAGGTTTAGAGATTTTAGGCTTCCCATGCAATCAATTTGGCGGTCAAGAACCAGGCACTAATGAAGAAATTCAGAGTTTTTGTAGTTTAAAATATGATGTAACATTTCCTATTCTAAATAAAATTGAAGTAAACGGTAGCGATGCAGATCCCTTTTATAAATATCTTAAAGAGACTGCTCCTGGTGTAATGGGTACAAAAAATATCAAATGGAATTTCACAAAATTTCTTATCAATCAAGATGGAGAAATTGTTAAAAGATTTGGTCCAAGGACTGAACCTAAAGAAATGCTTGAAGATATTGAAGCTGTCCTAGTCTAATATTTTAGACATTAAAACTGCATTACTGTTTTTTTTATCTTTGTAATAGTTCTCTCTGATGCCATCAACTTTAAATTCATTTTTTTTATAAAAATTTATTGCTTTGTTATTTGCTTCTCTAACCTCAAGAAAAATTTTTTTAATATTCATTGCGTAACATTGGTTAATAAATGCATCCATAAGACTAGAGCCAATTTTTTTTCTCTGAAAATCTTCTCTCACACCAAGATTTAATAGATGAGCTTCATTTTGAATAGATGAAAAAAATAAATAGCCTAGAGTCATATCTTGAGAATAAATTATGCCTCTATGTTTGCTAAAAACTTCTTTGAAGATATTTAAAGTCCAAGGACTCGGATTTATATTCATTTCAATTTGATATATTTCAGCAAGATCTTCTGCCTTAACCAATGAAATTGCCATTATTTTTTTAAGATTTTCTCTTTAATTTGATCCCATAGAATTTTTTTTAAGTCTGGATTTTCTATTAACTTGCTGATTGAAGGTGCACAAATAATATTAGTATGATTTAAATGGTTTTTACTATCATCCGAAAAATAAATAACATCCTTATTTTGTAAAGTAGCTAGTAAGCTTTTTAATTCATCAAAATTTTCAGATTCAGATATTAAGTTAAATTCACCAGAAGCTTTCTTAGTTGATAAAACAATTGCATTTAGCATCTCAAAATGATCTTTATCCAGTTGATCGATAGATTTATTAAGTAATGTTAGAATAGAGCCGTTTTGGTAAAGGCAATAACTATTTGTTAATTTTTTTTTGGATGAAGGTCTTTTGATATAGCGATCAACTCCAAATTCTTTTAAGATTAGATTTGTTTTTACCTCAGGAGTTAACATAGTTAAAAATATTAACATTATTTAACAAAAAAAATGGATAGTCCGACAAATAAATATAAATCTTTTAAGCCAATTAATATAAAAGATAGAAATTGGCCAAACCAAGTAATATCAGATTCTCCTGATTGGTGTTCTGTTGATTTAAGAGATGGAAATCAAGCTCTGATTGAGCCCATGGGTGCTGAAAGAAAAGATAGAATGTTCAAATTGCTCTGTGATATTGGATTTAAAGAGATAGAGGTAGGATTTCCATCTGCATCTCAAACTGATTATGATTTTGTAAGAGATTTAATTGATAATAAAAAAATACCATCAGATGTAACCATTCAGGTCCTTACTCAGTCTAGAGAAGAGCTAATAATTAAAACCTTTGAGGCTTTAAAAGGAATACCAAAGGCAATTGTTCATTTCTACAACTCAACATCTACACTTCAAAGAAGAGTAGTCTTTAATCAAGATAAAAAAGGCATTAAAGATATTGCTACAAATGGAGCAAAACTTATAAAAAAATTGGCTGCACAAAACCCTGATACTGAATGGAGTTTTGAATACTCTCCAGAAAGTTTTACTGGCACAGAGCTTGAATATGCTTGTGAGGTTTGTGATGAAGTTACAGATATATTAAGAGATTCTAGTAAAAATAAAATTATTATTAATCTTCCTGCTACTGTTGAAATGTCTACTCCAAATATTTATGGGGATCAAATTGAGTGGATGCATAATAATTTAAAAAATAGGGATAAAATTAATTTAAGTTTACATCCTCACAATGATAGAGGTACTGCAGTTGCTGCAGCAGAACTTGGAGTTATGGCTGGAGCTGATAGAGTTGAAGGAACTCTTTTTGGTAATGGAGAAAGAACAGGTAATGTTGATATTGTAACTCTAGCTCTAAATCTTCTCACTCAAGGCGTTGATCCTAAGCTCGATTTCTCACAAATAAATAAAATTATGCGTGAAGTTGAATACTGTAACCAATTACCAGTCCATCCAAGACATCCTTATGCTGGTGACCTTGTTTTTACAGCATTCTCGGGATCACATCAGGATGCTATCAAGAAAGGTTTTGCTGCATTAAATGCATCAAACAGTCCATTATGGGAAGTTCCATATCTTCCAATTGATCCTGCTGATTTGGGAAGATCATACGAAGCAGTAGTTAGAATTAATTCTCAGTCAGGCAAAGGTGGTGTAGCCTTCTTGCTTGAGAGAGATCATGGAGTCTCTTTACCTAGAAGGTTACAGATTACTCTTAGCAAATATGTTCAAAAAATTGCAGATGAAACTGGTAAAGAAATTTCAGCTTCAGAGCTATGGGATGTTTTTGAAAGTAATTTTCTTATACCAATGAATGGATTTGAATATAAGTCACACTCTTCGAAAACAGAGAATTCAGTTAACGAAATTGATCTAAATATTAAAATATTGAACGAGGATATAAATATTCAAGGAGCTGGTAGCGGCCCCATTGATTCTTTTATGAATGCTATTAATCAAAAATTTAATTTAAATATTAAAGTTTCTGACTATAACCAAAACGCAATTTCATCTGGAGCAGATGCTAAAGCTGCAGCGTTTATAGAACTTGAGCATAAAAATAATACCGTATGGGGAGCGGGTATTAATCCAAATACTACTCAAGCCTCTTTTGAGGCTATAGTTGTCGGACTCAGCAAACTATTGAATTAATCTTTAAAATTTGGCTCTCTTTTTTCAAAAAAAGCAGTAACAGCTTCAATATTTTGAGAACTTCTAACTAATTTATTTTGGATCTCCGCTTCATTATTAAAAGTATCAAAATATGACTCTGATAGTGAATTTCTCATTAACTCTTTTGTATTTTGTAGCGCTTGAGATGATCTTTTTGCTAGATTTAAAGCCCAGTCGTATGTAGCTTTTTCTAGATTTTCATCATCTACTAATTTATTTGCTATCCCCCACTTAAGACATTCCTCTGCTTCAATTTTTTTTGCTTCAATAGCATACTCATATGCTTTAGCATACCCCATGAATCTTGGTAAAAGCCATGAAAGACCGCCATCAGGAACAAGAGCAATATTACTAAAAACAGACATAATGTATGAATTTTTTGTCATTACTCTAAGATCGCATGACAGAGCTAAAGCAGCTCCTATTCCAGCAGCTGGACCTCTTATTGAAGCAATAACAGGAGGCCTTAAATTTACAATTTTCTCAAATATGGGTTTATAGCCCCTTAATAATGCATCTTTCGTACTTTCCCATGATGCATTTCTTTCTGATAAGTCAGCACCTGCACAAAACCCCTTGCCTTCTCCAGTCAAAATGACTACTTTGGTATTTGAGTTATCTTGAATTTCAGCTAATGCGTTTTGTAAATCCCAAATTAAATCTTCATTAACAGCATTTAATTTATCAGAACGAGTAATTTTAATTATGCTAATACTATTTTCTGTTTTTAGTTCTAAAGTTTTATATTCCACAAGCACTCTCCCACGTCATTTATTTTTTGAGTATAAATTAATATTATTTAAAATTACATTTTAGAAATTATTATTTTTTTATTCCTTTTTGTAATCATACCCCCTGCTTGTTCATTATCTATTCTTGACCATGAAACACATGCTTTGTTTGAAGGATTAGACAAAATAAAAGTCTTATAAATTTCATTCATAATAGATAAGTTAGGAGTTGCAAGTTTATTAAGCTCTATAGATGATCTAACTATCTCCATACATAGCTCTTTTGGTAATTCTTTTAATTTTTTTATTTCTATTTCAGAACCAATTAAATCTTTATATGATTCATTAAGTAATCTATTGAATACAAGTTTTCTATCAGCTGCTAGCTTGCTTAAACGAGATAGTCTATTTGAGTGATTCTGCCATCTGGATTCAATCAGTGGAATAATTTCATTCCTAATATAATTTCTATCATATTCGCTATTATTATTAGATTCATCATTTATAAATTCTATATTTTTATCATTTAAATAAGCCATTAAGTCTCTCTTACTTATTTCAAGTAGAGGTCTTATGATGTTTCCTTTTCCCAATGATCTTTTTCTTCTTGGTCCTTGAAGACCATCAATCCCGGTGCCCCTAAAAATCCTTAATAACAAAGTTTCAGCAACATCGTCAGCATGATGAGCTAATAAAAGCTGATCATTTTCAGACAATATATCTTTAAAAACTTTATATCTTTCACCTCTAGCAGCTGCCTCAAATCCCTGGCCTTTCTTTTCTATGGATATTTTTTTTACAATACAGTTAATTCCTAAGTCCTTTGAGGATTGCTCACAAAACTCTTGCCACATATTTGAATTTTGAGAAATAGAGTGATTTACATGTATAGAAGTTACGTCCAGGTTGTATTCTCTTTTGTATGAAGCAACAATATTTAGAAGAGCAATTGAATCACTTCCACCACTAAGACCAATATAAATTTTCTTGCCAACATCAATGTCATCAAGGATAAATTTGAAATCTTTCAAAGCTAGGAACCAATACTAATAATTCTAGAATACCTTCTTTTTAGTAGCTCCTTCATTGGCATACTTTGTAATTGCTTTAAAGATTTAAGAATGGATTTCTTTATTTCAGATGACATTAAATCATAATCTCTGTGTGCACCACCTAAAGGCTCTTTTATAATTTCATCAATAATATTTAATTTGAGCAACTCTTTTGAAGAAACCTTCATTGCCTCAGCTGCATCTGGAGCTTTTTCAGACGATCTCCATATTATTGATGCACATGCCTCTGGAGATGCAACAGAATATGTAGAATACTCAAGCATTGATAAATGATCCCCTACACTTATAGCAAGAGCGCCACCAGAGCCACCCTCTCCTGTAACAATAGCTATAACCGGAGTCTTAATCTCTGATAATAATGCAAGATTTGATGCAATAGCCTCATTTTGACCTCTTTCCTCGCCCTCTATGCCTGGATAAGCCCCAGCAGTATCAATAAAATTAATTATTGGTAGTGAAAATTGCTCAGCAAGCTTCATAAGTCGTTTTGCTTTTCTGTAACCCTCAGGTTGAGGCATACCAAAATTTCTTCTTAATTTTTCTTCAGTATCTCTACCTTTTTCATGCCCAATGACCATAACAGGCGTTTGATCTAAGTAACAAATGCCGCCAACAATCGACTGATCATCGCCAAACTGTCTATCTCCATGCAGTTCATCAAAGTCTAAGAATATTCGTTTTATATAATCTAATGTATGCGGCCTTTCAGGATGCCTTGCAACTTGAACAATTTGCCATATAGATAGCTTATTATAAATTTTTTTTGTAATAGCACTTAACTCTTCCTCTAATTTAACAATTTGAGAATTTATATCTGGGTTTTCTGAGGATACACTCTGAAGAGCTAATATCTTATCTGCGACTTCTTGAATTGGTTTTTCAAAGTCTAAATACTTTTTAATAGAGTCTGTGCTATTTTTGGTAGCATCAATATTTTGATTATCTGCCATAAACTAATTATATCTCAATAGAATTAACACCAAAAATATCTGTAAGAAAATTTAAATTTTCTAGATTGGGTGTAAAAGAAAATTCATCTGGCATATCTATAACTGCTTCTGAATCATGAATTATTAATTTTATCTTTATTTTACAGCCATCTTTTATCCAGAAATCTTTTTTTATGTTGCTAATTTCATCAGAGATCTTATTTAAATCCTTATACTTTGACTTTTCCACATTTATTACAATAGATGAAACTTTTTTATTAAAAACATCATCTATTTTTTTAACATTTTTTACACGCATTCTATACATAGGGATGCCGCTATCTTTTGATCTGTAGTCATCTAACTCTACTGAACCAAGAAAAACTAAAATGTCTCCTTCAGAGAAATTATTATCAATCTTTTCTAATGTATCACTTCCTATAATTCCATCCATAGAACCTGTTCCATCATCAAAATTTATAAATGTTAGAAGCTTACCTGATCTATCTTTTATTTGTCTTTTTGAATTTAATAGTCCAACTATTGATGCCTTATTTAAATTTGAGTCTATGTCACTAATTTTATGAGAAGTTAATGAGGATACTTTTTCTTCTATTGCTTTAACTGGATGGCCAGATAAATAGTATCCCAATGATTGCTTTTCTAATTTTAATGTCTCACTTTGCGAAAAATCTTTTGTTTTTAAATATTTCTCATATGGATCAAATTTTTCATTACTTGTTGAAAATAAATCCATTGACTGGCCATTTAATGCGCTGCCTTTAGAAGAATCTTTAAGCATATCCTGAACACACTTAATAGCTACAGTTCTTGACGGAGCAATAGAATCAAATGCTCCTGCATAAGATAAAGCTTCTAATGATTTTTTTCCGCCCATTTTTATGTCAATTTTTCTTGAAAAATCCCAAAGATCTTCAAAAAAATTATTTTTTCTTATATTGATAATATGATCTATAAATGAGCTAGATGCGCCTTTTATTGCACCAAGACCAAACTCAATATCTTTATCCTTATTAACAACAAATTCTTTGAAGGAGGTTAAGATATTGGGACTAATTACATTGATGCTCATCCTCTCGCATTCTTTTAATAGTGAGAAAATCTTATCTGTATTACCTAGCTCAGTTGAGAGAACTGCTGCCATATAATGCTCAGGGTAATAGTGCTTAAGATAAGCTGTCTGATAAGAGATAAGCGCGTAAGCAGCTGAGTGTGATTTATTAAAGCCATATCCAGCAAATTTTTCAATAAGATCAAATATTTTATCTGCAAGAGATTTATTAATATTATTTTTTTCACATCCATCTCTGAAAAAAATTCTTTGCTCTTCCATTTCTTTAACTTTCTTTTTACCCATTGCCCGTCTTAAGATATCTGCTTCTCCAAGAGAAAACCCAGCTAGCACTCTTGCAGCCTCCATCACTTGTTCTTGGTAAAGGATTACACCATAAGTTTCTTTTAAAACTTCTTCTAGCAACTCGTGAGGGTATGTAACAGAGGTCTTGCCATGTTTACGATTAACAAATTCATCATGCATTCCTGAGTCTAGAGGACCTGGCCTATACAACGCCAATAATGCAGTTATTTCTTCAAACTTAGTTGGTTTTAATCTTTTTATTAAGTCCCTCATTCCTGCAGACTCAAGTTGAAATACTGCCATAGTTTTACCTGATGAAAGCATCTTGAATACATGCTGATCATCTAAAGGAATATTCTCAATATTAAAAGCTTTTCCATCATTCTTTTGACTATTTATTGATTGGATTGCTTTATCTATAACAGTTAGAGTTCTTAGGCCCAGAAAATCAAATTTTACCAGACCAATTTTTTCAACATCATCTTTGTCATATTGAGTCATTACCGACGACGATTGTCTTTCTACATATATTGGGCAGAATTCTGATATTGAACCGGGAGCTATTACTACACCACCTGCATGCTTTCCTACATTTCTAGCAATTCCCTCTAGCTTATATGACATATTAACAATCTCTCTAACCTCATCATCATTTTTAATTGATTGATCAAATATTGGCTGCTCTTGTCTTGCCCTATCTAAGGTCATACCAGGTGCAAATGGGATCATTTTAGCTATCCTATCTCCTAATGCATATGGTTTACCCATAGCCCTACAAACATCTCTTACTACTGCTCTTGCAGCCATAGTTCCAAAAGTTGCTATCTGTGAAACAGCATCACTTCCATATTTATTTGATACATACTCAATGACCTTATCTCTTTTTTCCATACAGAAATCTATATCAAAATCAGGCATCGACAATCTTTCAGGATTAAGAAATCTTTCAAAAAGAAGACCATGTTCAATTGGATCCAATGAAGTAATACCAAGGCAAAAAGCGACTAAAGAGCCTGCACCAGAGCCTCTTCCAGGGCCTACTGGAACATTATTACTTTTGGACCACTTGATAAAGTCATAAACAATTAAGAAATAACTTGAAAAACCCATTTCATTTATTTGAGTTAACTCATAATCTAACCTCTGCTGATATAAGTCTTTATCAGTTTGGTGAAAATTTTTAATAATTTTTTTTAAATTTTTGTTTGATAGCTCCTTAAGAAAAGTATCAAAATTATAACTTTCTGGTACCGGATATTTTGGTAAAAAATAACCTTCGGTTTTTAAAGAAACATTACATAATTTAGCAATTTCATTGGCATTATTTACTGCCTCTTCAAGACCTTTAAAAGTTTCAAGCATTTCTATAGGACTTTTAAAATATTGCTCCTCAGAAAAAAATCTATTTCTATTTGGGTCATTTAAAGTAGTTCCTGTGTTTATGCATACTTTAGTTTCATGAACATCATAATCACTTCGAGATGCAAACATAACATCATTTGTTGCAACGAGAGGGATCCCTTTCTTAGTTGAAATTGGAAGGATGTTATTTATAAACTCATCCTCGTCAATTCTGTTAGTTTTTTGTATTTCAATAAAAAAATTATCTTTAAAGTTACTAGCTAAGGTATCAACTATATTTACGAGTGAATTAACATCTCCCTTTTTTGAGGTTTCATATAGATGACTATTCTTGCCTCCAGATAAAATAATTAAATCATCTTTCATCATGCAAAAATCATTAAAGTTAATTACAGGCTTATTGTTTATATAATTGCGCTGAGATTTTGAAATAATTGACATAAGGTTTTTATGTCCTGAGTTATTCTTTGCTATGCATAAAATTTCATAAGGAAGGTCTTCATGAATCTGTAAATTTAATGAAACACCTGATAAAGGTTTAATACCCTTTGATTCACATTTTGAAAAAAATTTTACAAGTCCAAACATATTTCCAACATCAGTTAATGCGATGCTTGGAATCTTATATTTTTCAGCAGATTCAACTATTTGAGATACTGTGATAAGGCCTTGGGTAATACTATATTCAGATGAAAGTCTCAAATGAGAGAAAGGAGTTTCTTGTCTCATAGAACTCCCTTAAATGATCTTCGATGAATGATTGATGGACCAAGTAATTGAAGTGCTTGTTTGTGAGCAATCGTTGGATATCCTTTATTCTCTTTTAGAAAGTAACCTGGATATTTTTTATCGTATTCAATCATCAAATTATCTCTATATACTTTAGCGAGTATTGATGCAGCTGAAATTTCTTTAATTAAGCTATCACCTTTAACTATTGCTTTAGTTTTAAAAGCTGTTTCAGGAACATACAAACCATCTACATAAATAATATCTGGTTTAATGTCCAAATTTTCAATTGCTTTTTTCATCGCTAACAACGATGCATTATGTATATTTATTTTATCTATTACAGATGGAGAAACAACTCCAAAAGAATAATCAGAGTTTAATTTTATTTGATCTGAAAGGTTTAACCTTTTTTTTGATGAAATTTTTTTTGAATCTTTGATGCCATTAATTTTATTTTCATTTAGTATAACTGCCGAGGCAATCACTGGGCCTGCTAAGCAGCCTCTTCCTACCTCATCAACTCCGGCTATAATCAATTTAAAAGAGAAATAATTTGCTTGCTTACTCTTTCAAATCCAGAACCTTTTAAAAGTCCTTGAATGTTTAAGCTTTTGTAATTTATATAATTAGAATTATGATTGATGTTTGTTATTTCATTCAAGATCTGATTACTCTTGCATTGATCCTGAATTAATTCTGGAAAAACTTTTTTACCAATTAACAAATTTGGTAATCCAACCATATCAATTGTTAATAGTCTTGAGATTATTGAATATGAAATAAAGTTTGTTTTGTAACAAATTATTGGAAAAGAATTTAATACTGCTGCTTGAAGAGATGCGGTTCCTGAAGTAACTATTGAGTAGTCAGATAAAGATAAAAAGTCATTTGCGGCATTAACTTCGATGATAGTATTACCCAAATCACCAACATAATTGCTTATTTGCTCTTTTAATTCATGATCAGCAGCGGGTATTAAAAAAAAATAGTCATCATTTGTTTTTTTAATACTCTTCATTGCTTCGAGATAAATTGGCATCATATTTTTTATTTCTGATGGTCTGCTTCCGGGCAAAATAGATATATATTTTTTTGCAGCATTTAGTTCATATTTCTTGATAACATCATCTTTATGTACTTCCTTTAAATCTACAAATGGATGGCCTAGATGCATACTTTTATGATTATTTTCCTTATAAAAATTGTGCTCAAAGTTAAAAAGGCAAATGGTCATATCTATATATTTTTTGATGTTTTTTAATCTACCTTTTCTCCATCCCCATACTGATGGGCTAACAAGCTGAATAGTTTTTGTTGAAGCCCTTTTTTTAAAGTACTTATGAATATTTAAATTAAAGTCTGGCGAATCAACTCCTATAAACACATCAATATTTTTTTCTAGAAAATATTTTTTAATAGTTTTTCTTATAAATAAAAGTCTTTTTATTTTTAATAGTGGCTCTATGAGACCCATTACTTGCAATTCATTAAAATCAAATTTACTTTTTAGGCCAACTTTTGTAAGCATTGGGCCGCCAATGCCATAAATTTTAATTTTATAATCTTTCTTTATTTGCTCAATAAGCTTTGATCCAATTAAGTCACCTGAATGTTCACCAGCAATTATGCCAATTTTTATAACTTCAGAATTTTGCACTTACCTGGTTATACCCCTAGTAGAGGCTTTGATAGAATTTATAAAAATTTTTAGATTTTCATCACTTGTCTCTTCATAAAGCATAGTAATTTTATTGATGGAATCTTCAAGCTTAAGACCTTTCCTATATAACAATTTATATGCTTTTTTTAACAAAGATGCAGATTCATCTGAAATACCATTTCTGCTCATCCCAATAGAGTTTAATCCTACTACCTTTGCAGGATGATATGCCGCCTTTACAAAGGCAGGAATATCCATAACTACACCTGTTGACATTCCTAAGAAGGCATAATCCCCCACTGAGCAAAATTGATGTATGAGAGAATAACCTCCAAGGGTAACATAATTTCCTATAACAACATGACCGGCGAGACCTGAATTATTAGCAAAAGTATTACCGTTTCCAACAACACAATCATGAGCAACATGGACATATGGCATTAATAAATTATTGTCACCTATTACTGTTGTGCTTTTGTCTTGTATTGTCCCTCTGTGAATAGTGACGCCCTCTCTAAAAATATTATTACTACCTATTTCTAGAGTTGTTTTTTCACCTTGATACTTTTTATCTGGTGTTGCTTCGCCTATAACAGAGAATTGATAAAATTTATTGTTACTTCCTATTTTTGTTGGGCCTTGAATAACAACATTGCTTTTAAGAATTGTGTTCTCTCCAATCTCAACATTTGGCCCTATTATGCAATATGGTCCTATCTGAACATTTTCAGAAATAATTGCTGAATCATCTATAACTGCTGTATCGTGAATCAAAATTATATCGATCTGTCTGCGCAAAGCACTACTGCTTCGCAAACTAGCTCTCCTCCAACTTCAGCTCTACAATCAAATTTCCATATACCTCTTTTTTCACTGATTATTGATGCATTAAAATCAATAATATCTCCAGGATTAACTGGTCTTTTAAACCTTACTTTATCAACACCAGCAAAATAATAAATTGAACCATCATCAGGTGTTTTCTCCATTGTCATAAAACCAAGAATGCCTGATGCCTGCGCCATTGCTTCAAGAATTAGAACTCCTGGCATTACCGGTTTATTTGGAAAATGCCCTTGAAAAAAAGGTTCATTAATTGAAACATTTTTCTGAGCATGTATTTTTTTTCCTTTTTCAATTGAAACAACCTTGTCAATGAAAAGAAAAGGATATCTATGCGGTAAGTGCTTTAAAATAGTATCTATGGATAAATCTGTCATTAATTGCCCCTCTTTTTTATAAAAATAGAAGACCTAGTCCAGTCTTTATATTCTTGGGCGGGCATTATACCAATATAATTTCCAGATTTAGTGATGTTTTTTGTAATTAAAGTATGAGCGCCAACTGTTACATTGTCTGCTATATTAAGATGGCCTAAAACGCCTGAAAGTCCGCCCATTTGAAAATTTTTACCTATAACTGATGAGCCTGCTATGGCACATGATGCAGCAATTGCAGAATTAGCACCCAATATTACATTATGAGCAATATGAATATTATTATCTAATTTAACACCATCATGTATTTCTGTATTTTCTATTGCTCCTCTATCAATAGTACATCCAGCCCCAATTTCTACATTTGAACCAATAATCAATTTTCCAAGTTGTTCAATTTTTTCATACTTGTTGCCATTTGGTGCATATCCAAATCCATCTGAACCTAATACTGTATTGTGATGAATGATTGTATTTTCTTCAATTACAACGTTTTCAGCTAATGAACAATTAGCTTTTATGATTACATTTGCTCCAATAATGCAGCCTTGTCCAATAAAAACGTTTGGACCAATAATTGCGCTTTTATGAATAAAAGCATCTTCAGCTAATATAGCTGATGGGTGCACATGAAACCCTTTATGGAATCTATCTTCTTTTTTAAAAAGTTGTGTTATTTTTGCAAAAGCCAAATATGGATCATCGCATACAAGATAATTACCATATTCAGGCAAATTAATGTTACTTGAGATAATGACTGCGGATGCACTCGTTTGTTTTAATTACTTAAAAAAGTAATTGAGCCTGGTTTGGCATTTTGAATAGTAGATATGTTATCGACGATGGCAGAGCCATCGCCGACTAATTTAGAATTTGTATGTTCAGCGAGTTTATTTAGTGAGGTTTTATAATTTGCCACTACTCAGATTGAGCTGCGGTCTCACTAGCTGCAACATCTAACATTGAAGTAACGTCATCAGTTAAATCTAATGCAGGATCGCTATATAAAATAGTTTCATTTTTTTGAAAAAGAACTTTAATTTGCTTTGCGACTATAAGTTCATTGATTATTTTCTGCATTTCTGGTCCTTTCTCAACAAATAAAGCCTGTGCAGTTTCCTCTTGAGCTGTTTGTAGCTTGCCTGCTAAAAATTCTAAATCTTTAGATTTCTCTTGAAATTCTTTCTGAAGATCTGCTATTTCAGACTGAGACAATGTTTCTCCTTCCTTTTGAAGTTTTTCAGCGATTGATTGTCTTTCAGCCTGAACAGATTGAGCTTGTTCAACATTTGCAGCATAATCTGCATCTTCTTCTAAAGCTTTAAAAGCATCTATTGCAGCCTGCGTACTAAGAACTGCTGCTCTCATATCTATAACTGCAGTATTCTCAGCAAAAGATGGTAAGGACATTAACAGCCCAGCTAAAATAAAATTTTTATAAATAGTTTTCATAATTACCCCTTAATGGAATTGTTTATTTTATATTAATTTTTAAGAAAAATATCTATTAAAATACATTTCCTACTGTAAATTGAAATTCTTCAGTTCTTTCAAATTGACCTGCATTTGTTGGTTTGGCAATAGCAAAACTCATAGGTCCAAAGCCTGTAATCCATGTAACACCAACACCAAATGAATATCTTAATTCACTAATATCAAATTCATAACAATTAAATTGATAGGATTTACAACTATCAGAAAATACATTACCAAAATCAAAGAAAAATGCAGATCTAAGCGATCTTTGGTCTTCAATAAATGGCAAACGAAATATTAGTTGAGCACTACCTTCCAATTTGATATTTCCTCCAATTGGAGCTGGTCCATATTTTGAATATGTTCTTGAATATGGATTAAGATATGGGGTATCTGAAATTCCATCTCCATCTGAGTCAATTAGATTTGGGCACTCTTCATTAGCATAATCAAAGCCATAACATGGAGCTTGTGTTGATCTTGGTCCAAGAGTATTTGATTCGAAGCCTCTTAAAGATCTTGGGCCGCCTGCATAAAAATTTTGAAAAAATGGTGTTTCATCAGTATCTCCATATGGCGCCATATAACCGATCTCACCCTCGAAACCAAATACAAGATTATAAAATTTGAGAGGTTCAAAATATCTTTGCTGGAAGCTTACCTTATAATAATTTATATCACTAAAAGGTAAGGTTGCACTTAAAGATAAAGAAGACGATGCTCCATCAGTGGGGAACATTCCTCTATTTAAGGTAATTCTGCTCCAAGCTATAGATGTGGTCATAGTATCAAATTCAGTTCCTTCTGAATTAGTGAAATCCCATATTTCTCTTGCTGGAAGCGTTCCCACATCCAAGTCAGTTCTATCAATTGCCATATTAAATCCTAATCTTTGTGTATCAGATAAAGGATATCCAAATTGAAAACCAAGCCCATATGAATTTGATAGATAATTTGCAACTTGATATTCTCCATAGTCTGTCTTTCTGTAATAAATATTTGCGCCCATGCTGATACCATCAATGGTTGCATACGGATTTAAATATGAAAGATTGTATGACTCACTATAAATATTTTTATTTATGCCAATTGCAACAGTATTTCCACTTCCTAAGAAATTTTGTTCGGACAAGTTAAAACCTAATTGGAGTCCAAAATCACTATAGCCAATTTGACCGCCAATACTTCCAGTGCTTTCTTCCTCGACTGTATAAATTATATCTACTAAATCATCTGTATTTGTTACGGGCACAGTCTCAACAGCAACTTCTTTAAAATAACCAAGTCTTTCAAGTCTTATTCTTGAAGATTCAATTCTATCATCAGAGGTCCATGCTCCTTCAAATTGCCTCATTTCTCTTCTTAGGACATGATCTTGTGTTATCTCATTTCCAACAAATAAGATTTTTCTTGTATAGGTTTTTTTGCCTGGATTTACTAAAAAACTTAATTCAACGCTATTGTCTTCTTGGATTGAAGGTGTGCCTTTTACATCAGCAAATGCATATCCTTGGTTTCCAAGCAATCTAGTTAGAAATTCTTCTATTGATGTTATTTGAGATTGCGAATAAACAAGATTTTTTTGAGACTCTATTATTGGTTTGTATATTTCTTCAGGTATAGGAACCTCTCCTGCAATGTTAACATCACTTATTGAATATTGATCTCCCTCAAAAATATTAAAGATGATATAGATAGATTTTTTATCTCTGGACAAACTAACCTGAGAAGATTCAATTGAGAATTTTAAATATCCTCTATCAAGATAAAAAGATTCTAATGTCTCAATATCGCCAACTAATTTTTCTCTAGCATATTGATTATCATTTCTAATGAATGAAAAAAATGATCCCTCTTTCAATTCAAATTGTTCCATAAGATCTTCATCGGAAAATGCCTGATTTCCAATGATTCTTATTTTTTTTATACTTGCACTTGTGCCCTCATCTATTTCAACATTAATAGAGATTGTATTTCGAGGCATCTTAATTTCTTCTATTTCAACACTAGCACCATATCTTCCATTCGATGCATATGATCTTACTAGCTCAGATTTAACCTGTTCTAATGTTGATCTTTTATAAACCTCTCCCTCGCTCACTCCAACATCCTCAAGACTAGTTAAAAGCTGAGGAGTTTCAATGGCTTTGTTACCAGAAATTTCAATTGATGAGACTGAGGGCCTTTCTTTAACTTCAATTATTAAAGTATTGCCATCTTTTGCAATTCTAATATCATCAAATTGTTCAGTAGAGAATAATGCTTTTGATATATCTACTGACTTTCTTGCGTTAATTTCATCTCCAACGCTTATTGGTATTGCATTAAATATGCTCCCTGTAGATACTCTTTGGAGACCAATTATCCTTATATCTGAAACTATAAATGATTCGAAAGCAAAAAGATTAAACGTGAGAATGAGTGATAAACTAAGGATTGATTTTTTAACAAATCTTTTCATTGTTTTAAAAAAATCTAGATACATCATTAAATACAGCAAAAATCATTAAGAAAATAACCATAGCCGCCCCAGCTGAATATACAAAATTTTCAACTTTATCACTCAATGGTTTGCCTCGAATTGCTTCAATTCCAAGCAAAGTTAATTGACCGCCATCTAAAACAGGAATGGGCAATAAATTTAAAACACCCAAACTTATACTTAAAAGCGCCATTAAATATATAAATGGCAATAATCCTGCTTGTGCTGTATTTCCGGCCATTTGTGCAATGCCAATGGGACCACTCAAATTTTCTGCACCCATGTTACCGGTAATCATTTTTCCAATAAATTGAAGAGTTTTTATACTTAAGTTATATGTCTCATAGGAACCTTTTGAGATCGCTTGTACCAAAGTTCTCTGAGAGCCAAATTGGATTCCAATAAAACCTCTTGATTGATCGTTTAATATTGATTCACCAATAATTAAATTTTTTGTTAATGATTGGCCATCTCTAATAAATGAAACTGATGCTGTTTCATTTGGAATTTCTGATACTATTGCTACCAAATCTTGAGCGAATCTAACTGATTTATTATTTATTGCATATATAAGATCACCTTTCATCAGGCCAGCTTCAATAGCAGGGCCATTATTTGCTAGCCCGCCAATAACTGGTTTGCCAAAATAGTTAAGCTCCAGGCCAAGTGCTCCTATTGGGTTGTTTTGAGATTCTGAAGTTTTAAGAAAGT
>VMBT01000246.1_pt1 | contig 36254 bp, 37 predicted proteins | sample 4404301 | NCBI WGS metagenome assembly VMBT01 (sample SAMN12238535, study PRJNA552566) | marine metagenome | isolation source: Coastal seawater | place: USA: coastal Georgia, Sapelo Island | collected 2008-08/2009-08
TGAATTCTGAGCCGAGACATAGCAAAACAGTAGCAGCGATCCGCACCCACTTTGGGAGCAGGAGATAACACGATGACAAATTCCTCCATTTCCTTGATTAAGTCGCGGATGCGGATTCCAGCGATTTGCGCTCCAATGTTTTTAGTCACTGGACCACAGATGGTAATCAGGGCCTGTAAATCAGGGGTGATGGGCTGCTTTCCTACAACTAACGCCCGCACAAGCGATGAGCTTCGAGTTTGGCTAGACCAGATGTCTGAAATGGTTACGGATCAAGACGTGCCTTGGGCGATCAACATGATCACGCACACCAGCTATGGCCGTTTTGATAATGAGTTAGCCTTAGTCGAACAATATCAGCCTGAATTAGTCATTACTGCCTTGGGCGGGCCGCATCGGGTAACAGGTGTGGTGCATGGCTACGGCGGTTTGGTCTTTGCTGATGTCAATTCCCCCAGCTTTGCGCGTAAGGCTTTAGACAAAGGGGCCGATGGCTTAGTTCTTGTCTGTGCAGGGGCTGGTGGTCATACGGGGGAATACGCCATGATGCCCTTTATTGACGAAGTGCGTTCGTTTTTTGATGGCCCATTGATCGTTGGTGGAGGTATTTCCACTGGCCGTGCCATAAAAGCGACTGAGATTTTAGGCGCAGATTTTGCCTATCTTGGAACACGGTTCTTGGCCTGTGAGGAAACCTTAATCAATGATGCCTATCGTCAGATGGTCTGGGACAGCAGCATGCAAGATTTGATTGCGTCACGAGCGATCACAGGCGCTTTAGGCAATTGGATGCGCGCTAGCGTAGAAGCTGCGGGCTTCAGCCCGGAGGACATGACCAGCACGGCTAAGATTGATTTTTCTCAAGACATGCATGAAGGTTCTAAGGCATGGAAGACCGTTTGGAGCGCGGGGCAGGGCGTGGGAAGCGTAGTGCATCGTGAAACCATCGCTCAAGTGGTAGAGCTGCTTGTAAGAGACTATGACGGGGCGTGATATGAGCATTTCCGCTGAAGAACGCTATTTAATTGAGGAAACTCTGCGGATCGCAGAGGCGCGTACCACCCATATGGTGCCTGAGGTCATGGACAACCCGATAGCTAAATACACAGACCCCAAACAATATGAAGCCGAGGTTAACACTCTCTTTCGTAATTTCCCCATAATAATTGGCCACGTGTCTGATTTGGCTGAGCCAGGAGATTTCATCACTCATGACCACTTTGGGGTGCCAATCCTTGTGACTCACGCGCAAGACGGCAACGTGCGGGCATTTTTGAATGTCTGTCGTCACCGCGGCGCAAAACTGACCAAAGAACCCTGCGGTAAGGCACGCACGATTTCATGCCCTTATCATGCGTGGACCTATAGTTTGGACGGTAAATTACGCGGTATTCCGCAGGCGTTCGGATTTGATGGAGTAGATAAATCAAAACGAGGCTTGGTCGAATTGCCTGTATTTAATCGCTTTGGTTTGATTTGGGTGGTGCCATCTGTCCAAGATCACACTATCGACATCGATACATGGTTGCAGCCTATGGCGGAACAGATGACTGGCTTGGATATGAGCAATCAGCATGTGTACCGCAAATGGACTCTGGAAAAGAAAATGAGCTGGCGTTTCTTACTAGAGGCGTTCCAAGAAAGTTATCATTTTTGCTATGCCCACCGTGATACGGCTTGCGCCGGGTATTTGGACAACCAAAGCGTTCAGATAAATTTTGATCCGCATGTGCGCCACGCTGTTCCGTTGCCCAAGGTTTTAGACCTGCGCGATCAGAATCCGGATACATGGGATTATCGATCAAATTTCATGACGCAGAATTATATATTCCCTGCTAACTTTGTGCAGGTAATGACAGACCACATCTATATCCACACGATCATTCCAACAGGAATTGATACCTGTGTGTTCCAATGCATGATGTTGATTAATGAAGTGCCACAGACCGAAAAAGCCGAGCGGTACTTCCAGAAAAACTATGATCTTATCCGTCAGGTCTTTGAAGAAGATTTTGAGATCGGCGAAGGCATCCAAGCAGGACTGCACTCTGGAGCAAATACTGGATTTATTTTTGGTACCTATGAATGTGGTCTGCATTTTGGTCAAAAAGCGATTGACGCGGCCTTGGCGGGCAAGATCAGGGTCTAATCCTCAATCATTTTTGATAAAACCTCGGTCTAATGGCTCTGTTCCTGTACTAGGAAGAAAACCCTTTGAATGGCGTATCTATTTTGTTTAGGTCCTGTATGAGTTCGGGAGGCAAATCAGAGGGTAATGCTGAATTTGCACTCGCATAGACTGTGTCTGTCATCGACCCTAAACGTTTTTCTATAACGCTTTTAATCTCATCATGGCGACCGGATATCGCAAACAGCTCCAAAACATCATCCGAAATAACTTCCTGTAATTTGTCCCATTCTCCATCTTTGGTCATACGGTTTAACTTCAAGCCTAGGTCTTTCAAGTCATGAGCTTCTAACACTGGATAGTAAGCGGGCGTTGAACCATAAAATCCTACCCGATACCGGATCCATTCTCGGATTTCATGAACCTTTGCGTCGTTTGGGCCAGTGGCAATGAAACCACCACCGGTGATCTCAAATGTTTCTCGCGAACGTCCTCCTCTTTCCATCCCTTTTTTGAGCTCGGGTAAAACGGTCTCTGATAAATATTTTGGAGTGCAAAAAGGATGCAGGCGGGCACCGTCAGCTACCTCCCCAGCAACGCGAAGCATAGCAGGCCCAACTGCCGCGAGTGTTACAGGTGGTAGTCTAAGACCAAGACTTTCTGGATTGAAGTATGGTGGCATTAATGTGAACTGGTAATGCTGCCCCTCAAATTTAAGATCATCACCAAACCGCCAACAACGCCAAATGGCCTTCAGAGCTTGAATATACTCCTTCATTCGAGGAGCTGGCGGGCTCCATGGGACTGAAAATCGTCTCTCATTGTGAGCTTTAACCTGGGTGCCCAATCCTAATATAAATCGACCTCGGCTCGCTTCGTTCAAATCCCAACTTAAGTTGGCAGTTGCCATTGGTGAGCGGGAAAATGAAATAGCAATTGCCGTGGCTAACTCTATAGTTTCCGTCTCTACCGCGGCTATAGCCAGAGGAAGATACGGATCGTGTTTATTTTCCATAGTTGTTATGATGTTATATCCGTCAGCTTCTGTTGACTGGGCAGCTGTTTTTACCTTTCTGAGGTCATCTTGGGGCACTGTGGTAGCGACGCGCATTTTGACTGGTCCTTTTTACCTTGCATTGGTTATATATAAGGTGTCGTTGCCTAACTCTACGAGGTTAGATCAAAAGTGGTAGGTACAGAAAATTGGAAAGAAGCACTGCCTCAGGATTGGCTTGGGCCTGATGGAGAGAAAGTCGCTTGTACTGAAAAGTTGAAGGTTTTAGAGGAAAATATTGCCGAGCTTGCTGAGCTGGCGCAGGAAGCATTAGAGGATGCAGTTCTTATGGGAGTTGATGAGCGCGAGCTTAGAGATACCCTATCTCGTCTGGTCAGTGGGCTGATAAACCCATACAAGAAATAAGATGGGTGCTATATCTTGCTAAGCAGCGAATGCCTGTTGCTTCTTTGCCAAAATTTTTCGGATGCTGCCCGCATCCTCTGCAGTTCTCAACTGTTCCCTTATGTCATTATTTCTTAATACCCTTGAGGCCATGGATAACGCCTTGAGGCAAGCGGACCCGGCGTCTTCTGGAGCCAGAAGCATCAATATTAAGTCTACTGGTTGTCCATCAGGGCTTTCATACTCTACTGGGGATTTAAGGCGGCCAAAAGCTACAGCCAGTTTATTTAGGCCTGCGACTCTGCCATGAGGCATAGCAACTCCACCACCAACACCAGTTGCCCCAAGTTGCTCTCGTGCGAGAAGCAGATCCATCACTAACTGTGGATCTAAGCCGTTATCAGCTGATAACTTCTCGGATAATTCCTGTAGCGCTCTGCGTTTGCCATTTGCTTCAATGGCAGGAACGATAGTCGCATCTAAAAAAAGTTCGTCCATTAATTAAGAACGTCCTTCATTTCTACGTGCCTTTTTTGATTTGAATCTTTAGTCATCATAGGAAACATGATCGTAACTGTTTGCCGGGTCTAAGGTATCCAATGCCAGTTTTTCAGCTTACCTTTACACAAAAGTCCCACATAAAGTTCAAGAACGGCGTTATTGTCCTGACTTGGCAAAGAGTCAAGATATCAAGAGCAATCTACTGTTTATAAGATAAAGACGGTGATTGTCGTTTTCTTTGCGCAGACGTTGGGATGAACATTGATTCACGATATTTAGCTACGGTGCGACGGGCGATTGAGATCCCTTCGACGCTTAACAATCTGGCAATACTTTCATCTGACAGCGCATTTGTTCTGTTTTCGGCTTCGATTAGTTCTCTGATCCTATGTCGAACTGATTCAGCAGATGAAGCAGTGCCATCTTGATTTTGAAGAGCAACGGAAAAAAACGATTTGAATTCCTTTATACCCATCGGTGTATCAATATACTTGCCGTTAATAGTTCGACTGATCGTGCTTTCATGAACTTCTAATTCTTGCGCTATGTCTTTCAGGGTCATAGGCTTTAGAGCAATTACTCCCTCTCGAAAAAAGTTTTCCTGTTTTCGAACAATTTCTTCTGCAACTTTTAGTACTGTAGAAGCGCGTTTTTCTAGTGCCCTTATTAGCCATTTTGCTGATACAAGGTTATCGGAAATAAATTGTCGCTCTGTTTTGTCTCGAAGAGCTTTTCGCGCGTCTGCTGAGTAATCAGTATTTAAGAGAATGCTTGGGAAGGCCTCAGGGTTTAATTCAACATGCCAGGAAGGATCTTTTTCTGATTTCTTCCGCATCAAAACATCCGGAATCACAACTTGAATACTGGATTGCTCAAATGATGATCCAGGGTTTGGGTCAAGGTGCCGGAGTTCCTCAATCATCTCTGATAATTTTTCTGAGCTTACCCCACACAGCTTTTGAAGTTCTTGATACTTCCGTTGTGATAGAAGACGGAGATTATCTAGCATAATCTTCATTGGTGGATATAACTGATCGATTTCCTTCAATTGCAGAGCAAAACATTCACCAAGATTGCGAGCTCCAACACCAGTTGGTTCTAAAGTTTGTATGCGTTCCAGCACGTTAAGAACAGATATTTGATGCTTGCCTAACTCAGTTGCGATTTCGTTTATATCTGTCCTTAAATATCCATCATTATCAATAGCATCTATAAGCCTGGCAGCAATCATCGCTTCATCATTGGTATGACGCTCTAGATTAAATTGCATAAGCAAATGTTCCTGAAGCGAATTACCTTGAGCGAGTCTATCGGTGATAGAGTTAATTTCATTATTTTCTTCGGTTTTTTTAAACTGAGTATCTCGTGAATTTGTCTCAAAGGTTTTGGGTTCCCAAGACGATTTATTCGAAGAGACCGATTTAACCTTTTGTTCGGAAAACTCACTTTTTTCTAAAGTCGGATTTAACTCTTTTCTGAGATCATTAGAATTTTCATAGCCTTCGGTTTCAGCAGTTTCGGTGTTGATAACCTCATCTAAAAATGGATTTTTTTCTATTTCATCTTTTACAAACGCATTTAGTTGATGATTTGTCATCTCAAGCAACTGAATGGATTGCTGTAACTTGGGAGTCATGACGAGGCTTTGAGCCTGTCTAAGATGGTGTGTTTGTTTAAGTGCCATGGACTAATCGACTTCGATTAAAAAATCTTAAGAATCTTTCTTTTAAGACTTAAAAGTGTCTCCCAGATACACACGCTTAACATCAGGATTATCAATTACTTGTTGGGGTGTGCCCTGCATCATAATCGAACCGTCATGCAAGATATAAGCACGGTCAACAACATCAAGTGTATCTCTAACATTATGATCTGTGATTAGTACGCCAACCCCCATTTCAGTTAGCTGCTTTACCAAGGATCGAATTTCAGAAACAGCTACTGGGTCAATTCCTGCGAGGGGTTCGTCAAGAAGTAGAAAATTAGGTCGAGCGGCAAGGGCTCTTGCAATTTCCATTCGTCTCCGCTCCCCGCCCGATAAGGCTTGAGCTGGTGTCTTACGGATATGCTCCAGCCCGAAATCAGATAGTAGATTATCTACTAATTCACGGCGCTTTGTGCGCGCAGGTTCTACAAGTTCGATTGCGGCTAATAGATTTCCTTCAACAGACATACCGCGAAAAGCTGAAGGTTCTTGCGGAAGATATCCCACACCAAGTCGGGCTCGCCGGTAAAGTGGGAGTTTTGTGATATCAACGCCATCTAACAAAACTTGTCCGCTGTTAGGACTAGAAAGGCCACATAATATATAAAAACATGTGGTTTTTCCTGCTCCATTTGGCCCTAGCAAGCCGACGGCTTCACCTCGTTTAATTTCGAGACTTACATCATGTAAAACTGGCTTTTGACGCCAATATTTACTGAGGGCACGAGCCCTTAGACCATTGTTTGATGCCTCTATGTGCCGATCGTGAATAATAAGCTTTTCGTTCGTGGAATCGATTGGCATTAAGGCTTACCTTGAGGTGAAATTACGCCCCGAACTCGGCCACTAGAAGAGGGGTTCTTGGTATTGGATCCTGAAATTCGACTGATTCCAGACTTAAAATCAAAACTGGCCATTGCCCCTAAAAGTACATTATTGCCACGTGTAATCCGTATATTGCCGAAAACTTCAGCAAATTGTTGTTCTAAATCGTAGACAACTTCCTCAGCCTTAATAACTTCGCTAGCTGTACTTATCTCGATGCCTCCGCGCGCGAATGCCCGTTGGTCATTTGTGTGATACTCAATTTCTTCATTGGCAATGAGTTTAATATTCTTATTCCAATATGAGGTGTTTTTTCCAGAAAGTATTATCGAACCAGTATCTGTATCAATTTTTGCAAAATTGCTTGTTGCTCTGTCTTCCTTATTTTTTATTTCAATATTTCCTTCAGCGATAATTTGATAAATTTCAATTTTTTTATCTTTACCGTCTCTGTAATTCGCTGAGATCTTATTTGCTTTTAAAATTAAGTCTCCCCTACTAACGACTGCTTTTCCGGCCGCCAAAAACGTGCGTTTTTTTTGATCCCATTCGACACTGTCTGCCGCGTCTAGAGATATTGAACTATCTCCTGAAGGAAGAAATCTCTCTGCATTTGATGGGTGCGTAAGGGCGGTTAGGGCGAATAAGAGTATTACTGCTCCATATACCTTCAATTTTGATTTCCTCTCATTGAGATGGGGCCCTTAAGGAGGACTTTTTGTGTGGCAGTATCTATTGAAAAACCTCTGGAATTTATTGTGATCGAGGGGTCTTCAATCTTGGCTAGGCCTGAACCACGAGCGATTATGCCATTTGAGCCACTCCAAATTTCTACAGCCTGCGTTTTGATTTTTCTGCCGTCGGAGTGCTCAGCTATTACCTCACCTTCAAGCCAAAGACGATTTTCTGATTGTACAAGCTTTCCAGTTTGAGCTGTTATTCTAACCAGAGCATTTTTATCTAAGTTATAAAATGCATCTAAGTCTTGCATTACCAACTCGTTATTGCCTTTGTCTGCAATTGTGCCTTGTTCGGCTGCAAAGGTGAAAGCGTTTCCCGAACTTAGACGACCATGCACTTTGGGTTCTTTAATTTCAATTAAATCTGGGATCATTCCTTTAGAGACAGAAACAGGATCAGATAGACGGCCGGGTCCTGTGTTGAGTGTAATCAGCGTAAGTAAGATTAAAATTATTAGAAGGGTCCAGCGGAGCTTTCGCGTTATAGAGGACCAATAAATTACTTTGGCACTATTCACTCCAGGCTCGGATGAATGACGCGTGTAAGTATTGTTGAATCCTTTAGACATGCGCTTTCATATCAAGAATGTGCGAAGATATCGACATTCTCCCAACCAGAAAGGTCTAGAGCAGCCCTAGTTGGAAGGTATTTAAAGCTAGCTTCTGCAAGGTCCATTCTACCTTCGCGTAAAAGCATTTCCTGAAGTTTTGATCTGAGTGCATGTAGATGTAAAACATCACTAGCTGCGTAGCCAATCTGTGCATCGCTTAATTTTAAAGAACCCCAATCTGAAGATTGTTGCTCCTTAGATATTGAGACCCCAAGGAGTTCACTGCAGATATCTCTAAGGCCATGACGATCAGTATATGTACGGACGAGTTTTGATGCTATTTTTGTACAGAAGACGGGGCTTGCCTCTAACTCAAGGTCACGAAGCAAAACCATGATGTCAAATCTCCCAAAATGGAAGATTTTTTCAACTTTCTTATCACTTAGTAATTTGCGAAGTCGTGGAGCCGAGTAATCAGGCTGAAGACCATTTTTTTTTCGTGGAAACTGCACCAAATGAGCATCACCATCCCCGGCAGAAAGCTGCACAAGGCATAGTCGGTCACGTTTTGGGTGAAGGCCGGTTGTTTCGGTGTCGACAGCAATGGCACTACCAAATGCAAGTCCGTCTGGAAGATCGTCTATATGGAGAAAATTTGCCAAAGTTTGCTCCGTCGGTGAAGCATTGGTGCCCAGGAGAAGACTCGAACTTCCACGACCTTTCGGCCACAGGTACCTGAAACCTGCGCGTCTACCAATTCCGCCACCTGGGCTAGGGCAGTCAAAAACAATCTGACTGATCGGAGCGGCGTCAATAACGCTTAGAATGGAGGATTGTCAACGTATTCGCATAAGCAAAAATGCAAGAAGACCTAACGAAGGATATAATGCAACCAATATCGGCATTAACTGACCAGGAGGGTAGGGGACAATAAGAATTATTAATCCGGCCGTAGCACCGGCTGACATTTGTAAAAAACCAATAAGTGCTGAGGCGGAGCCAGCCATATCTCGAAATGGTGATATAGCTCCTGCGATGCTATTGGGTCTTAATATCCCCATCCCAAACATCACGACCATCATTGGTAATATGATGGCCGTCCAATGATTGGTATCAATTAACCAGGCGATAGCCATAGCCCATCCCCCCAAGGTTGAAGCTATGATCCCAACCAACATTGACTTTTGCAAACCAAGTCGAGGGGAAAATCTGGTTGATAGAGTAGCGCCAATAACTAATCCGATCATGACGCCTGCAAACATGAAACCAAATTCTTGTGTAGAGGCACCTAAATCTTCTTGGAGAGCAAATGTTGCGGAAGCTAAAAAGGTGAATAGCGCACCGCCTGCAAAGAGAGAAGGTAATGCATATGCTAAAAATTCACGATTTAGACATATCGTTTGGTATCGCTTAGCCAAAACATTAAAATTCAAGGACTGAGTCTTTTTATTTATTGGTCTTGTCTCTGAAAGAAGCAGTGCAACAAGGCATAACATGATCCCACCGCTTGCTGCTAATGTCCAAAAGATACCCCGCCAATCTGAAAATTCTAAAACTAGAGAACCAATTGAGGGCGCTAAAATTGGTGCAAATCCCATTCCGGCAGTAACAATTGACATAGCCTTTTGCATCCCCGGGCCATCATGAATATCTGCTACGATCGCTCGGGCTGCTACCGGCGCTGTGCAGGCAGCTATCCCTTGCAAAAGACGGGCTGCAAGGAGTGTTTCTAGGTTGGGCGCAATGGCGCATAGGACTGAAAAAACTAAATATAAAAGTAGACCTGCCAATAAGACTAAGCGCCGACCGTAGCGATCTGATATGGGACCAACAACAAGCTGCGCGATTGAAAAACCAAGCAGAAAAATACCGACCATCAATTGGGCTTGTGAAGAATTTGAATTGAGAGCAATTGCTAAGGCTGGGAGTGCCGGTAAAGCCATATCAATAGAAAGTGGCGTTACTCCAGTTAATAAGGTGAGGATAACAATTACGGTTAACGACGTTCCCTTAACAGCAAAAGGTGCTTTTTGGGAAAATTTTATCAGTTTGAGTGTCCAGTTTTATCATCAGCATCAACATTTAGAGCATCTGCTCGTGCTACAGCTGCGGCCAATTTTTCTTCCTGGGATTTTAAATTTTTCTTTGCATCCTGAACGTAGGCAGTCCATCGAATTCCAGTCATGAAAATGTGATGAACACACCGGCCCCAAAAACGCATGGGACGGTCAACGTCTAGGAGAAGGACTACGCGGCGTTCATCAGTGTCATTGTGGACTTCGTGGTCAAAGGTGTCGTCAAAAACAAGGCACTTGTCGGCTTTCCAGGAAACTTGTTGATCGTGGATTCTGATCCAGCAATTCTCAGTATCGTTTGGAACTATAAGAGCTAGATGGCCACGGATTACGCCCTTAGTGACCCCTTTGTGGGGAGGAATTCGGTAATTAGGTGCAAGAATTGAGAAGAAAGCAGTTCTAAGATGTGGAATTTGCTCTAGAGCACGAGTGGTTTCCGGGCACCTTAAACAGTTAGCTTCCGATTTATATCCAAAACCAAATAGCACAAATGTTTGCCAGTTTTCACCCTTGGAAATCTTAGCTTGATCAGGGGATACCTCATGAAAGTAAGGAATGTTAGCAGGAGTTTCGAGTACACTGAGTAATTCTTGTCGGATAATATCAACTTTAGCTTCCAGAGATTTTGCCCAATCAAAGTTTTCAGTTTGAAAAACGGGCATGTCGCCAACCGTTGACTGCTTTCCAAGGAAGCTACCAAGCTGGCGAATAAGCTTTTTGCCTGTTTTTTTGATAAAGCTACGCCGGCTTCGACGGATTTTTTCGACTAAGTTATGCTCTGGTGTCATATTGGCATTGTCCATACCAAAAAAACTCGCTGATTAGAAACTTTGCGGGGAGAACATGGAGAAGGCTGCGTGCTAACGCAAGTCGCCTTATGTATTTATTTTGCAATGCCAAAGTGGTGAGAGCGTGATTGAAAATTTTGAAGTCTTAGCGCATGCAGACTGGTCAGTGCGCAAATCGGGCCGTTGGCTCGTGACAGCTGAGCCTTTTAAGGGAAAGTGGCGCATACATGAGCCCGTTATGGTGAATGTGAAGGGGCTGTTGGGTGAAGATATTGGGAGCCGCGGAATGCTTGGGGTCGATGTACCTATCGGTGTTCCAATACACTGGGCTAAGTCAGTCAAAATAGACTGTTTCCTTAGAGCTTTAAAAAATTTTGGCGAGGACCACTGGGTGGATACACTCCATCCAGCTGTTACAGCGGATCAGATCAGCCTATTCCGTCCTTTTTACCCGCAAAGACCTGGTGGCGCTAAGCAAGCGCATATTTTAAAAGCTTTGGACGCTAGTCATATAAATTTACTTCGCAGACACTGTGATTTTGACGAAGCAGGAAGACCCGCTGCTTCACCGCTTTTCTGGACTCTTGGCGCCGCTCAAGTGGGTAAAGCAGCCATAGATTTTTGGCTCAATGTACTTAGGCCAGCAGTGCTAGCTGAGCTAGTCCATGTGTGGCCATTTCATGGCACGCTTTTGGAGCTTGCAAATGGGGCCAAACCTATTGTCGCCGAGACTTATCCTGGTGAAGCGTACTCCTGGTTTAACCTAGAAATTACTAAAAACAATAGGAGTAAAAGACGGGTTGAAGATCGAGCGCTTGATTCACAACGCCTTCTGGAAGTTGTTTCAAAACTTGATTTTGATTTGGAGCCAAACGCTGAAGAGCAGGTAATCAATGGCTTCAAAAATGGTGGTGAAGACGCTTTTGACGCATTCATTGGATTGCTTGCTGTTGTATCTGTTGTAAAAGGTCATCGACCAGAGCAGGTGATCTGGGATGACGCTGTTAGGCAAACTGAAGGTTGGATATTAGGCCGGAGGCCGGGACCGCGTACTTTCAGCATGATGAGTGAAGAACGTAACTCTGTATAACTAAACTAGGAGAGCTGCCAGTGTGGGCTCGAGTAAAGCTTAAAATTGGTTGGTTGGATTTAGCGTATACCTTGTACTCCGCACTTCGTGGCGGAAACAGGGAGCGGCTCAGCGAAGCATTAGAGAAGTACTGGTCCTCAAAAGGCGAGGCCCTGGTTTGCTTCTCTGTCCGAGGCGGCTTTGATCTTCTTCTCCAAGCTATGCTTGCCGAAGGCCGTCTTAAAGAAGGCGATGAGGTTATGTTCTCAGCGTTAAATGTTAAGCAGATGGTTCGTGCGGTTGAGCGTTTAAACCTTGTGCCTGTTCCTGTTGACCTAGATTTAGACGATATGTCGCCTTCAATGGATGCTGCCGAACGTGCTGTGAATTCAAGATCAAAGTTATTTGTTGTGGCTCATCTTTTTGGTGCACGAGTTGATCTAAGACCCTCTTACGAGTTTTCACAGAAACATGACATCCTCCTTATTGAGGATTGTGCTCAAGCCTATGACGGCAGCATTAATAGGGGCTCGGAATTTGCGGATATTGCGATGTTTAGTTTCGGTCCAATCAAAACTAAAACCTGCCTCGGTGGAGCTATCTTAAGCGTCAAAGACGTTGCTTTACGGGAAAAAATGCGTGAAATCCTCGCGACTTATAATATTCAATCAAATCTAGATCATGCAAAACGGGCGATTGTTTTTGCCGCCCTAAAAATAGTAACTACACGCCCTATGTTTTGGCTTTTGGACCGTGCTTTTCGTTTAAAAGGCCGAAGCTTTGACGAAGGCCTTTCGAATGCTGTTCGTGATGTCGCTAAACAAAAAACACCTAAACAGTTGCGTCGCCAATGCTCCGCAGCGCTGCTTCGTCTAATGCTTAGGCGGCTCAAGCAAGATGTTTCTCAGGAGTTGGAAGATAGAACCCGTTTAGGTCGTAAACTAAAATCATTAATTGGCCCCCATGGGTTTTTACCTGCTGCTAAGTCAAGTTATCATGATTATTGGGTTTTTCCTGCAATAGTAGAGAACCCTCAAGCAACAATTTCGGCACTTCGCAAGGCGGGGTTTGATGCTTGTGATCTTCCACGTTCAGAAGCAATTAAGCCCCCGCAAGGTAGGGAAGATCTCAAAGCAGTAGTTGCTGAAGCAGCTCTTGCTAAGCTCATCGTTCTGCCTTGCTACTCCGGCATGCCAAATAAAGCATTGGAGGATGAAGCAGGGGTTTTTAATAAAGTTGCTGCAGATCCGTTAATACCAAACCCAGTTAGTAATTAGGCTTGAGCCAAAAAGAAAAAAGCCGGCTACAAACTTTGTAACCGGCTGAAACTATAAATTTTATGGGTGATTGTCTAAGCAGCTGCTTCTGATGAAGCCTCTTCTGCTGGACTAGCTTCTACACCTAAAGCTCCCTTAATTGCTGTAATAAAGTCCTCGGTCGCCTCTGTCTGCATGAGAGTGATTAACTGACCATCAATATGTAAAGGTGCATCGACTAAAGAGGCGCCAGCTTCTTGAAGCTTTTCTGCTACTGATTGGGGGGCACACACAGAGCGCCCTTTGGCAACTTCAGCATCCACAAGGAGCGTGGACGCGTCATCGGTAAGGGCAACTGGTTTACCTGCCTCAAGCATCCCTTTTAGGACCCGCTTTGAGTGTGCGTTGCGCATCAATGTCTGCGTGGAACGCTCACCACCTGGAGTTAGGAGTAGATCAAATTGGCTTGGCAGTACGTCATTAATTTTTTCATCAACAAAGAAGTTATGCCCCCATCCTTCATCGTGCCATCCGTTGGCAACGCCTATTTCGGGTGAAACGATTGAAGTTTGAGCGCCGGCGGCGATCAAGGCCTTTTGGACGGTAGTCATATGATGTTCGATGAAACCAGAAGCTACCATGATTGCAATTTTCTTGCCGGCGAGGGGTTTATTGCCCTGCATATATTATCTCCTTCTTGATATTGCCGCGCAGAATGGGCGCGGATTGAATTTGCTTTCAAACAGCCGTGTTACTTCTTTTCGCAGCACGTAGACGTGCGTTGGAGGCAAACAACCAACTCTGAAAGTGCTATTATTGGCTAATCAAAAACCCAAAAATGACGCCATCTACAATTTCCTTTACCCTTCAGGTAAGGAAGCTCTGCAACGTCATTGAACACTAATTAGAGGCTAGTTAGCTTCTGGACAATAATATTGGCCTGCGTCTTGCCGACGCTGTTAACGAGATTGGGATCCTTTAAGAGCGGCGATGCGTAATCTTAATGCGTTTAGCTTAATAAAGCCTTCAGCATCTTTCTGATCGTAAACAGTGTCTGCCTCAAATGTTGCGTAGTCTGCATCATAAAGGCTGTTAGGAGATTTACGTCCTACAACAGATGCCAAACCTTTGAACAATTTTAACCTCACAACTCCATTGACCAGCTTTTGACTTTCATCAATTGCTGCCTGTAGCATTTTACGTTCTGGCGAGAACCAAAAACCGTTGTAAACAAGCTCGGCATATCTGGGCATTAGCTCATCTTTTTGGTGCATTGCCCCTCGGTCCAGGCACAATGTTTCAAGCCCACGGCGGGCCACGAATAGCACAGTGCCGCCAGGAGTTTCATATACCCCTCTAGACTTCATACCAACAAATCGGTTTTCCACTATATCCAGTCTACCAATTCCGTGTTTTCCACCCAGTTCATTTAACCGGGTAAGCAAGTCACTTGGAGACAAGCGAATACCATCTACTGCTACTGGGTCCCCAGACTTAAATTCAATTTCTACATATTGGGGAGTATTTGGTGCCTTTTCTGGGGCAATTGAGCGAGTGTACATATCCTCATCTGCTTCAACCCATGGATCCTCTAAAGCCTTACCCTCGTAGGAAATATGAAGAAGGTTAGCATCAGTAGAGTATGGGGCCTCACCGCGCTTGTCTTTTGCAATTGGGATCTGCCGGGCTTCTGCATATTCTAGAAGTCTGGTTCGGGAATTAAGGTCCCATTCTCTCCATGGAGCTATCACTTTTATGTCAGGCTTAAGGGCGTAATAGCCAAGTTCAAAACGAATTTGATCGTTTCCTTTTCCTGTGGCTCCATGAGCAACAGCATCTGCACCTGTCTCGATAGCTATTTCGATTTGTCTCTTTGCGATGAGGGGGCGGGCTATAGAGGTACCTAGCAAATAAGTTCCTTCGTACAGTGCGTTAGCTCTGAACATTGGAAAGACAAAGTCTCTAACGAATTCTTCTCTAAGATCATCAATAAAGATCTCATTAACGCCCATACTTTGAGCTTTTGCCCTAGCTGGCTCGAGTTCTTCTCCCTGCCCAAGATCTGCGGTGAACGTGACAACCTCAGCTTTGTATGTTTCACGCAACCAATGCAAGATTACAGAGGTGTCTAGACCTCCCGAATAGGCTAGGACTATCTTGCGGACTGGTTCAGACATTTGAAACTAACCTCTGATTATTAATTCTGTTTTATATGAAGTCGAAATACACCTAAACGGCGTTTGGCCATAGCAGTCGACGAGAGACGCATTGTCTCAATGTATATTTATATGTTGAGAGTTGTTGTTGCGATTGAGAATGATTTGCAATAACTTAAGTTTTATGAATTTTCTCACCCGCAAAAATATTGATTTAAAAGTCGCTGATGCGGTTAGTGGAGGCATTGCATCTAAGCTTGTGGAAAGATCGGATGTTTGCGGGCTTGATGCCGGGGTAGGCAAGCCCAGAGTATTAGAGGCCATGACTATCACGCATGGCTTCAGAGATGGCACAAAGGTGCTGCAGGACTTCTCTATTCAAATAGATGCAGGGGAAATTATATCCCTCTTAGGCCCATCTGGTTGCGGGAAAACAACGACATTACGTTTGATTGCAGGGTTGGAACCTCTTCAAAAAGGTACGATCAAGATTGGCGGTTCAACAGCGAGTAGTGAAGGCATCCATACTCCGCCAGAAAATCGAAACGTCGCAATGATGTTTCAGGACTATGCTTTATTTCCCCATTTGTCTGTGTTCGATAACGTCATGTTTGGTCTTGGAAGGATTTCAAGAGAGGAGAGGCGGGATCGTGCCATTAAGGCCTTAGATGATGTTGGTCTGTCTGAATATTGGGACCGGAAGCCGGCAACCCTCAGCGGTGGTCAACAACAACGGGTGGCTCTAGCTAGGGCCATAGCGCCCAATCCTCAACTTCTGCTGCTTGATGAGCCATTTTCTGATTTAGATACTGAACTCCGTCGTAAAGTGCGGACCGATACAATAAGAGTCTTGAAGTCTGCAGGAGTGGGGGCCCTTATGGTCACTCATGATCCTGAAGAAGCCTTGTATATGTCAGATAGAATTGCAGTGATGAAAGATGGCCAGATCGAACAAATTGGCCCGCCGATGGACTTGTATAATAATCCAAGGTCCCTTTACGTCGCGCGTCTGTTTAGTGAAATCAATGAGTTTTTGGGAATTGTAAAGAATGGAATGGTTGAGACTGCTCTAGGGTTAGCTCCTGCGTCAGAATTGAAGGATGGAGAGCTGGCCACAGTAATGATACGGCCAGAGCATGTGTTAATAGGAGATGAAGCTAAAGCTGTTCCAGGCGCAGTAGATGCTAGTTTGGACCTCTTAAAGTATCTTGGTCGCGATGCGGTAATGCAGGCAAAATTAGATAACGGTGACGAAGTTATCATACGAACAGATATTAGAAATTTACCCTTAGACACATCATCAGTGCCGATTGCGCTGGATTTCAAGAATTCGATTAGCTTTAAAAAGTAGCGGAAGCACTGCCTGCGACGCCTCAGCGCGTTCTGCGAAAAGCTCTCGTCACATCACCCTAGTTGAATTACTTTATTTGCGGTATTTAAAAAAATCTTCTTCGAGAACCCTTGTTTTAGCATAAGGTGAGGGAGCGATCTTATGGGTATAAGCGTTTGGCAAGTCCTCCTTGTTGTTCTTATAGGTATCTTATTATTTGGGGCTGGAAGATTGCCGCGTTTGATGGGTGACATGGCCAAGGGAATAAAAAGTTTTCGTGAAGGCATGAAAGACGAAATTTCTGATAACCCGGAAGATGTTTCAAAGCTTGATAATTTAACAGACCGTGACAACCAGAACGTAGACCGTAATAAAGACACCGCCGGCAAGAATTAATACCGGTGGAGCAGACTATTTTGGTTAACCCCAGACATGTTTGACTTGGGCTGGAGCGAGTTTCTGCTAGTCGGGTTAGTCGCGTTGGTTGTTATTGGGCCGCGCGAGCTGCCGGCTGCTCTGCGAACTCTTGGTCAGATTGTGGCGCGCGTTCGATTTCTAGTGGATGAATTTCGAGCAGGCATAAATGATTTTGTCGGTCAAGCAGAGGATGGAATGCCGTCGATAGACCCTAACACTTTCACTCCAATACCTGCTAAGAATTCAGACAAAAGACAAGCAGTCAGTGAAGAATATGCCAGCAGTGCTCCACATGATAAGAATTTAGAGTCCATTGAGCGCGATATAAAAAGCTCAAACGTCGATACTTCCAGAGATGATGAAAGTAGCCCCAGTTCCTTGAGCGCTGATGGAAAGGGGCCGTCAACATGATCGAAGCAGAGACGGAGCAAAAAATGCCTATTTTAGAGCATTTGATTGAGTTGCGCCGCCGCCTTCTCTGGTCCGTAGTAGCTTTACTTGTTTCGTTTGCTTTGTGTTGGAATTTTGCAGGTCAAATTTTTGAATTCCTAGCGCGACCATTAATCGAGGCGTTTGGAGATAAAGCAGATGCTAAATTAATTTACACTAGCTTAACGGAAAAATTCTTCGTTGATATAAAAGTTGGGTTTTACGCTGCGCTATTCATAACGTTTCCCATTATTGGAAATCATCTATGGAAATTTATAGCGCCTGGGTTGTATAAAAATGAGCGGGGAGTCTTGCTGCCATATCTGATCATTTCTCCAGTCTTATTTTTTCTAGGAGGTATGGTTGTTTATTTTGGTATTATGCCTTTAGCTTGGAAGTTTTTCTTGAGTTATCAGTCAGTTGCGCAGCAAGGGGGGAATGAAAACTTTGTTGAAATTGTTGCGCTTCCAAAGGTTTCAGAATATCTCAGTCTGGTAATAAAATTAATTTTTGCTTTCGGCCTTTTTTTCCAGCTGCCGGTGGTTCTGTCTCTGCTAGCTAGGGCTGGTATTGTAACTGCAGAATGGTTAGCCAAAAGAAGAAGGTATGCAATTGTCTCTTTATTTTTACTGGCGGCTATCCTTACGCCTCCTGACATAGTTAGTCAGATAGGTCTCGCTGTACCAGGTATATTACTGTACGAGATTTCTATCTTGTGCGCGCGCAGGATTGAGCGTAGTCGGGATCATTCTTAGCCCTCTTTAGATACCTCCACGTGAATACTCCCTAGACGACAGAGGTTATGGACGTTAGACAACATGAAATACGAGTTATTTAAGGGTCGAGTTCATGTTGGACGTGCGCTGGGCAAGGGATAATCCCGAAGCATTAGACAAAGCGTTAGCAATGCGTGGTGCTGCCCCAATTTCTTCAAAAGTTCTTGAATTAGACGCGTCACGTCGAATTGCGCAGACAGAATTTCAAGAAGCCCAGAGTCAAAGACGGGAAGCTTCAAAACTCATTGGTCAGGCAAAAGCGCGCGGAGATGATGCAACAGAGGCTCTTGCTCTGGTCGCTAAGCTTAAAGAGACCGCTGAAGACGCTGAGGCAGCAGAAAAACGTTTTTCAAAAGAACTGGATGATTTGCTTGCCGGACTTCCAAATTTACCAATGGACGATGTTCCGTTTGGTGCAGATGAAAGTCAGAATATTGAAATTCGTAAAGTAGGAGCTCCTCGAGAGTTTGATTTTAAACCGAGAGATCATGTGGCTTTAGGAAGTCCGTTGGGAATGGACTTTGAAGTCGGTACAAAACTTTCAGGTGCTCGCTTTGTCGCGATGCGAGGTGCAATGGCTCGTTTAGAGAGGGCTCTTGCTCATTTTATGTTAGACCTACATGTTGCAGAGCATGGGTTCACGGAAGTCAGACCTCCATTATTGGTCCGTGACGAGGCAATGTTCGGCACTGGCCAATTACCCAAATTTTCTGAAGATCTGTTTCAAACAACCGATGGGCGGTGGTTAATTCCAACTGCTGAGGTACCACTCACCAACATGATCGCCGGAGAAATTCTTGACCCTGCACAACTACCGATACGCATGACGGCTCATACGCCTTGTTTTCGTTCTGAAGCTGGTGCAGCTGGGAGGGATACTCGCGGAATGATCCGAATGCACCAATTTGATAAGGTGGAACTTGTCAGCATAGTAGAGTCTGGTGAAGGGGTATCAGAACTCGAACGGATGACAGCAGCAGCGGAAGCAGTTCTTAAACATCTGGACCTTCCATATCGTACAGTCCTTCTATGCACTGGTGACATGGGATTTGGTGCTCGCAAGACATACGACCTTGAGGTTTGGTTACCATCTCAAGAAACATATAGGGAAATTTCTAGCTGCTCATTTTGTGGTGATTTTCAGGCACGTCGGATGAATGCGCGGGTTCGGCGGGTAGGAGAAAAAGGTACGGTATTTGTGGAGACCTTGAACGGTTCAGGTGTAGCTGTAGGGCGCGCGCTTGTGGCAATCTTAGAAAACGGGCAGCAAGCGGATGGTTCAGTTATTCTCCCAAAAGCTCTGCATCCTTATATGAACGGCCTTGAGCGCTTAACTCCAGGTGAGGTCTGATAGTGTCCAAGCCAGTTTCATGGCAGATCAATCTGCAGGGTTCTAGGGTTCTGCTACTTAATGATGATGGGATTAATGCCCCTGGTTTAAAGGTTCTTAAGGATCTACTGCAGCCGCATGTTGGAGAGCTCTGGATAGTGGCTCCTGAAAAGGAAGAGAGTGGGACTAGTCACGCAATTTCCCTACATCGTCCATTACGTATTAGGGAAATTGGAGAGCGCTGTTTTGCGGTAGATGGATTACCTGCAGATGCAGCAATTTTGGCCTTAGGTCATATAATGAAAGACAGTACTCCTGACATAGTTATCTCTGGCGTTAACCGTGGAGCTAATCTTGGAGATGATGTCGGCTACTCTGGGACAGTAGGGGCAGCTATGGAAGCAGCTCTTTCTGGTCTACCAGCGCTATCTTTGAGCCTCTGCCGTACCCCACCTGCAAAGACAAGATGGGATACGGTAGAAAAGCATTTAGTGTCGACATTAAATTGGGTTTTATCAGAGGCGTGGCCGCTAGGGGCCGTGCTTAATATAAACTTTCCAGATGTGGATCCAACGGACATTAAGGGTAAGCGTTATACCCGATTAGGCCGTCGTAAACCTGGTGGCGAAATTGTCGAGCGTACTGACCCAGCTGGAAGGACCTATTATTGGATAGGATCTAAAAGGGTATTAGGTGAGGTTTTTAATGATACTGATATCGCGGCGACTGATCAGGGCTATATTTCCGTTACCCCTTTAACTTTTGATTTAACCGACAAGGAAGCGCTTTCAAAAGTACAACCGAGCATGGTGATATGAACTTGGATGGTCGTCGTATCCGCATGGTCATGGAATTGCGCCGTCTTGGTGTGACGGATCCGCGGGTGCTTGGAGCTATGGAGCGTTGTCCGAGAGAAGACTTTTTATCTTCAGCATGGATAGATCAAGCATACGATGACCGGCCTCTGCCTATTGGGCATGAACAGACTATAAGCCAGCCCAGTATCGTTGGTCATATGCTTCAGGCTCTAGATTTACATCCTAATCACCGAGTGCTCGAAATTGGGGTTGGCTCGGGGTATCAAACAGCGCTTTTATCTAGTTTATCTAGGGCTGTGTATGGAATTGAGAGAATTAAGATTCTTCTCGATAATGCAGAGAAACGGTTGTTAGATCTTGGAGTAAGAAATGCATTTCTTAGATGGAGTGATGGTGGTCTAGGTTGGCCAGAAGCAGCACCCTATGATCGAATTATAGCAGCGGCAACTGCGGATGACCTGCCTGGCGCATTGGCTGATCAACTAAAGCCTGGTGGGATTATTGTTCTTCCCATAAAAGAGGCGGGGGGTGACCAAAATATTTGGCGTGTTTCGCGTCACGAAAATGGCTTTAGGACAGAAAGTGTCTGCAAGGCACCGTTCGTTCCATTATTATCGGGTGTGGTTAGTAGTGAATACAGGGAAGGTGCCTAATGGAATGCACTCGGACTATTATTGCATTTTCACTCTCACTCGCCCTCGTAGCTTGCGGTTCAGTGGAGTTTCAGGCTGATCCAAACGAAAGGAAGCCTAGTTCAAGATCGGCTTTTGTTTTTGAGTTGAGCCCTGGCGGGGAAACTATAACGGTTCAAACTGGAGATACGGTTAGCGAGCTTGCGGAGAGATATGACGCTACTGCTCGGCAAATTATCATAATCAACAATATTCGCCCCCCATATCAAATTCAGTCGGGGCAGAGACTTCGTCTACCGCCATCACAAAGATTATATCGAGTTCAAGAAGGTGACTCATTAAGTGGGATTGCGGCTAAGTTTCGGGTTAATTCAGAAGAGATCGCGGTTATCAATTTCTTGCCTCCTCCATACAGGTTGAATGAAGGAGATTGGCTTGGAATACCCTTGTCTGATCGCGAAAACCTGGCACAAAACAAAGATTTACTATCAGGACAAAAGAAGTCATCAAAAAATCTTAAATCAGATAGTGTAATAGTTACGACTGAGGATCTTAAACCTCTATCGCTAGGTCGGAAACCGCTGGTATCGAGCAAAAAGGCTATCGTCAGTAAACCAGAAAGAAAATTTGCGGCATCTAGTGAAAGGGCTACAAAAGCTAGCGGATTAGAGAAAGAGTTTCTTACGCCGTTGGACGGGCCGGTCATTTCAGACTTTGGTAGTCAGGCAGACGGGCGCCGCAATGACGGTATCAATATTTCAGCACCAAGGGGAGCTCCCGTGCGCTCTGTCCAAGATGGTGAAGTAATTTATTCAGGAGATGCCTTGCAGGGTTATGGTAACCTTGTGCTGATTAAGCATCGGGATGGTTACGTCTCTGCGTATGCTCACATGGAGAGTATTTTAGCAAAAAGAGGTGTAACGGTGTCAAAAGGGCAAACCATTGGAACAGTAGGATCCTCGGGCGGGGTCCCAAGCCCTCAACTTCATTTTGAACTCAGAAAAAATAATGTTGCTATAGACCCTGCAGCGTTGTTTCCTAACAGGTGATATTTAGGCTACTTGGGCCAGTTTAAGAGCGGTTTCACGGGGCATTTTCCGCACGTGGCTCGCTTCTATTGCTGAAGGTATCGAAGCTGCGATATCGCTTGCAAGCATTAATTTTTCTAGGTCGATCCCAGTCTGCATTCCCATTCTATGTAATAGATAGATAACATCCTCACTCGGAATATTGCCTGATGCTCCAGGCGCATAGGGACATCCCCCCAAGCCTGCAACAGAGGTGTCAAAGCTTCTGAGTCCAGCCTCTAAGCCAGCAAGAATATTTGCAATGCCAAATCCTGATGTGTCGTGGCCATGAAACACGAAGGTTGCTGAATCCCCAAAGTGTTTTAATGCCTGTTTAGTCAATGATTTTACAGCTTGAGGAGTTGCCATCCCAGTCGTATCGGCCAGTGCAAACTCTAATCCACTGCGGAAGGTTAACATTTTCTCTATATTATATAGTGTTGTTGCTTCTGGTGTTAGGCCCTCAAATGGACAATGAAAAGACGTAGCCAAGCCAATGCGAAGATTGAGTTTTGCCTCTGGATCTACTTCGGAGAGAAGATAATTCAGGTCATCAAGGGACGCTGATGTGGGGCGTCCAACATTACTATTGTTGTGCCCATCGGTCATTGAAATGACCATCTCTAAATCTTTGATCCCATGAGAAAAAGCACGACGAGCACCTTTGGAATTAGGCACCAATGCCATTTTTACGATGTTTGGCATGGGGCGAAGGCCCTGCACCACAGCATCCATATCTTTCATTTGTGGGATTGCCTTTGGACTGACAAACGATCCAATTTCCATCCTTGTCACACCAGCGTCTGCTATTGCATGTATTAAGGAAATTTTAGTTTCAGTTGGAACAAAGTCAGGAATGTTTTGAAGACCGTCGCGCGGACCAACTTCAACAATTTCGACTTTATCCATGATGAAGTTCTCCTTTTATTGCCTTGATCATTCGAGGGTATCATTAATACTAGTGGAAATATACGAATACGGAATCTAATGACAAACATCCAACCAACACAGCCACTATCAGGATTTCGGGTTATTGACCTAACACGCGTCCTTTCCGGTCCGTTTGCCACCCAAATACTAGGAGATCTGGGGGCCGATATTATTAAGATTGAAAGCTCTGAGGGCGATACCGTTCGCACCCAAGGAGATAAGATCGATGGGTTCAGTTGGTACTTTGCGGGTTTCAACCGAAATAAGCGCTCCGTGGTGCTTAATCTCAAAGCCGAGGGTGACAAAAGGCATTTAGAGGATCTGATTAAATCGGCTGACGTACTGATAGAAAATTTTCGTCCAGGGGTCATGGATAGGTTAGGCCTTGGACCGGAACGACTGTCAGAGTTGCGGCCAGGACTGGTGACTTGCTCCGTTACAGGCTTTGGATCCTATGGTCCATACTCAAAGCGGCCAGCTTTTGATTTCATTGCTCAAGCGATGAGTGGTTTTATGAGTAGTAATGGTCGTGAAAGCGATCCACCTATGCGCACGGGCCTACCAATCTCTGATCTTGTCACCGGCATATATGCAGCTTTGGGAGTAACAGCAGCTCTACTGCGAAGAGAACGAAATGGTGACGGCGACCACGTCGATGTCAGTCTTACAAATTCAATGATTTCGTTATTGGCTTACTTGGCATCAAATTATTTTGCATCAGGTCGAATAACGCCACGCAGTGGAAATGACCATCCAATTGCCGCCCCCTATGGCCTATTCGAAACAGCAGATACACCAATTGCTGTTGCGCCGAACGACGATGTTTTCTTTGGGCGACTCATGGATGCGTTGGAACTATCTGATTTAAAAACTGATCCAGAGTTTGCCAATAACCACCTTCGGGTCGAAAATCGGGATCGCCTAAATGCGTTTGTTCTTGGTCGCCTCACTACCAACACTGCTAACTACTGGGTTGAAAAGTTAAATGATGCTGGGGTGCCATGCAGTCATGTTTATGACATTAATGGTGTCTTTCTAGATCCACAGGTTCAAAGCCAAGAAATGTCTATGCCGCTTCAGCACCCAAAATACGGGGAAATTAAGGTTCTTGGATTCCCAATGAAATTTAAAAATGCCCCGTGCCAAATAAGATTTCATCCACCAGATTTAGGTGAGAATACAGCCGATATACTGAACGAGGTGCGAGAAAATACGTAGATCTAAACGTGCTGGCCACCGTTTATGTGAACCTCAGCTCCGTTAACGTATGAAGCTGGCCCGGTGCATAGAAAATATATTGTTGCCGCTACTTCTTCAGGCTTACCTAGTCGTTTCATAGGTATTTCGCGATTCACGAGTTCTTCTGTGCCGGGTGAAAGGATAGAAGTATCGATTTCACCTGGTGCAATAGCATTCACTCTAACTCCGCGTTCTCCAAATTCCGCAGCCATTTCTCTGGTTAATGCAGCTAGGGCAGCTTTTGAAGTTGCGTATGCAGCACCGGCAAAAGGGTGTACTCGTGTTCCGGCGATAGATGTCACGTTGACTATAACACCTTTCGCAGCAGTCAATTCTTCGATCAGACTTTGACCTAACATCGCTACTGAAAAAAAGTTTACCGCAAAAACCTGCCTCCAAGCCGCTAAATCTGTGTTAAGAACACCCATTCGGCTGCTGTTAGGTAACTTGGGAGAGATTGCTGCATTATTAACCATTGCATCTAATCTACCGCTTGGAAGTCTTTCCTTTATCGAAGCAATTGCTAACGGTAGGGCGTCAAGGTCTGAAAGGTCCAACTGAATATGATTATCTCGACCGCCATCCCATGGGCAGTCCTCGGAAAATGGTTGCCGAGACACAGTTAGCACTCGCCAGCCTGCCGCACCAAAACGTTTTACAGTGGCGTGGCCAATACCGCGACTGGCCCCTGTCAAAAGTATGGTGCGTAACGGCTCGTTTGAATTCATGATGTTTGCCGTTTTCGGTTAGTATTTTAAGTTATCGATACTCTCATTTCGATGATTGCGCTACCTTTGAAACAGTGGCGTGATCAAATCCGGCGAGTTGTTTATATTTTGCAGCTATTTGTTCTCTTTCTTCTTTGCTAATCACATCGTCTAGGTTTTTGAACCCATTAGGTGCTCTTTCGTGAACAATTTGCATTATTTCGTCGGGTCCTTGTCGTCGATTGGCAGCTACTATTGCAGCCGTAGCTGGAAGACGCTTAGCCTCATAATTTTTAAGAGCTCCCGGGATATCGAGTTTATCCTCCGCGATGAAATTTGCTAAAGTTCTAGCATCGATAATTGCTTGGCTCGCACCGTTTGAACCTATCGGATACATTGGATGAGCAGCATCGCCCAATAAAGTAACTGGACCAAAACTCCAAGCTTCCACAGGGTCTCGGTCAACCATTGGGAATTCAAAAATTTCGTTGGTGCTATCAGCCAGCATGGGATAGTCCAACCAATCGTAAACCCATTCCTTAAATTCTGGCAGAAAATCTTCTTTCTTACCTGCTTTGTTCCAGCTCTCTTTAGTCGGAGCTGGGTCGCCAGATTGGCCAAGAGTTAGTTCTGCTATCCAATTTGTATAGCTTTTGCCGCGTTCGAAGGCATTTCTTGAGATTGGGTAGATCACTATTTTTTGGTCAGCATGGCCTGCCATTATCATTGATCTACCAGAAAGAAATGGAGCACTTTCAACCGCAGCGCGCCATAGAACCGCTCCTGACCAGCGGGGTGGGCCCTCGTCAGGATAGAAGCCTGCTCGAACTGCTGAATGAATCCCATCTGCACCAATCAGCGCATCAGTGATCAAGGGGCCAGTCAATTTGTTAGTGTTACGATCTTCAAACCAGACAGCGACCTTACCGGAAGTCGTTATTGTGTGTCTTTTATAGCTTAGACCAAACCTAATGCTGTCTTTTGCAAGTCTTTGTTGAGCCGCTTCTAGAAGAATTTTTTGGAAATGTCCGCGGTGAATGGAAAATTGTGGAACAGGATAGCCAGCAGCTATACCTCTTGGCTCACGCCAAATTTCTTGTCCAAATTTGTTGAAGTAACATAATTCCTTAGTCTCTATTCCGGTTTCACGAAGTCGGTCTTGCAGCCCGAGATCAGTCAGAATTGCAGTTGCATGTGGGAGAACATTTATACCCACTCCCAAAGGCTTTATTTCACGAACAGACTCATAGATCGTCGCGTTAATACCTTTTTCAAGAAGAGATAGAGCAAGAGATAAACCTCCAATTCCTGCACCGATAATCATGACGTCCATAGTTTGAAGTTTCCCTCGTGACTGACCGACTTAATGGCGTTAGTTTTATGGTTAAACATATCTTTGGGTTTTTGAAAATGTCACATGCAAAACCAGCTCTCGCTTTAACTCCAGTTCCTGGTCGCCGTCGGCTTGTAGTTGAGGCGGCAAAAGAAATGGAGGAGCGAGGTTATGCCGGGCTTTATTGCCCTTCTACCCTTGGCGGCATGTCTTTGGTGGAAGCATTGGCTTGGAACACCCAAAGTATGCCTTTTGGCATCACCGTTGCACCTATTTATGCCCGTGTTCCTGAGGATTACTCAGAAACATCAGCTTGTATTCATGAGATTTCTGAGGGTCGTTTTAGGTTGGGTGTTGGTGTTAGCCACGGGCCTACTCAAAAACGATTTCGGACACCTGTGGGCAAGCCAATAAGTGATATGCGAGATTTCGTGGTTCGTTACAAAGAATGGGTGGGCGCCGGAGATCCCGCACCATTAACCCTAGCTGGGATGCGGCCGCGTATGATTAAGCTGGCAGGGGAAATGGCTGATGGTCTTGTTTTTGCAAATGCAGCTCTCAGTCAGGCTTCAAAATCACTTGCGCTTCTCCCGGCTGATAAGTTGAAGAATGACGAGTTTTTTATCGGTTGCATGACGCCTACATGCATTAGTGACGATGTTGAGGCGGCAAAAGCTGTTCATAAAAGGACGCTCGCACGCTATGTGCAACTCCCTTACTACCGTGAATACTGGCGTGAGTCTGGTTACGAAGAAGAGATGGCTGAGATCGATAAGTTGGTTGATACCGGTGAGACGGCAGCAATTTTTGATAAGCTCTCGGATCGGTGGTTAGACGATGTTACACTTTTTGGGCCGGCAAACAGAGTTCTTGAAAAACTTGAGGCCTGGCGTGAAGTTGGGATTAAGACCCCAATATTGGTTCCATCCTCTGCTTCTGGAAATCAACTAAAGGCTGTCCAAGAGATTTTCCAAATTTTTGGGTAATTTTTCTTAAGTCCAGTTCATGCAAATTGAGTACGAACAATTCTTTCCATGTTTTTAATTGAAATTAACGTGATAATTTTAAGTGCTGTGCTTCCCGAATGAGGAAATTGGGCTAACTTCAAGCCCTCACAGAAGGATAAATTCTTATAATGAACGCTTTTCTTGCATTCCTGGTACCCGCAGCAATCATCGCGACCGCCATTGTATTGATTATTGGGCTTGGCGGTTTTGCTGGTGGTGGTAATTTCAATAAAAAATATGGAAATAAGCTCATGCAGATGCGCGTCCTGCTCCAAGGTGTGGCTATTGGGCTTATCGTCATTTTGATAGTGGCGACGTCATCCTAAAAATTAAATACTTAACGTATATAGAAATCGATCTAGTGCCTCTGGGGGAAAGCTCTTAGGCCATTCAGCTGGTCTATCTAAAGCCTTATCTAGCAAAACTTTAAATTTATTCCGGGTTATTTCTTTCGCACCAAATTGCTCGAGATGTGGATTGGGAAATTGGGCGTCTAGTAAGGTAAACCCACCATAATGCAGTCTAGCCGCTAGGTGGACGAGCGCAATTTTTGATGCATCCCGATCTCGGCTGAACATGCTCTCACCAAAAAAGGCACCACCTAAAGATAGTCCATAGAGGCCGCCAACTAGCTGGTCCCCATTCCAGCATTCCACTGTATGGGCGTGCCCAAGATCGAAAAGTTCTCGGAAAAGTTTTTTAATAGGAGAATTAATCCAGGTATCCTCGCGTCCGCGAGAGGGAGCGGCTTCCGCGCATCCGTCTATAACTTGATCGAAAGCTGTATCAGATCTGATCTTTAACGAGGTGTTTCGTATTGTCCTTCTGAGTCTTCTTGGCACCTTGAATTTCTCAAGCGGTAAAATACCTCTGGTCCTTGGATCCACCCAAAAGACTGTTTCGCAATCTTTTTCTTCAGCCATGGGAAATATGCCGATGGCATATGCGCGTAGCGCCAGATTAGCCGTTAATTCTAGTTGCTCTCCAGCTTTACCTTTTTCTCCCAATTCTAATATCTCTTCCATTCGGGCTGCCCAGTGCCCCATAAATTTCGAAAATCCCGCATTGTTTTAGGCGCATGCTTGCCACGCTCAAGTAATTCCCAGTGCAGCTTTCTCCGAGACATATAAAATCTTTTTTAAGAAGGTTAGAAAATAGCTAGTGTTCTAGGTTTATCTGGGATTAATCGCATTTGGTTATCCTTGAGTTCTGGATCGTTTTCAAATGGCAGATGGCCCTTTGACAATGTGTCTATCGTGCAGGTCGCCAATAGAACTCGCAGTTAATCCAAGGATATCAGCAAGCACCTCATCAGTATGCTGGCCAAAACGTGGAGCGGGGGCAGGCTCAAGCCTTTTTAGATCCTCAAACCACATAGGTGCACCAGGAATTGGAAACGCCACCCCGTTTAAATTAGGCTGTGCAACAGTCTTGAAAAGAGGATTATCCGCATAGAGATATGCATCGTTAAGAGATTGACGAAACGATTGATATCCCGACCAAAGAGCTCCAGCGTTTTCTAAAGTGGTTGCAACTTCGGTATAATCCCTAGTGCCTATCCAAGTGCCTACTATTGATTCGACTTCGACACGCACCTGATAACGAGATGCTTCATCTTCTAATTTAATTCCGTGTTTAGCCTCAATTTCAGCGAAACTTCCATCACTTCCCATAATGTCTTTGACAGCTTTCACATGCCTAGGAGTGAACATACAAAGCATTATCCATTGGCCATCCTTTGTTTTGAACGTCTGTCCAAATGTTCCAAAAATTTGATTTCCAAGTCTCTCACGGTCACTTTGATTTACAGATGCTTCCCCGACGTAACCTAAATTTGCGGTTGTCCATAAAGCAACATCGAGAAGTGAGAGCTTTATAAGCGAGCCAGCTCCAGTTCGTGACCGCCGACGTTCGGCTGCTAGAAGACTTGTAGAAATAGTAAGCCCGGCACCGATGTCCCACGCAGGTAGAACATTATTAACAGGGCCATCTGCTTGTGTAGGACCAGTTACCATTGGGAAACCAGTCATAGCATTGACTGTATAATCAACGTGAGGGGCGCCATCTCGGGCTCCTGTCAAGGCAACCATGATCAGATCGTCGCGTCGAGCTTTAAGATTTTCATAAGCAGACCAGCCTCGAGCTGGAAGGTTGGTTAGGAACATACCTGCGTCTGCCCCCGGAGCTGTTGCTATAGCTGTTAAAAGCTCTCTCCCTTCCTCTGATCTTACATCAACAAGTATAGACTTTTTGCCTTTATTCATTCCTGCCCAGTAGAGTGACTGTCCATCAGATGTGACTGGCCAGCGTTCATGATCAAGGCCACCATTGATGTCATCGAATCTTATTACGTCTGCTCCGAGCTGTGCGAGTGTCATCCCACCAAGAGGAGCTGCTACAAACGCAGATCCTTCAAGGATGCGCATACCAGAGAGAAGATCGTACATTTTGGGAGTGTCCTAATTTATAATTACAATGAAATTTTAGCTGCACTGAACACAGCCTTAATTTGCGAAAAATTCAAGATAATCTGAAATTCTTTTTTACTATTTTTACCCAGAATTGGCCGAATGGTAAAAAATTTTAAATTCGTGAGCGTAATAATGTGTTTTTGCACGTTCTAGTGTAACGTTGAGATCATGAAACAAAGCAGGAGGGGGCATGTACGTTGTTCTTGCGCCAGTTACTGAATCTGGCTTGGAAAGTATTTGTTCTATTGCCTTGCATTGTGGAAACCATATTGCGGTGTCTAGCGTGGAGGGTCTTCATGTTAGAGCGGAGCCGAGTGTTATTTTGGCTGCTGATGAGACTGGGGCTGCAACTCCCGCATTAATAAGAAACTTAGAGACAGAAGAGGCAGAGAGAAGCAACCGCGTTCGTCAGGCTTTTGAAGCTTCAATGTCTAGACAGACAGACATTCGAGTCTCGTGGACGGAACTGCGTGCAACAGATCTTGATCTGGGAGCATATGCTCGACTTTTTGACTTCGTAATTCTTTCTCGGCCTGATCAAGCTAATGATACCCCGTCCATGGGCCTCATTGAGGCAGCTCTTTTTGATAGTGGACGTTTTTTAATCATTGCCCCCCCTGAACCAGTAACAACGTTTGCGGATCGTATAGTGATTGCGTGGAATGGTGGAGCTGAAACAGCAAGATCTATCGCTTGTGCGCGACCATTTTTACGGCAGGCATCTGATGTTACTTTACTCCAGGTGGAAGAGGGTATGACCCCGGGGCCTGATGCAGATGATGTAGCAGTGTACTTGGCGGGAATTGGTATCAAAGCGCAGGTGCAAAAGATAAAATCTGGAGTCCTTAGTGCAGGTGCAGCAATCCTTGAGGGAGCTACTGAATTAGGCTGTGATCTACTTGTTAAGGGTGGATATACCCGCAGTAGATTGAGGCAAACAATTTTTGGTGGTCCCACAGTCCATATCCTGCAAAATGCAGAAATGCCCGTGTTGATGTCACGGTAAAAAGGGCTATCTGCTATTAAATGCAGGGAATTAAATTTGATTGGCTGAAGTCGTGTCCTGAGGGTCTGTATTGTCAGCCTGCGGACTGTTTCATCGATCCTGCAAGAGCAGTCCCTCGCGCTTTGATAACGCATGGGCATGCGGATCACGCACGACCAGGGCATGAAAAGGTTCTTGCAACAAAAGAAACCTTGAAAATTATGAAGGTTCGGTATCCTTCAGATTTGGCTCAGCACCAACAATTAAATTTTGGTGAAAAAATTCGAATAGGCGAGGTTACTGTTTGGTTAGCACCGGCCGGACATATTCTAGGCAGCGCTCAGGTGGTAATGGAATATCAGGGGCAACGCGCTGTCGTGTCGGGTGACTACAAACGTCAAGCTGACCCTACAGCTATTCCTTTTGAGCCTATTACCTGCGATCTTTTCGTTACCGAGGCTACCTTTGCGCTTCCAGTTTTCAGGCACCCAAAACCGGAATCGCAGCTTGAAAAGCTTCTTTCCTCCCTTCAAGCTTTTCCTGAGCGCCCTCATTTATTGGGGGTTTATGGGCTTGGTAAGTGTCAAAGAATACTGCTTTTGCTGCGGGACCTTGGCTTCGATGCTCCTATATACTTGCATGGAGCACTTGTTGGATTGACAGAACTTTATCGCTCAATGGGTTTTGACTTCGGTAATCTTTTACCTGTTCAAGGGGTTGCCAAGTCTGATTTATCATCAGCTCTAGTATTAGCGCCACCATCCGCCACGATAGATCGTTGGTCTCGACGCTTTACCGATCCGCGCATAGGTATAGCTTCTGGCTGGATGCAGGTTCGTGGCAGGGCACGTCAGCGTAGGGCGGAGATTCCTCTGATAATATCTGACCATGCTGATTGGGATGACCTGCTTCGAACTTGTAATGAGACTCAGGCAGAAACTGTTTGGATTACTCATGGGCGGGAGGATGCGCTTGCATATGAGTTGGGCAAGCGAGGCCAAAAGGCTATTCCTCTTCGTTTAAGTGGTCGCCAAGAAGAGAGCGAATAAACGGAGGAAACCAATAGAAACTTTTTCACGCCTTCTTGATAGCTTGGTATTCAGCAGCTCAAGGAATGAAAAACTTAGGCTCATTCAGAAATATTTACGTATGACTCCGGACCCTGCACGGGGTTACGCTCTTGCAGCCTTGACTGGTGATCTAAAAATTCCCGCTGCTAAAAGCGCCACTATTCGGTCTCTTGTAGAAAAGAGGATGGATGCGGAGCTTTTTGCCATGTCCTATGATTATGTAGGGGATATGGCTGAAACCGTGGCTCTGATTTGGACAGATGTAAACTATTCTCCTCCTAAATTTACTGAAGTTGTTGAGGAGCTACAAAAATCTAACAAAGCATCTGCTGCTATCGCATTAGAGAAATGGATGGACCGTTTGGACACCACCGGGCGATGGGCATTACTGAAGCTTGCAACCGGAGGGTTGCGTGTTGGGGTGTCTGCAAGGCTTGCGAAGATGGCTCTTGCTCAAGAATTTGAAGCTTCTGTAGATGAGGTAGAAGAAATCTGGCATTCGATAGAACCGCCCTATGATGATCTTTTTAGGTGGCTGGAAGGGTCGGGGGAAAAACCTAATTATGCTTTAGGCGCAGGATTTAGACCTGTAATGCTAGCGAACCCCTTAGAGGAGGGGCTGCTCAGCCAGCTTGACCCATTGAGCTACGTGGCTGAATGGAAATGGGATGGTATTCGCGTTCAAGCCATTTCCAGGGATGGCAAGAAGAAACTCTATACCAGAACGGGTGAGGATATTGGGTATAGCTTTCCTGATATTCTTAATAGCCTTGATTTTGACGCCGTGATTGACGGTGAGTTACTTATAAGGGATCAAAAATCAAATAAATTACAAGAGGCTGCGCCCTTTTCTACGCTTCAAAAAAGGCTAGGCCGTAAACGTCCCAGTACTAAAATTATTTCTGAAATGCCTGCTTTTATCAGAGCTTATGATCTTCTTTTTGAAGGTGAAGAGGATTTAAGAGGTTTTGCTTTTGAAGATCGACGCAAGCGACTGGAGATTTGGGCTAAGAACGCTCCAAGCACAATTGATATTTCGGCAACAATTCCCTTCAAAACATGGCAGGAGTTATCGAAGATCCGCTCTGAAGCGCGAGAAACCGGCATTGAGGGGCTAATGTTAAAGAGAAAATCCTCTTTCTACCTGCCAGGGCGCCCAAAAAATCAATGGTATAAATGGAAAAGGGAACCTCTCACTCTGGATCTGGTTTTGATGTACGCTCAACGGGGGCACGGTCGTCGGTCTTCGTACTACTCTGACTTTACATTAGGCGCTTGGAGCGACGCTGAGACGCTTGTTCCTGTTTGTAAAGCCTATTCTGGATACACAGATAAGGAATTAGTAAAGATCGATAAATGGGTGCGTGAGCACACAAATGATCGATTTGGCCCAGTGAGATCTGTTACACCGGGCCTCGTTTTAGAAATCGCATTTGACGCTGCTCAATATTCAAAACGGCATAAGTCTGGCGTTGCCCTGCGTTTTCCCAGAATAAAACGTTTAAGATGGGATAAACCGATAAGTGAGGCTGAAACACTTCAACATGTGAAAAGCCTAATCCAAGAACCACAGTCTTAGTCTTGATCAAGACTTATGGGTACGCCAGCGAGTCTCTTCGACGTTTGAATAATGGGAAAAGACGTTACTTTCAAAACATCCGTGATACTTGTGAGCCTCTGTGTTAATTCATTTTCATGATTTGTGTCCCGGGCGATAATTCTAAGAAGAAAATCACCACCTCCGCGGATCATGTGACATTCTCGTACTTCTTCCCAAAGTGAAACAGCTGTTTCAAAGGCTTTAAGCCTATCCAAGGCTTGGCTTTCTAATCCAACAAGAACATAAAATTCAGCCTCATACCCAAGCATGCTTGGCTCAAGATCTGCGTGATAACCTCTTATATAACCCTCATCCTCTAATAATCTAAGGCGGCGAAGACACGGGGGCGGTGAGATGCCAGCATTGGTTGCTAATTCAACGTTAGAAATTCGGCCGTCGTTTTGAAGATCAGATAGGATCTTTCTGTTAATTCGGTCTAATTTCATATTCTACTGTCCTTCATTTCACAGCCAATCTTCAATTTACCAATTTAAAACACTTTTGCAGCTGAATTGGATCAAATTATATCTTGTCAGAAGACACTACGGATTGTTCCTGGCATCATACAATTATTCTTGATTCGTTAGTGTTTACGAAAGGTTTGAGTAATGTCGGCCCAGCATACCACAAAGGTTCTAATTATCGGATCCGGTCCGGCTGGCTACACCGCTGCGATATATGCAGCGAGAGCAGGGTTAGAGCCTGTCCTGGTGCAAGGTCTGGCACCAGGTGGACAACTGACCATTACGACAGATGTTGAAAACTATCCTGGCTTTGGAGATGTAATCCAGGGGCCATGGCTGATGGACCAAATGCGGGAGCAGGCAGAAAAAGTAGGCACTCGTCTGGTCTATGATATTATTAGCGAAGTGGATTTTTCTAAACGTCCGTTCGTGTGCAAAGCAGATTCTGGTGATGAGTTCGTTGCTGATAGTGTTATTATTGCAACGGGAGCTGAAGCTAAGTGGCTTGGTCTAGATAGTGAACAGAAATTTATGGGATTTGGAGTTTCTGCTTGCGCTACATGTGATGGTTTTTTCTTTAGAGATAAAGAAGTAGCGGTAATTGGCGGAGGTAACACCGCTGTAGAGGAAGCACTGTATCTTACAAACCACGCGAAAAAAGTCACGGTGATTCACCGACGTGGAGAATTTCGAGCTGAAAAGATTCTTCAAGACCGCCTTGCTCGCAATCCCAAAATTAAAGTGATTTGGGATAGTGTGCTTGATGAAGTAAAAGGTGATGATAACCCTCTTGGTGTAACATCTATTTCAATCCGAAATGTTAAGACAAATGAGCTTAAAGACTTACCAGTTGATGGTGTTTTTGTAGCGATTGGCCATCGTCCAAATACAGATGTTTTCCAAGGCAAGGTGGATTTAGATGCCGAGGGGTATATCCAGCCAGTTGATTCATCAACACGAACAAATGTACCCGGTGTCTTTGCAGCTGGAGACGTCCGAGACAAGGTTTACCGTCAGGCTGTGACCGCCGCAGGTATGGGCTGCATGGCCGCTCTAGATGCAGAAGGCTGGCTTGCTGAGCAAGAGGACGCGGTAAGCGTGGCTGCAGAATGAAGTCACGTATGGACTGGGATAAACTTCGCGTCTTTCATGCGGTTGCCGACGCTGGAAGTTTTACCCATGCCGGTGATACTCTTTCACTATCCCAATCAGCAGTTAGTCGTCAGGTACATGCTCTAGAAGAAAGCTTGGGGGTGATGCTTTTCCACAGGCATGCGAGGGGCCTGATCCTAACTGAGCAAGGAGAGCTGCTGTATCGAAGCGTGCATGATGTATTTCATCAGCTTGCAATGACCGAGGCTGTCCTCACAGACTCCAAAGAACGACCTGAAGGTCCTCTTCGCATAACCACAACTGTTGCGTTTGGTTCAACTTGGCTTACCCGCGTAATCAAACGTTTCATTGATGATTATCCAGGAATTGAGGTCAGCTTAATCCTCGCCGATACAGATTTAGATATTACTATGCGTGAAGCTGATTGTGCGATCAGATTTGCTATGCCCACCAGAGGCGATCTTATTCAACGACATTTGCGGACTGTTAGATCAAGGCTATACGCCTCTCCAGATTATCTGAGGACCCATGGAATGCCGAAGTCGTTGGAGGACTTAGATGGTCATTTGATAGTATTTGGCGATGATGGCCCAGTTCCCACTCCATCAATAAACTGGCCTTTAGCGCTTCAGGTTCAAGACCATGGTTTGAGGCCAGTCCTCAAAGTCAACAACATCTATGGGATTTATCGCGCTGTGGTATCCGGTTTAGGAATTGCCTCGTTACCTAGTTACATGGCACGCCTAAGCCCAGAACTTGTTCATGTTTTGCCTGATTTAGTTGGCCCAGAAATCGATATGTATTTTGTTTATCCAGAGGAATTGCGTGACTCTATGCGGATATCGATGTTTCGTGATTTCTTAGTCCGTAGCTTAAATGAAGCGTGGGCAGCACCCCCTGTGAGAGAAAAGGCACAAGGTAATGTAGCTGCAAAAAATAGGTCGTAATTTTGCTTTCTGTCTTGGGTGGAGGCTTTAAAAGTTTTTGAGTTATGCGTTAACCGCATGGCTCATTCCCTTCACAGCTCTACCTCGAGCTGATGAGTGGGTATATACAATATATAGATCGTGAGTTTTCGATTACGGAAGATATATGCGTTTTTGTGCATAATTCATCCGGGCGTCTTATGACGTTAGCCTCCCTGTTCTATTGACGCCGGGCCCTCGGGTCCGGCTTTTTTTGTGTGTTTTTCAAGAAATACTCTGTGGGTCTTACATCGCCTACTGTCCTAAGTGCGCTATCAGGCCAGCAAAGACTAACAACAGACTATTTTAAAAGCTTGTTTGGGGGCGTTTTTCACAAGAACAAAATTCCCTGAGTCCAGATAAAGTGCGTTTTCAGTG
>VMBT01000247.1_pt1 | contig 36138 bp, 48 predicted proteins | sample 4404301 | NCBI WGS metagenome assembly VMBT01 (sample SAMN12238535, study PRJNA552566) | marine metagenome | isolation source: Coastal seawater | place: USA: coastal Georgia, Sapelo Island | collected 2008-08/2009-08
CCGTCTGCCCACCAACCTGCATTGTTCTTTACCCAAGCAGGGACACCTTCGGAGGATTCAGCAGAAACAGATGTTGGAGGAACTTGGATTATTCCATCATTAATTAGAAACTCTATTCCCTTAAGGAAATCAGATTCAGAAATGGAACCGTCTGCCCACCAACCTGCATTGTTCTTAATCCAGGTAGGAACTTTATCTTCGGATGTGGAGGGTCTCATACTTGGATCGATTTTTTCTAAAATTTCATCCATATTTTGTCCGGAAATTTTTACAACGGCTGCTGAAACAATTTCTGAACTGCCACCAGTTGGAAGGGTAGTATCAGTATATTTTGCATAAAGAATATCTCCAGGATATGCAATCAATCTATTTTTTGTACTTTCTCCAGAGTCAGCCACATACACTGTTCCTTTGAAAATGCCAGTGTAAACACCAGTTTCAACAACTTGAATTTCAAGACTATTTGAAGATGAATCAGACCAAACAGTGATCATGAATTTGTCTGCAAAGTTTGGATACTCTTTTTTATTCATATCATTATCTTTAACATAAATTTCAGCAAAAGAATTGCTAGAAACAATATCTTGTTTCCAATAAATCATTCCAACGTTAGAGGATTCTGCAAAAGCTATTGGTGTCAAAAATACTAACAAAGGTAGAATGAACAAAAGTTTTTTCATTGAAGACATTTGCATTAAATCATATTTAAAAAAATATTTTTTTGAAACTAGTGCTAAAAAAGATTATCAGATAAATAAAAAATAAATAAAAAATTGGTCTATCCCAGGTTTAATGGGATTGAGAGACTTCCAAATGGCTCACTGATTCTAAAGTGATAATCCTTATTGGAATCATACTCGAATGTAGTTCCTCCACCTCCAATGTTTGGTCCGAAGAAGAAGTTAAAGAATCGAGTTTCTCCAGGTTTTATCACCAATTGAGCACTTGTAAAGTCCATTTGTGAATACTTGTAATCTTTGCTACCGTTTGAGACATCATAGTTGCAAACAGCTGGTCCAGTACAGTATAATGCTTCATTTGAATCAGAACCAGAATTTTCAGCCATGAATCTTAGATAAAGCAATGCTTGACCGGAAGATGAGATTTCAAAACTATTTCCATCAGTACCTATTCCAGACCAATAGTAAGTTATTGGACCAACTTGATACATTTGGGAATTTTGTTTGTACTCATAGACAGCAATTTTGTGTTCTGCTGCCTTTTCACACTTTAGTCTATCATATGCTTTCTTAATTTCAGAGCATTTCTCTAATTCTGCTTCATAACCAGATAATTCAGAACTTGAACTTTCTACGGGAGTTACTTTAGCATCATCTGAGACATCATTTGATGCAACAGAAATTAGTCCCATTGACATCAAGTGTTGAATAGCATTAACAAACTCACCATCAGTAGTAATACCGTCTGCCCACCAACCTGCATTGTTCTTTACCCAAGCAGGGACACCTTCGGAGGATTCAGCAGAAACAGATGTTGGAGGAACTTGGATTATTCCATCATTAATTAGAAACTCTATTCCCTTAAGGAAATCAGATTCAGAAATGGAACCGTCTGCCCACCAACCTGCATTGTTCTTTACCCAAGAAGGGACTTCTGCATAAGCAGAAGAAACTGTCGTAGCTACTAGAAGTATTGCGGCAATTGCAGTTATTGCAGTTTTCATTAATGATTTCTTGCGGCCATCCTATATAAGCTAGTGCCAATTAAGGTACTAGTGCCTAAAAAGTTGTGATTTTCTAGTGGTAAATGAAATTTCATGTACCGGCCTTTATATGCAAAAAATTTTCACTGTACAAAGTGATAAAAAATCCCGAAATTTCAAAGGCAATTGTACTTTCAGAAAAAGAGATCAATGAATATGTGATTGAAAGATTTGACGAGGTAAAGAAAGGAAAAATCAAGGATCTTGTTTCGTTTCAGGCCATGAACAAATACATGCTTATGGCACACAGTCAAGAAGAATTAAAAAAATTAGGAAACATAGTTGCCAGTTACAAGAAAAATTCATTTGAAGGGATTATCGAGGAATACGAAAAGTATCTCAAAATAGCATTAGAAAAAGAACCAACAGTTAAGACGCATTCAAATGTTCTATTACACATATTTGGATATTTTTCAAAAGACTTTAGTCAATATGAAAAAGAGCAATTTTTTAAATTATTAGATGATTTTAGAGAAGATAAGATAACAATTGGAAACATTCTTGCGCAAATAAATCCGATGGTTTACAGATTTAACAAAACATATCTTGCTAGTCAAACATATTTCCTCCTATATTCAGATCCTCAACCAGGAAATCTATTTTCCATGTTATCAAAATAATTTAGAAAAATTCTGAGAGAGTTTTTTGCCTCATTAATTTGGATATTTTACCATGATTAAGCCATTCATACTTGCTGATACTCAGTTTTTCTGATGCCAAATTTAACGCATCTTCAAAATTATCGGCCACCTGAGGGATTTCTTTCATGGTTTCACGAATTCCTTCTCTTACTTGCCACACACCAACAGGAATTGCATATTCGGGTCTTATTTCTCTCAAAATAATGACCCCCGATTGAATTTTTTTCTTACTGAGATACTCCAAAACTCCTAATTTTGCTGCAAAGTATGCACCTGCAATAGCAGGAGGATGATCAATTCCACGTGCATCTTCAGAATCAGAACCAAATCCCAAAACACCATTAGAATACCAGGCTTCAACCATTTCGTAAATCCACCTATGAGGAAATAGAACCACAGAGAAATGATTTCCTAGATGAGCGTATGAAAAAACCCTACAAGAGTCAATTAATGAATAGTCCAGAACTTCATCTACAAGAGATTTCGAAATAATATCATCTGTTGCCGTAATACTCCATTTAGTTGGAACGAGTTTTCGTTTTTGACCCAACATTCCAATGCTAAAACATTTTTGAATTTTTGAGATATCAATTCCAGAATTATACAAGTTCATTACGGCATCGGTTGCCTTCAAATCTTTGTCATAGTATACTTTTTCAATTGATTTAACTGGATAACTACCAGAAAATTTTGCATTTTTTATTTCCCCAACAGGTCCAAACGGAGCACTTTCTCCGTCAAGAGAAATACTTGAAGAAACTGATTTCTGAAAAACCAAATCAGAATCAGTAGGTTTTGAAGACATTGTAACTTCTTGAAGATTTTCTAGATATCGGCCATCAGTTTCATCAACAGAAATTTTTTGAGTTCCGCGAACTAGATTCAATCTAAAGTTTACAATCTCTTCCAGAGACTTTCCTTTCCATTTTTCTGGACTGTCAAGTAAGCTTGTGTCACCATGAATTGGTGGGACCATAGGACCGACAAAGACTTTGGGGTAATTGTAAGAGCCTACAAAGACAGATGGAGGACTTGTTCCACTAATTGAATCTGAAGAAAATAAATTCCCATATTTTGATAATGTCTCGTGCCATTTTGTCAAGATGGATCGGCGAATATCTTGTGAATCAGAAGACATCATCACTCGTATCTTTTTTGTGGCTAATAACTTGACTAATTATTGATTTTGACGAGAGGTAAACACTTGTTATTGACCATAGAGTTGAAGATTTATGGTAATTAACAGAATTGTCTCATTTTTGCCAAGTGCTACAGAGTTAATTTATGAATTCGGTATTCAAGAAAAGCTATATGGAGTCACACACGAATGTAAATATCCAGAAGAGGCAATCTTCAAACCACAAGTAATTAACACAGTGATAGATTCTGAAAAATTATCCAGTAATGAAATTAACACACAGACTTGTCAGTTGTTAAATGAAGGTAAAGATATCTTTGTATTAAACGAAAAAAATTTGGTGGATGCAGATCCAGATTTAATTATTTCACAAGAGACTTGCGAAGTCTGTGCAGCATATACAAATCAAGTAAACAAAGCAATAGAAATCCTTGATAAAAAACCCAGAATTCATTCAATAAATCCACATAACGTTTCTGAGATTATTGATTCAGTAATTAGGTTAGGAGATATTTTAGAAGAAAAATCAAGAGCAAAACTGATTTCCAATTCTCTAAAAGACAGAATTCAAAAAGTTCAAAATAAAATTAGTGACAATAGACCAAAAATTATTGCAATAGAATGGATAGAGCCATTTTTTACAGCTGGACATTGGGTTCCAGAAATGATTGAAATTGCAGGAGGAAAGAATTTGATAAGTAAAACAGGCGAACATTCAAGAAAAATGAGTTTTGAAGAAATTTCCAATTCAGACCCAGACATCATAATACTAATGCCATGTGGGTTTGATACAAATCGTACAATTTCAGAATACAAAGAAATTCTTCAAAACAACGAAAAATGGAATTCTCTAAAAGCAGTCAAAAATCAATCTATCTATGCAGTGGATGCAAATTCTTTTTTCAGTAAACCAAGTATTAGAACAATAGAAGGTATTGAAATACTAGCAAAAATTATCCATCCAAAAGAATTTGAGAGTATAACTTTATCAAAAAATTCTTTTTGTAAAATATTATAATTTCAGACAGGCCTACCCTTGTTTTGATACCCCATAATCTTATGGAATAGGTTATGTGAAGCTACGATAGTAAGTGATGCAACTCCAATTCCAATGAAATTTCTTATGGTCATTAATTCACTAGGAGTTGATGCAATTACGGATGTATCAAAAACAACATAGAAGTTATCAAATAACCAAAAAGGCAATGTCACCCAAGCAAGAATTCCACCTATCAAGTATCCCAATCTTGTTTTGTTTCTTATGCAAATTATTGAAAAAAGGATTACAGAAAACCAAATTGCGGAGGCAAGAATCCACAATGGTTCATAGACATCTGAACGATCATCAAGCCAATAGTAAGAAGTTCCAATTAGAGCTAGAGCTATTAAGGAAACCTGAATAAGTTTCTGATTAATTTTGAATCCCGTCTTTTCTTCTTTGATTCCAACGTCAGGAGGTGAAGAGCGCATTTCTTTAGTAGCGATATCAATAGATTCACGAACAGATTTTAGACGAAATGGAATTATTTTGGTAATTGAGTCATCTGTAACTACAGTGTCATGCACTAGGCTATCAATAAGAGGCCTAGCCAAAGAGGCTTTTACAGGAGTTATCAAATCAACCCAATAGGATGAAAGTCTCGTAGTTAAAAATGGGATTTGTATAACAAATAGATTCCTGTTAAGGTATGCAGAATAAACTCTCATTAATTCTTCATAGGTCATTTTATCGGGACCACCAATTTCAAAAATTTTTCCTTTAGTCTCAGGTATTTTAAGACATTCAGCAAGATAGTGAACAACATCATCTACAGCAATTGGTTGAGCAAGGGATTTAACCCAAGAAGGACAGACCATTACGGGTAATCTTTCAACCAGATAACGAAGCATTGCATAAGAGCCACCTTTTGCACCAATAATTATAGAAGCTCTAAATTCAGTTACAGGAATATCTCCAGAAGCAAGTATTTCTCCGACTTGTTTTCTACTTCCCATATGAGGTGACAAATCAGAACCTTCATGAACCAATCCACCCAAATAGATAATTCTCTTTACACCAGCTTGCGTTGCAGCTTTAAGAAAATTTTCTGCTTGGACCTTTTCTCTAGACGCAAACTCTTGCCACTCATCTTTACTTCCCTCCATGGAATGTAGAAGATAATATGCAGTTTCAATTCCAGACATTGCATTTTTTAACTGATTAATATCAAAAACATCTGCTTGAACATATTTCACATTTTCACTATCTTCGAGTTTTTTTCTACTTAATCCCTTGACAGTATAACCTGCTGATGAAAGTTCAGAGATAAGCCTTGAACCAATAAATCCAGTTGCCCCAGTAACCAAAATGGAAAAAGGTGATTCCTGATGAACTAATTTAGAAAGAGTTTGTACATCATTACTTGAGGGCATGTCCTAATTATTACTAAAAATTATTTAAACTAGGGATAACTTTCAGACTAGTGCCAAATGAAAAAAAGGGTCAGATTTAGGAACAAAAAGTAAACTTTTCATTACCACTAGTGAAATTAGTTGGCATTAGTTATATAGATAAAAATGGAATAAATTCTATGGTCTACATTCGAGCTAAAAAAGTAAAATCAGACCAATACTTGTATCTTGTAAAAAGCGTTTGGGATTCACAGAAAAGTACCTCAAAACAAGAAATCATCAAATATCTTGGAAAGGCATCAGATGTTGTAAAAGATGATATCCCTGTAGATTATAGAAATGATCCTAAAGTACTCTCAGTTTTAGCATCTTTTAATCCAGAAGATATCAAGAAAAGAGAGGATGCATCAAAAAAATCAAAGCAACAATTATACAAAAAATTAACCGAAGGTAATATTCAAGAATGTGTAAAAATTTATCAAGATTATATTAAAATTTTTGATTCTTCAGGCTTTTTTGATAAAATTCTAAAACCAACAATGTATAGAATTGGAGAAGAGTGGGCAACAGGTAAAATGAGTATAGCAACTGAGCATGTCGCAAGTAATGTTGCACAAACACTAGTAAAAATCATAATGGACCAAGTTACTGGTTCGGGTAAAAAGAAAAAAATTCTCATTTGCGTCCCATTAGGTGAAGAGCATCATCTAGGTTGTGATGTTCTAGAAACATATCTTTCCATAAAGGGATTTAAAATCTTCAACATGGGCACATCAATACCAACAGAGTCAATTCTAGAATTTATAGACAACAATAATCCTGATGTCGTTTTAGTTTCAATTACTTTAGAAGATAATCTTGCAGCAGGTCAAAGATTGGTTAAAAAAATCAAAGAGCACATTGACATACCAATTTTAATTGGGGGATTTGCCTTACAATCAAAGAAAATTCCAAAGTTCGAAGGACAGGTTGTCGGAGATACTGGGCTAGAAGAACTGCCAAAAATATTAAGAAAAGTTTAGATCAATTTTTCTTTTCTAGATAGGATTCGATTAGAGGGTGACATAAAATAGAACTGTGTGCAGCAGAATCGGTACCAATTCCATAACTTACAGTAGAGTCTCCAACAAAAAATAATCCATCAATTCCCGAGATTTGATGTGGCATTTTTGATTTCCATACCATTCCAGGCTCTTTAACAACGGATTCAACCAGTTTCCAAGCCATAGGTCGCTCCCATAACAATGAGGAGGTAAAATTAGGATAAATCGAAGAAATCTCTTTTTTCATCATTTGAACTATATCTTTGATTTTTTTAGGATCATCAGCCACCGATGGCTCAACAGGAGTGCCAGCAATAATTAGATGCTCCCCAGCAGGAGAAACAGATGGAGTGATATTTGAGATGAAGAATATACCTTTGGTAGTATAATGATCACCAACAGGAAAAACCACTTGTCGATTATCAATTTTTGAATCAAGTGCAAAATGTACTTCAACTACAGCAGTTTTTTTATCTAGACGGTTAATTTTTTCTACAAAATCTCTATCAATTACATTGTCATCAAATAACTGATTCAATGCCATATATGCAGGATATGAAACAACAACGCAATTAGTAGAAATGAATTTATCATCACCTTGAGTGTTTTCTAAAACAATACCAGTAACTTTTGAATTTTCAATTACAATTTTTTTGACAGTCTGTTTAGTTTCGACTGTACCATTTTTTTCAATAATATAATCAGATAGAACTTTTGAGATTGAATCATATCCACCATCGTCAGGATATGCAAATTCACTAGTTCCTCCTTTGAATGGATTAGCACGAATTATAGTTCTTGCAAATTCACCTAAGGAAATGTGATCAGCAGTATCTGCAAATGCCAACATGCAAACTGCTTCAAAAAATGCTTTTGTATCAGGATCAAGTTTTTCTGTAATTTCCGTAAGAGATTTTTCATCCCACTCTTCAGTTTTTTCAATGGATGTAAAAGCCATTGGAAGTAGTAATTTGAGTAGGCGGATTCTACTTTTAAATGGAATTAAAGAGAGTTGTAATAAGTCACCCATACCTTTAGGATATTTGTGAAAACCTGTATCAGAATGAAATGCGATATCATCAACTTTTGCAAGTTTCAGCCTTGATTCAATACCAATCTTTTTCAATACACTGAATATAGCAGATTTTTTGTAAAAAGGCATTATGTGAAAACCATTATCTAAAATGTGGTTTTTGTAAACCATTGAAGCAGTTCTACCGCCTAATTTTGAAGATTTTTCTAGAATATGGACAATTTTTCCTTGGTTCGCCAGCAAGGCACCTGTAGTGAGACCTCCTACACCTGCACCGATTATGAAAATGTCATCCTTCATAATCTCAGTCATAATTTTTAATATTTATCTAGGGATAAAAATTTTTTATAGTGCTAACTTGAATGAAAAATTCTCATAAAGTGTGCAAAAATCAAAATATTTTTTCTAGTAATAATTTTGGTTACTAGTGCCAAATTGATTATATCTAGATGGGCTTTATATCTCTTGGAGACGAAATAATGTCATGATGCGACAAATCCAAAAAAAACGTGATCTAAACACCTATCTTTTCATTGGTGTACTTAGTGTTTTAGTTGGTTGGGTAATGTTTATCTGACTATAGGATTGATGATTCCTCTTCTGAGAGAATCATCTTTTGATTTTTGTTAATTAACGCATTAGCCAAGACCAATATCTAGTGAAGAGTGGTTTTTTCCCGTGGAATTTTATTTTTGCCGAACTTTTTTGAATCTTTAGATAGTTTTGAACAATCTTTAGAATTGCTCTTTCATCTTTTACTTTTTTATCAATTACATGATTATGTTCAACAAGTTCTTTGACAAAACCAATCTTAACATATATTGTGTAAAACCACCACCCCATGGCAAATTGTGCCTCAGAACTAAATCTATAACCATCTTTATGATGAATTTGTTTTTCAAATTGTGAAAATACTGTTTTAAGTGATTTCAAATCTTCATCAAAGTTTTTTGACGCAACTTCAAAAATTGGAATCCAAGTCACATGACAATTTGTAAAATATAGAATTTAAGTTACGTGTTCCTTTGAAAAATTGGAACTATTTCAAAGTCTTTTTCCTGGGTTTTTTTACTGTTATAGGGGCAACCTCAATCATCTCTTCTTCCATCATCTGAATTATTGCTTGCTCAAACAACTCTTTTAGGTGCTTACAGTTTTTTGAATTACCTTTGGAATACTCTGAGAACATATCAGAGATATCATTGTAGCTCACGTAGGATGTTGTTTTTTATTTTATTTAAAAGCCCTAGAATTTTTCTTCTAATGCTAACTAGACGTATTGAAAGTTTTTGACTCCTCTCCAGATGTACCAGGTTCCAATAGTTCTGTATGGGCTCCATTTTTTCCCAATCACCTCAATCTTTTCGATTGGCGGATTATCAAGATTATATAATTTCTTGATTCCATTGATTAATCCAAGATCTCCTAAAGGAAAAACATCCATTCGTCCAAGTCCAAAAATCAGATACATCTCTGCAGTCCATCTACCAATTCCTCTAATTTTTACTAGTTCGGAAATTACATTTTCATCAGTCATGTCTTTAAAAGAATCAAAATCCAACTCTCCTTTGATTACCTTTTTTGAAACATCTAAAATGTAATCAGCCTTCATCTTTGAAAGGCCTGCAGACTTTAATTTAGCATTGGAGAACTTTACTACTTGAAATGGGGTTGGGAATTCTTCCCCAAATAAATCTCTGAACCTCTTTGAAATTGCTTTTCCTGCACTATCTGAAATCTGTTGTGTAATGATTGCGTCGATTATTGCCTCAAAAGGATCGGGGATGGTTCTTATTGTACATGGGCCTACTGCATCTACAATTTTTTTCATCTTTGGATCTTTTCTAAGAACTCTAATTGCATTGGAATCCATCAATTCTTTGTTGTATTCCTTTTCTAATAAACTCCAATAAACTTAAGATTAGTGTTATTGAATAAAAAACCATGAAGATGTTTGTTGGAGTAATTATTGTAGGTATCATCATTTTTGCAATAATTGTAGCTTTTACTCTGGTGAGTGCATTTTATACACCAACAGAATCAGGACTAAGAGCAGTTATTGAATCCAAAGTACAGCAGTGTTTTGGAATAATGGCAACAGAGGGATACATGAAAATCACAGATGAGAATTTCAATCCTATTGAAAATTGCGAAAGAGAACTAATGGCATTGATGGATGAATATGAAAAAATCACTGGAACAAAATACCTTCCAGACTCTTGATTGAAAAATTTTCCTAAACAAGAAATATCTATCAAGAAATTCATGTTAAAAACGTGATAGAAAGAACAGATCTTGGAACTCTGAACATATGCCGAATTCTAAATGGGATGTGGCAAGTGTCAGGAACTCATGGACAAATTCAGTCCGAATTGGCAATTTCTGAAATGATTCAATATCATAATGAAGGATTGACTACATGGGATCTTGCTGACATTTACGGACCTGCGGAGTCATTTATTGGAAAATTTAGTCAAAAAATGGACAAGCCATTTGAAGCTCTAACAAAGTTTGTACCAAATCCTGGACCTATGAGTAAGAGTCTTGTGACCCATTACATTGAACAATCAATGAAAAAAATGAATGTGTCTTCACTGGACATGGTACAATTTCACTGGTGGGATTACAACAATTCAAGTTATCTTGATGGACTGGAACAACTGTCAAATCTCAAAAAGGAACACAAGATAGAAAATATTGGATTGACAAATTTTGATACTCAGAGAGTAAGAACAATTATTGAGAATGGATTTGATATTGTCTCAAACCAAGTTCAGTATTCCATATTAGATTCAAGACCTGCAAAAAAGATGACTTCATATTTTGAAAAACACGGTATAAAGATTCTAAGTTATGGAACATTGCTCGGTGGATTGTTTTCTGAAAAATATCTTGGTGCAGATGAACCAACACGGGCAGACCTAGATACTGCTAGTCTCCAGAAATATATGAACATGATTGATGTTTGGGGCGGATGGAAACTATTTCAAGAACTCTTATCATCATTAGACTTAATTGCAAAAAAACATGATTCAAGCATTGCAAATGTTGCAACTCGATTCATTCTGGATAAGCCACAAGTTGCTGGAGTAATAATTGGAGCCAGACTTGGTATTTCAGAACACAGAGAAGACAATCTTAAGGTGTTTGATTTAAAATTAGATTCAGAAGATCTTTCTCAGATCAAATCTATTACAGACAATGCAAATGATCTCTTTGAGATTATTGGTGATTGCGGAGACGAATACAGGTAATTACTAGGAGTTTTTTTAGATTTTATTAAACACCATAAATATTTTAAATTTTATGGGAAATTTTGAATGCTGTTTTTGTGGTCGATATACCTCAAATGCAAGCAAAATTGTTGGAATATGGCAAATATGTATTGATGAATCTAGAGAAAACATCTTGTTTCAAAATGTCAGACAGTCTTCTAGTGCCAAAAATGATTATGATGATAATTGCTTATTTGATATGATGAAATTTGATAGTTAATTGAAAAATATAATACTCTTTGATATGGGAGGAGTGCTACTACAATGGAAAGACAATTGGTTATTTGATGAGGTTTCGCAACAACTTGACATCCCATTTGAAAAACTCAAAGATAGATTCAATGAGAATATTTCTGAATTGTTTGTAGGAAAAATTACTGAGAAGCAATTTTGGTGCAGAATAATTGATGGAAAAATGATCAACCCAGAAATAATTTCTCAGACATTTAAGACAAGATCTATGCTGGATTACAATGTACTCAACCTTGCACTATCTATGAAAAAAAGTGGATTTGGTATTGGCATCCTATCAAATATCACCCCTGAAACAAGAAGAATCATTCCTAAAGACTGGCTAAAAGAGTTTGATCATGTGTTTTTTTCAGACCAGGTAAAACTTGCAAAACCTGATCCGGAAATTTTCTCATATGTAAAAGAAAAACTAGCTGATCATCACATCATCTTCATTGATGACAAACAAGAAAATGTTGACGTTGCAAATAGACATGGAATTCAATCAATATTGTTTAAAGAATATAATTCTCTGCTTGAAGAACTTACAAAGCATGTATTGGTTACCCCTTAGAAATGGATGATAGTAATTTTCCAAATGGCGTATGTAAAAAATGTCATCAGAGTGTAGTTGTTCTCATTCGAAAACCAGACCTGAGAGATGGTGATATACGATATGAATGTAAAAACTGTGGGTATGTGAGTACGAAATAACTCATTTCAATCTTCAAAATTTCCACAAAATCTCTTTTGTTATAACCCATTCAAAAATTTAGTTGAGTCCAAGGCAATCTGCTTCTTTTTTTCTTTAGACATTTTCTTTATGGTTGAAAAGACCGTCCACAAACGTGGGTTTTTCTCCAGTTTTTTCTGATTTTTCAAAAAGAAATCCCAATAAAGATAGTTGAACGGACATGCATCCTTACCTTGCTTCTTTTTTACATCATATCTACAACCTTTGCAATAATCCGACATTTTGTTAATGTAATTTCCACTTGCAGCATAGGGTTTGGAACCCAGAATACCTCCATCGGCATAGAGAATCATTCCATGGGTGTTAGGGAGTTCAACCCACTCAAATGCATCTGCATAGACTGAAAGATACCAATCGCATACTTGTTTTGGATCTAATCCTGAAATCAATGAAAAATTTCCAGTAACCATCAGTCTTTGAATGTGATGTGCATATGACTCTTGAATGGTTTGTTGAATGCAATTCTTTAGACAATTCATTTCAGTGTCTCCAGTCCAAAAGAAATCAGGAAGATTCTTTTTTGCTCCAAAGAAATTAGATTCACCATATTTTGGCATATAATGCCAATATACCCCACGAACATATTCTCTCCAACCTATTATCTGTCGGATGAATCCTTCAATTGATTCAATAGGAATTGAATTTTTTTCTAAAACTTTTTGGATTACGTCTTTTGGGTCTAGTAAACCAATATTCAGATACATGGACAAAACTGAATGAAACAAAAATTTTTCGTCTTGAGTCATAGCATCTTCATAAGGTCCAAAAAATTCTAATCTATTATCCACAAAGTCGTCCAGGCTTTTTTGTGCTTCATCATGGGTAACTGCAAACCAAAATGGCTCTATTTCTCCAAAATGATTAGAAAATTTCTTTTTTAACTTTTCAATAAGGGATTGTGTAATTTTGTCAGGTTTGTGAGTAAGTGGTTCAGGAATATTTCCAAGATTTTTTGGCAATCTCTTTCTATTCTTGACATCATAATTCCATTTACCTCCTTTTGGGCCTCCTTTTTCATCCAAAAGAATTTTGTATTTTTTTCTCATCATTTGATAAAATGTCTCCATTCGAAGTTCTTTCCTACCTGCTGCCCACTCATTAAACTCACTGATTTGGCAAAAAAACCTAGTATCTTCTAAAATCGTAGTTGGGATTTTGAATAAATTATTCCATTTCTTTATTTCGTCTAATACCCGGTATTCTCCAGGGTGGGTAATCACAATTTTTTCGGGATTCAGAATATTGCATTGTTCTTTCAATTCTTTTGTAAAACTAGGTTTTGACTTGTCAAATTCGACATAAGTTACATTGTATCCCTTTTTTCTCAAATCATGTGCAAAATGACGCATTGCACTAAAAATTAAGACTAATTTCTTTTTGTGATGATTGGCGTACTCTATCTCATCCATTACCTCCATCATTAGAATGGAATCTTGTTTCTTATCAAATCCATCCAGAGATGAAATCTTATCAGTTAACTGATCTCCTAAAATCACACAAAGATTTCTTATTTTAGAAATTTTCTTTTTTGTCAATTCATTAACCAACTAAGTTGCTCGTTCAACCATATTTAGTAAGTAAAGGCTTTTAAAAAATTTGACTTGCCTTTTAATCGGCCAATTTTGCTGCAACTTTTGCAATCTTTGAACCGAATGCCCTTGCTACAACCAAATCAACATCTTTGATTTGGTCACTATTAGGCCCAACAATAGTACTTGGTCCATATGGGCTTCCACTCTCATGTAACTCCTTTGTATCATAGGAGGGCCCCACAACAACCATTCCCTGGTGAAGCATTGGCATCATCATAGAAAGCGCAGTTACTTCTTGTCCACCATGTACACTTGATGCACCAGTGAAAACTCCACCAACTTTTCCAATTAATTTTCCTGTAAACCACAATTCAGTACTAAGATCCCACATCTTTTTCATCTCATGTGCCATGTTTCCAAATCTTGTTGGAGAACCAAATACAATTGCATCAGCATTTGCCATTTCTTTGATAATAGAAAACTCATCAGATGTTGGATACTTTTTGTCTAAATCATTATGAATTTGAAGCCAATTTTCATCTTTTTCAACAATTTCCATGGGAATATCATCAGCAAGTCTTAGCAATTTGAGGTTAGCACCAATTTCTTTTGCACCTTCAGCAATGGCTTCTGCCATCTTCGCAGTGTTGCCTCTTCTTGTGTAAAATACTATGAGGACATCTGGATTAATTTTCATTAATAAAAAAAAGTCAAACAACACATAAAACAACCATGTTAATTCTCGACTAGTGCCAATTTTAGCACTAGTAACTAATTTTACCACGAGTTAAATAATAAAACAACATAATGTCTATGAATACAATGACCAAGCCAATTCTAGGAGTCAGCAAATGTTTAGAATTTGATAATTGCAGGTATGATGGCAAGATGATTGGAAATGATTTTGTAAGGAAATTGAAAGATCATGTTGATTTTGTTCCAGTATGTCCTGAAATGGGAATTGGTTTGGGTAATCCCCGACCCCCAATTAGATTAGTGAAGATTGGTGGTGAAAAAAATTTGTATCAACCATCCAGCGGCGAAAACCTTACTAAAAAGATGAATGAGTTTTCAAAAGAGTTCCTAGATAGTCTTGATGTACTGGATGGATTTATTCTAAAACATTCTTCTCCAACTTGTGGGGTAAGAAACGTAAAACTCTATCATAAAATAGGAAAAGCAGTTGGTTACGATCAGACCAATGGTATGTTCACAGAAATGGTTCTGAAAAAATTCCCATATATTATAGTAGAAGATGAGGCAAGACTCAGAAATCCTGTTTTAAGAGATTCATTTCTTACCCGAGTCTATACGATGTCCCGACTTCGTGAATCCATTGAATCAAAAGATTCACTGATTCAATATTGCAAAGATAATGAAATGCTCTTTATGTGCTATGATGAATCAGGTCCAAAAAGATTGCAGGAGATGCTTCCACTTTTCTCCGAAGAAGGTTTTGAGGAAAAGTTCATCTCATCAGTATATGAAATTCTCAACAGAATCCCTTCAGCAGATGCTCTAAACAGCACCTATGTTTACATATACTCCATTCTTGAAGACAAACTTACCTTACCTGAAAAAGAGTACTTTGGAGAGATGATAAGAGACTTTGCGCAGGGATTAGTTCTTCCATCCCAAGTCTCTACTCTCCTGTATTCATGGGCCTTGAGATTTGACTCAAAATCAATCATCTCCCAGACCATCTTTGAACCTTATCCAAAGGGACTAGTTCCAATTAGTCCTGAGAGTAGAACCTACTCATTAATTGATTACAAGAAAGTTTGATTTTCAGAATTCATTTTTTCAAGGCTCTGACAAATTATTTGAGCAACATGTAAAGTTGCATTATTGATTTTTCCATTTTGATAATTCTCCTGAATTTTGATAGCAATACGATCTAGAATAGACTCAAAATCTTGATTTTGTGATACAATTACATAATCTGAGAAAATGTCAAAGGATTTTTCAAAATTTCCGTTTATGATTGAGGCATATAGTCTAGAGAATGTTTCCTCAGAAGACACATGAAAAATTTTTCACGTCTATTTATAAAAATAATGATTGGTACCAATATTGGAATTAAAAATTTTAAAAATCAAATATTTAAACAAGGATTTTTTAGAAATATCTATTTTTGAGGAATTATTTTTATCGAACTTGCTTCTGCTGATTGAATAAAAATATCCATAGTTTTACTCATTTTTTTTGCAAGAATTGCATCTAAAAATGGCAAATATTTTAAAATTCCATTAAATTTTAGATCCACGTTAATTGTTATGACAGTTCCATTACCAGATGAAACATAAGATTCTATGAAAGTTGTTCCCTTTGTAGGTCCACTAAGAATGTGAACTTCATGGATATTAGGGTAAATAATAACATGTTTGGTTATTACTTTCAAATTCATTCCAAAGAAATTAATTTTTTCATTTACAATCATTCCATATTTGTTTTCTTCAACAATTTCTAAGGATTTAAAATGATTTGGCATTATTTTATGAAAATTTTCCACATCAACACTAATATCAAAAATTTTTTCTTGAGGCAATACTGAGCATCTTTGAATAATAAAATTACTCAATTTTCAATCACCAAGTTTAGATAGTCAGAGAGATTAGTTTTTGTAACTTCAAAATTGGGATGCAGTTTCATGATTTGTTTGGCTAACAGCGCCATTGCAGTTTTTACACCATCTGTTTTTTCAGGATCCGTTCCAGGGTACAATCGAATAGTGGTTTTTTCTTGACGAGTGGAAATTTCAATCAAAAATTCCTGATGTAATTCTGAGATTACAATTGAGGGCAACAGTGCAGTCAAGTTATCTTTATCAACAAAAATAGTTTGAACTTTAATCAAAACAGGTTCTTTTTGAAAAATAGGGACGAAGTCATTTTGAAAATCATTTAGATTAATTCTTTTATTAAATACAATATGAGGCAATAATGGTTTTCGAAGATTATTACATATAAAAAAAATTAAAATTGATACATAGTGCTAAAATTTAATTAGGATTCATAAAAACAAAGTGAAATTAGCACTAGAATCAATAAATTTAGGACATTAAAATAGGATGGAGAGAACAATATACTATGGGACAAGTATACCTTGAAGCAACGTATGCAGAGATTGTGGAATCAAGACAAGATTTGATGAAAAAAATTTCAAAAAAACAATCCAGAGATATTATGCTTCAACAAACTCTTGCAACAGTAGTCAAGGTATCCTAAAAGAAAATGTTTTCTTTAAAATCATACAAGCCTAATGTTCTAACTGCTTTTGGAATTATTTTTTTAATTTCTGCTTCAATTGTTCCAATTCAAAATTTGATTGTTTGGGGTCCAGATTTTGTTTATCATTTTTACACATCTTCAGAAATTACTGCTGAAAAAATTTCTATTGGTGTTATTGTTTTAGGAATCATATTTATTTTATTGAGTTTCAAAAAACAGATTCATGTGGAATGAATTACCACTAGTTAGGAAAAGTTCTTTCTCTTAAATATTTTCAAGACGTAATTATGACATGAATGAATTACTAAATGGTAGTGCAAACGAAGTTTCAGTGAAAAACAATGATGTTCAAATTTGCATTAGTTGTGGAAGTTTACAGATTGATTCATATGAATTTGGAATTTCGTGCGAAGATTGCGGGGCTCTTATATGGAGGGCTGAAAATGCTAACTGAATTAGTACATCAGAAATCATGTAAAAAAAATAAACTTATCACTGATTTGGATACAGGAGAGATTGCATGTACTAATTGTGGTGCAGTATTGTCTGAAAGAGTTGTAGACAGTGGACCAGAAAGTATTGGTTTGACTGGTGAAGAATATCAAAGTAATACTCGAGTAGGAAGAAAGATTTCCCTTAAAATGATCGATATGGGTTTATCAACGATAATAGAATCTAAAGATAGGGATTCTACTGGAAAGGGTCTTTCAGCTGAGAATCGTCGTATGTTTTATAGGCTTAGAATGTGGGACAGGAACAGTCGTTCAGCAAATTCATCTAAATCATTCCAAAAAGCATTCACTATGCTTGATGGAATTGGTGCAAAATTGGGCCTTCCAGAATCTGTTGTTGAGCAAACAGCTTATCTATTTAGAAAAATTGCTGCAAAAAAGATACTCGCAGGCAGATCTACTGTAGGAATTCTTTGTGCTGCAGTATACATCACATGTAGGATGACGAACACTCCAAGAACATTACAGGATGTTGCAAAAGCAGGAAACCTAAACAAAAAAAACATTCAGAGAACATACAGATTCCTTGCCAAAGAGTTAGAATTATCTATTGACGCATATTCTCCTACAGAATTTGTATCTAGAATCGCAACTGCTGCAAACCTTTCTGAAAAAACTGAAAGACTTGCGTACAGGATTTTAGATATTTCTACAAAAAGGGGCGTATCTGCAAGTAAGAATCCAATGGCGATGGCAGCTGCTGCAACATATATTGCATCAATGAAAAATGGCAAAAAGGTTTCACAATTAAAAATTTCAAAAGTTTCTGGAATAAGTGCAGTTACAATCAGAGACAGAACAAAAGAAATTTTGGAAAAAGTCGGAGGTGAGATTGATGGGTAGAACATGTAGAGGTATTTGTGAAATGAATCAAGCAGAACCAGCTCCAAACAAAATTAGATATGAAATTGGCCAGAAGAGATGTACTTTTTGTGGCATATTCATGTCAACAGACGATGCAAGATGCATGTGTTGTAAAGCTGTGTTAAGAACAAAGCCGAGAAGTAAGAAAAAGTGATCACTTTTTTGCGGCACTGACTAGAGACACCACATCTCTATCCCTTAGTTGGTAATCGACAGGTAATCTGAGATTGTATCTCAAATCTTTTCCATAAAGAAGACCTTTTGTCAAGTCGGTGTGAATTTCTTTTGCTAAATCATTTATTGTTGCACCATCTTTTAGAAGAATCAAATCAGGAAGAATTCTTCCTTTTTTATCTGCAAGTTTTGTTTCATCCGCAACTGGATAAATCGAGTTCATTTTGAGTAGTTTAAACACTGCGACATTAATTGCAAACTGAACTCCAGTACGCATGTATTCACCCATAATCCCTTTTTTGATGAATTCCAAAGCATGGATTTGTTTTTCATTTAGTTCATCAGATTTGAGCATATCAAATTGTTCTGAACCGGGAGAGTATTTTATGAGGCCCTTTTGTTCAGCACGTCTTAAACTGAATTCACTGTCTCCACTAGCAGGAATTACAATAGAGTCGTTGTATCGTTCTCTTAATCGAGCAAAATTCTTGTCCGCCCCATCTACATCAATTTTGTTTGCAACAATTAATGTAGGTTTTGAGATTTTTCTCAAATAAGATGCAAACTTTTTACTATCGATCATATCAAAATCATCAAAATTTTTGTCATCAAGACCAGTTCCAATAAGAGATTCTTTTACATGAGATTTGTTTACACCAATTCCACGATAAAGATCAGTTACGGCATCAATGAATTCCAAACCAGAATTGATTAGTTTTGATACTTTCTCACGATTTCCTTCAAGAATTTTATGATACCACATGATTAGTTCTTCTTCAATATCTGCAAAATCAGATATAGGATCACCAGTACCCACTTCAGTGATTTTACCAGTGGAATCTATCCCACCAGATGCATCAACTACATGAAGCAGTGCATCAGATTGTGCCGCAATTGAGAGAAATTGATTTCCCAATCCTTTTCCCTTCCAAGCATCTTTGATTAATCCAGGAAGATCAATTAATTCAATTGGAATGTATCTCCAACCATCTACACATTTTGAATTGTTTGGATTGTCTTGAATTTTAAATTCAGGATGAACACAGAGTGAAATTGCATTTGCAATTCCCGAAACAGGGGATTTTGTAGTAAATGGATAAGATGAAATTTCTTCAGAAGATAAAGTTGCAGAATTAAAGAAAGTGGTTTTGCCAGTATTGGTCTTACCAATTAATCCAAGTTTGATTGGCATGTAACAATTTTGATCTGAGAATATTTATCTCTGCCTAGGAATCAACATTTTCTTTATTTTTAATTTTTTCAAGAGACTGAGTTAACTCTTTGAGTCCCCACTCTATATCAGACAAATCTTCATCAGAGAGGGAATCTTTCCATTTTTCTAAAACACTAGTAGCAATCTCTGAGCAATTATACAACAAATTCCAATATGGGTGATGTTCTGCAGTAGTGTAAGACAGTTCAGTCACATCATTTAGACCATTTTTTGCTCTTGCCAATGAAGTAATTTTTTCACCAAAAATTTTTACGATGTCATTTTCAAGATCTTTTTCAATTTTCAGAGGGATATTTTTTGTTTCATATTTTTTTGCTAGTTCAAGCAAATCATGATAAAAGCTCTCAAAGTTTTCCATATTAACACAATCTCTGATGTTCTGCCAACATACATCTGTTAAAAACAACAGTGATTCCTGCATCCCTAGCCAATTTTTCAGCTTCAGTATTGTGAATTCCTTCTTGTAGCCAAATGACTTTGGGTTTTATCTTGATTGCTTCTTGAACAAATGGTAAAACCTCATCAGAAGGCCTAAAGACATCTACAATATCCACATCTTCATCAATATCAGATACAGAATCATAACATTTCTTGCCTAAAATTTCAGCTGCAGAAGGGTTTACAGGAGTAATATCAAATCCATTTTCAGATAAATATCGTGGTACGTAATGTGCAGCTTTTGCAGGGTTTTTTGACATTCCAATAACTACAACTTTTTTCAAAGACAAGATGTCTTGAATTTGTTTATCAGAATGTTCGTCTTGTTCCATAACTTATCTAAAAATATCAGGAATATAATTTTTGAAAAAAATTAGCACCAGCAAAAAAATATCTAAATCTTAAATCATATGAAGTAATCTGCAGTGTGTGGAATCAGTTTTAGTAACAGGTGCGACTGGATTTATTGGCTCAAGACTCGTAGAGAGTCTTAAAGAAAGAAATTACAATATAACTACACTAGTCAGACCTGGAAAACACACAAAGATTGAAACGAGTGAAGTGGTAGGGGATCTAACTGATTCTAATTTAGAATTTGGTGATAAAACTTTTGATTGTGTTTTTCATCTAGCATCACATACGCCCCTTGAAAAAAATGTCAAGGTTTTGGAAAAAGTGAATCTGGAAGGTACCAAAAACTTGTTTAAAGCAATTCAAGATAAAACAAAAAGCATGATCTACATTTCGGGTTTAGGAGTATATGGAAATCCTGGAGAGAGTACAATAGATGAAACTCACCCATATAACCCAGATACAAATTTTGTTAAAATCAGATTAGACGCACAGAAATTTCTTGAAGAGGGATGTAAAGAAAGGGGAATTAATTTTGCAACGGTACATTTTGGAGATGTTTATGGTGCAGAGGGATGGTTTTATGAAATGCTGATTAAAAGATTACAGAAAAAATCATTCAGACTCCCAGGAGGCGGCAAATATTTCAAAGGTTTTGTAAATGTAGATGATGCAGTAGGGAGCACCATTGCAGTGTATGAGAATAAGGGGTTTGGAGAATCATACATTGTGGCAGATTCAACGCCAGTAACTTTCAAAGAATTTGTAAATTTTACTGCTGATCAAATAGGTGCAAAACATCCTGGAAATGTTCCCAATTTTTTGGCAAAAGCAGCATTAGGTTCAGATTTAATCAAGTTATTAACTACATCTATGAAGGCATCCAATCAAAAAATTTCCAAAATTTATCAATTCAAATTTCCTTCTTACAAAGAGGGGATTCCATCTGTAATTTCTGAATTAAAATCAAAAAATTTGCTCTGATCAGAGAATATTTTAATGAATTAGATTTAGTCCAACCATGGAAGAGGAGCCAAAAGACGTTATTGTATTAGGGGCAATAAGAAGAGGGGAGAAAAAATTTGATAAAATTCAAAGATCAACTCAAATCAGCCCTGATGAGCTTAATTCAATTTTAGAAAAATTGGAAGAGAGAGGACTCATAACAGTAGAAGAAAAGAAAGGATGGTTAGGAAAGAAAATTGAGTTAAAGGTTACAGAAAAAGGTTCAACTGAATTAGATCAAAGATTACATGAAATCACTGAAAAATGGAATCAAATGCAGGCACTGTATCAAAGTGGAGATAAGAAAAAGCTTCAAGGATTCATGGATGACAACAGATCATTTTTCCCAATGATGATGTTTTTTGGAGTCATGGACATTATGATGTTTAGTATGATGTTTAGTATGATTGGAGCCAGTATGGGCGATTATGTTCCAGCAGAAAGTATGCCAGATGGTGCTGATGGAGGCATGGATGATGGCGGTATGGACGGTGGAGGCATGGATGATGGCGGTTTTGATATCGACATTGGATTCTAGTGAAAATTTTATACTTGAACTAAAAATTAACTATAATTGATATACAATTCGTTTGATAATCCTGGACTAGTTAAAGTTCTTACATTTTTGCAGACACATAATACTGAATACCTTTCTGGACAAGATTTGAGTGATGTGTTAAGAATTAGCAGAGTTGCAGTATGGAAACATATCAAAAAAATTCAAGAGTTAGGATACACAGTAGAATCAAAACAAAAACTAGGATACAAATTAACACAAAACTCTGATGCATTGCTCCCATGGGAAATCACATCCGGATTAAAGACAAAAAAAATTGGGCAACAGGCAGTCTATTTTGATTCAATCGATTCCACACAAAATCAGGCACTAAAGATGGCAGAAGACACTGAAAATAATGGTACCATAATTGTTGCAGAAAAACAAACTGGAGGGAGAGGAAGATCTGGAAGAAAATGGGTTTCTCCAAAGGGAGGTATTTGGTTTTCCATTATTATGCATCCAAGGTTTGACATCGGCATAACAACGCTATTTCCAATTGCTTCAGCATTGGCATTATCAATATCGCTAGAAAAGATTTTCAAGATTTCTCCAGAATTAAAATGGCCAAATGACATTACAATCAAAGGTAAAAAATTAGCAGGAATGTTAGTTGACGTATCACTAGAATCAAACAAAATTGAGAATCTGGTTTTAGGGGTAGGGATTAACTTTGATGTAGATACAAAACAGATTGAAAAGAACCTAAAAGGAACTCCAAATTTTTACGGAGTTGCATCACTAAGTGATCTCAAAGTAAAAATCAGGCCAGTGGAATTAGTACAATCATTTTTGGTAGAACTGGAGAAAATTTACAAATTACTAGATACAAAACAAACGAAGAAAATTATTTCAGAATGGACTAAGAGATCATCAACAATAGGAAAAAATGTAAAACTAAACACGGTTGATGGGGAAATTAAAGGAAAGGCAATCAGAATTGATGAAGATGGGGCATTAGTTGTACACCATGAAAAAAACACAAGTAGAGTGATAGCTGGGGATATTATTCACACAAAATAATTATTTTTTTACAGATTTTGTTTTTCTTTTTGTAGTAGTTCGTTTTGGTTTTGAAATTAATGATGACTGTTCTTTTACAATTTCTTTAAGATCATTTTGTATTTCAAACACCGTGGAAAGTAATTCTTCTAATGAATCAGAGTATTTTTGATATGTTGCTAGAAGTTCAGTTTGTTTGTGATTTGCCTTTAGAAGATATTCATTAGATCTGATTAGATTTGCAGTTTCAACTAACTCAGGAATATCAAATACAGGCTCACCTAATTGGGCCAAATCAGATTCAGCCTGTTGAATTTTTTTGCGTAAATCATAGAGGATGTTACCAGTACCAAACTTCTCCATAATCAGAAGACAAACTCCGAATAAATAAAAGATTTTCCAGAGTGTTAGAAAAATTCAAACCCACAAGCGTACAAATTAGTAGAAAATAGAAATAAACCAGAAAGTTAAAACTAATTATGCCAAGTAACTTCAAAAAAATTTCTTGTCTTTTAGCAATTATCATGCTCGGTACACAAAGCCTTGCAGGAGTTTCTTTCGCTCAAACAGATAGTGACCCGGAAATAATGTTTAATCAAGCAATGGAGTTTTTCTCAAATGGAAATTACAATCAAGCCATAACAATTTACGACGATATTTTGGAAATTGCGCCAAACAATATCTCTACTCTAAAGATGAAAGGTATTGCGCATAGCAATATGGGAGATCATAAAAAATCATTAGAGCAATTTTTCACAGTATTGCAATACAGACCAAATGATGTCATATCATTAGCTGGTATGGGTGTTGGGTTTGGTAATTTAGGAGAATATCAAGAAGCAACATCATATTTTGAAAAAGCCCTAAAAGAGAAACCAAACAGCACAGTCATTCAAAATTACAAGGAATTCATAGACAAAGTAGTTGCAAAATATCCATACACACCTACAGATAAGCCAGAAGGTTTAGAGAACCAACCAGCACCATCAATACCAGACTGGGTTAAACCAATAGCAAAATGGTGGACAACAGGTGGTATTGATGATTCAGAGTTTGCATCAGCATTGATATTTATGATCAATAATAAAATCATCCAAATTCCACATGTAGAAGCCCAAGGTACTTCTGAGGAGAAAATTCCGGAGTGGATAAAAAATACTGCAGGTTGGTGGGCAGACGGCCAAATTGATGATGACGCATTTGTTAAAGGAATACAATACATGATTGAAAATGGGTTAATTGTCATCAAAACAGATGAGATAACACAAAAAACACAAGAAGAGTTAGAACATGAATTTTATTTATTTACAAAGTATCTAAGAGACATTTCAAATAACATATCAAAAGAGAAACGTTACATAGAATATCCAAATCCCAGTCAAGACGTAATTAAAAAATTCCTAAGAGATTATGTGAAGTGGAATTTTGAAGAAGAGGTGAAAAAAGCATCTACTAGTTTCCCAGATCCGACATACGAAATTGTTGATGACACTTACATTATCTATTACAAAGTTTTTATTAATGAACAACCATCTGGTCTACCATTAGATCATGTAAGTACACTTGGTGATTCATTTGCATTTTGGGAAGGACAGGAATTATCAACAAATAATCAAAAAGCAAAAATGAAATTTGAAATAACAAATTTGAAACATGAGGCAAATGTTTGGGTTACATGGGTGGTTCGAAATATAGGAGACGGTGTTTTAGGACATGCCCATTTAGGTAAAGGTGTTGTAGAAGTTACGTTGGGAGATTACAACTGTGATGGAAGTTTTCAATTGTATGACGTAAAGAGTGTAGAGACAATTATGACTCATGAGTTGGGTCATTCAATTGGTTTGAAACATGTTGATGATAGGACTAGTATAATGTATCCATCATTTACACCATCATACGCATATTGTTTGCTTAGTTAGATCCTAACAATCTATTTTATTAAAAATTAAATTAGCTTCAGCTATAGCCAATTAGCTTTACCTACACACGAATAACCGGTAGAAATTAGGTAAAATTGATAATAAGGTAAGTAGGAAATTCACAATATTATGCTTAGAAATCATATGATCACAGGATCAAAATGTCCAGCCTGTGGCGACAAGAAAATGATTACAGATGAAAATACCGGAGAATTGTTTTGTGGAAAATGTGGATTTGTTGTATCAGATAAAATTGCAGACACAGGTGCAGAATGGCGTTCTTTCTCAAATGATGAGGGAAACAAAGCAAGAACAGGTGCAGGAACATCACTTACAATGCACGACATGGGATTGTCAACAGTAATCGGTACTGCAAACAAAGACTCAACAGGAAAACCACTATCTGCAAGTGTTAAAAGTTCAATTGAAAGATTAAGAACCTGGGACAGCAGAAGTCAAGCACATTCATCAGCAGATAGAAATCTTAGACAAGCACTAAATGAAATGGACAAACTGAAAGATAAACTAGCATTAACTGATGCAGTCATTGAAAAGGCAGCTTACATTTACAGAAAAGCAATGGAGAAAAAACTAGTCAGAGGTCGTTCAATCCAAGGATTAGTTGCAGCATGTCTTTATGCATCATGTAGAAATACAGAAACACCAAGAACACTAGATGATGTTGCAAAAGGAATCAACATCAGAAGAAAAGATGTTGCTAGATGTTATAGATTGATTTTCAGAGAATTAGAACTAAAAATGCCAGTGGTCGATCCTGTAAAAGGTGTTTCAAGAATTGCAAGTATTGCAGAACTTAGTGAAAAAAGTAAACGTAAAGCAATTGCAATTCTGAACGAGGCAAAGAAGATGGGAGTAGTGGCAGGAAAAGACCCTATGGGAATAGCAGCCGCAGCACTTTATCTTGCATGTATCAGTACAGGCGAAGTGAAATCTCAAAAAGACATATCCATAGCATCAGGAGTAACTGAAGTTACTATTAGAAATAGATGTGCAGGATTACGAAAGATAATTAACGACTAGAAATTATTTCTTTGAACGTTCAAACTCTAATTTATCCCAAGGAAATACAACATATGCATTATTGTTTGTCTTTTTGCCATAGAGTAATTGTTTAGGATATTGTTTTCCACGTCGTGCAAATAGTGTTACGAAAATTAATTTTGAAGGAATATCAACGCGTTTAATTATTTCATTAAAGGTATCTCCAGTATCAAAAATATCATCAACAAACAAAGAATTAGAGTTTATTTTCTTTTTATCCACAAAGATTTTCTTGATATCCAATTGATCTGCAATTAAACGTGCAGGAATTAATCCGCCTCTACTAACAGTAGTTATGCTTGGAAAGGTTTGAGGTAATTTTGAAATCTCTCTAGAAAGTCTTTTCACTATAGTTTCAATTTCAGACCAACTAACTTCTTGCGACAATACATGAAGCGATGCAGAGTAGAATTAAGTTGTTATGTTTAGAAGGTCTTCATCGGGGAATTTTTCAAAGGTTCAATAAGTTTGAGAATCTTGAAGGGGATTTTCCCAAAGTTAGTATCTTTTTCACAAGAAACTAACAAAACATCATCACCAGATAATGGAAAACTCATTACAATTACTTTGTCACGATAAGACATTGAGAAATGAACTATGCCAAATTCTTTATCAAATTCGTGTCTCATTCGAACACGTAATGCCAATTCCATGAACATCATTTCATCTTGTTTTTGTGCCTCAAGTGACATCAATCCCTCCTTCATGCCTCCAGCGATAAGATGACCTCTACTGTTAATGAGCCTGGCAGAACGCATCTTTGGATCCAATTTTGTTATTTTTTTGCAAAGTTTCTCAAGTTCTTCGACGTTTTCCATTTGTCTAATTACTTAAGCGAACTATTTATTGCGATCTGTTTTCAATAGGTCTCTATGCAATCAGAATCAAGTAAAGACATTACAGATTACTACAAACATCTCTCGCTGTTCTGGACAGATATCATTCACCTGATGTCAAGTAAACCACAAGCATTAGCATCAATTGGACCTATGAGGGCATTTGCTGCAAATTCTAAGAAAATATCAACTGAACTAATTGAAATTAACGAAGATTTGATGGAATTTAACAAGCACCTTACAGAATACTACAAGCAACTTGCAGATACATGGACAGATGCACAAAAGAAAGTCAATCTCAAAGCACCAGAAATTCCTCACGACATTGAACAAATAGAGGCAGTCAAAAGAATTTGGATCGATATTTTTGATAATGACTTTACAGAACTATTTGATTCAGGGAAATTTGGAGACAATTATGGAAAACTAGTTTCAAAAGAATTAGAATTGACAAAACATTGGAACAATATTACAAATGTAATACTACAATCAGTAAATCTTCCAAGTAAAGAGGAGATTGATGAAGTGTACAAAGAGATGCATTCGTTGAAAAAAAGAGTTGGAAAATTAGAATTAGAGTTAAAGAAAAGGGAGATGGGGAAAAATGCAAAGTGAATCAAAAGTAGATCCAAAAATTATTGAGGAGATTTTAAAATTTGGAAAAAATGTAATTGAAGCTCCAAAGCTTGTTTCTGCACCAGATGAAATTAGTTTAGAGGTCACACCACACGACATAGTACAACAAATGGATAAGACCCGCCTATTACATTACAAGCCAATTACAGAAAAACAACACAAGACTCCATTATTGATTTCATATGCGTTAATTAACAGATTTCATATTTTAGATATACAACCTGAGAAAAGTTGGGTGAGAAACTTGCTGGAACAGGGATTTGATATCTACATGCTTGATTGGGGAACCCCAACTAGCATGGACAAATATCTGGATTTTGATGATTATGTAAATGGGTATCTAGACACATATGTAGAATATATCAAAAATGAATCATCTACTGAAAAAATATCATTACAAGGATATTGTACAGGAGCAACGATTGCAACAACATATGCATCATTGCATCCTGAAAGTGTCAAAAATTACATAGCAACTGCGCCTGTAATTGACGGTTGGAGGGATACTACGGTCATTAGTAATTTAGCAAAACACATGGATGTTGATAAAATGGTAGAGACTATTGGAAATATGCCTCCAGAATTCATGTACTATGCTTTTTCAGTTCTCAAACCATTTGAACAAGGTATTGAAAAATATGTGAATTTTTTCAAAAATATTGAAAACAAGAAATTCGTCGACAGTTTCCTTAGAGTTGAAAAGTGGTTAGGAGATACTCCACCAATTCCAGGAGAATTATTCAAACAATGGATCAAAGATATCTATCAGGACAACTTGCTAATTCAAAATAAGATGTACATAGAAGGTCAACTAGTAGATTTGAAAAAGATAGACATGCCAATTTTTACACAGGTTGCAGTGGGAGACCACCTAGTATCTCCCGAGTGCAGCATGCCTCTCCATTATGCAGTAGGCAGTGAAGACAAAACTTTGAGAATGTATCCCACAGGACATGTGGGTATGATTGCAAGTTCACTATCTCAAAAGAAGGTTTTACCTGAATTAGGACAATGGTTAGCTGAAAGATCATAAAATAAAAAAAGAAAAAATTAAAAAATTAGATTCGCCACTAGTTGTTCTTTGTGGTGAATACAGAAATCCAAGATTGTAGAATGTTTCTGTTTAACTCAGCAAATGATTTTGCATTGTCGTTAAAGGTCTTAATGTTTTGTTGTGTTGCATCAATGGTTGCAAGGGTAACTTGGTTTTGAATTGATGTAGCCTTTACGATTTCTTCGGTGGTATCTTGCATTACTTTGATTGTAGCTTCAGGAATGTTTGCTGCAATACCTGCTTTCTTTGCAAATTCTTTTTGTAGTGTTAAGGTTGAATCTGCAATGTTTTCATAAGCTTGTATGAATTCCTGTTGTACGTTTGTAATTGCTTGATGATACTGGGGTACTGATGTTCTAATACCATTGAAGAATTTATCTACGTTTTGGTGATATACAGAAAATAGATCTTTTGGATTTGATTGTGTCTGTTCGTTCTTACTCAATTTTTCACCTCCCTAGCTTTTGATTTTTTTGCTATTGGAAGAACAATGACTTGAACCAAGTCACCTTCGCCTAATCCAAGGGCATTACGTTCTGCCTCTGGAATGGAAATTCTACCATTACTGCTAATGGTAGTTTTGTATGCACCCCAATTCATGAAAGATGGAAGCATTTGTCCAATGCTAAACATAGTATCCATACTCTTGTTTTGCATAGAAGTCATGTTTTCCATCATGTTTGATTGGGCTTGTCTAGTGTTATCGGAAACTTCTTTGAGGGTATCAAGTGGATTGAATGTTTTGCTGGTTTGATTAGTCATCAAAGCACCAAAATTTTTCATAAACTCTGCTTGAGCTCGTCCGCTTTTTTGGATCCAATCTTTAAACATGGTTGTTGGATCATATTGGTTATCATTACCATTCATTGGTAGTTAGTGGAGTTAACTGGTATTTAAGTGCACCTAACTATGACCCAAGAAATCCAAGACTTTTTCAGAAAACACGCGGGGTTGTTGAACATAAGGAGTGTGACCACAACTATCCATTCGAACAAAACGACAATCTTTGAGAGAGGTCACGAAATCATCTGCATGGTGTATAGGGATTACAGGATCATCACTTCCCCAAATTAGCATAGTTTGTGTCGATATGGAAGACAGTTTTTTTGTGATAATTTCAGCATTTTTTAGACCAAGTACAGTAGACATGAATGCTAGTTTTGCATTGGGGAGTGTCATTCTTTCGATAAAACCATTTACAATCCGCTCATCAATACTTTCTCCAGAACCTTCCATCATTTCAAATGCATTTTTTGCAGTTTGTGGATTTGGATATAAAGCAGCCATAATGTAGGCATCTAAAGCAGGAGTGGATTGTTTCATCATTCCAGATGGAGAAACTAAAATTAGTTTTTCAACAGTCTGTGGATTTGAGGCAGTGAATTCAGCTGTAATTTGACCTCCAAGAGATGAACCAATTAAATTAGTACTAGGAATATTTGTAGATTCTAAAAAATCTTTAAGAAAATTTGAAAAAAAATCTATGGTATAATCAGCAAGAGGTTTATCACTATATCCAAATCCAATTAGATCAGGTATCACTACACGAAATTTTTCTGCAAAGAATGGCATTACTTGATCCCATCTTTCAGCAGAGGCACCTAGTCCATGAATTAGAACTAATGTTTTATCAGAATTTCCAGATTCAAGATAACGAATCTTGTGCCCATCAATGTCAATAAATTTCTCTTGCATTATTTTAGCTTCAATTGTTATGAGTAGATAAGTTTTAGTTAATTTACCGATCATGAAAATTTTGATTTTTTAGAAAAATGAGATTAACCCTCTGTGAGTATCTTTTTTAGGATGAAAGATGGGGGGATTATGTGATAAAGAAGACAATTTCTAAAATTCTTGTACCCCTAGATGGTTCAAAAAACTCCCAAAGAGGTTTGGAAATGGCAATTTCACTTGCGAGGCAGTGTGGGGCAACGCTCACAGGCGTATTCTCAATTAATGCTCCCCCACACTCTGAATTCAGAGGAGTCGGATCTGTTGAAAAATCACTCAACAGAGAAGTGAAAAAAATTATGGAAGAATCCAAAACTTTGGCAGCAAAAAATGGCATTGTATTCAAAGAAAAAATGATGCAAGGAGACATTGGATATAATATCGTCAAGCTTGCACAAGGTAAAGAGAACTTTGACATGATAGTAATTGGTTCACGTGGAAGAAGTTCAGCAAAGGAGTTGTTCTTTGGAAGTGTTTCAAACTATGTCATACATACAGCAAAGATTCCAGTTCTCATTGTAAAATAATTCAGAATCCATTCTTTTTGAAATATTTTTGATGATACTCTTCTGCTTTGTAAAATGTAGGGGCAGGAGTTATTTCAGTAACGACAGGGTCATTAAATTTTCCAGAAGATTCAAGTTGTGATTTTGATTTTTCTGCAATCTCTTTTTGTTTTTCATCATGATAGAAAATAGCAGAGCGGTATTGTATTCCAACATCAGGACCTTGGCGATTTAGTGTTGTAGGGTTATGATTATTCCAAAAAACATCCAATAGTTCTTCATAGGAGATTTCATTAGGATCATATTCAACTTCGACTGCTTCGGCATGTCCTGTCCTATCAGTACATACTTCTTCATAAGTAGGGTTTGGAAGATTCCCTCCAATGTAACCAACTTGGGTAGATTTTACACCTTTTGTTTTACTAAGTAAATCTTCAACATGCCAAAAACATCCTGCACCAAATGTTGCTTTCAATTCAAAAATTGTAATACATTGACAGAATTAAAACCATTTGTTGTAAAGGAAGATATTGATTTTAAGTTCCAGTCATTTTTTTGGAAACATCAGTAAAAATTTCAACCACTTTTTTAGCCAAATTTTCAATGTTTGCAGTAGGTTCTGCAGAAATCAGCAGCAAAATCTGAGTTATAGGAAATGGAAAACTAACAAGAACTGCCTTGTCTCGTCTTGCAGCTAAATAGTTGATAGGTCCTAAACTTTCATCATATTCTTTCCTAATAGATGCCTTTGATACAAATTCCAAGAATGACTGAAGTCTAGTCTCATCGCCCTCATAAGGAGTCAATCCTTCTTTGAAGCCCCCTGAAATCAATTTTCCATCTTTATCAACAATTCCAGCAAATCTAATTTCTGATTCATCTAGTAATTTTTTACATTTTTCAGCATATAGATTCAAGGTACCATCAGAATTAGTCATGATAAGATAATTTAGCATATCAAAAATAAAAACCTAGTCAATTTTATCAGTTTAAAAAAATTCCAAATTGGTCACAAAGTTGAACAAGTTTTTACATGAAATTAATAAGCAAAAACTGAAAAATAACATTATTGAAAATAGGAATAATTCTAATCATATTAGTCGTGGTTTTAGGAACTGTTAGTGCCCAAAGCGTGTTTGCGCACCAGCCAGATTTCTCAGTTCAAACCCCTGAAGACATTTTAAAATTCTGTGAGTTTTTCTACGAAGAATACGAGTTATTTGGTCTAGACGGATTGGTTGATCTACATCCTCAATATCCAAATCTCAGAGCATGTGCTATTTTGTATAATCATATAGCGTGGAGCAGTACCCATCAAGCAAGAGATATTGTTTTGATTGCAGAAATTGAAAAGTATCTAGGAGATTCTAGCTTCCTCAAGGAACGTCACATTACAAAATTTACCACAATGCCAGCATGGGTAATACAAGATACTATACGATGGACAAATGGGGATTATAAAGACAGTCTTTATGCATATAGTGTAAGAGCACTAATAGAAAACAACATAGTTTCTCCAAAGATTGTCGATAACACTAGTCAAAGATTGTGTGTTGATGGATTTTGTGCAAAAGAAACAGATTATGTTACATACTCTCACACCAGTAAATTTGGAAATACAATTACCGAAAAGTTTGAAGTAGAAAAGATTGACGAAAATGGAATTACAATTAATTCAAGAATTATCTCTGAAGAAGGAATAAAAAATCACCAGTTTTTACTTGATGAAAATTCAAGAATTCCAATAGATGAAAAATGTTGTATGACAGAGAAATTTCTATACAAAATACCCATAGAGATTGGAGATGTGGTAGATCAAAAGTATAAGGTATATGGAATCGCAACATATCCAATTGGAAATTTGTTGAGAGAGGGAATGGTTGCAGAGACTCAAGACAAGACTAAGGTCATAGTAATTGACAAACAGACAGGACTATTACTATCTGAAAAATTTGAGAAGACAGAGATAACCACAAACTGGGAAAAATCATCAGTCCTCAGCACTAATGTGTTTGAAAAATCAGAAGGAGTGCAATATCATGGCTTGAAAATTCCCTCATGGTGGAAGACAACTGCCATGTGGTTCACAGATGGATTGACTTCTGAAGATGAATACATTCAAGCATTAGAACACATGATTGAGAATAGAATTCTCATTGTATAGTTTCTGGGATACATTTTAGAAGAGCATAATCAATAATTTTTTTTTCAGAAGAGTCTTTCATTTTGATAATTGATTTGCACAAAATATTTTCAACATAGTTGGGGTACTTTTCTAAAATAGATTTTTTGAGTTTTGATCTATTTTGAATATAGTAATCTGCAAGTGGATCATAAACATGATTTCCAATTAGTTTCTCTTCTACAATTGAAAAGCCATATGATTTGATAGTGTTTTTAACATCATCAAAAGAATAATGTTCAGAAGACCAAGTAAATTTTAGCATACCTAAATCCTTGATAGAAGAATTTCCAAGAGTTACAGGAATGGCCATCACAAGCAACCCGTTGGAGTTCAATACTCTTTTGGATTCGGAAATAAAATCAGAGAGTGGTTTGAAGTGTTGTGCAGATTCTAATGCCAAAACACGGTCTACAGAACCATTTGCAAAAGGAAGTTTTGTTGAAGAAGAATTTAGAAATTCAATTTTTTGTTTTTTTCCATAAGAGAGTTGGGAGAAATTTATGTTTACATCATACAACGAGATTTCTGGAAATTTTTGCTGCCAGAGATGGGATGGTGCAGATAGTCCACTCCCCACATCAACTACATGTTTTGCAGAGTCTAGTTCAGCAAGATTTGCAAAAATCATACACAGATTCTCTTGGGCAGGGATTGGTTCAGCATGTTCACTTGTCCAATATCCAAAATTGAGCATAGTTCCGCCAGTTGCAAGTTGCATAACAGGAGATAGTGTGTTGTAGAGATTTACAGTGTCTTTTTCGTTTCTACGAAAGGTCCACAAGAATACATCAATAGGGTTTATCGATACCAAAAATAAATTCAAAATTAATTGAACAGAGTCATATTAATTTCTAGGGCAATCCTTCAGAGTCCTCAGCACAGTGCTTGTGAACCCATTTTTCATCGCTGTTTTTAGAGATCTCTTTTCCTGGTTGAATTTTGTCACCACAAGAGACACAAGATGTTGCAAATTTTGCTTTCATGTTTTTGGATAATTGATGGGACATAAATCAAATGTGTTGTGAGTGATGTTAGCTAATGATTAACATGTTTTATTAATTTGACTTAATTAATTAGCACATGAATAATTCAAAGATCATTCTTGCAAAATGGTCGGATAGATTTTTTGCATGGTTAATTGATTTTTTTATAGTTTCAGTAATTTCAACGGGAATAATTTTTGCATCGTTTGGAAGTATTAATTATGAATTTGAAGAAAGTGTTTTTTGGATAGAGAGTGGGGAGTATATTCCAACTAGTATCCTGTTTTTTGTTTATTGGGTAATTCTAGAATATAAAACAGGTCAAACAATTGGTAAAAAAATTCTCAATTTGAAAAGTACAAACATCTATGGAAAAAATCCAAGTTTAAAAGGAGTTTTGATCAGTAGTTTTGGAAAATCCTTTTTGTTACCATTTGATGTTGTTTTAGGATGGGTTTTAACAAATCAAAAAAGACAACGAGTTTTTAACAAACTAGGAGACACCATTGTTGTAAAAATTAAACATGTTCAAGATGTTACAGACATCACATATCTGAAGGACTAAAAGAATCAAATTTTCTTTAACAATTACTCTGAAGATTTTACCGACAGATCTATTACCAACCTTCGATCTGTTTTTTTGATGTCTGAAAACCAGAAAGAGTGGTGGATTGGGTTACCAAAAGAACTTCAAAGTGACATTGAGTTAGAAGAATAAGCCATACCACAATCTAAGATAGAGGTACAATAACGGTAAAGGTAGTGGGTTTGTTACTAACTGAAATTGTGCCTCCATGTTGTTCTACAATACTCTTAGAGATGACCAATCCCAAGCCAGTACCAGTGGTTTTTGTAGTGTACATAGGCTCAAAAATTTTTTCTAAATCATTTTCAGGGATTCCAGGACCAGAGTCCTTTACTTTTACTATGAGATTTTTGGAGTCAGAAGAGATTTCCACATCTACTTCACCCTGACCATCAACTGCGTGAACGGCATTATTGAGTAAGTTAGACATCACCCCCTCCATCTTTCTTGCATCACATTTGAGAGAGACATCAGAATCAGGTAAATTGATTGTAATGCCATAACTAGTTTTGACATGATTCATTGCCAATCTTAAGACACTCAAAAATGAAGTCTTTTTCTTTTTTATTTCAGTGGTTCTTGCGAAATCCAAAACATCTTCAATAATTCTATTCATATCTAAAACTGATGTCTGAAGTCTAAACCATTTTTCTCTGTCTTGAATGTCCAGTTTTGCAAGAATTTCAGGGGTTAGCATATCAGCATAAGTGTGAATAATGGTAAGAGGGTTTTTCAAATCATGTGCGACTCTACTTGCCATAGTACCAATCGTTGCAAGTCTTTCAGATTTAACAAGTTCTTCACTTTTCTTTTCAACTTGAGATAACAAGGTGACGTTTTGTTTAAGAAGATCATCTTCCATTTTCAAAAGTCTGTTTTGTATCTCTTTTTCTTTTGAAATATTATTTTGTATTGAAACAAAATTTTTGATTAAATTTCCTTCAGTTATCGGAATAATTACAGTTTTTACCCAATACGTAGAATTGTCTTTTGTTTTGTTTTTAATTTCACCTTCCCACACATTTCCAGAAGAAATTGTATCCCACAATTTTTCCCAAAATTCAGGAGAATGTTCATCAGATTTTAGGATACGAAAATTTTCTCCAATTAATTCATCTGAAGGGTATTTTGAAATCTTGCAGAAATTTTTGTTTACGTAAACTATAGTACCTTCGTTATCAGTAATTCCAACAACAGAATGATCAAAGAGACGTTCTTCAAATTCAGAAATATCCAGATTTAGTTTCTTAAGTGCTGTTGCAGTTTTCATGTACAGTTTACGATCTCATTCGATATAATACAAACGGTTGTGTGTTATTTTCGATAACAAAGTAAATAGTCGTGTATAGTTTTCACTAGGGAATTTCAAATAATGAAAAATGCATAGCTTTCGCTAGGCATGATTAAAAATGAAATCATCGTACAAGTCGTGTATATTCCACTTTGATGAATAAAATGATTCATCGCGCATAGTCTCTATGTAAGTGGCTGAACCGATGTGTTGGTCTATTAG
>VMBT01000248.1_pt1 | contig 36129 bp, 34 predicted proteins | sample 4404301 | NCBI WGS metagenome assembly VMBT01 (sample SAMN12238535, study PRJNA552566) | marine metagenome | isolation source: Coastal seawater | place: USA: coastal Georgia, Sapelo Island | collected 2008-08/2009-08
TTAAAGGAAAAGGGGAAATTAATAACAGATTTAACGCTTTCATAATGAAATACCTTTCTGATAATGGAATCAACACACACTTTTTAAAAGAAACATCAAATAATGAAAGTCTTGTTAAGAGCTTAGATATGTTGCCAGTTGAGTGTGTGGTTAGAAACATTGCTACAGGATCACTTTGCAGAAGACTTGGGGTGGAACAGGGTCTGAAATTTGAAAATCCACTTTTTGAGTTTTTTCTTAAGAACGATGAATTGGGCGACCCATTAATTAATGACAACCACATCATTGCTTTTGATTGGGGCACACAAGAAGAAATCGATAAAATGAAAGAGCTGACGTTTAAAATCAATGAATTGCTATGCTCCTTGTTTGATAATGCTGGATTAATACTAGTTGATTACAAAGTTGAATATGGGAGACATTCAGAAGGGCTGATTCTTGGTGACGAGTTTACTCCAGATGGGTGCAGAATCTGGGACAAAGAGACAGGCGAAAGCTTAGACAAAGATAGATTCAGAAAAGATCTTGGCGATGTTGTTGAATCTTACCAAATAGTTGCTCATAAACTGGGTATTTCTATATAAATTTGGTTTAAAAAACCACATTGAACTATACTTATATATTACATGAATGACTTAAAATATTTTGATTATGCATCTACAACCCCTGTTGATCCAAGAGTGGCTGATAAGATGTATGAGTGTTTAAAGCTTGATGGCAATTTTGGTAATCCAGCATCAAGATCTCATGAATTTGGCTGGAAAGCTGAAGAGGCAGTTGAGAGAGCAAGAATGCAAGTTGCATCGTTGGTGAATGCTGACACAAGAGAGATAGTTTGGACTTCAGGAGCTACGGAATCTGATAATTTAGCAATAAAAGGTGCAGCACGCTTCTATAAGGATAGAGGCAACCACATTATTACATCAAAAATAGAGCATAAAGCGGTTTTAGATCCATGCAGACAGTTAGAAAGAGAAGGGTTTGAAGTAACTTATCTAGACCCAAATGAAGATGGAGTTATAACTTTAGATATGCTTAAAAAGCATATTAAAGACGAAACTATTCTTGTTTCCTTGATGCATATAAATAATGAATTGGGCTCAGTTACAGATATTGAGGAAATAGGCAATTTCACAAGAGAAAATAATATTATCTTTCATGTTGATGCAGCTCAAAGTACCGGAAAGGTAAATATAGATCTGTCTAATCTAAATGTTGATCTAATGTCCTTTTCAGGCCATAAAACATATGGTCCTAAAGGTGTAGGCGCTCTTTATGTGAGAAGAAAACCAAGAATAAGGCTTGAAGCACTTATCCATGGTGGAGGTCACGAAAGAGGATTTAGATCTGGAACGCTTGCAACACATCAGATTGTTGGAATGGGTGAAGCATTTAAAATAGCGCAAGATGAGATGGAACAAGACAATAAACATATTAAGAAACTTTCAGACATTTTTTACAAAGAGATATCTGAAATTGAGGAAATTTTCTTAAACGGAAATAAAAAAAACAAAGTACCCAATATCACAAATGTAAGTTTTGCTTATATTGAGGGGGAGTCGTTGATAATGGCTCTTCAGGATGTTGCAGTCTCTTCTGGGTCAGCATGCACTTCAGCAAGCTTAGAGCCTTCATATGTATTGAGAGCACTTGGCAGACCAGACGAACTAGCGCATAGCTCAATAAGATTTTCATTTGGCCGTTTTACAACAGAAGAAGAGGTAAGATCTGTTGCCGAAACAACGAAAAAGGTAGTTGCTCAACTCAGAGAACTTTCCCCATTATGGGATATGTTTAAAGATGGGGTAGACCTTGAAAAAGTGGAGTGGATCCCCCATTAAAAGACTATGGCTTATTCAAGAAAAGTTATAAAAAAATTTCAGGATACTTTAAATAATCCTGCAGCTCACAACGTAGGTCGCTTAGACCCAAATGCAAAGAATGTAGGCACAGGTATGGTTGGTGCCCCTGCATGTGGCGATGTAATGAGACTTCAGATAGAAGTTGATGATGACAATATTATTACAGACTGCAAATTTAAAACTTATGGATGTGGGTCTGCAATTGCATCAAGCTTACAGATGATAGAGATGCTAAAAGGCAAAACTCTTGAAGAAGCAAAAGGAATTAAAGATAGAGAAATAGCTGATCTGCTCGAACTTCCTCCAATTAAAATCCATTGTAGTGTTTTAGCAGAAGATAGCATCAAGAGGGCAATAGCGGATTATGAATCCAAAAAAACATAAGCCTGATTTAATTAACTTTACTACAAAAGCTCTTGCGCATTTCAAACATAAGGTTTCGTTGCAAGGCAAAGAAAACAAAGTCAGACTGGGCGTTAAAAAAATGGGTTGCAACGGCTATTCTTACTACTTCGAGTTTACCAATAGACTAAATAAATCTGATCATAAAATAGAGATAGATGGCATTGAATTTTATATTCCCTCAGATTCAGTAGAAATAATCAAAGGCAGCCAAGTAGATTTCACTATTGAAGGCTTAAACCAGGGTGTAAAATTTTTAAATCCAAATGCAAGCGCGGTTTGCGGATGTGGGGAAAGTTTTACAGTAAATGATTTAAATGAGGAAATCCTAGAGGATGCAAAAAAAAAAGATAAAAGTACTGCCTCATGAAGTTATATGCCCTGATGGCATGATGATAGAGGCAAACCCAAATGAATCTATCCTTGATGCTTGTCTGCGAAATGGTTTAAAGATTGAACATGCATGCGAAAAAGCATGTGCGTGCACTACTTGTCACGTTATTATCAAAGAAGGTTTTAATGATCTAGATGAAGCCTCTGATGAAGAGGAAGATCTCCTAGACAAAGCATGGGGCCTTCAATCAACATCTAGATTAAGTTGCCAAGCTTACCCTGTATCAGACCTCACAGTTGTAGAGATACCTAAATATACAATTAACCAAGTTTCTGAGTTAACATAACATGCTTAAATGGGTGGACACTTTAGATATTGCTATAGAGCTTTATGAAAAACATCCGGATATTGATCCTCAATGGATTAGTTTTGTTGATCTTAGAGGTTTGGTAATGTCTTTAGAAGATTTTGATGATGACCCAGATCGATGCAACGAAAAAATATTAGAATCAATCCAATATAATTGGATAAAGGAGAAAGAATAATGGAAAAAACACTATCAATTGTGAAACCTGATGCGGTTTCAAAAAATGTTATTGGAAAAATATTAGACCGTTTTGAATCAGCAGGTTTAAAAATTGTTGCTGCAAAAATGATTCATCTAGATGATGAAAAGGCTAAAGGGTTTTATGCAGAACACGAGGGCAGACCATTTTTTGATGCTCTAGTTGAATTCATGACTTCTGGACCAATTGTTGTTCAAGTCTTAGCTGGCGAGAATGCTATTACAAAAAATAGAGAGCTTATGGGTGACACTAATCCAGAGACAGCAAATCCTGGCACAATCAGATCTGATTTTGCTGAAACTATTGATGCAAATGCTGTCCATGGATCAGATTCTCCAGAAAGTGCGGCTAGAGAAATAGCATACTTTTTTGATGATTCAGAAATTGTTGGTTAAAAGTTAATGTGGAACCTCTAATCCCAAAAAGAAAAAAAACAAAAAAAATCTGGGTTGGTGACGTTGCTGTGGGTGGCGATGCTCCAATTTCTGTGCAATCAATGACCAACACAGAAACAACAGATGTTGAAGCAACAGTAAAACAGATTAATGATCTTGAAGAAGCTGGTGCTGACATTGTTAGGGTTTCTGTTCCCTCTATGGAAGCTGCTGAAGCTTTTAAAAATATCAAACAGCTAACTAATATTCCTTTAGTATCTGATATTCATTTTGACCACAAGATTGCACTAAAAGTTATGGAATACGGAGTTGATTGTGTTCGTATTAACCCAGGAAACATTGGGTCTGAGAAGAAAATTAAAGAAGTCATTGATGTTGCTAAAGACAAAAATATACCTTTAAGAGTAGGGGTCAATGCGGGCTCACTGGAAAAAGATCTTCAGCTAAAGTATGGCGAACCAAACTCGGATGCATTGGTTGAATCAGCAATGCGTCATGTCAAAATCTTAGAAAAGTTTAACTACGATAATTTTAAGCTCAGCATTAAATCTTCAGATATTTATATGGCTGTTGAGAGTTATCAAAAAATATCAGATTTAATTGATCAGCCACTTCATCTTGGAATTACAGAATCTGGGTCTCTAAAAACTGGCACAGTTAAATCTTCTATTGGGCTGGGAATATTATTGATGCAAGGAATAGGGGATACTATTCGCATTTCTTTGGCCTCTGATCCTATTGACGAAGTCAAGGTTGGTTGGGAGATGTTAAAGTCCTTGAAACTTAGATCAAGAGGTGTGAAAATTGTCGCCTGCCCAAGTTGCTCAAGGCAGAATTTCCAAGTAATTAAAACTGTTAATAAGTTGGAAACGGAACTTTCTGAGATTAAAGAAGAAGTCACTCTTGCTGTAATAGGTTGTTATGTAAATGGTCCTGGTGAATCAAAAGTAGCAGATGTTGGAGTGACAGGTGCATCACCTCAACATTTAATCTACTTAAAAGGAAAGCCAGCATATAAAGTAGATACAGAAGATTTGGAAAAGTCCCTTGTAAAAGAGGTAATGAAAATTGCAGAGCAAAAAAGTAATACAATATTAAAACAATGAAAGATTTAAAAACAATAAGGGGAATGCCTGATTTATATGCTGAAGAAATGAATAGAATTTCTTTTGTTGAAGACGTGTGTACAGAAATCTTCAGATCATTTAATTTCCAAGAATTTAGAACACCAATTTTAGAAAATAAGTCACTATTCGAAAGATCGGCTGGCGATACATCAGATATTGTTCAAAAAGAAGTCTATGAATTTGAGGATAGAAAAGGGGACTTATTGTGCTTGAGGCCGGAAGGAACAGCAGGCATTGTAAGGGCACTTGTCACAAATGGCTTAGATAATGATGAAATAAAAAAGTATTTTTACATTGGTCCAATGTTCAGATATGAAAGGCCACAAAAAGGAAGAAAAAGACAATTTTATCAAGCTGGTGCTGAATTAATTGGAGATCCAAGTTCGAATGCTGATATTGAAGTAATTCAGGTTGCAAACCTCATTCTTGAAAAACTTAATGTTAAAGCTGAACTGCAAATTAACTACATTGGTTGCGCAGATACATTAGAAAAATATAGAGAATACCTCCGCAATTTCCTAAAAGACTTCAAAGATACAGTTGATGAAAAGCTTTATTTCAGATTACAAAGAAATCCAATCAGAGCATTAGACTCTAAGGATGAAAACATTAAGAAGATTCTTAAAGATGTCAAAAAGATTAAAGAGTTTTTTAACAAGGAGCAAAAAGAGAAATTTCAAGATATCCAAAAAAAGCTTTTAGATGCAGGAGTTGATTTTAAAATTAATGAAAATCTTGTGAGAGGCCTTGATTATTACACTGGAACAGTTTTCGAGTACATATCTAACGAGCTTGGGGCACAGAATGCAATTTTAGGTGGCGGCAGATACGATAACTTAATAGAAAATTTAGGCGGTAAGAAGCTACCAGCTACAGGGTTTGCTCTTGGAATTGATAGACTTTCAGAAATAATTAATGAACCCAAGCAATCTGGAGGCTTATTTATTGGTAGTCTGGATGCAGGGTCAAAAAGTTTTGCACAAAAAATTGCTTACCAGCTCAGAAAAAATTCCAGTAACTTAAAAATCGAAACTTATCTTGGAAATGCAAATCTTTCAAAACAAATGAAAAAAGCTGATTCCCAAAGCTTTAAATTTGTTATGATAGTCGGCCAAGAGGAACAAAAAAGCCTTAAATTCAAATTAAAAGATTTGGAATTAAATAAAAGTTTTGAGTTAAGCGAAAAAGAATTATTGGAGTACTTTAGTGGTTGATCAGATTTTAAATTTTATTAAGAACAAATATTTCATTGGGACAGTGGCAGCTGTTGTTGTAGTTTATGCAGCCCTATCTTTCAATCAATACCTTTCAGAAGAGCAGAATAAGAAGGATTTTAAAAAATTCATTAGTGTTAATGAGAGATTAGCTAATACTGAACTTAGTGCTGAATCATTATTAAGCAATTCAGACCTGAATTTTAATGAAGTTGGTTACGAAATTATTGTTAAAACAGTTCTTGCAAAAAAAGCTATAGATGAGGACAACCTAACACTGGGTGTAACCTTGTTTGAAGATGCATATTCAAAAACAAAAGAAAGCAACATGAATCTCCAAACCAAGAACATTGTTTTGGAACAATTTAGGGAAAATATTGTCAGAATTTATATGGAAATTGACGATTATGAAAACGGTGCCAAATTTCTTGAGATGGGAAATAATACAGATGCATCATTCTATGAATTGGCAGGGGATTTTTATAAGTATTTTGGTGAAAATGAGCTTGCTAATGAAAATTACGATCTTGCAATATCAGCAGATACTGACGAAACACAAAAGAATTTAATTAATTTAAAAAGACCTAGATAATGAAAAATACTCTTAAATTATTTTCAATCATTTTTTTGACTGGTTGTCAGACTCTTGGTTTGATCAATGAAGACCCAAGAGCACCAACGGCTCTGAATGGTGATTATGATGAGTTTGCATCACAAGCATGGTCACGAGAAGTTGTAACTCCAATAATTACTTACCAATTTTTTGGTGACAACATTCAGCCTAGCAAGTTCTTTGATATAAGTGGAAGTGGAGTTTATTTGGTGGGTGATGATGCAGTTGAGATGATAAATATTGACTCAGGCGATCTGATGACATCATTAAATATTGAAAATGAAAAGGTTATGTCAGGAGTAACTGTGGCTTATAACACATACCTCTACTCAGATATAGAAGGCAAGCTATATCTACATAATTTAAACAATGGTGACCTAAAGTGGAAAAATGATTTAAAAGATTTAGTAATCTCCAAGGCATTAATAACACCTTTACATGTTTATGTTCAAACATCTTCCGATGTTCTTTATGCTTTTGATTTTCAAACAGGAGAGATTGCTTGGTCTAAAAATGCTCAAGCACCATTGCTTTCGATTAGAGGAACATCAAATCCAGTTTTTTATGAAGGCTTAATATTTGCAACTTTTTCAAATGGCAGGCTTGCTGCTATTCGAGCTGAAGACGGTATTCAATTATGGGAAAAACCAATTTCTAGAATTAAGGGTTCCACAGAACTTGAAAAACTAATGGATGCAGATAGCCCAGTAATTGCTTTTGATGAATTTGTATATGCTGCCAATTACAACGGATCTTTAACCAGATTTAATATCAGGGGTGGAGAAAAATTATTCTCGGTAGATTTATCTACAACAAAACCAATCAAACAATTCAGGGATATGGTCCTGGCTGTAAATGTTGACGATGAGATTATCGCATTTGATGCGCTAAATGGCACAGAAAAATGGAGAAATTCAAGTTTTAAATTCCGAAAAATATCTGAATTAATTTTTATTGGCAACAATATTTATTTTGGTGATCTAGAAGGCTACCTTCACAAATTAAATGCACAAACTGGTGAGACAATTGGACAACAAGCAACAGAACTAGAGGAAATCGTACAGATAGAAGCTAGATCAGGAAGGCTAATAGCCCAAGATTCAAGTGGCTCTCTGTCAGCGTTTGATTTAAATTAAATGAATGAAACAGTTTCTCTTGTTGGCAGAACAAATGTCGGCAAATCATCACTATTCAATAAGCTTATAAAGTCTAAATCAGCAATTGTTTCTAATCATGAAGGCTTAACCAGAGATATTAAAGTTGCTGAACTGCAATATTTTAATAAAGCCGTAAATTTGGTAGATACTGGTGGATTCTTTACCTCAAAAGATGATGATTTTGAAGACTTAATAATTGCTAAAGCATATGAGGCAATAGAACAATCAGATAAAGTTATTTTTGTAGTAGATAAAAAATTTGGATTATCTCCATATGACAAAGCAATAGCAAATATTGTTAGAAAAAGTGGCAAAAGAAGCTTATTGGTAATAAACAAAATTGATGTTAAAACTGATGAAGGAATAGAAATATTTTATGAGCTTGGGTTTGATGATTTTGTAACTGTTAGTGCTGAGCATAATCTCAACATTGATGCTTTGGTTGAAAAAATATTTGAAGATATCAAAGAAGATGAAAAAGATGATGCCCATAATGTCCCAAGAATTTCAATTATTGGAAAACCAAATGTTGGCAAATCTTCATCAATAAATACAATTCTTAAAGAAGATAAAATGATTGTTTCTGATATTCCGGGAACAACAATTGATTCTGTTGATACAAGAGTTGAATTCAAAGGAAAAGAGTATATTTTTGCTGATACTGCCGGCATCAGAAGAAAAAACAAAACCACCGAAAAAGAAGAAAAGTTTTCAGTAATTAAATCTTTAAATGCAGTTGAAGAAGCTAACTTGTGTTTAGTCTTTCAAGATGCGAGTGATTGTCTTAAAGAACAAGACCTTAAAATTGTTGAAAGAGCAAAAGAAATTGGCAAAGCAATCATTGTCGTAATAAACAAAACAGATTTACTAAACAGAGAGCAGCTAAGTGAGCTCAAAAAAAATATTAGTAATGAGCCTGCGTTAAATGGTCTTCCATGTTGCTTTATCTCAGCAATGGAAAATAAAGGATTTAGATCTCTTTTTGACCAAATTTATAGGGTGCTGCAAAATGCAGATACTAACATTTCAACAAATAAATTAAACAAGATTCTCTCACAGGCAAAAGAAGCAAAATCAATACCATATAAAGGGAAATTTAAGCCAAAGATAAGATATATCCATCAGGGTGGTAAGAATCCACATATTCTTACTCTTCATGGCAATTCTCTAGAAAAGCTAGAAGGTAGTTACCAAAGATTTTTGACTAATTTTTTTCATAAAAAGTTAAATCTATCTGGCATCACTATTAAACTTAAATTTATTAATTCGAAAAACCCTTATAATTGAACCCACAAAAGCATTTTTCCCTTCTATATATTCTATAATATGCGTGGATATGAATAGGCGCCCAACATTTATTAATCTTCTTTTAATCAGGTTGCCTATTACTGCCATTTCATCAATAAGTCATAGAGTTTCAGGTATTGTTAATTTCTTTATTGCCATTCCAACATTTGTTTTAATTTTTTTAACAGATTACTTGTTAACACCCAATCTTGAGTGGGATCTTAATAAATATAATTTTGAAGTTAAGTTATTAGTTTCAATCTCATTAATATCTCTTAGCTACCATATTTTTGCAGGACTGAGGCATTTAATTGCTGATTTTACTAGTTATGGTCATGAGCTTAATGAGGCAGCTAATTCCGCAAAATTTGTATTTGGTCTTACTTTAATAGCAGCTGTAATTTTACTTATGGAGATTTGGTGATGGGAACATTTTATTGGTATTTGCAAAGAGCTACAGCAATGATTCTTTTAGCTTATATTGTTTTTGTAAGCTTCTCATATCTTATTAAGCCCTGGGGGATAGATGCTTCAGTTTGGCACAATGACATCAATTCGTTAGAAATGAAGATCTTTACATTTTTATTTATCGTCTCAATGGTTATTCATAGTATTCAGGGCCTAAAAGCTGTTGAAGATGATTATTTCTCTGAAAGAACATTAGGCATGTTTGTTTCTGGGCTTGGCAGTTATGCAAAAATATTTAGGTTTATATACAGAGCCTTTATTGTATTAGTTATTTTAATCATTAGTTATATAGTGGTATTCAATTATTTAATGGGAATGTAAATGGAAATTAATGGGCTAAATATTACAGAAAAAGAATTCGATGTAGTAATCGTTGGTGGTGGTGGTTCTGGTTTGAGGGCATCTTTAGAAATTGCTAAATCAGGTCTAAAAGTTGCAGTAGTAAGCAAAGTATTTCCAACACGTTCACATACAGTTGCCGCTCAAGGTGGAATTACTTGTGCAATTGCAAGTGCTGATCCAAATGATGATTGGAGATGGCACATGTTTGATACAGTGAAAGGTTCAGACTACATTGGAGATCAAGATGCAATTGAATACATGTGTTCAGAAGGACCTGATGCTGTTTTTGAACTCGAGCATATGGGCCTTCCTTTCTCTAGGTTTGATAATGGCAGAATATATCAAAGACCTTTTGGAGGACAATCAAAAGAATTTGGTGAGGGTGGTCAGGCAGCAAGAACATGCGCAGCTGCAGACAGAACAGGACATGCACTTTTACACACACTTTATCAGGCAAACCTAAAAGCGGGAACAGAGTTTTTTAATGAGTGGTTCGCAGTTGATCTTATTAAAAATAACTCTGGTGAAATTTCAGGTGTTAGCTGTTTTGATATGGAGACAGGAGAAGTTTCTGCAATTAAAACTTCAGCAGTAGTTTTAGCAACTGGAGGAGCTGGTCAGGTTTATGAGCAAAATACTACATCTTTAATTTGTACTGGCGATGGCTTAGGCATGGTTTTAAGACAAGATTTACCACTTCAAGACATGGAGATGTGGCAATTCCACCCCACAGGTCTTTATGGAAATGGTTCTCTGATGACTGAGGGTTGTCGAGGCGAAGGAGGCTACCTAATTAACTCAGAAGGGGAAAGATTCATGCCTAATTATGCTCCAAAAGCAAAAGATCTTGCTTCAAGAGATGTTGTTTCCAGATGTATCGTTCAAGAAATATTAGCTGGAAGAGGTTGTGGAGATAAGAAAGACCATGTTCTCTTAAAAATAGATCATCTTGGTTCCGATAACATTATGAAGAAGCTTCCAGAGATTAGAGAAATATCAATGACATTTGCAAATGTCGATCCAATTAAGGCTCCAATTCCAGTAGTTCCTACATGTCACTATATGATGGGTGGGATTCCAACAAATATTCATGGCCAAGTAATAACAAAAAACAATCAGGGCGAGGATGAAATAGTCAATGGGCTGTATTCTATTGGTGAAGCAGCAAATGTTTCTGTTCATGGAGCAAATAGGCTTGGTGGCAATTCGCTTCTTGATTTGGTGGTATTTGGAAGAGCAGCAGGACGCCATATTAATAATGATGTTTCAAAATCATCTCAGAGCTCGTTAAGTAAAGAAAATGTTGAACAATCAATTATGCCTTTAGTTAAATTGCAGGAGACAAAAGCAGGTGAATCAGTCTTTGCTCTGAAGGCAGAAATGCAGAATATTATGCAATCGTATTTTGGCGTATATAGAAATGAGACCTTAATGAAGGAAGGCATTGAAAAATTAAAGTCAGTTACAGAAAAAACCAAAAAAATTCATTTAGGAGATAAATCAAACCAGTTTAATGCTGAAAGAGTTGAGATACTCGAATATTTAAATCTGTTGGATATAGCAAATTCTACAGCATATTCTGCACTTGAAAGAAAAGAAAGCAGAGGAGCCCACGCAAGAGAAGATTACCCTGAAAGAGATGATGAAAACTGGCTTTGCCATTCTCTTTATTTCAAAAATGGTGATGAGGTGAAGAAAAGAAAAGTGAATTTGTCGCCAAAATCTGTTGATGCATTTAAACCAAAGGCGAGGGTTTATTAATGAGTAAATTTTTGGAATTAAGCTTGTATCGATTTGATCCAGAAAAAGATCAAAGACCATATATGGCAGATTATAAAATTGAATATAGTTCAAGTGGGAATATGATGGTTATTGATGCTATCAGAAAAGCGCAAGAGAAGGATTCAACTGTTACTTTTAGACGATCATGTGCTCAGGGTGTTTGTGGATCCGATGGTGTCAATATGAATGGTCAGAATGGTCTAGCATGCATAACTCCAGTGTCCGAAGTTGCCAAAGGAAATAAGCTTGAGGTAAGGCCTTTACCAGGCCTTCCTGTAATAAAAGATCTTATTGTAGATATGAAACCATTTTACGATCAATACGAAAAGGTTAAGCCCTTTCTTGATAATGATGATGAGATAGCTACTGGACATGAGAGATTGCAGAGTCCAAGTGATCGAGAAAAGCTTGATGGTTTGTATGAGTGTGTATTGTGTGCATGTTGCTCAACTAGTTGTCCTTCTTTTTGGTGGAATCCAGAAAAATTTGTAGGGCCTGCAGCTTTACTACAAGCATATAGATTTATTGCAGACACAAGAGATAAGCAGAAGACTGCTAGACTGAAAAAATTAAATGATGCATTCAGCGTGTATAGGTGTCATGGGATCATGAATTGCACATCTGTATGTCCTAAGGGGCTAAATCCATCAAAAGCAATCAATGAGATTAAGAAGGAGTTAAGAAAAATAGGATAGTGTCAAAGTCATTAGAGGAGAGATTTTTAGACAGCTTCAAAAACGGCGGTAATTCAGAATATTTAGAGATTCTTTATGAAGATTATCTGGAAAACCCTAACTCACTTCCTTCTGAATGGAAGAAATATTTTGATTCAATTCAAAATGGCCAAATTGACGTAAGTCATAAATCAATCGAAGAGCAATTCAGAAATAAAAAATTCCCTACAGAAGCAAAAGTTGAAATTTCAGAGAACTCCAAAGCGTCAGATGTTCAGAACTTGATCAATGCTTATAGGAGAAGAGGGCATCAGGTAGCAAATATTGATCCTCTTGGACTAAGGTTAAAAAAAGAAGTCCCAGACCTTAAGCTTGGCTTCCACAACTTATCTGAAAATGACCTTGAATCATCATTCTCAATTTCAAACTTTCAAAACTCAAAAGAACTTTCCCTAAAAGACATCATTAGTTCACTTAAACAAACCTATACCGCAAGTTTGGGATATGAGTTTATGCATATAATGGATAGCCGCATAAGAAGATGGTTTTTAGATAAGATTGAAGGAAAACCAACTCCCTACTCCTTTAACAGTGATGAGCAAGAACATATTTTAAAAAGGCTGGTTGATTCCGAAGGGCTTGAGAAATTCTTAGCATCAAAGTATCCAGGTGCAAAGAGGTTTGGTCTTGAAGGAGGTGAATCTTTGGTTCCTCTGCTTGATACATTAATTGAAGACTTTGGATCAAGAGGAGTAAAGGAATTAGTGCTTGGCATGTCCCACAGAGGTCGTTTAAATGTTCTCATAAACGTAATGGGTAAAAAACCAAGTGAACTATTTACTGAATTTGCTGAAGATTTTGAGGAAGACGACACAAAAACAGGTGATGTGAAATATCATTTGGGTTTTTCATCAAACATTCTGACAAGTGGTGGTGAAGTACACCTTGCTTTAGGCTCAAACCCATCTCACTTGGAGATTGTAAACCCTGTAATTCTTGGTTCAGTAAAAGCAAGACAGGACAGAAGGCTAGACAGCGCACAGGATATGGTAGTTCCTATTTTAATGCATGGGGATGCATCATTCTCAGCCCAAGGTGTTGTGATGGAAATTTTACAATTATCACAGACTAGAGCTTATGGAGTTGGAGGGACCGTACACATTGTAGTAAATAATCAAATAGGTTTTACAACAAGCTTAAAAGAGGATGCAAGATCTACAGAATACTGCACTGATGTGGCAAAAATGATTGATGCTCCAATAATTCATGTTAATGGTGATGACCCTGAAGCTAGTGTAATGGCTGCAAAGTTAGCTGTTGAGTTTAGAGATACGTTCAAGAGAGACATTATTGTCGATTTTGTTTGCTACAGAAGAAGAGGGCACAACGAAACTGATGAACCTTTTGCCACTCAACCAATGATGTACAAAGAAATAACTTCTAAAAACACTGTTACTGAACTCTATCTATCAGATCTTTTAATTAATGATTCAGAGATAAATGAGAAATATGAAGTCTTTAAATCAAATTATAGGAAAAGCATGGAAAAGGGTGAAATGGTTGCAGAATCTATGGCTAGTGACCCAGACCACTCACTGCATTTTGACTGGTCTGCATACATTAAACCAAACTTGAAAAAATCTTACCCAACTAATGTATCACTACAACATCTCAAGGAAAGCATGGCGCCAGGTTTTGATTTTGATGAAGGTACAAACGTCCAAAAGCAAGTTGCAAAACTTTACGATGAACGAAAGGAGATGTTAGAAGGAAAAATTCCAATGAATTGGGGTTTTGCTGAAATGGCAGCTTATGCAACTTTACTAAAGGAGAATTACCCGGTTCGAATTACTGGCCAAGACTCACGAAGAGGTACATTTTCTCACCGACATCTTGTTATAAAAGATCAGCTTACTGGTGTCGGTCATGTTCCGCTGGCAAAACTAAATAATGGAAATAAGAAATTTGAAATTTATGACTCTCTTTTATCTGAAGAAGCTGTTCTAGGTTTTGAATATGGCTATGCATCAACTTGGCCCGAGGGGTTAGTAATCTGGGAAGCTCAGTTTGGTGACTTTGTAAATGTTGCTCAGGTTGTAATAGATCAATTTATTGTTAGTGCACAAACAAAATGGGATAGGCTTTCTGGTTTAACGATGTTCTTGCCACATGGTTATGAAGGTCAAGGTCCAGAGCACAGTAGCTGTAGGCTTGAAAGATTTTTACAATTATGTGCTCATGAAAATATTCAAGTTTGTGTTCCAACCCTACCATCACAAATTTTTCATTTGCTCAGAAGACAAGCAATCAAACCATTACGCAGACCATTGGTTGTTTTGACCCCAAAAAGTTTACTTAGAAATCCTATGGCAACATCAGAGCTATCAGATTTAACCAATGGCACTTTTAAAAATATAATCATTGATCAAAGCAGAAATGCACCTAGAAAAATAATTCTATGTTCAGGAAAGATTTATTTTGATCTTCTTAAACACAAAGAAGACAAGAAGATAAAGAATGTGGAAATAGTGAGGATTGAGCAGTTATACCCATTTCCCGATAGCGAGCTAATTTCCTACACCAAAAGTGTGAAGTCTAAAAACTTTGTGTGGGTTCAGGAGGAACCAGAAAATATGGGTGCTTGGTTAATGATTAGACATAGGCTTGAAAAAGTACTGAATGAAACGAAGAAAGGTTTTAAACTGAGCGTAATTGCAAGAGATGCTTCTGCTTCACCAGCAGGTGGTTATCAAAAATACCACATTAAACGACAAAAAGAGATAGTGGCGAAGGCATTAGAGTTATAAAATATTCACAATGGCAGAAGACATAAAATCACCACAATTCCCTGAATCAATCTTTGAAGGTACTTTATCTAATTGGTTAAAAAAAACAGGCGATGCTATCAAGCAGGATGAAGTTTTAGCTGAGATTGAAACTGATAAGGTTGTAATTGAAGTAACAGCAGCATCCGATGGTGTAATGGGGGAAATAATAGTTTCTGAGGGTGAAACAATTGAGAGTTCCCAGCTAATTGGTAATTACACAAAAGGCGCAACAACAGCTAAAGAAAAGCCTAAAGCTGAAATTAAAGAAGAGGAAAAGTTATCAGCATCTATGCGAAAAAAAACACCCAAACCTAAAAAAGAGACAGCACCAAAACAAGTTGAGACTAAAGCTGATACAAAAACGCAAGACAATGAAAATTTCAGAATGGGCCCTGCTGCAAAAAAATTGTTAAATGAAAAGAATTTAGAAATAAGTAGCTTAAAACCCTCTACAAAAAAAGGTGTTGTAACAAAAGAAGATGTAATTAAAGCGTCTGAACCAGCAAAACAAAAAGAGGATACGCCCCAAACAGAAATATTAGGATCATCTAAAAGAGTTCCAATGACCAGATTAAGATCTGTTGTTGCGAAAAGGCTTCTTGAATCTCAATCACAAACTGCATCACTTACAACATTTAATGAAGTGGATTTATTTGAAGTTAAAAAACTTAGAGAAAAATATAGAGATAGTTTTGAAGAAAAATTTGGAGTTAAGCTTGGTTTTATGGGGATGTTCATGAAAGCTTCTAGTATTGCTTTGCAAGAAATGCCAATAGTCAATGCTTCAATAGATGGAGATGATATTGTTTATCATGGTCATCAGGATATTGGTGTAGCTGTTTCTTCTGAAAGAGGTCTTGTTGTGCCTGTTGTTAGAAATGTTAGTGAGCTTTCTATTTCCGAGATAGAAATAGCTATCAGAGACTATTCTATTAAAGCACGAGAGGGAAAACTTGGGATGGAAGATATCACAGGAGGCACTTTCACCATATCTAATGGTGGTGTCTTTGGTTCATTATTATCAACACCAATTTTAAATCCTCCTCAATCTGCAATATTAGGCATGCATAAGATTCAGGACAGACCAATGGTAGTCGATGGAAAAATAGAGATTAGACCAATGATGTATCTTGCATTAACATATGATCACAGATTATTGGATGGCAAGGATGCGGTATCCTTTTTAGTCAAGATTAAAGAGTCTCTTGAAGCACCAGAGTCAATGATATTAGGAGTTTAAATGGAATATGATGTAGTAGTAATTGGTGGAGGTCCTGGTGGATACGTGGCAGCTATCAAAGCATCTCAATTAGGTCTTAAAACAGCATGTGTTGAGTTTGATGAAGATGAATCAGGAAAGCAAAAGCTTGGTGGCACATGTCTAAATGTTGGCTGCATACCATCTAAATCGCTTCTAGATTCTTCATATAAATTCCAACAAATCTCTGAAAGTTTTGAAGAACACGGCATCTCAGTTACAAAACCAAAATATGATCTATCAACAATGATGGACAGAAAAAATGGAATTGTTAAAAAACTAACCTCTGGTGTTTCACAACTTCTAAAACACAATAAGGTTGATGCTTTTCATGGTAAGGGCAAATTAATTAGCCCATCTGAAGTTGAAATCACAGATACAAAAGGCAAAAAAACTTCTGTAACAGCAAAGAACATTGTGCTGGCTACTGGTTCAAGACCAATTAACATTCCTTCTGTGCCATGGAATGGAACAACAATTGTCGGCAGTGCAGGTGCACTTGAGTTTTCAGAAACACCAAAAAAGTTAGCAATAATTGGTGCTGGTGTAATTGGTTTAGAGCTTGGTAGTGTTTGGTCTAGATTAGGATCAGAAGTTGAAATATTTGAAGCAGAAAAAACCTTACTACCAATGCTTGATGCTGACATGTCCAAAGCTATTGAGCGTGAATTCAGATCTCAAAATTTAGATATCAAGCTTGGATGTATGGTTCAAGGTTCAAAAAAATCACGCAAAGGTGTATCTCTAGAAGTAGAAATTGACGGTAAGTTAGAAACAAAAGAATATGATAAAGTTATCGTCGCTGTTGGACGAAGACCTTTCACTGAAAACCTTTTAGCTGAGGGTTGTGGTCTTGAAACTGATGAAAAAGGTTTCATAGATGTGGATGAATTCTGTAAAACCAAACTCGATAATGTTTATGCTATTGGAGACATAGTGAGAGGGCCAATGCTTGCGCATAAAGCTATGGAAGAAGGGGTTATGGCTGCTGAGCGCATTGCAAATAAAAAGATGGAGGTAAATTACGATTTAGTGCCTAGTGTAATTTATACCCATCCTGAAATCGCTTGGGTTGGAAAAACCGAAAAACAACTAAAAGAAGAAGGTGTTGAGTATAAAAAAGGTAGTTTTCCTTTCGCTGCAAGTGGCAGAGCTTTAGCATCAGGTGATTCCGTGGGCTCAGTAAAGGTAGTTGCTGACAAAGAGACAGATCAAGTTCTTGGCGTTCAAGTTTTTGGAAATGGGGCTTCTGAAATTCTTCAGCAAGGTCTTATTGGCATGGAGTTTTCAGCAAGTTCAGAAGATTTTGGTCTAACAATGTTTAGCCATCCTACTGTTTCAGAGGCTCTTCATGAAGCTGCTTTAGCAGTTAACAAACAAGCAATTCATATAGGTAATTAATGAATTTACACGAGTATCAAGCGAAAGAAATTTTCGAGCGTTACGGGTTACCCGTTTCAAAAAGAAGTCTAATAAAATCAGAATCAGAAATTGACGATGCTATCAATCAAATTGATTTTTCTAATGGATGTGTAGCAAAAGTGCAAGCACACACTGGTGGTAGAGGAAAAGTTGGAGGAGTAAAGCTTTGTAAAAACAAGGCAGATATCGAAGCATTTGTTAATCAATGGCTTGGAAAAAATATTGTTACCATCCAAACAGATGAGCTTGGCTTGCCAGTTCAAACAATTTCTTTGGAAGAACTTACAGACATTGAGAAAGAACTTTACATGAGTTTTGTTGTTGATCGTGACGAAAAATGCGTATCAATGATTGTTTCTGAAGCTGGCGGTATGAATATCGAAGAGGTAGCAGAGAAAACACCTGAAAAAATTCTAAAAGGTAAGTTAAATTATGAATACATTATCGAGGATCAAGATATTCTTAAGCTATCAAACAGTTTAGGTTTCAATCAAGCTCAACATGAGCAATTTAAAAATATTGTAGATGGGTGCTCAAAACTATTTAAAGATTTAGATCTAAGTTTATTGGAAATAAACCCTCTAGTAGTAAAAGTCGATGGGAATCTTCATTGTTTAGACGCAAAGATCAATATCGATGAAAATGCTCTGTACAGACAAACTGAGCTTGAAACCATGAGAGATGCTTCACAGGAAGATGAACGTGAATACGAAGCAAAATTAAATGATTTAAGCTATGTTTCATTGGATGGAAATATCGGTTGCATGGTTAATGGCGCAGGTCTCGCAATGGGTACTATGGATACGATCAAACTATATAAAGGTGAACCAGCAAATTTTTTAGATGTTGGGGGAACGGCAACAAAAGAGAGAGTTTCGGCCGCTTTCAAGTTGATTCTTTCTGATGCTAATGTAAGAGGAATCTTAGTTAATATCTTTGGAGGAATAGTTCGTTGCGATCTTATTGCTCAAGGGATAATTGATGCAATTAAAGAAATAAGTGTTGAGGTGCCAATAGTTGTTCGTCTACAAGGGAATATGTCTGAAGAGGGCAAGCTTTTATTAAATGACTCAGGCATGAATGTTATTGGTGAGGACTCCCTTCAAGAAGCTTCAAAAAGAATTGTGGAGTTAGTCAAATGAGTGTACTAATAGGCGATTCCACAAAAGCAATTTTTCAGGGCTTTACTGGCTCGCAAGCAACAATGCATGCTGAGCAATGCATAAACTATGGTACAGATATTGTTGGTGGAGTAACACCAGGGAAAGGTGGTCAGCTTCATCTTGATAAGCCAGTATTTAATAGTGTTAAGGAAGCTTGTGATGAAACACAAGCTGATACATCTGTTATTTTTGTGCCCGCTCGGTTCACTAAATCAGCAATTATTGAAGCTGCTGAGAATGGAATAAGTTTAATAATTTGTATTACCGAAGGAGTTCCAGTTTTAGATATGGTCGATGTAACTAATATCTTAAAAAATTATCCCAATACAAGGCTTGTGGGGCCTAATTGCCCAGGTGTTATTTCACCTGGAAAAGCAAAACTTGGAATAATGCCTGCATCAATACACATGGAAGGATCAGTTGGTATAGTCTCAAGATCTGGCACACTTACCTATGAAGCTGTCAAACAAACAACTGACATTGGGTATGGGCAAAGCACTTGTATTGGTATTGGCGGAGACCCAATCAATGGAACATCATTCATAGATTGTTTAGAAATGTTTGAGCAAGATGAGCAAACAGAATCAATTGTAATGGTTGGTGAAATAGGTGGAACTGCAGAGGAAGAAGCAGCTGAATACATTAAGCATAATGTAAGCAAACCAGTGGTCTCATATATTGCTGGTGTTACTGCACCCAAAGGAAAAAGAATGGGTCATGCAGGTGCGATAATATCTGGTGGTAAAGGAACAGCTCAAGATAAGTTTGATTCTCTTGAATCTGCAGGGGTTGCAGTTGTTACCGATTTGAACCTTATAGGCCATAGGCTAAAAGAGCTTCTTTAGTTCATTCTTTTTCTGCTTTAGCCTTCGCAAATTAAGAATAGCGCTTAGAGATAACCCAGCTATCATCCCAATCCACATTCCATCTGCTTCATTTGGAATGCCTGTATATTCATTAAAAGCTAAAAAGACTCCAACAGGAATTGCAAAGAACCAAAATGAGATCACAAGGTTAAGCATTGTTGCAAATGTATCTTTATGGCCTCTTAGTGTTCCAATTGCAGAAAAGCTTAGAGCATCAGGTATTTGAAATATTGCTGCATAAACCAGCAGACCAAGTGCTATCTCAGCTACTTCTGGGGTGTTGGTATAAAACCCAATTAATGTACTTCCAAAAGCTAAGAAGACAAAAATATTAAAAAAAGCAAACAACAAGGAAGTTCTTGTTGTGAAATTTGCTGCGTAGTTTGCTCTTGCATAGTTTTTCTCGCCAATTAAGTTGCCCACTCTTATTGCTGATGCCAATCCTATAGATAAAGGAAGCATGAAAAAAAGACCTGCTAAATTAATTGCAATTGTATGCGCTGCTAATGCCGTTGCACCAAAGAAGGAAATAATTAATGCGGCACCACTAAATAAACTTAATTCAACAAAAATTCCAAAGCTAATAGGTGCACCAATTCTTAGTAGTTCTTTAAAAGCAGTAATGTCAGGTGTTTCAAATTTATCGTAAAGGAATGTTTCTTTATATTCTTTAGCAAAAAAAGTAACTGTAAAAGCTATCAATAAGCCTAACCAGCTAATAACTGAAGTTGCGTAACCACAACCAACTCCACCAAAATCTAAATAAAAAATAAAAAAGTAATTTAAAGGGATATTTAAAAAGAATATTAACAAACTGATGTAAAAGACTATTCTTGTCTGTGTAATTCCTTCGCTGTAATTTCTGAGTGCTTGGAAAATAGTCATTGCAAAAACACCATAGGAAATTGCCTGCAAATAACCTGAACCAATCTCTACAATTTTTGTATCTGTTTCAAGAAAGTTAAAAACTACCCAAGAGTTGTTAAGCATTAAGAAAAAAATTGCCCCTATAAGTAATCCATACCAAAGGTATTTGCGTGTCTTCTGTTGAATTAATATAAATTCTTTAGCTCCAAAATGTTGAGCAATTATAGGACCAATACCAAACATAATGCCTGCAGTTAAAAAGTAAATTGGATTAAAAATTGAGGCAGCTATACCAACTCCAGCTAAGTCATCAGGGCTATATAAGCCAGCCATAATGTAATCGGTTGTTGTTAAGCCATACATTACAATTTGGCTTCCAAGGATAGGTAAACCAATTTTTAGGTATTTTGCTGCTTCAAGCCTAAAATTTTCTAAGTTAAAATTGAACATATAGAAAGGCTATTCTAGCTTATAATTTGTACAGGAGAAATTATCAAAATAGAACATAGACCGTTATGGGTGAAGCAGCTATTTAACTCATTTAGCGCTTTTTTTATTCATCATTTTTTAAAACCAAAATTTTCTAGTTTTGGAAAACATGTAATGATCTTAAATCCACAGCACCTCAAAATATTTGGCGAGAATATTTCAATTGGAGATTACGCAACATTAATTTGCTCATCTGATAAAAAGATTGATATTTCAACTTGGCAAACTGATAAGTTAAATGGAAGTATATCTCTTGGAAACTATATTTTAATCTCGCCTGGCACAAGCATTAGATCAGCTGAAAGTATTGATATTGGAGATTCAACAATGATTGCTTCTGATGTCGTAATTACAGATTCAGATTGGCACGGCATATATGATAGAACCGACTATGTTGCTACTCCAAAGCCTGTAAAAATTCATAAAAATGTTTGGATTGGAGAAAGGTCAATAATTCTTAAAGGTACACAGATTGGTGAAAATTCCATTATTGGAGCAGGATCAGTGGTTCATGGCGATATCCCACCAAATTCTATCTACGCTGGTAATCCTGCTAAAGAAGTTAAAAAGCTTGATGAAGGTAGTTTTGTAACTAGGGAAGAACTTTTTAATGATTCATCAACATACCTCCAGGATCTAAATATTATCGAAGAAAATATGCTTGGAAATAATTCATTCTTTGGATGGATTAAGTCGATGTTTTGGCCAAAAAAATGAAAGTTTTGCTGGACAAGAAAATACCATATTCAGATCTATTTGCTGAGTCATTAAAGCTTGATATCGATGTTTTTAGTGATGAATCTTTTGACATATCGAATGTAATTGAAGATTCAATCGTTATTGTAAGATCAACATACAAAACACATGGCAGGGATGTGAGTACAAATGTGAAGCTTTTGTGTTCAGTATCAACCGGCGAGGACCATATTGATAAGGAGTCACTTATTGCAAAAGGCATACCTGTTAAGTTTTCAACAGGTGCTAATGCAGTCGCTGTAAAAGAGTATTTTTTGTCATCCCTTGCATTCCTTATCAAGGATCAGCAGTTTGATGTTAATGGAGATAGGGTTTTAATTATTGGAGCAGGCAATATTGGCAGCGGTATAGCCAAAACTTTAGCAGAGTTCAAAATAGATTTTGATACTTTTGATCCTTTTGTTGGGGGAACAATCAATGAGATTAAAAACCTTCATAAATACAAATTAATTACCGCCCATGTACCACTAACAAGAAATGGTAAATACCCAACATATAATATGCTCAATGATTTAATCTTTTCACAACTACTAAAAGATACAATTATTATCAACACAGCAAGAGGCGGTATTTTAAATGAAAATGAAGCATTAAATTACCAAGATATAAAGTTCATTTCAGATGTTTTTGTCAATGAACCAAACTTAAACAAAGATTTCCATCGACATAACTTCTTGGCAACTCCGCACATAGCTGGGCACTCACAATTTGCAAGATTTAAAATGACAAAAATGGCATTTGATCATGTTGCAGATTTTTTAGGCCTTGAAGCAAAGGTTAAAGAGAGTTTACCCTCTCAAACAATTGAATTTTGCTCAGATAGAGATTGTTATGACATGAAAAAGTACAAACTTCCTATAAATTTGCTTCTTTTAGCTTATGATCCACGAAAAAATCAGTTTGCTTGTGAAGATTTTTTAAATATGAGAAATGAATTTAATTCAAGATTTGGATATGACCAAACAAATATTGTTGGATGCAGTGATAAAATAATGTCTGAGCAATTAGAAAATTTAGGTTTTAAATTATGAAAAAAATAAATGGAAATCTTACAGATCAAGAACTGTTTGTGTTGAAAGATAAAGGGACTGAGAGACCTTTCACTGGTAAATTTGATTCATTTTTTGAGAACGGTTCTTATCATTGCAAAAATTGTTCCGCTAAACTTTTTGAATCAGATACAAAATTTGATGCTGGTTGTGGGTGGCCAAGTTTTTTTCAAGCTATTGATGGAGCCATTAAATACGAGGATGATCACTCTATTGCAGGCAGGCCACGAGTTGAAATTATTTGTGCAAATTGTGATGCACATCTAGGCCACGTTTTTGAAGATGGGCCAAAAGAGACTACTGGCTTGAGATATTGTGTGAACTCAGTCTCATTAGATTTTGAAGCAGAGAAAAATAATTGAATATATCTAGATTTTGGAAAGCATCCGCAGGTTTTTCATTCTTCACTCTTATTTCAAGAGTCTTTGGATATGTTAGAGATCTACTATTTTCATCACTTTTAGGAGCCAGCACTATCCATGATATTTTTGTTGTTGTTTTTAAAATACCTAATGTTTTCCGAAGTTTTTTTGGAGAAGGAGCATTATCTCAGTCATTAACACCCAGCATAATTGAAGCAAATGTAAGAGTTGAAAAGTTACTCAACCAAGTATTTTCACTTTTATTCATAACACTTTTAACATTTGTATCCTTTGTGATGATTTTTCCAAATATATTCATAAATCTCTTCGCTCCCGGTTTTATTTCTGATGCTGAAAAATACCAATCAGCAGCAAGTTTTTTACAGCTTGTTTTCCCTTATATTATGCTTATTTCGTTTGTTGCTTTTTTTGGCGCATACCAAAATTCAAAAAAGAAGTTTCAAATTGTTGCAGCTACACCAATTATATTTAATCTGACGTTAATTATTTTTGCTCTTTCATCGAGTGAGCTGTCTTTGGGTGTGATTGGTATCGCAATTCTTACAGCAGGAATGCTTCAGCTAATTATTAATGGAATTGCATCGGCATATTTGAATTACATACCATCTTTAGATTTTAATTTTGATCGAGCGTTAATGTCATCTTTTTTTTCAAGGCTTATCCCTGCAATATTTGCTGCGGGCATATATCAATTAAATGTCTTGGTAGATACAGTATTTGCATCGTATCTTGTAACAGGAAGCCCAACTTGGTTATATCTTTCAGATAGGTTGATCCAATTTCCAATGGGCCTTTTTGGTGTAGCAATTGCACTTGTAGCATTGCCTGATTTAACCGAAGCTTTCAAGGATGGAAAAAAGGATAGTTTTAGAAAGATTCTTGCAAAAGGATCAATCTCTACTTTCTTAATTGGGTTTGTAAGTTTTATTTTTTATTTTTTTGCTGCAACAGAAATTATCAAACTATTATTTTTTAGAGGAGAATTTACTTCTTATGACGTTGATATGACTGTTTCAAGCCTTATTGCATATTCATTTGCATTACCTTTTTTACTTTCATCTAAATTTTTTAACAGCGTCTTTTTTGCTATATCAAAAACCAAAGTAGTTTTGGTCTTAGGGGTAATATCGCTAATAACTAACCTTGTTCTGAACTACCTTTTTATTTTTGAGTACAATTGGGGGCATACTGGTCTGGCATTGGCAACAACATATGCAGCAATTTTGGTTTGGCTAATTGCATTAATCTTAATTCTTAAAGTGAGAAGATCATAAAGATGAAAAAATTTTGTACAACAATTGGGAATTTTGATGGCTTGCACATAGGCCATAAAGCAATGATCACAGAAATTATAAATAAATCTAAGCTTCTTGATTTGTCCTCACAAGTAATTACTTTTAACCCTTATCCTTTTGAACACTTTAAGTTCGATAAAAAAAGAATTTTGGCAGACAGTGATAAGCTTGAAATGCTTAATGATCTTGGTGTGGATAGAGTAATTTCAATTGATTTTAACCAAGATTTTAGTGAGCTTACTGCTGAAAGTTTTTTTACTAAATATATCCTTGATGAAGGCACAAAATATCTAACTGTTGGTAAGGACTTTAAATTTGGCAAAGACAGGTCAGGAAACGTATCTATCCTCGAAAATTTGTGCGAACAAAATGGAATAAAATTTGAGGTTTTTGAAGATGTTGATCATGGTGGTGAAAGGATTAGTAGCACAAGAATTAGAGAACAGTTGTCAAAAGGAAATTTTGAGCTAGCTGAGCGAATGTTGGGGTATAAATATAGAATAACAGGACAAATAATATCAGGAAAAAAATTAGGTCGAAGAATAGACACACCAACAGCAAATATTGAAATAGATAACCAAGAATTTTGTTTGAATGGCGTTTATCTTTGCAAAACAAAGTTAAATGATGAGATGTTTTTCTCAATTGTAAATTTTGGACCAAAGCCCACTTTTGATGATTATAAGCAATCGCTCGAAGCGCATCTGTTAGATTTCGAAGGAAATCTTTACAACCAGTCAGTTTGTGTTGAGTTTTTATGTAAAATTAGGGATCAAGTTAAGTTTGCTTCTATTGATGAGCTAAAAGCACAAATAAATAAAGATAAAAAAACTGCATTTGAATTAATTAAAAGCTATGAGTGATAAAAAAGATCAAAAATTAAATTTGCCTAAAACAGATATTCCTATGAAAGCAAATTTAAGCCAAAGAGAACCTGAATTCCTCAATGAGTGGAGCAAGAGAGATGCCTACGGCAAAATAAGGCAAGCAAGGGAGGGTAAAGAAAAATTTATCCTGCATGATGGGCCTCCTTATGCAAACGGACAAATACATCTTGGCCATGCAGTTAATAAAGTTCTGAAAGACATTATTGTCAGGTCTAAGACAATGGAGGGTTTTGATGCTCCTTATATTCCGGGCTGGGATTGTCATGGCCTGCCAATTGAGCATCAAGTTGAAAAAAAACTTGGCAGCAAGAGACGTGAAATAACACAAAAAGAGTTTAGAAATTTATGCAGAGAATATGCAAAAGAACAAATTGAGCTACAAAAAAAAGATTTTCTACGCTTGGGAGTATTTGGAGACTGGGAAAACAGATATGCATCACTGGATCAAAGTTTTGAGGGAGAAGCAATTAATGGTTTTGCAAGAATATTTCATAATGGCCACTTAGAAAAAGGTTTTAAGCCAGTTCATTGGTGTCTAGATTGTTCATCTTCTCTTGCAGAAGCAGAAGTTGAATATATAGACAAAAAATCGCAATCAATTGATGTCAAATTTACATTAACTAATGAATCACAAACAGAATTAAAAGAACGCATTAATTTTGATCTTCAGGGTGAAATATCTGTTGTGATTTGGACCACCACACCTTGGACTATTCCTGGAAATCAGGCTGTATGTGCAAAAGACGATATTGAGTATGAGATTTTGCAAATGGAACAAGAGTTTTTGATTGTTGCTAAAGATCTTAAAGAAGATTGTTTGGAGCGGTGGAAAAGCTTAAACATCAAATCAACTAAAAAAACTTTCATGGGTGCTTTGCTGGAAAATTTGGTTTCAAAACACCCTCTGTATGAAAGATTGTCCCCATTATTTCTTGCTGATCACGTGACAACTGAATCAGGTACAGGTTTTGTTCATACTGCTCCAGCTCATGGGGTAGATGACTTTAATGTCTGTAATAAAGAGGGTGTTGAAATTGATAATCCCATTTCAACAAATGGTTGCTACAAAGAAAATGTTGGTTTGTTTTCTGGGCAGCATGTAAGAAAGGTTGAGCCAAATGTTCTTAATGAGCTAACAACAAAGGGAAATTTAATAAATTCTGAAGAATATGACCACAGTTACCCTCATTGCTGGAGGCACAAAACTCCAGTAATTTTCATGGCCACTCCTCAATGGTTTTTTTCAATGAGTAAATCAGGCTTATTGGAGGGTGCAGTAAGAGCAGTTGATGATATCAAGTTTATTCCCGATTGGGGCAAAGATCGTATGGAAATTATGCTAAAAGAAAGACCAGATTGGTGTATTTCTCGACAGAGAGATTGGGGAATTCCAATAACTTTGTTCTATAACAAAGACAGTGGAGAACTACATCCTAATCAGGATGAGATTTTTCGAGAGGCAGCAGAGGCAATTAAAAGCAATGGGATTGATTCATGGAATGAGATGGAACTTAATTATGAAGATTCATCAGAATATGAGAAGTCCTCAGACATATTTGATGTTTGGTACGATTCAGGGGTAACCAATTTTACTGTCATTGATAAATTGTATGGTTCAAATACACAATCTGATCTATATCTAGAGGGGAGTGACCAGCATAGAGGTTGGTTCCAATCATCTTTATTAACATCAATTGCTATGAAAGGTATAGCGCCTTATAAATCTGTTCTAACTCATGGTTTTGTTGTAGATGAAGGTGGGCGCAAAATGTCGAAATCTCTTGGAAATATTATTACGCCTCAAGAAATTATGAATGAATCAGGCGCAGATATTCTTAGGTATTGGATAGCTTCCACTGACTTCAGAGGTGAGATGGCATTTTCAAAAGACATATTCAATAGAGCAATTGATGGTTTCAGAAGAATTAGAAATACAATGAGATTTATGGCCTCAAACCTATATGACTATGAAGATGATTTTGATAGCCAGCAATTACTTTTCTTAGATAAGCAAATTTTAGAAAAATTAAAACAATTACAGTCTGAAGTAAGAGAGAATTACGAAAACTATAATTTCCACCTCATAACCTCAAAAATATTAAATTTTTGTGTTAATGACCTCGGTGGCATGTACCTAGATATTGTAAAAGATAGGCTTTATACAATGAAAAGCAATTCTGTTGGAAGACGTTCTGCACAATACGCTATAAAAAAAGTTTTAATTACTTTAAACAAAAACATTGCATCAATAATGCCATTCACAGCATATGAATTTTATGAGGAGCTCTTTCCTAATAGTGGGGAAAAAATCTTTTTAGAGGAATATGATGAGTTTGATTCACATTTAACACCAGATGAAATTGAATTATTCCAATCTTTGGAAGACTTAAGATCAAGAGTTTATCAAGCAATTGAATCTGAGAGGCAAAAAGGGGCAATCAGGAACGCTTTAGATGCTGAAATAGAAATAACCCTCAAAAAAGATGCATATAATTCTCTTAAAGAACTATCACAGGAAATTCATAAATTCTTCATTGCCTCAAAATGCACACTGGTTGAAGGTAAAAGCGAAAAAATAAAAATTAAAGCATCTGCAAATGAGAAATGTTCACGTTGTTGGCATCGAGAAGAAGATCTTAACTCTGATGGAATTTGTGTAAGATGCGAGGATAATATTAATGGAGATGGTGAGACAAGGAGTTTCTTTTAGTTGCGTTACTTTTTAGCTTTAATTGGCCTTGTATTTGCTGATTTGTTAATTAAATACAGCTTAAATACTGCTGATATTGATCCCATAACCATTATCCCTCTTTTTTTAGATTTTTATTTAACTAAAAATACTGGAATAGCTTTAAGCCTTTTTAGTTCTACAAATCCTACTTCTCAGATCGTCTTATCAATAACAATTTTTCTGGCACTATCATATTTAACATATCTATTTATAACAACTACTGATAAATTGCAGAAAATTTCTCTGACTCTTATTATTGCTGGGGGATTGGGCAATTTTTTAGAAAGAGTTTTTTTTGGATCTGTTACAGATTATTTATATTTAAGAATTGGAACTACGCCACTATTTATATTTAATTTTGCTGACCTTATTATCACAATTGGAGCAGGAATCATGATCTATTCATGGTTGTTTATAAATGAAAGAAGTTAAAGAAATTGTTCTAGCTAACCCAAGGGGATTCTGTGCTGGAGTTGAGCGTGCAATTGATATCGTTGAGAAATCTCTTGAAAAATATGAGGAGCCTGTTTACGTGCGACACCATGTCGTCCACAACAAAAGGGTTGTAGATAGCTTGAAAAATAAAGGTGTAACATTTGTAAAAGAGATAGAAGAAATACCTGATAATGCAATAGCTATATTTAGTGCACATGGAGTGAGTAAAGCAGTTGAGGATCAAGCTAACAATAGAAATTTCAAGTATTTTGATGCAACATGTCCGCTTGTTACAAAAGTGCATTTAGAAGTAATGAAACATGCTAAACAAGGGAGAGATATTGTTTTAATTGGCCATAAGGGCCATCCAGAAGTCATTGGCACTCTTGGCAGACACCCTGCAGATTCATCAACTCAAATTGTTCTTGTAGAGGATTCTGATGACATAGCAAAACTTGAATTAAATCAGGATGCTATTGCGTATGTTACCCAAACAACACTGTCTGTAGATGAAACAATTCAACTTATTGATGAGTTGCGAGAAAAATATCCAAAAATTGTTGGACCAAGTGCTGACGATATCTGCTATGCAACTCAAAATAGACAAGATGCCGTTAAACAATTGTCTTTAGAGTGTGATTTAGTCCTTGTAATTGGCTCCACAACAAGCTCAAACTCAAATAGACTCAAAGAACTTGCAGAGAAATGTGGAACAAAATCTTACCTTATTGATGGAATTAATAACATAGATCCAAAAGCGCTTGAGGGAGTTACTGCAGTGGGAATTACAGCTGGAGCCTCAGCTCCAGAAGAAATAGTCCAAGAAGTTATTGATTATCTGGCAAGCTACGACTTTAAGAAAGTTCGAGACCTATCTCAGAACAAAGAAAATTTAACCTTCAAATTACCAAAAGAACTTGCAGCGTTATGAAAATTACTAGTGATCATCAAATTGATGTTGCAAAACAAATTTTCTCACCAAACCATAGTGAACAAAAATTTCCACCCGAAATTATTGTTATACACTGCATTAGTTTGCCTGAAGGCCATTATGGAAATGACAATATCATTGATTTATTTACAAATAAATTAGACTGTAAAAAGGAAGAGTTTAATTCTCTAAAAGAATTAAAAGTTTCTTCACATTTACTAATAAATAGAAATGGTGAAATCCTACAATTTGTCCCATTTAATAAAACTGCATGGCATGCAGGAGTGTCAGAATATAAGGGCAAAGACAATTGTAACGATTTCTCAATTGGGATTGAGTTAGAAGGAACAATTCATGAAAAATTTACTGAAGAACAATACTCAGTCTTAAATGATGTGCTTGGAGTGCTCAAACAGAAATATAATATAAAAGATGTTGTTGGGCACTCTGACATTGCTCCTGATCGAAAACAAGATCCTGGGCAGCATTTTGAATGGGAAAGAATAAATGTTTAATTCTATTAAAAATACTCCTTTAAATTTTATAGTCTTGGGCATTTCAGCAGCTATGCCAAGTTTTGCGCTAGGCCTACCTTTTGGTCTATGGTTGCTTTCTGCAGGTGTCTCAAAACAAACATTAGGTCTTGTTACAGTTTCATCAATTGTAGTTGCTCTTAATTTTATGTGGTCACCATTTATAAACAAAATAAAATTACCATTCCTATACTCTAGGCTTGGACTTAGAAGATCTTGGCTTATTCTGGCACAAGTTTGTCTTGGTTTGCTTTTGCTTATTTATACTCAGATTAACCCTCAAAACCAATTATCTATAGTAGTTATAGTCGCTTGCATGATTTATTTTTTCTCTTCAATTCAAGACATAGCTTTAGACGCATATCGGGTGGAATATGATGAATATCATGATGCTGAAGTGCTAGCAACCAATTATCAGATTGGTTACAAAATAGGTGCTTTTTTGATTGGTGCTCAGGTATATAGCATTATTGGTGTAGACAATTGGTCAGCCATCTTCTTTTATCTAGCAGTTTTAATGTTTTTAATGCCGCTCGTTACAATCTTTTCAAAGAGAGTAAAGGAATTGGAGAATAATCAAAATTCTTACAGTCAATTCTTATCTGCATTTAAAGAGCTAGTAACAAAGAGAAATATTCTCGTTCTACTGCTGCTTGTTGGTGTTTACAAGATATCTGATATTGTTCTTGGACCAATGGCAGCATCATTATATGCAGAAACTGGTTTAAATAAACCTGACTACTTGGAGATGAAAAGTTATTTTAATTTTCTTGCCACTTTTGTAGGTTCAGGCTTAGCTCTAGTTTTTATAAAGAAATACAAAATAAATAATGCAATGCTCTTCGGCGCATTGCTTGTACTGTCAACAAATATCTTGTTTTCATATTTATACCTCTATCCAACATACACAAATTTTATAGGCATAAATTTTTTAGACACTATTGCTCAAGCATTTACGGCTGTATGTTTTATTACATACCTTGTTGGTTTGGTTGATAGAAGATTTACCGCCATACAATATTCTTTTCTCGCATCTTTGGTAATAATACCTGGAACTTTACTAAAAGGATCTTCAGGTTTTCTTGTTGAGTCCCTTAGTTTTTACAATTTTTTTATTTTGATGGGATTTATAGGTATTCCAGCTGTTTGTCTGTCATATTTGCTTGAAAGGGATTTAGCACTATCTAAGGAAAATATTCTTAAAATTACCTCTATTGCAATGGCAATATCAATATTTTTAGCATCTATTAGCAATATATCTTCTCAAAATATAATTAGCTTAAATGATAAATTAATGCATTTTATTGTTTACTTAGTGCTTGCAGTCACAACCTTTTATGCAAGCAAAAATACAAATCAAATTATTCTGATATTTATAATTATTTCTATTGGGATAGTCACAGAATTTGCCCAATACATTACAGGTTTGAGGAATTTTGAGTATATGGATATAATAGCCAACTCATTTGGAGTTTTAGGGGGTTATATCATTTTTTCATTCATGAAAAAAACCTTGAAAAAACCCCTGTAAAACCTAAATATAGTTAAAAGTTATTGGAGGATAACATTTTATGAAATTAAGACCATTACAAGATAGAGTAGTCGTTAAAAGACAAGATGAAGAAACAACCTCTGCTGGAGGTATTGTTTTACCAGGTTCTGCAACAGAGAAACCACAACAAGGCGAAGTTGTAGCAGTAGGACCAGGCAAGAAAACTGAAGATGGAAAAACAACACCTGTAGACTTAAAAGTAGGTGATCATGTTGTTTTTGGGCAATATGGTGGAAACACAGTAAAGATAGAAGGTGAAGAATTCCTGATTTTAAACGAAAGTGAAATTTACGGAGTTGTTGAATAGGAGAAAATTATGTCAGCTAAAGATGTAAAATTTGGCGAAAGCGCCAGAGTTAAACTACTGCAAGGTGTAAATACACTTGCAGATGCAGTAAAAGTTACATTGGGCCCTAAAGGGAGAAATGTTATTTTAGATAAATCTTTCGGAGCGCCAACAGTAACAAAAGATGGTGTTTCTGTAGCAAAAGAAGTTGAGCTGGAAGATAAGTTTGAAAATATGGGTGCACAAATGGTGAAAGAAGTTGCATCACAAACAAGTGATCAAGCAGGTGATGGAACTACAACTGCAACTGTATTAGCTCAAGCAATTGTAAATGAAGGTTTAAAGTCTGTGGCTGCAGGCATGAACCCAATGGATCTTAAAAGAGGTATCGACAAGGCAATTCATGCTGCAGTTGAAGAGGTAAGTAAGCTTTCAACTCCATGCAAAGATAGCTCAGCAATAGCTCAAGTTGGTTCTATTTCTGCAAATGGTGATACAGCAATTGGTGAAATTATTGCTGAAGCTATGGAAAAAGTTGGAAAAGAGGGTGTAATTACTGTTGAAGAGGGTACAGGTATAGATAATGAATTAGATGTTGTTGAAGGCATGCAATTCGATCGTGGATACTTATCACCATATTTCATCAACAACCAAGACAAAATGAATGTTGCTCTTGAAGACCCATTTATTCTTATGTTTGATAAGAAAATTTCAAACATAAAAGATTTAATCCCACTCCTAGAAGCAGTTGCAAAATCAGGCAAAGCACTTCTTATTATTGCTGAGGATGTCGAAGGCGAGGCTTTAGCAACTTTAGTGGTTAATAATATGAGAGGCATTGTAAAAGTTGCAGCATGTAAGGCTCCAGGTTTTGGAGATAGAAGAAAAGCTATGCTTGAGGATATAGCAATACTTACAGGCGGAAGAGTAATATCTGAGGAAGTAGGATTGTCTCTAGAGACAACAACTATAGAAGACCTTGGTACTGCTAAAAAAGTTGTATTGGATAAAGAAAATACAACGATTGTAGACGGTGCTGGTGCGCAAGCAACAATAGCTGGTAGAGTTCAACAAATTAGAACTCAAATTGAAGAAACATCCTCTGACTATGATAGAGAAAAGCTTCAGGAAAGGGTTGCAAAACTTGCAGGTGGCGTTGCTGTAATAAAGGTTGGCGCTGGTTCCGAGGTTGAGATGAAAGAAAAGAAAGCTAGAGTTGAAGATGCACTTCATTCTACAAGAGCAGCAGTCGAAGAGGGTGTTGTTCCAGGTGGTGGTGTTGCTTTGATGAGAGCTTTACAAAAAGTAGGAAGTTTAAAAGGTGATAATGAGGACCAGCAAGCTGGTATTAATATTGCTTTAAGAGCTTTTGAATATCCATTAAAAACAATAGCAAGCAATGCTGGTGAAGAAGCATCTGTTGTCGCTGAGAATGTAAAAAAAGCAAAAGGAACCGATGGTTTTAATGCTGCTACAGGCGAATACGGCGATATGTTAAAAATGGGTATTCTTGACCCTGCTAAAGTAACTAGAACAGCACTTCAAGCTGCTGGATCTGTTGGAGGTATGATGATAACCACTGAATGTATGGTTTCTGAAATACCTGCTAAAGATCCTGCTCCTGCTGGAATGCCTCCAGGTGGCATGCCAGATATGGGTGGCATGATGTAAGTGCTTTCAGCGCATTAAAAAAGGGAGCAAATGCTCCCTTTTTTTTATTCTTGATTTAAAATAAATTTGACCGGAGAAAATTATGAGTCCAGAACTTTTTGAATATCTATCGCAATTAAGTCGATTCTTTCATGTACTGTTTGGTATTTTGTGGATTGGCTTGCTCTATTATTTCAACTTTGTTGGTGCAGGTTATCTAAAAGAAGCCACACCAGAAGGAAAAAAAGATGTTTTGCAGAAACTTCAACCAAATGCGTTGTGGTACTTTAGATGGGCAGCACTTTTTACTTTTTTAACAGGGGTTTACCTTCTGTATTATGTATCTCTAATTCCACAAGCTTACAATGTGGGCATATCTTTGGGTGCAACCATGGCCACAATCATGTTTTTAAATGTTTGGCTAATAATTTGGCCTAATCAAAAGAAAGTAATAGCTGGTACTGAGGATGCTGCTGAGGCAGGCGCAAAAGCTGCATTAGCCTCAAGAACTAATACACTTTTCTCTTTTCCTATGCTGTATTTTATGATTTATTCAGCACACATAAATTTTGGCAATGATCCTTTAATAGTTGGAGGAGAATTTGGTCCAGGATGGACTCAGCCTGCACTATGGGTTGGTACTCTAACTATTGTGTTGATAGAGCTAAATGCCATATTTGGAAAAATGAGAAAATTCATGGAATCTGTTAAAGCGGTTATACATTCAGGTTTAGTTTTAACAGTTTTAATGGGTCTTCTAGTCCATTTCCACTAATTAATCTTTGAAACTCTTACTTGGCGAATAACATTATTCTCCAGGTAAGTTGTTTCAACTTTATAACCATCTAAATTGATACAAACATTTGCTGTAGGTATTTGGTCTAAATGATCGATAACTAATCCGCTTAATGTTTTTTCACCGTCTTCTGATAGTTCCCAACCCATAAATTTATTTAAATCTCTAACATTTAAGTTTCCGTCTGCAATAACAGAGCCATCATCATTTTCTGTAATACCATGATCTTCCTCATCAGCATTTAGTCTGCCAACTATTTGTTCTAATAAGTCTTCAAGAGTTACGAGTCCTGTCATTTCACCATACTCATCGACAACTATTGCTACTTCTGTCCCTTTTTTTTGGAAATTTTTTAGCTGTGAAAACAATTGCGTACTCTCGGGAACGTAATAAGGTTCTATTAAAAAGTCTTGTGCACTCGATTGAAATTCTTCTAACTGTTCAATTTCTTTAGAATGAATGAAACCTATATAATCACCGTTTTCACTACTAGTTACAGGATAAAACTTGTTTCTATCAATATTCTCAAAATCTTCAATCGCATCTATATTTACGCTTATTACCTCATTCATTGGAATAAGAATGTCTTGTACTGTAAGTTCTTTCAATTCTAATAAAGATTTAAGCGCTTCCATTTCCTCTTTCTCAACTTCTTCAGTATCTTTTTCTAATACTGTTTTCAATTCATCTCTATTAAGACTTTGTGTGAAGTAATTTTCCTTATTTGATACGCCAGTAATTTTTGAGCTGACCATGCTTAATATATTGGCCAACCAACCAAAACACATTGTCAGGAATTCAAGAATTGAACTTGCAGGATAGGCAATTGCTTCAGGTTTTCTTGCTGCAAAGTTCTTGGGCGCTATTTCTGCAAAGACAATAATTAATATTGTGAGAATAAGAGTTCCTATCCAAACATATTCGTCACCAAAATTCTTAATTACAAAATATGTTAAAAGAGCTGAAGCAGAAATATTGACAAGGTTATTACCAATTAGAATTACTCCAAGAACTCTATCGATTTTTTCACGCAAAACATTGATGCGTTTTGCTGATTTTTGGCCCTTTTCAGCAGCATTATCCAGTTTAATTTGGTTAATTGCCATAATTGAGGTCTCTGAGCCAGAAAAGAAAGCAGAAACCATTATGAGCAGTATTAATACGCCTATTAGAGCAAATCCTATATCATCCATATGTGTAAAAGTGAAAATTAATCAAAAAAATAAGAAATAAGTTGTGAATCTTCAATAGAAAAGGTGTAAAATTCCATTTTCAAAATATTATACAGTAAAAATGGTAGTAATAAGACTTTCAAGAGCAGGGGCAAAAAAACGTCCTTTTTACCATATTTGTGTTTCAGACAGAAGAAACAAAAGAGATGGTAGTTTCATAGAAAAATTAGGTTTCTATAACCCAATAGCTAAAGACACTGAAGAAAAAATTAAATTTGATAAAGAGAGATATGATTACTGGGTGTCAGTTGGAGCTCAACCTAGTGACACAGTAATGATGTTACTTAAAAGATCTCAGATGACCGATGAAGAAATTGCAAAATTAGAGCAAAAGAAAATTGATGCAAAGCAAAAAAGAAAAGAACAAGAAATTTTAAAGAAACAAGAAGAAGCTAAAGCCGCTGAAGCCGAAGAAGCACCAGCTGAAGAAGCTCCTGCTGAAGAAGCACCAGCCGAAGAAGCTCCTGCTGAGGAAGCACCAGCCGAAGAAGCTCCTG
>VMBT01000249.1_pt1 | contig 36097 bp, 34 predicted proteins | sample 4404301 | NCBI WGS metagenome assembly VMBT01 (sample SAMN12238535, study PRJNA552566) | marine metagenome | isolation source: Coastal seawater | place: USA: coastal Georgia, Sapelo Island | collected 2008-08/2009-08
ACCCGTGACCTCTTCCTTACCAAGGAAACGCTCTACCCCTGAGCTACATCGGCTTGAACCGACACGTCCAGGCGCGCCTGAGATCTATCGGCCACATCTGAGCGGGAGACGAGGCTCGAACCCGCGACCTACAGCTTGGAAGGCTGTCGCTCTACCAACTGAGCTACTCCCGCATACATCAGAAATCAATAACGCAGACCCCTCTCGGAGCTCCTTCGCTATCGCTTTGCTGCTCGTGGGGAGAGCAGGATTCGAACCTACGAAGGTTGCCCAACAGATTTACAGTCTGCCCCGTTTGACCGCTTCGGTATCTCCCCATTCCAATAAGTCAATTGAGCCACCTATCGGACTCGAACCAATGACCGGCTGATTACAAATCAGCTGCTCTACCAACTGAGCTAAGGTGGCTTACTCATTTTCAGGGGTTTACGTAGTTCCCCATTACCCTCAACCGATTCCTCGATTTTTTAGGGTTGGCAAAAGTATGTCTTTTTTAATTTGGGTCAAACAAAATAAGGAAGAATTTTTCAGGTCACCGCCTGAAGCTTCTCCTTGTATTTGACGATCTGCACTTTGAGCGCGTCCATGGCCAGGTCTGTAGCGGCCTCGAAGCTTTGCGCTGTCTGCGTTTTGATGATGCTGGAGTGGTGAACATTTATCTTGAATTCAACCGTCTTGTTGTCGGTCGAATGATTGTTCTCCAGCTTGAGGAAAACTTGGGCATCGACGATGCCGTCGTAGTACTTATTCAGCTTGTCTAGTTTAGCAATGATGTAATCCTTCAGTTTCTGATCTGCTTTGAAGTGGATTGATTGAATTACTGCTCGCATAGTGATACTTTATATGGTTTGAACTTCTTTTCATGATTTAGGGTGCAATTTCAGCACTTCTTTCAAGTGAGCGATATCGTTATGTGCATAGATCTGAGTGGCACTCAGGTCTTTATGGCCTAGCAACTCGCGTATCACATGCATACCTGCTCCGCGTTCAAGCAGGTGCGTAGCAAACGAATGTCGTAAAACATGCGGACTTTTCTGGTCTGCTCTCGAAAAAACAGTCAGAATATCGTTCACTATCGTATAAACCTTCTTCGGGTACAATGGATTGCCTCGTTTCGTTAAGAAGTAACGATCATCCGACAAAGAGTGTTCACTCTTGATGGTCGAATAGGCTTCCAGATGTCCTTTCAACTCATCTCCCACCGGAATGATGCGTTCCTTGCGACGCTTTCCCATCACGCGAAGCTGCCCTTTCACCAGGTCCACGTCCGCTTCTTTAAGGTCAATCAACTCTGCACGTCGCATTCCCGTGTGATACAAGGATGAAAACACTGCTGCGCCCAGGACATCATCATAGTCCCCCGACATATCCAGAGCGTCCATTGCACGATTTGCTTCGTTCTGGGTAATGGACTTCGGCAATCGCCCCGGCACTTTCAGATTCCGAATTCCCTGTGCGGGATCTTTATCCACGTGACCGTGTTTTACCAGATATCGAAAAAATGATTTGACCGAACTCAGCTTGCGATTCACGGTACGTGGTAACATGCCGGACTCGGCTAACTGAACAACCCAGGAACGGATGAATTGCCTTTGCACTGCCTCCATTCGAGTGCAGTCGAACTCTTCTTCAAGAAATTGATGGAATTGACTCAGATCCTTGCTGTATGCAAGTAGTGTGTGCTCTGAGAACTTTCTTTGAAAACGTAGGTAGTCGAGATATTTTTCGGTAAAATCCCTATCCATTGCCGGAAAGGCAAGATACGAAAAATTCCTCGAAAATATAGGAACGATTACGCTTCGTTGCGCTTCTGCTGGATGTACTCAGCTTTAATGATCTCGAGTCGACGCTTCACAGATGGTTTTGTGAATTGACGACGGTCGCGAAGTTCGCGAACCACACCTGTGCGTTCGAATTTCTTCTTGAATCGCTTGAGCGCTTTTTCCAGAGACTCATTCTCTTTAACCTGTACTTTGATCATCTAACTTCCCTCTTTTAAATTTAAAAGTCCGCGAATATCGTATGAATTTCAGACAGAATCAAAATTCTGCGTAAAAAAGCTGTAGGATCAATCCTTGAGGATCTGACGACTGATCACCAGCTTCTGGATCTCTGAGGTTCCTTCCCCGATAGTGCATAGCTTACAGTCACGGTAATACTTCTCAGCCGGGAAGTCTTTGGTGTACCCGTATCCGCCAAAGATCTGAACGGCATCTGTGGCAACCTGAACGGAAACTTCTGAGGCATAATATTTAGCCATTGCTGATTCCTTCGTCACAGGTTTACCGTTGTTCTTCAAGTAGGCCGATTGCATAATGAGCAATTCCGCTCCTTCGATCTTTGTGGCCATGTCAGCCAATTTGAAGTTGATACCCTGAAATTCTGCAATTGCTTTTCCAAATTGGTGTCGTTCCTTGGCGTATTTCACACTAGCCTCAAATGCTCCTTTGGCAATTCCCAAGGCGAGTGCTGCGATACTGATGCGGCCACCATCCAGGACCTTCATGGCCTGGATGAAGCCTTCTCCCACCTCGCCCAGCACATTTGCGTCAGGGACCCGACAATTATCGAAGAACAGACAAGCTGTCTCGCTGGCGCGCATGCCAAGTTTGTTCTCTTTCTTCCCTCCGCTGAATCCCGGAGTACCTTTTTCAATGACAAAAGCCGTCATTCCGTGAGAATCACCTTTCTCACCTGTACGGGCTATGACTACAGCTACATCTCCACTTATCGCGTGGGTAATGAAGTTCTTTGAGCCATTCAGGACCCATTCATCCCCATCTTTAACAGCAGTGGTAAGCATACCTCCTGCGTCTGAACCTGTATTCGTTTCTGTCAGTCCCCAGGCGCCGATCCATTGTCCGGTAGCCAGCTCGGGTAGCCATTTTTGTTTTTGCTCTTCGTTACCGAATTGAAGAATATGGCCTGTGCAAAGTGAGTTATGAGCGGCCATCGAAAGACCGATACTACCGCAGACCTTCGCTAGCTCAACTATGGCTGTTACGTATTCGTAGTATCCAAATCCGCTCCCGCCATACTCGGTAGGTACGAGAACTCCCATCAACCCCAACTCACCCATCTCATGAAAGAGATCTTTCGGAAAAGTCTGAGATTCATCCCACTCCATCATTTTCGGACGGATATTTCTCTCCGCGAAATCGCGAACCATGTCGCTGATCATCCCCTGATTCTCTGTTGACTCAAAGTTCATTTCTACCAAGCAGTTTTAGCAATTAGTGATGCGAAAATACAATTCAGAAATGTTAAAACACTTCAACATCAAATTTGCTTGCATTTCAAGGATCTGAAGCGGTCAAATAGATGTAATGTCCCGATGCATCGACGGAAAAATCGGGTGGTTGACGATGTTGCTCGAAATACGCAACGCAGGTGCGCAGATTTCCCCAAAATCGAGCCAGTTCTGACGAACCTGCTTTTCTCAATCTATCGTATTGCTGAAGCGTAAGTCTGTTCGGGAAAATGTCGATACGGATATTTTCCTGACCGCTATTCTTGGCCTGTACGGCCATCACGTATAATTCTTTGATCCGCTCGTTAGTGATGGGGATACATCCGATGGTCTGACAGCCACCATGTATGAATATCTGACCACCTAGGTTATGGTCTCCTTCCCGTCGTTGGTCGGCCAAGTTAGGATAGCTGACCTTCAGGGACAAAAGATAGTTGCTGTTCGGGTTGAAGCCACTGAGCTCATACAGTCCCTCCGGGATCTGTTCGTCTCCCTGTCGTCTCTTGGGACCGAGCGTCCCGGACATGGCACAAAAGGGGTAGGCAGCAACTCGCTGAAACTTCTCCGCTCCCCGATTTCGTGCCCACACTTCAAGAACTGCCTCCTGTTTGAATGCTCGAATGTATATCTCATGATCATCCGGGTCGATCCCAAGTACGCGAAGTGTCCTCTTCACAGTGGATGCTTTTTCTGCAAACGCAGTACGAACCCTTGGGTACTTCATTTGTTCATCGCGAAAGGACGATCCTGCTCTCATAGAAAGTATCATTGACGAAAGAAGGATCATGGTGATCCAACTCATTTGTATGCTCTTTACTTTCTTCAATGCCATGCGATCTTTTTGCGAATTAAGAATCGATCCGTGAAAACCGTGAGTATGTATATCCCATCTTTGGTCATCGGGACGAAACTCTGACCCGCCTCACTACGGTAGATGAGTCGACCCTCCATATCATTCAACGTCACAGAAAGGATATTCATATGTGTCGGAAGGATCAAAAGACCGGTTTCTGAATAATGGAGATCAAATTCGAGGGCTTCTGCTTCTATCCCTGCGGCCGAGCGATCCAAACGAAAACGATACATGTTCGCATTGCCCCCCGTGGCTTCTTCAGCGATGAGGAATCGTACAGAATCTTCCGATGCGATGGCCTCGAATTGTCGCACACCACCAAATGAATGATACCTAGGATTTGAAAATTGGATCTCGTTATTCGATCTGTTGCAAACCCATACACCACCGTATCCTAGCATGAGCAACTTGTCATCCAGGAGTACGCAATCGGTGACCTGAGATAGAAATGAATTGTCGCCCAAATACACTGAATCCCGCAATTGAGCTTCGCTCACACTCATGTCCTTCGGTAATGAGTACAAATACGCCATACCGGTGAACGGATTTGTCCAATTCTTAGTGATCAGGTAAATAGAATCGCGCATCAGGAACATGGCTTCACCATCGAATCTGAAATTGCTCCTATCCGGAGGAAATGCCCGCTGGTCTTCGTATTTGAATTCAATGATCTCCACATCCGCGCTATCCCGTTCAGTATCCTGAACTTTGATCCTGCCTATTCGAAGGTTGCTTCGGTCGTTATCGTTATTGCCGAAGTCACCGATATATATATTGCCCGAATCGTCGCTTGTGAGGGATTCCCAGTCCACGTTTCTCATATTGGCAATGGTCAAAGTTCTCAACACAGTAGCCGATGTGTCTACGAGATATAGCTCTGCAGGATTGCCTCCGTCGTTGAGCATCCAGTAGGTCGAGGAACCTGCCTTACACATCCCCGAGCATTCGGTGATCTCACTCGGAAGTGGGCAGACCACTTGTAAGTCCTGAGCCAATAGATCAGTGCCAAACCACAAAGACGACAAGAGTAGCATTAACCGCTTCACGGAGCGCAAAATACTCATTTGTGCATTTCGCTGATTGAAGGTAATGTTGACTTGACATTGTTTTCACCTCCTTTGATAACTTTGCTTGGTTCAACAACGATTAAAAGAATAACGAATACGCCATGCGACTAATCATTGCCCTTATGTTTCTGACTTTTGGAAGTCAGGCATTTTCTCAATACATCCTCGACGATTTCCGCCAGATCAAATTTGGTGAGCACAAGGATTCCATTTTCGTCGACAACCAAAAGGTGAACTTCATCAAAACTCAGGAACTCAGTACTCCAAACACCTATTTGCGTAAAGGAGAGGATCTGAACTTAGGTTCTGTTGAGCTCAACAAGATCTACTACATATTTACGGATGAGGATCGATTTGACCGTGTTGCCATGGTCGGACAGGGATTCCAGAAATTCCGTGAAATGAAATATATCCTCACTTTCAAGTTCGACGATCCGGAGTTGAAAGACTTGGGAGATGGAGTGCAATACTCCTGGAACATCGATGGTGTACGCGTATACCTTACGTACACTCCGGCCGGAGAGAACTTTACGGTGGATATCCAGAGCGACTACCAATTGAACGAGTCGCGCAGGAAGAACCAGAACGTGAATGACTTCTGATCTTTCCCTAAAAAGCGGAAAACTCTTTTTAGTACCCACGCCGATCGGCAACTTGGGCGACATAACCCTTCGTGCGATCGATGTCTTGAAGCAAGTGGATGTGATCCTCGCTGAGGATACTAGGCACACGCTCAAGCTTCTCTCGCATTTAGAGATATCAAAGCCTCTTGAATCCTTCCATCAGCACAATGAGCACCGCAAGGTGGATTGGGTAATAGAACGAATTCAAGGCGGGGAAACATTTGCATATTGCAGTGATGCGGGTACACCGGGAATTTCAGATCCCGGATATTTATTGGCTAAAGCTTGTCGGGAAAATGAACTTGACCTCGAATGCCTTCCCGGCGCCAGCGCGGTCTTTCCTGCCCTCGTTGGCTCGGGAATTCCCTGCGACCGCTTCGCCTTTGAAGGATTCCTTCCGGTGAAAAAAGGCAGACAGAAAAGATTGGATGCGCTCGCAGAAGAAGAGCGAACGGTCATCTTTTATGAAAGTCCGCATCGTTTGCTCAAATCCGTGAAACAGATCATGGACGTGATCGGGGACGATCGCTTGATCTGCGTGGCCAAAGAATTGACCAAGATCCACGAACAATATATTGTCGGTAAAGGTTCAGATATCCTCGACAAATTGGCAAAAGCGACGATCAAAGGCGAATTTGCGATCGTGGTAGAAGGCAAAAAGAAATGAGGTCTCTCAAACTGATCATATTAAGCATCCTTGGCGGGGTGATCCTGTACGCCGGTTGGCCGCCGTTGGAAAGTCCCCTACCCTTGTTCATTGGGTTCCTGCCATTCTTATGGCTGGAGGAGATCCTGCGTCGACAAGGCCGTTCGCATAGTTTTTTCTGGTTTCTCTATCCCGGTCTGTTCACTTGGAATATCCTGTGTACCTGGTGGGTGTGGTTCGCCTCACCCGGAGGAGCGGTTGCAATGCTTTTGCTGAATACACTGATGATGACCTTGCCTTTCCTCTTCTATTCTATGTCTAGGAATATCGTTGGTGCGAGCAGAGCTTTGGTTTTCTTGGTGCTCTTTTGGCTTGGTTTCGAATACCTGCATCATACCTGGCAGATCGCCTACCCGTGGCTGACACTTGGAAATGGCTTTGCCACGGCACCTCAGCTGGTTCAGTTCTATGAATATATAGGAGTCAGCGGCGGCTCTTTATGGATACTGCTCGTAAATGTGCTCCTCTTCCAGATCATGCGTAACCCGAACCTGCGCATATCGCTGGGAGCAGCATTTGTACTGGCAGCACCTGTGTTCTGGTCGCATTGGCTCTGGAATACGCAAAGCAATTGCGTTAAACCGGAAGTGAACATGCTCGTCGTACAACCGAATATTGACCCATATGAGAAGTTCAATGAGGGAGAAGAACTCGAGCAGGTTCGAAACTTCATCAAAATGGTGGAACCGAAGATCACAGAAGAAACGGACTACATCATTTTGCCGGAAACGGCCATAGTAGAATATCTGGATGAAGCGTATATCAATCAACTTCCGAGCATACGCATGCTTGTGAATCTTATCCACAGGAATCCCGGGATCGAGATCATTACCGGCGCAAGTACGTATCGGTTCTTTGAAGATCCTGAGAAACGCTCACTGACTGCCCGACAAGCACAAAGTGGTGATTGGTACGACAGTTACAATACATCCCTGAGGATCGATTCGAGTGGAGTGCAGGAGATCTATCACAAGTCTCGGTTGGTGCCCGGTGTGGAACGCATGCCCTATCCAAAGATCCTCGGCTTTTTGGAATACTTATCCATCGACATGGGCGGGATCAGTGGAAGTCTTGGATCGGATCCGGAGGCTATGGCATTCAACACAGAAAACGGACCCGGTATGGCCACGCTCATTTGCTACGAGTCAGTGTTCGGAGAATACGTTGGAGACTTTGTCCGTAAAGGAGCCGACCTGTTGCTCGTGATCACGAATGATGGTTGGTGGGGAAACACTCCCGGGCATATCCAGCACATGCATTACGCACGCTTGCGTGCCATCGAACATCGCAAAGAAGTTGTTCGGAGTGCAAATACGGGTATCAGCTGCCATATCGACGATAATGGTCGCATCCTGAAACGCACAAACTGGTGGGAACCTGATGTGATCGAGGTGAGTGCAAAGGCCCTGGATTACCGAACCTTTTTCAGCGTCAATGGTGATGTGATCGGTAAGATCTCATCCTTCCTTTCTGTATTTGTCCTGATCGGGTTGTGGGTTCGGCGAAGAGTGCTCAAAAGCGGACTGGTATGATCGAGGTAAAGGACATCGGGACGGTTGATTACTCTTCAGCCTGGGATCTGCAAAAGCAAAAGGTAGAATCTGTAAAGCAAGGTGCACCGGGCATGTTTTACCTGGTGGAACATCCACATGTCTACACCTTCGGCAAGAACGCCGACCGCAATAATCTGCTTGTCAACGATGCCTTTCTGGCGCAGATCGGAGCACAGCGATTCGATATAGAGCGCGGCGGTGACATCACCTACCACGGACCTGGACAGATCGTCGGCTATCCGATCATCGACCTGAACAAGATCGGGATCGGGGTGCGGGTCTACGTGGAGAAATTGGAGCAAGTGCTGATCGACACATTGGCGGAATATGGCATTGAGACAGAGCGTGTGGATGGACTCACGGGAATCTGGCTGAAGAAAGGTCGACCCCGAAAGATCGCCGCATTGGGAATCAAGGTGTCGCGCGGCGTGACCATGCACGGGTTCGCTCTCAACGTGAATACCGATCTAAGTTATTTCAATCATATTGTTCCCTGTGGCATCACCGACAAGGAAGTAACGACCATGCAGTCGGAGCTAGGTGCAGAAGTAGATATGAATGAGGTGAAGCAGAAGCTAGCAACGCATTTCGCGCATCACTTCGACTCCTGACCTTTGTCTTTCTTGATATGGCGTTCGGCGTGGTAGGAACTTCTTACCAACGGACCGCTTTCGATGTACTCGAATCCCATATCCTCACCCCAGGCTTTGTACTTGGCGAACTCTTCCGGTGTCACATAGCGATCGACTTTCAGGTGTCGGCCGGTGGGCTGCAGATACTGACCCAGCGTAATAATACTCACTCCCACTGAACGCAGGTCGTGCATAGTTTCACGGATCTCTTCGTCTGTTTCTCCCATACCGCACATGATGCCACTCTTGGTGGTCATACCGTTATCGAACAGGTACTGCAGTACCTCCAGACTTCGATCGTACTTTGCCTGGATGCGCACTTCTGTGGTCATGCGACGCACGGTCTCGATATTATGTGAGACGATCTCAGGATGTACTTTGATGATGGTATCGAGTTGTTCCTTGTTCGCTTGAAAATCAGGAATGAGCGTTTCGAGAGTCGTCTCCGGATTCCACTTGCGGATCTCTTCTACGGTTCTGGCCCAATGTCTCGATCCGCCATCGGGAAGATCGTCGCGATCCACACTTGTGATCACGCCATGCTTGATCCCCATGATGTTGATGGATTGAGCCACTTTGAACGGCTCCATATTATCGAGGACTTCTCCTTTACCGGTCGCCACGTTGCAAAACTGACAAGAACGCGTACACGTGTTTCCCATGATCATAAAGGTCGCGGTTCCCACTCCCCAGCACTCTCCGATGTTGGGACATTTCCCGCTTTCGCAAATGGTGTGGAGGTTGTGATCCTTGACCAATTTCTTGACCTTGGAATACTCTCCTCCCCCGGCGATCTCTACCTTGAGCCAGTCGGGTTTGACGCGCTTATTCTGACGGACTTTTACCTCCGGTTTGTTCTCGATCTTGTTTGGCATAACTAAGAAACGGCAAATGTAGTGAAAGGGTTTCGGGTTTCCTGCTGGAGGCAGGAAACGGCTCTTGGCCATTAGCTATTGGCTTTTAGGGTCGATGCGGTAGTAGCCCAAAGGCATGCCTTTGGGCTACGGGTGGCGTTGGGTTGTGTGGTTAGAAGATCCGGTCCCTGAGCCTGTCGAAGGGCGGTTCTCAAAGAAGTGGTGTAACGGTTCGTCATGAGGAGATCGGCGCTGAAAGCCTAAAGATATATCTTTAGGGTTTCGGGGATCGGATGTCGGGTGTCGGGGTTCCTGCTAATTCCGGCATCTCAACCGTAGTCGCGCGATTCATCGCGCGAGGGCAAGTGCGGAGGTACGAATGCGTTTTTTTCGTCACGGGTAAATACCCGCGACAGAGCGTGTGGAGATATCACAGGCGAGGTATGAAATGCCTCGCCTTAGGCTTCGGGCCCTTCGACAGGCTCAGGGACCGAAACTTTTGAAGGTGCTCGGAACTATGACCGTATTCGCGCGATTCATCGCGCGAGCGCGTTCCCTGTAGGAATACGTATTTATTGTCACGGGTAAATCCCGATTAAAATCGGGACCGCGACAGTTCATTGTAGTTGTCTTTGCATTTCGTAGCTACGCGATTAATCGCGTAGCTACGTCGAGTGGCTCCACTTCAACCGAAGAAATACCGCCGAACCAAGCGACGTAAATCCATCCTGGACGCCGAATATGCCTTGTCCAACAAGACTGAGATCCAGATCCTGGCGCAGACTGTAGCCGATGGATGGCATAGTGAACAAACCGCCGATGTCGGCAGCATAGATCACTGCGATGTCGGTGCTGAGCAATGGATGGAACTGATGTGATGTTTGCAGGAACAACGAGTATTTGTTGGGCATGAGCGATTTCACGTTGAGCTGCCCGCCTTGTGCTGCGGATAGTTGCATGAGTCTATTCAGGTCGGATGTACCTTCCGAATTGAACAGGAAGGACGTGTGCAGATATGTCCCTTTCTTGAAGGAATAGTCCCAGGAACAACTTGCCAGAAGCTGACTATTGATCGAGTCTACAGTTGATTCGAACCAGGTAGCCTCGCCTTTGAACCCGGAGGCTTTGATATTCCCGGCCCAGCCAACACCAAGCGCCACATCGTTGATGTATTTTCCGGCTATGAACTGGAAGTCGTAGTTCCATTTATTGAAACGGTACATCATCGCTGCGACGGTCTCCTCCCAGCTGTCGTTGTATTGGTATGCCAACTCAAGACCACTTCCGCTTTCAAAATATCGTTGAATACGAACCCCATCCATCCCGGGTCTTTCTTCGTAATCGAAGTCGGCAAAGTTGAGCACGTTGAAAAGGTCGTTCGGGTTCCAGACCAGGTTTTGTCCCCAGTTCACCCGCTGACGGCCAAATCGAATGTCCCACTCCTCCGAATGATAATGTGCCCACAGTCGATCTATCGTGGTGTGCGCCACCAGATTGCGGTCATCTATCCAACTCCAGCTCATGTCCACCGAACCGGGATCGGTCTCCAGAAGGTCGCCATAGGTGTTCGTTCGTGGATAGTATTTCAGAAATTCCCCATAGAATACTCTGTTTCGCAATTCGAGTGCATAGGTCCAGTGCTTTCGTCCGAACAGTCGGAAGTTCATCCGATTGTGAATGAGGTTTTGCTGAAGACTTTGGGTATTTCCAAGAGAATCATCGCCCAGGCTGAGAACTCGTAGATCTTTTACATAACCACGGTATTGGAAATTGTCTTTGAGCTTCCATTGTGCATTGGCTGCAACGGAGGAGAACAACAAGATGATCAATATGTGAATGCGAAGCTTCACGATCACTGTCGGATATCACTCACGATCTTTCCGTCTTCCAGGGTGATCACCCGTCGGGCACGATCGATCACGCGCTGGTCGTGCGTAGAGAAAATGAATGTCACTCCTTCCTCTTTATTGAGTTGAGCCATGAGGTCCAGCAAATTTGCTGCTGTATGTGAGTCAAGGTTTGCTGTAGGTTCATCAGCGAGTACGAAGTCGGGTTTGGATGCCAGGGCCCGTGCTACCGCAACACGCTGCTGCTGACCGCCACTGAGCTGGGTTGGTCTGGAATTCAGCTTATCGCCCAGACCGACTTCTTCCAGCAAAGCCAGAACGCGTTCTTCTCGTTCAGCTTTGGGAGTTTTTTGCATGAGCATAATGAACTCTGTATTCTCTTTCGCGGTCAAAACCGGGATCAGGTTATAGCTCTGAAAAACGAATCCGATATGCTTCAATCGGAAATCGATGAGTTGGTTTTCGGTGAGTTGGCTGATGTCCTGACCGTTCACGAGGATCTCTCCGTCGGTCGGACGATCCAGGCCACCGATCAGGTTGAGCAAGGTCGTTTTCCCTGAACCCGACGGTCCCACAATCGCCGTGAATTCATCGTCTTCGATCTGAAGGTCCACTCCGTCGACAGCATGAACTTCCACTGCTCCCTGATAATACTTCTTCAGGCCTTTGGTCTCGATCACATAATTACTCATAACTATATTTTTCTAACGGCCTCAGCCGGTTTTAACTTCAAAGCTTTCATGGCGGGATAGATCGCAGCGATGATGGTCATACTGACCACCATGATGGATACTCCCAAATAGGACCCCGCATCCAGATCGGGATAGATGATCGACGAGAATCCAAGGTCGGCGTATACATCAGTACCCAGATTTATACCGGCATGGTTGAAATATCGAATACTCAAATACGAAAGGATCAATCCGGCCGGACCTCCTATCAGTGCGAGCATAACTGTCTCGAACATGATCATAGCAAACACCCTAACCTTATTCATTCCAACGGCCATGAGCATACCCAGCTCACGGACTCGTTCAAGTACCGCCATCAGCATAGTATTTACAATACTGAACAGCAGTGCCAACATGATTATCCCCACAATATAGTAGGTATACGTATCGGTCATTTCGATGATCAGTCGCATTCCTGTCGCCAGATCGAGCCAGGGCAGCACTTCCAGGTCCGGATGTTTCGCAGCAAACTGACTTGCAATGGACTCAGCGCTATCATGGTTGTTCAACAAAGTAGCGATCTGGTGCGCTTCGTGAGTACCGACCAACCCTTCGAGATCTTCATGTCGGACATATACCCGTCCTTCATCAAAAGGTCCGTTGTTGGTATTGAATATCCCAACGACTCTAAAAGATGCCGCGGATATCTCTCGATTCACGTCCTGAACCGTTAGCACCACTTTCGAACGGATTCTGAGATTGTATTCTTCGGCTACCCGTTTGCTGAGGTAAATAGGGTTGCGCTTTATTCCTTCGAAGTACGCTCCAGTGTCAAGATATTGATCGATCTCGCTAACCACTGCTTCCTTCGCAGGGTCGATCCCAACTACCTGTACGCCGCCGTTCTTGGACGCTGAATTGATCATGGCATTTGCCAGAACGCGTTGCGACACTCCGATCACTCCATCCTTTTCGCGAATGTCTTCGGCGATCTGCTGTGAGTTCTCGATGACCATTTTTACATCCATCTCATCGCGATATTCCGCGTGGTGGATCTGAAAATCGGACATTTCCAGACGAATGATGCTTTCTACTTTCTCCTGCATCATTCCCACTACAAAAGCCGAAGCAAATACACCGGCCCAGAGTCCGAGAGCGATGGCGATGATGATCACCATGCTCCGGATCCTATTCCTCCATATGTTCCGCCAGGCGACTTTGAGTATCATATCAACTGTTCATTGCGGTTATTGCCCTCATTCGGGTGATCTTGAAATATGGATATAATGCGATGACACATGCGACGATGGCCACGATGGTTCCCTGTTGTATGAAAATGGATGGATCAAGTGAAGTTCCGAGTACAGCCTCCATTCCATATTCCTCATAGATATCAGCCATTTCTTCGGAGAACTCGATCGGGTTCAAATTGAAGTAAAGGGTAACGGGGAAGGCTCCTATCATTCCGCACAAAGCGCCGAGCAAAGAGATGAATACAGTTTCGATCAATACCATGCTGGCAAGGAGTTTTCGCTTCATCCCTACAGCGATCAACACACCGAATTCATGCTTTCGCTCCTGCAACATCATCAGCACAGTGCTGAATATCCCGAATGAGATCACCAGATACAAAATGAACATGAATACCCAGCCTTCCACTTTGTCGGCTGCGATCATGTCCTTCAATTCCTTGTTGTGCTCTTCCCAATGCAACACTTCGTACTCTTCCGATAGTTTGTCCCTCAATTCCACGGAGACCTCTTTCGAGAGGTCCGGGTTCTTGAATTGGAGTATCAAGCTCGTGTACAGTTGAGGCATGTTATATAACCATTGAGCTTCTTTGAGTGGCAGGAATATGAGCTGCTTGGACAATTCGGGAGAACCGAATTTGACGATACCCGCGATCGGGTATTTGCCGGCTGCGCTGGCTGCGTGATAGCCTTGTCCGAGCAAAACCAATGTGTCGCCCGGTTTGACCTTCAGGTAATCGGCCAGTCCTTGTCCGACCAATACCGATTTATCATCCGGACCGAAGTACTCTCCGTCCACAACTCGTTCGGAAAGCTGATTGAACTCCTCCTCTATTTCAGGATCAGCTCCTACAACAAGAGAACCTTTGGTGAACTCATCGGAAACAGCCAGGGCAAAACTCTCGATCCTTGGCACCACCCCACTCACGCCTTTTGTGTTTTGGAGCATGTCCTTCACGGAATCGGGATACTCCATGGCATAGTCCAGGGATTTTTCCTCCCAGTAACCGTTGCCATTCACCTTGACGTAGCCCATGTAATCGCCAACCGCAGTGTCGATCATTGATTCATATACACCTTCTTTCAGGCTCATCATCATCGCAGAGAGAACCACGGCCAGAAAAATGGCAGCCAGTGTGATCACCGTTCTTCTTCGGTTCCTCCAGATGTTACGCCAGGCGAGTTTGACAAGCATTTAGGGTGGGCTAATAATTGGTTTTAGAGGCTTAGCGCAATGTCCGCATATTTCTTGTGGTAAAAAAATCATCAGCGATCGGCTCGTCGAATTTGAGCGAATTGTATTCCATGATGGTTTTGTTTCCTGGTTTTTCCTCGGGCACGATCTCGAATTTACTGGCCACTTTCTTTCCTCCCATGACTTTGATATTCTGCGCATTGAAAGTATTGATCAGGAAATCGTCCTCATCATAGAATTCCGTCTTCATTTGTATAAAATCCGTCACATCGATCCAGGTTACGATCTTTCCCCAAACAACAGCCGCCGACTCTTTTGGAACCGATTGCACTTGGTAGCACAATCGATCTGCGACTGTTTTCTTACCAAGAAGCGTATGTGTAAAATCTGTTTTGAGATCGGTTTGATTGACCAGGTCATCATTCGTCAAGTCTGTCCCCATCCAACTCTGACTCATCATACTTGGAGGCAACTTGATCACGCGCTCCACAGTTGGGACCCAGTTCCACACTTCCTTACCCACGCGGAGAAACACAGTTCCTTTGTCACGAGCAGGTGCAGTGACCAGGGAAATAGACTTGTCGTCGCCTTTGGTCCAGGTTTTCAAACTCATTTCCCGTTTCCACTTTGGTCGTTGGATCGTGATCGTCATTTCGGCGATCGAGGTCTTTCCGGTCATCCGATCCTGGGCTTCTTTGATGATCTCATATGCAGATGGATCCAGATCCGCTTTGAATGATGACTGAAGCATCCCGAAAGTTCCGAGAACGGCTACCAATAAAATGGTTGTAACGCGAATTGATTTCATGATCGTTGTTTCAAAGTTTAATAAACTGCATGAATTATGCCGAATTACCGGACTATCTTTCAAAGTGAGAACTATCAGTTTTAGTGATCAATCCCTGGGCAGTACCCCAATGATCACCCCAAAGTTGCCCCCACCGTCGTATCTCTCTATACATGGAGCATACGCTTTGGAAATAGCTCCATCCAGGTACAGTGCATCTTTACAGCCGAAGAATTCTTTAAAAAGAGAAGCAAAGTCATAAAAATTGCACGGAGCACGAGAAATGGCAAAAACAGCCAATTCATCATTGACCAAGCCCACACCACTTCTGATGTATCTGTTCTTGGATCCTTGCCGAAATGCGGGATGGATCTTTCCGTCGACGAGTAACATCGGACCGCTTTGTGTTGCATAGACTTGATCCCTCAACTGGAAGTCATTCGTGGTTGAAATCCCAAAGGTCTTCTTGCCAATGCTGAACACTCCATTGGGCGCCATGTAGAAATTGCCGTAGCCCTTTTGAGCAGTATCGAGTGATTTCAGAACGTGTCCATTTTCTATGTATAGTCCTTGAGGACTTTGGTCGGTCAGGTACATCCCGCCATTGGTTGCGAAAATGAGTTTCTTACCCTCCTTGCTGAGTTGTGCTTTCAGGTTCCCCAGGCTTCCGTAGATGTCGCCGTCGGAGTCTTTCCAGAACATCCTGACGCTGTAGTCATTCAGGTCAAATGCGACCATGTCGAATTCCTGACCACGAAATTCCAAACGTGCGCACGCAGGTCGGTCTTCTTGTTCAGAATGGGCAATGCTGAATCCTCCGAAGAAGAAAATGAGCAGACAGAACTGAATCAGCTTTTTCATTCAGGGAGTTGTTCGGTAAGGTTCTCCTTGTATATCTCCAGAGCCTTTGGCATCAAGGTCTGCAGATCACTCGCACGTTTTTCAGGGTTGGGATGTGTACTGAGGAATACAGGAGGTCGGGTTCCTCCAAGTTTATTCATACGATCCCAAAATTTCGGGGCTTCCTGAGGATCGTACCCGGCCATGGCCATGAACATCAGGCCCATTTCATCGGCTTCGCTTTCGTGCAAACGGCTGAAAGGAAGCATCAAACCTACTTGTGTTCCAACTCCGTATGCCGTTTGAAAGATCGCTTGCGTTTGCTGAGGTTGATCGGCTATTGCTACTGCCAAAGCGATTCCACCTAGTTGCGAAGCCAGTCCCTGACTCATACGTTCATTGCCGTGGCGTGCGATCGCATGGGCGACTTCATGTCCCATTACCACGGCAACACCTGTCTCATTTTGACAAAGCGGCATGATCCCTTGATAGAAAACGACCTTCCCCCCGGGCATACACCAGGCGTTGGCGACATTCTCATTGACCAGATTGAACTCCCATTTATAGTTCTCAATATCTTTCTGATGCCGAGTACCTCTCAAATATCCTTCTACCGCCTGAGAGATCCTTGTACCTGCATTGAGTACCATTTGGTGGTCGTTTCCCGAACGAACAACGGCTGAACTATCAAGAAAACTGGAATTTTGAGTGAGACTCATGGCCACCAATTCGCTTTCGGGAAGAAGCTTCAACTGCTTTCTACCTGTCATAGGTACCCTTGCACAGGCCACAACCAATAATCCAAGAGTGATAAGTACAGTTAGTTTGTTCTTCATATGATCGGTTTATAAAGGATTAACGATGTGCTTATCCCATTTCATACAAATCTAGTGCCTGTGCGGGTCAAATGCCCTTAAATCCACGTGGTCTTTCCATCAAATTCGTATCTTCGGCCGCTGAAATTTTCAAGACAATGACCACACAAGAATATATTGAACAGAACAAAGATCGATTCCTCGAAGAATTGTTCGATCTCCTCCGCATTCCATCCATCAGCGCAGACTCCGCATTCAAGGGTGATGTAGCACGAGCAGCTGATTACGTGGCGGAAAAGATGCGCGAAGCCGGGGCCGACAATGTTTCAGTGGAACCTACTGCCGGACACCCTATCGTATACGGTGAGAAGATCATCGATCCGTCGCTTCAGACTGTTCTCGTTTATGGTCATTACGATGTGCAACCAAGTTCACCGGATCATTTGTGGGAGACTCCACCATTTGAACCAACGGTCCGCGATGGCAAGATCTACGCGCGTGGAGCTTGTGATGACAAAGGCCAATTCTTCATGCACCTTAAAGCATTTGAGAGCATGATGAAAACAAGCGGTGTGCCTTGCAACGTCAAGTTCATGATCGAAGGTGAAGAGGAAGTAGGAAGTGCGAACCTCGGTGACTACTGCAAAGCGAACAAAGAGAAACTCAAGTGCGATGTGATCCTGATCTCGGATACAGCAATGATCTCGAACGATCAACCTAGCCTTGACATCGGGTTGCGTGGGATGAGCTATGTGGAAGTGGAATTGACCGGTCCGAATATCGATCTGCACTCAGGTGTTTACGGTGGTGCGGTCGGAAACCCCGCAAACATCCTTGCCACTATGATCGCTTCACTTCATGACGAGAATCGTCACATCACTATTCCGGGCTTTTACGATGATGTGGTCGACTTGAGCGATGCGGAACGAGCTGAGATGGCCAAAGCTCCATTCGACCTCGGCGAATACAAGAAGAACTTAGACATAGAAGAGACCTACGGTGAGAAGGGATATTCTGTGATCGAACAAACTGGGATCCGTCCAACTTTGGATGTGAACGGAATCTGGAGTGGTTATATCGGGGAGGGTGCAAAAACGGTTCTTCCGTCGAAAGCCTCAGCGAAGATCAGTATGCGTTTGGTGCCTAATCAGGATTCAGATACGATCACACGCTTGTTCACGGAACATTTCGAGCGCATTGCTCCAGCTTCTGTCAAAGTGAAAGTGACTCCACATCATGGTGGAAACCCATACATGACCCCGATGGATCATCCGGCGTACAAAGCAGCTGCAGCAGCGCTGGAAGAGTCATTTGGCGTTGCTCCTGTACCAACCAGAAGCGGAGGAAGTATCCCGATCGTGGCACTATTTGAAGACGTGCTTGATACTAAAACCATCCTTATGGGTTTCGGTCTGGATACCGACGCCATTCACTCTCCAAACGAGAAGTACGGTTTGTTCAATTTCTACAAAGGGATCGAGACCATCCCGCTGTTTTATAAGCACTATACTTCGTAATTGGCAATTTGGTAACTTTGTGTTGCCGCATTGAATGGAAACCATCCTGTTCATCATTTTCGTGACCCTCTTGTTCTCCGCCTTCTTTTCCGGATTGGAGATCGCTTTTCTTTCGGCCAATAAGCTTCGAATAGAACTCAAAAGCAATCAGGGTGTGCGTTGGGCTCGCATGTGCTCAGAGTATCTCAAGGCTCCTTCACGATTCATCAGCACCATTCTCGTTGGGAACAATATTTCCATAGTGATCTATGGTATTTTCATCGAAGAGCTGCTGAGGAATTACTTGTTGTCCAGTCTGATGACGAACATGGGCAAAGTAGGTTCCCTTCTTCTGGCCACGTTCATCTCCACCATCATCGTATTGATATTTGCGGAGTTTCTGCCAAAGGCATTATTTAGGATCAACCCGAGTGGAATTCTCCGAATACTGATCTATCCATTCAAGTTCTTCGCAACCATCCTCTTTCCGATCGTTCGCTTTGTGCTCTGGTTGGCTAAGCTCATCCTCAACACCTTGCTAAAAAAAGAATTCACGGAAGAAAGTCCGGCTTTTTCGAGGGTAGACCTCGACCACTATATCACAGAAAGTCAGATCCACAAAACGGAAGAAGAACGAGATGTCGACACGGACATCATCAAGAATGCTCTGGACTTTGGGAATGTTCAGATCCGGGATTGTATGGTTCCACGCACATCCATCATTGCGATGGATCTGGATTCGACCATTGAGGAACTTGAGCAGATATTCATTGAGTCGGGACATTCCAAGATCCTCATTTACCGGGAAAATATCGATGACATCATTGGATATGTACATCATATAGACTTGTTCAGAAAACCAAAGGATATCCGTTCGATACTGATCCCGATCCTGATCACGAACGAAGCCAAACTCGCACACGACCAGCTGAATGACTTTACCCGAAACAGGAAGAGTATTGCGCTAGTCGTAGATGAATTCGGAGGAACTGCAGGAGTGGTCACAGCCGAAGATATCATCGAAGAGATCTTTGGTGAGATCGAAGATGAACATGACGATAGCGATGGCATAATCGATATCAAGCTCAATGATTTTGAGTACGAACTCAGTGCTTCTCTGGAAGTTGATTATTTGAACGAGCAGTACGACTTGCACATCCCCGATGGAGAATATGAAACGCTAGGTGGCTACATCATCAGTGTTTGTGAGAGCATTCCCGAGCAAGGAAGCAGCATCGAGACCGAGGACTTCATGTTCACTATTCTATCCTCCCTGAACAACCGCATTGAAACGGTTCACATGAAGGTCTTGCACGATTAGACCTCAGCGTACCTGCAGCGGCTCAGGGTCGCCGTTTACCAACCGATCGACAATATCAAAAAAGACCTCAGGCTTCTTTCTTCGCCAGTCAAAGGTCTTTTCGTCATCCTCATCGAGTATCACGCTGTCCTGAATACCGTAGTGCTTCATCTCGTCTATCACATGCGGAAGAAAATGTAGAAAAATCGCCCAACCATCTTCGAGATCTTCGTACAACTCCTGATAGTAAGCATCATCGCTACCATGGAAGTTGAGTACGTTCTCTCCAATGAGGATGAATTTGTTCACGCCCATATCGATGAAGTCATCCAGGATATCCCGCTTGAGGAACATGATGTCGTTGTTGATCGCGTCGTTCCACTCTCCTATGAACTCAATGATCGCATAGCCTTCATCGTACTCGACAAAGAGTATCTTCATGAGCAGAGTATCGCTTCCGAACTTGTCCCACTGTGGATGAAGTAAGAAGTTGTATACCTTGTTGGTATATTCAAACTCGCTGTACTCCTTCTCGAAGTACACCGAATTCGGATCGTCTTCAACACGGTAGTAATCCCTCCAACCGAAATGTGGTTCAATCTGATGCATGCGAATGCTTAATTGATATTGGTATCATTGATAACGTACAAAGGTCTGTTTCGTACATTATCACTGATGCGGCTTATGTATTCTCCAATGATTCCGATGCCAAGTAGTTGTATTCCTCCGATGAATACGATGGTGATCATTTGGGAAGCCCAACCGGCTACATAGTCGTCGGTGAACAAGCGCGCATAGAGCGTATACAGGATCAGGAAGAATCCTACTATGGAGAAAAGAAACCCACTGATGGTCGCCAGGCGAAGCGGGAAATTGGAAAAAGACGTGATCCCGTCGATCGCCAGTCGGAGCATTTTCTTGAGAGAATATCCTGTCTTTCCTGCAAGCCGCGCTTCGCGCTCAAACTCCACACTAGCTTGTCGGAAACCGATCCAGGAGATCTGTCCGCGAAGGAACTTTTGCCGTTCCGGCATCCGGCGCAATACTTCCACGACCTTCTTATCGATGATACGGAAATCGCCCGTATCCAGGGGAATATCAATATGCGTAAGTCTTCCCAGGATGCGATAGAACCATTTAGCGGTTAGCTTTTTCAAAAATCCATCACCCTGGCGTGATCTGCGTTTTGCGTAGACCACTTCGAATCCTTCCAGACTTTTCAGGTAGAGCTTTTCAATGATCTCCGGTGGATCTTGTCCATCCGCGTCCATAATCACGACCTTATCGCCTTTGGCAAAATCCAGTCCGGCACAAACTGCTATCTGATGTCCGAAATTCCGACTCAGATCAATGAAGCGCACATTACGGTCGTGTTCTGCGATCCTGCGAATAGCACCCATGGATGCATCCCTGCTGCCGTCGTTCACGAAGATCACTTCGTAACCCACGTTCAGTTTCTGGATCACAGATTTGACACGCTCGAAAACGACTTCGAGGTTGTCTCCTTCATTGTATACCGGAATCACCAGTGAAAGCATGCGGCAAATCTAAAGCGAAATCTGTGCTTGTACGTCAATCAATCAATAATCAAAACGCCCGGGATCAATATTCATGCGGAATCCGACATAAAAAAGATTCAGATCCGATGATTTCAGTGGAGCTTCAACATCCCTGATTCGTTGCACATATCTGAGGTCGACAAAACCATTGTGAAACAATTGAAAACTGAGTTGTGCATCGATGATGTCCAGCGCTTCCCGCACCCCATCGCCAATGGCAATACCTGTATCTTTTGGTCTCGACTGTGCACTGTATGGGGTATTAACCTGTCCGCCAAATGTAGTGCTCGCCGTGGAAGACGAATCCAGACCTCGAGTTGCGTGGATATAACTCAGTCTGAAATTCAGATTCGGAAGGATCTGGTATCGACCAATGGCCACGAATTCCTTGAAATTGGCACCCAGTGGATGAGCAATGGGTTGGTTGTAGTGCGTTGCAGAATGATCCGTGCTTGAATAACCATAAGTGTATGGTCGGACTATGTTCATCTCCGTTTGCAAGTCCAGATTGCTCACGTTCAGGAGGTCAATGAAACGGATTCCGAGTTGGGTCGCCCATTTATTTCCCCACCATCCGGTGGAGCCAAACATTTCCTTGGCCGTGAATTCGTCAAGAACCACCTGTCCGTAAAAGGAATATCCACGAAGAAAATTCCATTTCCAATCCAAACCGAGCATGGCGTTGTCGCGACTGTTCAGGCCGTGTTCCACCGCACGGTAGAATATGATCGGATTCAGGTAATTGATCTCATATCCGGAGCTCCTTCCGGTGCTGTCCTGATTGCTAAAGATGATGTTCTCGAACACACCGACATTCAATTTCCCCTGAAGCAAATTCAAGCCCAGATAATGAAATGCTGAGAATTTCTTTCGAATGCCATCACCAGTTCCACTGATGAATTGCAGATCATCCAATTGGGAAAACACATTCGTGTAGTGCACGCGACCGAAGTTGGTATGAAGGCGTAGAAACAGGTTCTCCTTCATGTGGTCTCCCCAGATGAGTGATCGATATCCGTTGCCGAAGAATAGCTTATCATGTCCAAATTGGATACGGATCTGCTCGATCGGGCTGAAATTGATATAGCCTCGTGCGTTGAAGAAGTCATATGCGCTGTCGCCAAAAGCCTTATAGAATCCGTAACCCGGAATGGCGATCTCATTGCTGATCAGCTCTCTTTGCGGACGTGGCAAGAGCATTTGATTCTCGGTGAGATAGGTATAAAACCCGACCTTCCCTGCGATCTGACCTCTAAGCTGAAAGCCCCGAGTATTTTGGTAGAACGCGACATTGTCAGATCCGGAAGCAGAACCTGCTCCAAAACTCATGACGGGATTAAGGACAATATCAAACGTACTATCGTGGCCATGCCAAAAGGCATTTTCCCTTCGGTAAAAGGTATTCCAGATCCCCTTCTGATCGAACAACGTAGGATCCGAGAAGAATTCTCCATTGTCTCTTAGCAGAAAGCGAAGATTGTATCGATCTCTGTCATTGAGCTCTTCATTCTCACTGACCGTCTCAATCCAGGGCGTGATGACATCCCGTGCATACGGACGGATGCCGCTGTAATAATTAAGCGGGATCGATGAACGAATGCTATAGCGATCAATGAGCTGATATGTGTTATCGCTGAACGGGATCATACCACCTTGTGCGTGCACCTCGATAATGCTCCCTAAGATCGGGAACATGGTCATAATGAGACTATAACACAGGCGATTCATGTCAGCGAAGATACACTTCACAAGGGTGTGATCTCAAACCCCACCTTTCCTGTTGCAGGTATTTCCTCGGATCTGACCTCAGTAACCTTTGCCATAGGAGGTCCTTTTTTCAGCCAGGTCAGAAGCTGCCCAAGTCTTGCCTCATCTGATTCAGCCTCGAGGTAAACGCTGCCGTCAGACTCATTTCGGACAAAACCGGAGATGGAATGCTCTTGACAGTATCGTTGGGTCGATGCACGGTAATACACCCCCTGAACTCTGCCGTAGACATTGATCTTCAATCTTTTCATATTTTCATGTTTACAGCACCTCTTTCAGTACTACATGTGACTTGATCTTACGTCCGTGAAATGCATGATAGTCAAAATAGCGGATCAATTCCTCCAGGAGGGCCGTCCGTTGCTCTCTGGTTGGATTCACGTGGTGCCAATCCGACGCTTTGAGGAATTCGTAGCAAAGTGCGCTACTCTCCTGGTTGAAGGTTGGCCCATGACAATGTTCCAAAGCTGAAAAGCGCCCGTCATCGATCTGTAGGAGGAATCCGTCTTCAAAGTTTGAATCCGGATAACATCCGAGGTACCTGCTCAAACGGAGTAAGAATGCAATCGGGTAGTTGGCAAGTTTAGCGTGCTCCAGATCGAGCACTTGTACGTAGTGGAACAGGAATTCGAACAGATCGCTATTCGGTTCCTCACCGTGAATACAGGCATTCAGAATTTCAGTGGTGAACATCGCGATGCTATTCTTCACCACGTCAAAGTGCACCTCGTTCAGAATAGGAGTGCATTTCAGTTCGCGGATCCGATGTAGTTCCTGGTTTTCTTTGTGGTACACGACCATTTCGACCAGATTCAACGGCATTAGATGAGAAGGCCTGATGGCACCTTTCTGATTGCGAACTCCGTTGACCAAATAGGATTGCATCCCGAACACCTCGGTGTAAATGTGAACGATCACGCTGTTGTCGCGATAATTCACCGATCTGAGAACGATACCTCTGGTCTTTTCGATCATGAAGAACAAAAGTATTCACCGGACATATTCAAAAAACTAAATGAAGTGAAATTTAGAAAGAAGATCACCAATACGAAGATCAGTTCACAATGAGAAGCTTGCCGACCTGGGCATCTTCATCTTCTTCATTGGCGGTGAAGATCAGGTAGATCCCTGTAGCAGGTCTGCGCCCATTAAAGCTCTTTCCATCCCATACAGCAGTTCCACCGTTGGCGATCATTTCATAAACGACGCGTCCTGCAACGTCTGTTATCTTAACAGTGGCATTTTGAGGTAAGCCCTGAATCGTGATCGGACCCGTGTATTTCGGTCGTACTGGATTCGGGAAAATGACCACATCACCGTGTACATCACTTCCTGCTGTGGCGTCATCGCGATAGGAGATGATCCCTTTATCGGTTCCGAAATAAACTTCTCCATTGACATCGTCGATACCCAGACATACCACCGTGTTACTCAGCAACGGAGAATTATCTGCGGTGAAATGTCGAACCACGGAAGATCCGTCTTCAGCGACCAGCCAGGCTCCTGTATTGGTAGCTATCCACTTTCTATTGGCGCCATCTACGGCAATATCATTGATCACCTCATTTCCGAGAAGCAACCCTACGTCTCTCCCATCATCGATGATGATCTGTTGCGCGTCAGCTATGTCTCCACCCTCGAAAACCGCTCCCGGGTTGAAGAAGATCGCCAAGCCATCTTCCGTTCCGACCCAGATCTCTCCATCCTGATCTACAGCCAGTGCTCTGACTGAATTAGAGGGCAGGTCTCCGCTCCGGGCGTTGTTGTCGAGCAGCCTGATCTGTGCATCAGTGCTCCCTAATCCATTCTCTTCCTTGAATACACAAATTCCTACGTTGGACTCGTTCACCGCAGCGATCCACTTCTGTCCAAACTGATCCACGACCAATTCGCCTACTCCGTTAACGGGAATATCAAATTCGTACCACTCATTTGCCGGTGTGCGCACCTTGAGCGCTTTTTGCGACTCGTAATTGCTCATCCACAAATTGCTCTGATCGTCGAGTGCCAATCCTGTTACGCCCACGAAGGTGTTGTCCCTACTAAGAATGGTATTGGCATCATTGTAGACATCGACCAGGGCTCCATTCTTCATATGAAGTACCCCTTCCCCCATCGTGCCCAGAAATACATCGTTATTCGGAGTGATGGCAACTGCTACGAAGTCGTACATTTTATCGACCTTATCGTTGCTGAGCCTGTTGGTCCAAGTCTGACCATCGTACCAATAGTACCCCAGGTTATTGAAGGTCGGTTGCCAGGATCCGGTCGGTGTACCACCCGCGACCCAGATCTGCACCCCGTTGGAAGCCATGGCAAAGGATGTAGGTCCAAAAGGTCCATTTGGGGTTAGGAAGCTATAGTTGTTGGACTCGTCAATTCGCATGAGACCCGTGAATCGTCCACCTGTCCAGACTGAACCTCCATCATCGATCAAAGCGAAGTTGATGATGTTCTCGGGAATGACACGTCGGCTGAGATCTGACTTCACCACGGTGATCTTCCCGTATTGTGCGATCACGAGCTTATCGTGGTTCACATCCAAACTCACGGTCACCTCTTTACCCGGACCATCGAAATAGCGCCATTGTGTTCCGTCGTATACTTCCAGCACACTGTCGATCACGGCGTAAAGCTCATTCTGAAATACTCGTAAGTGATCGGAATACGTCGACGTTCGTACAAAAGACCACTTGCTGAAATCCTGCCATGTCTGCTGGTCATCCATGTGTGCGCGCATCAAACCAAAATCGGTTGCGGCGTAGATATGATCTCCATGAAATGCCACGGAGCGAATGTTTATACGGGTGGCTCCCGGTCCAATATTCAAGTAGTTGTCGCGGATCTCATTGCGCTCCAGATCAATCACTACAATGCCAAAACTACAGGACAAGTAGGCAAGGCTCCCTTCGAAATGGATGTCGTTGATCTTCTTGATCCCGAGAATGGATTCGCGCTTGATGGCCGAAATATTGACGATCACACCATCGCTTTTCAGGATGTCGATGTTCGTGCTTTCATAGGCTACGAACAGAAGGTCGAGATCCTTGTGATAAGCTACTTTACTGACTTCCACATCCGAGAAGCCGTTGACCTTAGAGAAGATCTCGATCTCACCGGAGGTCTTGTGGAAGGAATAAAAACCCCGCTCTGCTCCGATGTATAATCGCTCCGGACTTTCTGTAATCGAGAATACAGCGTTATACGGTAGATGTATGCGCCAACCGAACATTGGGATGTTCTCTCTCTGTGCCAACATGACCAGAGGAAGGATCAGAAGCATGAATGAAACGAAGAGCTTGCGCATGATGTGCAAATCTAACGCATAAGGGTTGTGCGAATTGTTTTGAAGAGGTAAAATGAGCCGATCAATTCTGAACCACAAAGACACAAAGTGTACAAAGACCGACCAACCACCGGGCGTAGTCTTTAACAAGCGTTCACCCACCTTTGGTGGGAAAGAATTGAGCGCAGACTGCGCCCTTTTTATGAAGACTGGTCCGTAGTCCCCATTCGCTGCGCTCCCGCCAGAGGGGGGTAAACATATTCAAGAATACGGACAGTGTAGGGTGTGAGGAACAGTGCGGGTGAACAGTGAAAGTAACAAGGTTTAAGACCTACTCCCTATCTCCTTTCTCCTATTTCCTTTTTACTCTCAACTCAAACCTCGGTGGAATCTTTGGACGATATCCGGATCGGGAAAATGTTCGATCGCATGCTCACCGTCGTCGTAGGGTATGGTTTTCAAAACATAGCGGATCGCTGCAAGTCGCGCTTTTTTCTTGCTGTCGGCCTGCACAATGATCCAAGGACAATAGCTCGTATGTGTTCGGATGAACATCTGCTCCTTGAAGTGGGTGTACTTATCCCACAGCTCTTGCGCTTTCTCGTCTACGGGGCTCACTTTCCATTGTTTCAATGGATCTGATTTACGCTTTTCGAATCGCTTCTGCTGCTCCTCTTTGCTGATGGAGAACCAGAATTTAATCAGGATGATCCCGCTCTCGAAGAGCATGTGTTCAAACTCAGGCACCTGCCTCATGAAGCGCTCATATTGGTTGTCGTCACAGAAGCCCATGACAGGCTCCACTACGGCGCGGTTGTACCAGGAACGGTCGAAAAATACGATCTCCCCTTCGTTGGGAAGCTGATTGATATATCGCTGCAAGTACCACTGACCCCGCTCAACGTCTGTAGGTTTAGGAAGGGCAACCAAACGCATATGTCGTGGGTTGAGATGCTCCGTGAACCGATGTATGGTCCCTCCTTTTCCGGCCGCATCCCGACCTTCAAAGATGATCGCGACCCGTTTATTTTGCTCTCTGACCCAGTTTTGCAATTTGATCAACTCCACCTGCAGTTCACGGAGATCGAGTTCATATCGCAAGGTGCGATAGATCTTGGTGGCCTTTGGGGTTTCCTGCTCTAGAAGTTTAAGTAACTCACTCTTGGATTGAAGTTTGGCAACATCCGATAAGCGTAAATATGCGTGCTTGTCGTCCGTGCCTTTTGATTCATTCTTAGACATATGTTCCAAAAATATTCATTCTTGCTTCACCGTGAATGTTGAATTAATATGTTCTTTGTCAGAACACCGACTGAGATGACACCGAAGCGACTAACAGAATTCAAGAGCAAACTCGTTATCTGCAATCCTGTTGCAGGGGGAGGAAATTCAAAACGAGCTTACGATCGTTTCATGAGCCACCATCATCTTCGAGCAGACTCATTCAAGACCTATTTTACAAAGGGTCCGAATGATCGGCAAAACATCATGGCAGCTGTAGATTCTTTTCAACCGGAACTGTTGATCATCATTGGCGGTGATGGCACCGTACATCAGGTATTAAACTCGATCCGCAGCGTGGACATCCCGGTGATGTTGTTGCCGGCAGGTAGTGGGAACGATCTTCATTTTCTATGTAGTGACCGCGATCTCAGCCAGACCATCGAAGCACATGAATACACGCGTGTAGAAAGCGACATCTGGGATTGCAATGGTCACCTTTTTCACAATGGAGTTGGCATAGGCTTCGATGGCAGTATTGCGGGCTGGACCCAAGGTGCTGAACTCACATGGCTCAATCCGCAGTGGAAATACTGGATCGCCATTTTGCGAAACCTGCTGTTTTACAAAAGCAAAAGGTGTGAGGTAAAATCAGAGCAGGTTCAATACGAGGGCTCCTCATTCATGATCTCCATAGCCAACGGAACGCGTTACGGTGGTGGCTTTGAGGTGGCACCGGGAGCTCAGCGCGACGATGAATTACTCGATGTGGTTCTGATCGGGCACGTACCCGTTTGGAAGCGATTCTTTTACATTCCGAAAGTTCAAAAGGGTCGACACCTTAGCAGCGGATTCGTTCAGCATTTCCGCACAAATGAGTTGGATGTCACGTATAAAAAGAAAGTGTTCGCCCATCTTGACGGTGAAGTCATAGAAGCCGAACACTTTCGATGTGAATATTTCGGTAAACTGAGCGTTTACGTCTGAAGGCAATTATCTCACTTTCAGCAAAGCCTTCGTCTGTTGGAAATTGCCGCGTTGGTACATGCAGTAATAAGTTCCTGCGGTGAGATCCGATGCATCCAGTCGGACTGTGTGTTCCCCTGAAGGATAAACCCCATCAGCAAGCGTACGGATATATCGACCTTGAACATCCAGCAACTCCACGATCACATGATCCCCTTCTGAAGCGAATTTGATCGTAGTGGAATGTGTGAATGGGTTCGGATAGTTCATAACCCATGCGTTTCCGCTTCTGCGTTGTCTTTCGCGTTGTGCAGATGTTACACTACATGCATCGTTCAAGATGGACAAGCGATCGAAATCATCGAGCATCACAGTCTGAACATCGTTCTTAGGTAAACAGAACCAATCCTCGAGGATAGTGCTGTATACCTGACGGAAGTCGTACTGCATTTCAAGGTTATCCCCTACTGTGACATCGCTTCCGATCTGCGGATTGGAACCTGTGATACCACCTTTGGCATGCTTGCCAAAGACAAACATCGGAGCAGCAGTACCGTGGTCAGTTCCGTACGAGAAGTTTGCCGAGATTCTTCGCCCGAATTCGGAGAAGGTCATTCCCAGAACGCGATCATCTAGACCAAGCAACTCGAGGTCGTCCTGGAATGCAGTGATCGCCTCGCTCACTTGACCCAGCAGATTTGCATGTGATCCGGTCTCATTACCTCCTGTAGTATCAACCTGAGAAGCGTGCGTGTCAAATCCTCCAAGCGAAACCACGTAAACGCGTGTTTTCAAACCACCGGAGATAAGTTGCGCTACGATCTTGAGTTGGTCGGCCAGACGATTCTGATTGGCATCGGGGTATTTGTCCGACTTATTCGATCCTTTCTCCGCCGCAGCTTTTACGGCTTGTCCGTATTCATTGGACTGATGTGCTACGCGTCGGATATATTCCAATTCGTATCCCGCCTTGGTATTCGGTGCATCCGGATATTCTCCGGAGAGGAGTTGGTAATAGGTTGTCGGGTCGCTGATCGCCATACCCATATTCGCTGAGATCCCCTGACAAACAGGAGCTACGACGGAGCCTACTTGAAGGGCCAATGGATCAGGCATGGCTGCGTTCGGAAATCCATCCGGGAAGTTTGGCCATTCTTGCGAAAGGTAACGACCAACCCAACCGCTCGTGAGTGTTTCGTCGCTATCAGACCCGGTCATCCAGATATCGGTCGATCGGAAATGCGAGAAGTTCGGGTCAGGATATCCTACCCCCTGAATGATGCCCAGCTTCTCCTCATTGAACAGGTCTCGCATACCACTCATGGCGGGATGCAATCCCGTTCCCTGCACATCGTCGAGGATGAGCACCTTTGTCTGCGGGATCATCACCTGCGACCGAACTTTGGAAAGGTTGCTGTATTGATCTACAGGGATCACTGTATTGAGTCCGTCATTCCCTCCGTTGAGTTGAATGAGAACCAGAACGTGATCGGTATCCACAAATGCACCCTGAAGGGCATTCATGATGGAAGGATTGCCAAGCGTCTTGATCGGCATTCCATTCAGCGCGATAGGGAGCATTGCAAATGGAGCACTGCTTCGTATGAAATCTCTTCTTTTCATGTTCTATTCTTTTGGAGGATTAGGATAACTGGAACTCTGCGAGGTTCATCAAATACTTGAGCAACTGTCGCAGACGAATGAGCAGGATATTTCTCTTGATCGTGTCGTCGGGATCATTCTTGTGATCGTTCCAGGCGTCCGTCCAATAGCTATCGTTGGTCTGCCCGGCAAGCAAGATGCTCTTCATGTATTCCTTCTGGTCGGGATGGGCATCCAGCGTGTGCAGGTATGCGACCATATCGTCAATGAGCGCATTGGGATCTTCCGGTTTGGAAAAAGTCCCTGCGAAAGCGATCGGATCTATCTGCATACTATGTCCTCCTCGCGAAACTCCGGCTGCAATAAGGACATCTGTGATCTGATTTCTCTTCGGTAAAGTATCCGTATTGATCCAAATTTCGTGGAACTGCGGCACCTGATAATAAGCAGGCCATCCGGCAACACTCGGCGGATCACCAAGATCTTGTTGTTGTATGAAGGCCACTTGCCAAAGGATGTTCCAGAAGTAATATTGGTTCGCTACATCTGAACTATCGGGCAGATCCAGGTCGTATTGGCGTGCGAGACCCACCGAATAATCGAGCGGGCTCTTGATCAAACAACCGTAGTTGATGGAATCGAAGAAATGCTCGCTGGTAAAGAACGCCTTGAGCAATGGTTTGACCTCATAGTTATTGTCGATGAAAGTCTGCGCCAATGGTTTAATAACATTCTCCTCAGCCGCTTCATCGATGTCGTAATACACAAACCAACGATAGAGCTTTCGTACGATGTGTCGAGCCACCTCATCCACATCGAAGATCATGTCAAGCAACGCATCGAGTTCTTTATCGCCCGCATCCGTGCCGGATTGCCCGGTGATGGTAGTGTTATTAAAAAAGGCCGAAAAGGTCTTGTCATTCGTATCGTGTTGTCGCGCATCGAAATAGGTCACATTTGTAGCGCGATTGATCCTCCATCCGGTCAATACCCTTGCAGCTGCCCTCACATCATCCTCGGTGTATTGGCTGTCGGGTCCTTTCCCCAGCGTAAAGAGCTCCTGCAGCTCCCGGGCATAATTCTCATCCGGAGCCTGAGCGGTATTCTTGTTGCCGTTCAGATAGATCAGCATAGCCGGATCGATCGTGACCGCCCTGACCAAAGATCTAAAATTACCCAGTGCGCCTGAACGCAGCATCTTGCTGTGATTGTACGCGTGGATCGGGTCGCGGTATACGTTCGTTTCCGTGGCAAAATGATTGTGCCAGAACAAAGTGAGCTTTTCCAGGATATTGCGATCCTGATCAACCATCAGACCCACCCACCAAGATTTCCACGAATTCCTTCGGGCTCCCGTAAGTGCCGGGTTAGACGGACCATTCACCCAGGTTTCCCCGAGCGGGATGTCCGGGTCGGTGACCCTGGGAGTATTGTAATTATTCACCGGTGGATCCGGAGGTGTTGACGTAACGGTCAACAACTCGTCCACGGCTTGGTCCATGGTCTTGGTAAGAAAGTAATCGATGTCCGACTTTTTAGCAGAGAACATCGTACGGCGTAGCAAATGCCTTACCTGAGCCTCTCCCCAGGTTCCGGTGTATTTGCTCGCTCCTGAAAGTGTTCGAGCCGTTTTAGTGGTTGCGGTTATCATAAGCCATGTTCGTTTGCGGTTTTGCGATGCTTTTTTGTTTTAGTCTCAGGAACATTTCAAGAGTTGCATCAGACAGTAAAAATACTGAAATGTTCAATTCCATGTATGCAAGCATTTCTACTACTGATGTAAAATTAAAAAGGGAGTTCCGACGGAACTCCCTTTAAATCGATCTGAAAAATTGGATCAGTACTTTTGTTGATCCTGAATATTATTTCCTTGGACCTATTGAACACGGAACGAAAGTCCACCGCTTACCAGTGGCCCTCCCAATGCAAAAGCTACGTTTAATCCAATATTGTCGTTGAAGTAGAATCTGGAACCCAAAGCAAGCTTCGCTGCGATCTTTCCGGTTGGAAGTTCCAATCCACCTAAAGCGTCTTCATCCGTAGATTCGAATGTGTAGTTGACATTTTTGAACCCGGCACCTATACCGAGATATAGATCTGCAACATCGCTATCGAGGAAGTGAAAATTAAATGTTGGAAGTATTCTCAATTTGTTGTGCTTCCATGTATCAATGTAATCATCTCCACCGAAGGTATAATCATAAACTCGCTTTCCGCTGGCGAAAGTGATCTCGAGTCCAATACCGAATTTATCGGCGATCATGTACTCTCCACGCGCTCCGATAGGAAGCATCCCGGTCACTTCTTCATTTCCTTCACCGGTAAGATCAACATCTCCACCAACAAAGGCTTTTGAGAAGTTCGGACCACCTGCAATGATGTCAAAAATGAAGTCGCCTTCTGAGTAAGTTTGAGCATTTGAAGTCAGACTGAATGTAAACAAACTGACTACTAACAAAAAGGGTTTAAAGTTTTTCATAATGGTTTTGTTTCCTCAATAATAGCGTTTTCAGAATAAAACCATCCTCCAGTCGTGAAACGATGCATTAATTACCTGTTAAGTCGGTGAGAAAGACGAATTCCCCGGAATGGAAAATTGCTTAGATCTTCTCGAAACTTATCGTCGGATACCCCTTATCACCACTGCTGTTGTAGAAGCCGGTGAACTTGAATTTATATATGAACCCTTCGGAGTCTCGCAACACATAGCTCTGGTCATCCAACACGACATAGGTCCCTTCACCAAATGAAAAATACTTCCAATCGTACCCGATCACATCGGCTGTGATTTCAAATGAAGACTCCTTGACCACATCGCCGGAGATCTCTTCATAGGTGAGATCATATTCTCTGTATGCCTCTGTTTCGAAAGGGTTGATCAACGTGCCAAGCACCAGGTACGGGAACTCTTCCTCCTCGAAGTAGAATACGTATTGTGTGAACCAAAGATCGTAGTCCTTCTTAGGTGGCTCAATACTGACTTTTTCATCGTTGAGTATGGAAAAATGAACGTGATTGTAAGTCTCGTCTATCGAGAGATTGGCCTGCTTCACCTCCGTTGAGCCTAGAGTCGCATAGTACAGTTTCCATCTGTCATCGATCTTTTCAACGCGCACCTTTACAAATCCTAAATGTTCAAAGTCGTTGTCCAAGCCAAGATCGACCAAATAAACGATCCCACTATCCCAATGCCTCATGGCTGTGCTGTCGGGCTGTCCATTGGACCAGTCCCATTTGAACAATGACCCCGCCGTGTCCAATAGCTGACCAACGTCCTTGGCATCGGTTTCTGCCGCTTTCATGTTCCGTCCGGAATTCAGGGTAACATATGGAGTCTCCGCAGAACAACTGAATGCCAGATCCCAGTCCAGTCTTGAATTGGCTTTGACGACCGTGTTGGCACCCAGATCGAGATACAACTGCTGCTCGTAATTCTCTCCGAGTTTCAAGAGGTTTTCCTGACTGTCTCCACGAGGGAAAGGTTCTACCGGCTCCTCTTCCATGAAACACGAACTGAACAACAAGATCATCGATATGAATGGGAGTGCCTGCTTCATTATTTTCCTTTTATCTTGTATTCCATGCGGACGAAATATCCGCGTCCGGTCCCTACAGGTAATGCCACATCAGAAGATCCATGGGCACCGCCCGATGCAGTGATGCTCTGAATATTTCCCACATTCAGGAGGTTTTTTACACCGACATTCATTTTCAAATGTCCTTTGAAGAAATATCGGCTCCACTGAATGTCAAGAAATGCATAATCCCGAGTTTCTCGCTCGGTAACTTCTGCACTTTCGGCATCGATGAGGTAGATGCGCTGCCTGCCATTGTACTTCATCGAAGCGCTCAATACATTTCCACGGAAATTCTGGATGATCCCAGCATTGAACTCCGTATACCCAAAGTAACCATTGCCCACTGTATTGATCCCGTTATTGATCGCTGTATACCCGAATCCGGTATTGATCCTCGTCTTCTCGTTGAGGAAATTTAAGTTCACCCGTCCACCGAAACTCTTGAATTCGTCTATGTTCACGTAGGTGTATAGGTCGCTCGTAATGTTGGCCAGATTGATCTTGTCGGTAATATGATTGTAGAATGCAGTAACCGACGGCTTCAGGAACGATTTCTCCTTCTTTTTGAGCTTTCTCAATCCGCTTACGGAGAACGTCAGGTTGTTGGACGTTTCAGCCTTCAACTCGGGGTTCCCTTGTAAGTTGTGATTCACATCCACGAAGAAGATATACAATTCCTTCAGGTCCGGAGCACGGAAACCCTGACTCCAACTTCCCCGAATCGTGTACTTGCCCATTTTGTATTTGGCAGCGACCATAGGAACGATCGGAGCTTTGTAACTGCTGTTCCAAGCTGCGCGGAATCCCGGTTTCACAGTAAGTTTGGTTGTGGCTTTGAATTCGGCAGAACCGAATAATGCGAGATCCGTGATCGATTTTTCCCCGCCTTCAATACGCAAACCACTGCCCCACTCCGTCCCGGCATCATACCCCAATTGATAATTCAAACGGGTATGTAGAGTACTGAACGAATACGTTGACCGCGAGCGCAATGAACGGAATATGGTGGTATCGTTGGCACCATCTCTGGTCACCGGTTCAGACTCCAGCTCTACCAGATCCTTGAAAAATGTATTGCGATCCCTGCGATAATGGTTGTACGCAATGAAGCCCTGAACGAATCGCTTCTTCGATACCTCTCCGGAGAACTGCAAATGCTGATCAAATCGTTGCGTTCGAAATTCTTCGTCGAAGGCCGTTTCCAAATAAGGCTTCAACGGACGACCGCGATTCAAAAGGAATTCGTTGAAATATTCACTCTTGTAAAACCACTTGAACTTCTTCCCCGTATAGGCCCAGGTCGCCCTGCCGAAGTACTGTTCTTTGGGTTTCCATAGATCCCAGCGCATGGTATCATTGGGCGTCCATCCTTCAAAGAAATTCCTTCCTCCGGACAGTCGGATATTGTTCTTTCCAAAGGACTTACCCATGCGAACGTTCACATTGTAGCGGCCAATGGATTCCCAATAGGCATCTACGCCACCCGGGTCCGTTCCCTTGCCTTTTTTGGTGATGATGTTGATCACACCGGCCAGAGCATTGGTCCCGTAGTTGGTACTCACCGGTCCTTCGATCACTTCGATGCGTTCCACATCGTTCATGTTGATCTGGGAGAGATCGATGTTTCCATCGAGCCGGCCGATCACCGGTACGCCGTCGATCAGGATCTTGACGTTCTGTCCGGAGATCCCCATCAGACTCATGGCACTCCCGGTGCTGTTGTCCTGTCGCACCTGAACGTTCATTCGGTGCATCACGGCCTCGCGCAGATTGAACGCGGAGCGCATATCGAGTGTCTTGGCATCGATGATCTCGATGCGTTCTACTGCACGTCGTGCGGATTGGCATTCGTATTGGGTGGTGACAACCACATCGTGCAGTACTTCATCTTCCTTTTTTAAACGGATGATCGTGGGCAATTCCGAGGGGTCGGATATACCCAGTTCAAAAGTCTGAAAGCCAACACTGCTGATCTCCATGCGGGTCATCCCCACTTGTTGTTTCTCACTTATTCGGACACGCCCGTTGTCGTCCGTCAACAGCATGACATCCGACGCGGACTTTCGTCTGAGGAGAACTTCTGCGTAGGCTACATCGGATCCGTCCTCCGCGGTTTCTACGCGAATAGTTAGACCCTGTGCCCAAATAGCAGAGACCGACAACAGAGAGATGAGCAGATAAGAAGTGAAGTACCGCACTTCGGTGATCTGATGTCTAGTTTTTAACGATCCGTTCGATGAACGTACCTGCATCTGTTCGCACAGCTACGAGATAGGTTCCTGCCCCGAATTCGCTGATATCGTATGATGAACCGGCATCATTCCAGCTCTTGAGCACGCGTCCTTGAACGTCAACGAGTTGAACTTGAGCTACGCCGTT
>VMBT01000250.1_pt1 | contig 36087 bp, 33 predicted proteins | sample 4404301 | NCBI WGS metagenome assembly VMBT01 (sample SAMN12238535, study PRJNA552566) | marine metagenome | isolation source: Coastal seawater | place: USA: coastal Georgia, Sapelo Island | collected 2008-08/2009-08
AGGTTTTTTGACCCCCAATCATCAGCCGGATTTGTTACCAGATGGCAGGGCTGGAAAACGTTAAGGTCGATTTCCTCTTTAAGTTGAATAGAGTATCTTCCATCTGAGAAGACAGCAGCCTTGTCTTTCAAAATAATTGAGATGCCGGCTGACCCTGTAAAACCAGTGAGCCATGCTAATCTCGCCGCAGATGCAGGTACATATTCACCCTGAAATTCATCTGCTCGTGGCTGTATCCAGCCATCAAATCCTGCCTCTCGTAAAGCCTGTCGTAGGCGTGAGACATGCGCCAATGTCATAGGTGACCCTTTAGCTTTGCAACGGTTGCAAAATTGTAATGCTGCATTGCAACAAAAACATGCCTCATTTTCAAAAAAGCTCCTATATGTCCGTTCAATGTCAAAGTAACGCGACAGCAAATAAGGATGTTACACATGTCAACGATAAAACCAATCAGCTCCCTAGAAGTTACAATTTTAGAGTGCCGGAGACGCGATGCGCTTCAACTTACTCAGGCTTTGCTAGGGGTCTGGAATTCTATTACAGCACCCCACAATGCTGAGTCGGATAAACTTGAGGCCGCTATCTTAGCTTGTCAAAAGAGAGATCGTGATTGCGTTAAAAACGCTTTGGCAGATGTTGTGGGTGAGCCAAGTGGCCCAACAACTACTGCGCGCGCCTAACGGTTAAGGCGAGCCAATCACCTTTTCGTGTTCGCTTTTCCAAAGTAAGTCCGTGCGCTCTATGTGCCGTCATAACAAAGTTTTCTTGCCAGTAGAGAAATCCGGACAAAATAGCTCTCCCTCCAGGCTTCAAAGCGTTGGCCAGGTCCCCCGCCATCGACCTAAGTGGTCTCGCTAGTATATTGGCTAAGACTAAATCAAAGGGCTCGATGCTTTTGATTATCGGATTACTCCAGCCGTTAGCCTGAATCACCCTGCAAGACACATGATTTAACTTAGCTGCTGCTTTTGCAACTATTGCAGCGCGTTCATCAATGTCTGTCATAAGAAGCTGTGGCTTAGCCATCTTAGCTGCAGCTATACCTAGTACACCTGTGCCACAACCAAGATCGAGAACCCTTTTTGGCTGATGACGTTTAAGAGCAGCAGTTAACGCTTCAAGGCAAGCTTTTGTTGTTTCATGTTCACCGGATCCGAAGGCGGCTCCGGCCTCAATTTCTAGATCAATAACTCCTGGTCTAGCAGGTTCTGTTATGTGTCTTCCTCTTACACGAAAGCGCCCCACCTCGATTGGGGGTAGGTTCGCTAGAACCTCAGCCTGCCAGTCGATGTCGGGGACTTCTGAGATAAACACTTCCGGTGGGTGCTCGTTAAGACTTGCGGCTGCTACTGCTATGGTCTGTTCTATGTAGGACTGGTTTGGCAAAGAGGTAGCTATAGCTTCAATGGTACATGCTTCTGCCAGCCACAGATCTCCAGCCCAATTTGCCGGCTCCGGTAAACCGCGAGAAATCGTAATATTGTTACTCGCTTCAGATACAGAAATTGCTTCTGAAAAAGGCTCCAGCGCCGACTCGTAAACTTCCGCTGAAACTGCTGACGTGGAGATAGTTATTTTCCAGGTTGGACTCATATTTTTTCAACGAAGCTCGCAATTACTGTTTTGGTACCAGCTTGTTCAAAATTGATCTCAAGTCTGTCTGCGTTCATATCTTCGATCCGACCATAACCAAACTTCTGGTGAAAAATTCTTTCGCCAATGGCAAACAGCTGACTGACCGCTTCATGACCTTTAACTTCTGAGCTAACGCCTTCGATAATATCCGTACGTCTCCCGGATGCTTTTTGGCCCATCGTAAGGGTTCTCGCGGATACGTAGCCACCATGCGTATCCCCATAGCCTTCAAACGTATAACCTGAAGAACCATAAGGGAGCCCGCCAGAGTGATTGGCATGGTCTGAGCGAACGTGTTCTTTAGGCAGCTCATCGATAAACCTGGACGGTAACGAAGACACCCATTGATTATATACTCGTCTATTGGCGGCAGCAGAAATGATCGCGCATTTTTTTGCGCGCGTTAAACCTACGTACGCAAGGCGCCTCTCCTCTTCCAGGCCTGCCAGGCCGCTTTCGTCAATAGCCCGCTGGTTAGGAAACATGCCGTCCTCCCAGCCAGGAAGAAAGACAATGTCAAATTCTAGGCCTTTAGCAGCATGGAGGGTCATTATGCTTATTAAATCGTCTCCAGCGTCTGCATCAATTTCCATTACAAGGCTCACGTGTTCAAGAAACCCTTGGAGGTTTTCGAAATCACTGATGGCCCGGACTAATTCTTTGAGGTTTTCTAGTCTACCAGCGGCTTCTGGTGATTTATCGTTGCGCCACATGTCTACATAGCCGGATTCATCCAAGATGGTTTCGACTACTTCAAGATGTTCAACACCTTGCTCAATAAGGCGCCAACGATCAAAAGCTTGGATTAAATCAGACAATGTTTTGCGAGTTTTGGGTCTTAGACTTTCGGCAGCAGCTAGCTTCCTACACGCCTCAAACAGCGATATTCTTTCCTGACGCGCCAAGTTATGAGCAGCTTGGATGGTTGCAGCACCTAAGCCACGTTTGGGGGTGTTGATTATGCGCTCGAAAGCCAAATCATCGTCTGGCGATAGTGTGACTCTTAAGTAAGCAATAGCATCACGAATTTCTAAGCGCTCGTAAAATCTTGGACCGCCAATCACACGATATGGAAGGCCTAAGGTCACAAAACGCTCTTCGAATGCACGCGACTGGAAGCTTGCGCGAACTAGAATGGCTATTTCCGAGAGAGAAGTTTGCTTTCGCTGAAAGTTTTCGATCTCTTCTCCTACTATCCTTGCTTCTTCATCTCCATCCCAAACCAAATTTAGATGTACGGGCTCACCCATATCTGCTTCGGTCCACAAAGTTTTTCCAAGTCTGGTTTCATTGTTCGAGATTAAGCCGGAGGCAGCTCCTAAAATATGTCCAGTCGAACGATAATTTCGCTCAAGACGAACAACTTGTGCCCCAGGGAAGTCCTTTTCGAAGCGGAGAATATTTCCAACTTCAGCACCTCGCCAGCCATAGATGGATTGATCATCATCGCCGACACAGCAGATGTTCTTGTGTTCTTGGGCTAACAGGCGAAGCCAAAGATACTGGGCAACGTTGGTATCCTGATATTCATCGACAAGGACGTATTTAAAACGTTGTCGCCATTCCCTCAGAATTTCGGGTTCTGACTGAAAAATAGAGCACACGTGCAGAGTGAGATCCCCAAAATCAGCAGCATTTAACGTTTTTAGGCGCTCTTGGTACTGGGCATAGAGATGGATGGCGCGCCCTCCTGCAAAATCCCCAGGGTCTCCGTTACTAACTTTTGAAGGTGTCTCTGCTCTGTCCTTCCAGCGCTGAATTCGTGCCATCAAAGCACGAGGAGGCCAGCGTGCTGTGTCGATATTTTCGGCCTGCATAAGTTGTTTTAGTAGCCGGAGCTGGTCATCGCTATCCAGAATAGTGAAGTTAGATTTTAGGCCAACCACCTCAGCGTGACGGCGCAGCATTCGGGTTGCAAGAGCATGAAAGGTACCTAACCACATCCCCTCTGCGACCCCACCGATCAATTCGGTTACACGGTCCTTCATTTCTCGTGCAGCTTTATTTGTGAAAGTAACGGCAAGAATTTGTCTTGGCCAAGCTTTCCCTTCAACCAAAAGATGCGCAATCCTGGTGGTTAATGCTTTCGTTTTTCCGGTACCAGCTCCAGCAAGCATTAGGAGCGGCCCATCGAGAGTTTCGACTGCTAACCTCTGTTCTTCATTCAACGCGTTAAGATATGGAGGAGGCAAGCCAGGTCTATGACCTGAAACAGGCTGCATGGGGCTTGGTCGGTCAGCCCCATCATCGAATGGATTAATGAATTCTGAAGACATAAAGAGATATATAGCGTGAATCAGAAAGGAGTGCTTGTGGATTGCAGAAAGATTACGGCGGTATGAGAAAGTAAAACAAAAATTGAATTTTAAACCTAGCCAAAGTTTATAACTGTTAAGTTAACCGAAGCCTAAAAAAACATCTTGGAGAACAATGTAGGCCTTAAGAGAGAGCACAGGCGGCAACAGTGCCAAGCAGACACATTGATATAAAAATGATCATGTGGGGCATAGAAATATTTCATCCAAGCAAAGGACTTACACAGTAAGCTTTTAATTGTGCTAGCATTCTACATCCAATGTTTCGATAGGTGAAAATTTATTCAGGAGCCGTTGTCATGAGTGGGTATAATGTTGGGGACTTAGTTGCGGAATTTTTACAACAAGTGGGCGTTGACACAGTTTTTGGTGTGGTTTCCGTGCACAATATCCCAATGTTGGATGCGATTGGCCGGCGGAATGCGGTTCGTGTGATTGGCGCGCGCGGTGAGATGGGTGCGGGGCACATGGCTGATGCATACGCACGGGCGCGCGGTGGTTTGGGCGCCTTTTTCACCTCAACGGGACCTGGTGCTGCAAATGCCCCCGGCGCGCTTGTAGAAGCACGGTTCGCTTCTTCACCTATATTACATTTCACCGGACAAACGGCGACCGCTAACCTTGATAAGGAACAAGGTGCGGTGCATGACGTCATGGACCAGCTTGGGATGCTTAAAGCTACATCTAAGGCGGCATTCCGCATTAGAGCGCCAGAGATGGCTCTTGGTGTTTTGATGAAGGCGGCCACAGAAGCTTTAAGCCATCCAATGGGCCCAGTGTCTATCGAAATTCCTATCGATGTGCAGCGTGCCCAAATCAGTCGGCCAACTATGCTTGATAACCTTAAGATAGAAACTCCAAAAGGAGATGCTGGTGATCCTGATAGTTTGGATGTTCTTGCTGAAATGGCATCACAAGCAAAACGCCCTCTCATATGGTGTGGTACTGGAGCTCGACACGCCAGAGAAGCTGTACTTCGCTTAACAGAAATGGGTTTTGGTGTCGTAACGTCTGTTAATGGCAGAGCAGTCATACCAGAAACGCACCCAATGACCTTGGGTGCGTTCCAAGCAACCCCTGAAGTTGAAAACCTCTATCAAACAGTAGACTTCATGCTAATTGCAGGTGGACGATTAAGAGGACACGAAACAAGAGATCTCGCTCTTCAGCTGCCAGAGATGCGCGCCCAAATTGATGTAGATCCATCAGCTTGCGGACGTACATACAGTGTTGAGCATTTTCATGTGGGTGATGCATCCGAAGCACTATCTGCACTGGCCGATCGATTGGAAGGGCGAATGAAAGTTGCACCAGACTGGGCGCAAGACCTTGCTACTTGTCTGAAAGAAACTCGGCATAACTATCGGAAGCAACTAGGCCCTTATGCTGATTTTCCAGAGATTTTCCGAGATGCAATGCCATCAGATGCCATTTGGGCTCGTGATGTCACAATGAACAACACCACCTGGGGCAACAGGTGCTTGCAGCTGGAAAATCCAAGCCAGAATATTTATCCGGTTGGTGCTGCTATTGGACCAGGATTTCAATTTGGAATTGGTGCGGCTTTCGGAGCGAATGGGCGAAAGACAGTAGCAATAACTGGTGATGGCGGCTTTTACTTAAATATGACGGAGTTATGGACTGCGGCACAGGAAAAGCCGGATGTAGCTATAGTCATTTTTAACGATGCAGGGTACGGCGTTATTAAGGATATTCAAGACGCCCTTTATGGAGAACGACACTATTTTGCAGACCCAATCGGACCAGATCTTGAGGGGCTCGCAAAGTTGGCGGGTCTTCCATACTTCCGAGTTTCTTCAGTGAACGAGATGGGCCCACAGTTGAAGGCAGCTATCGCTACTGAAGGTCCTTCTTTAGTAGAGGTTGAAATGACAAAAATTGGGAAACTGCCCAGATATTATCAGCCGCCACCCTATGCGGTTAAGAAATAAAATATTTTATCGGGGTAATGGAAGGATCAGTGTTAGGGCAACTTATTGCGTTTATTTTTAGCTAATTTGCTTATTGTGCTTTGTTCCAGTGTCCCATTTTGCGGCCTGTTCGCGCTTCAGTTTTCCCGTATAGATGAAGATGAACGTTTGGGTCGGCTAGCAATTTAGGCCACTCAGTTACCTCATCTCCTAAGATGTTTGTCATTTCTGCTGGGCGCAGGATTTGTGTTGAACCTAAGGGCAAACCCATTGCGCAACGCACCAATTGCTCAAATTGGCAGGTTGCCGCGAAATCCATGGTCCAATGGCCCGAATTGTGCGGTCGAGGGGCCATCTCATTCACGATAAGCTGGTGATCTTCCGTGACAAACATTTCGATTGCTAAAAGGCCTATCATATCGAGCCCCTCGATGGCCTGGGATGCGAGATATTCTGCCTCTTCCGCTAATTTTCCAAGTTCTGCAGCTGGTGCAATCGTTTGTCGAAGTATGTGATTTTCGTGCCTATTCTCTACAGCCGGATAGGATTTGATTTTTCCCATGACATCACGGGCAGATATTACTGAAATTTCTCTGGTAAAATTTACAAATCCCTCTGCTATGGAGGGAGATTGTCCTAATTCAGCCCAAGCGGCCTTTACGTCAGAAGAACTTGTAATCTTGACTTGACCTTTTCCATCATAACCAAAACGTCTGGTCTTCAGGATGATCGGAGATCCAAAGACATCCAATGCCTTCAATATATCTTCTGGCCCGTCAACAGCTTGGAAAGGCGCAGCCTTAAAACCAACACTTTCCAAATATTTTTTTTCAACCAAGCGATCTTGGGCAGTTGCAAGAGCCCGAGCATTTGGTCGGGCAGGCTTCAACTCGGCGAGCAGAGTGAGAGCTGCCTCTGGAACGTTTTCAAATTCCACTGTGATGGAATCTACGTTAGCTGCAAAGGCCTCTAGCGCAGGCTGATCATTATAATCCGCGCAGGTAAAGCGCCAGGCAACATCGGATGCGGGGGAATCTTTTTCTGGCGCGAAGATATGGGTACGGTAGCCTAAATTGGCAGCAGCAAGCGCTGTCATTCTGCCTAATTGCCCACCGCCGAGAATGCCGAGAACGCTGCCAGGAGGAATCATTTGTTGTACCATCAATCTTCTGGCGCCTCAGGTACGTCTTTCGTTTGTTTGGCCCGCCAGATAGATAAACGCTCAGCAATTCCTGAATCTGTCAGAGCGAGTATAGCGGCGGCAAAAAGGCCAGCATTGGTAGCGCCCGACTCACCTATTGCAAAGGTAGCCGTTGGAACGCCGGCCGGCATTTGTACAATTGACAGTAAACTATCAACCCCGTTCAGCATCCTGCTAGGGGCTGGCACGCCCAGCACAGGAAGGTCGGTCATTGCCGCTGCCATGCCGGGAAGATGAGCTGCGCCTCCAGCGCAGGCAATTATTACCTGTAAACCGCGATCTTTTGCGGAATGAGCATACTCATACAGTCGATCAGGTGTTCTGTGAGCAGAAACCACTTTCGCTTCATGCGGTATATCTAATGTTTTAAGAATTAAAGCTGCTTTACCGATTATTGGCCAATCGCTGCGACTGCCCATTATGATTCCCACTTTCGGATTCTTTTGCTCAGGCACTAGGGGCTTCTCCCACATAGGGTCACCGAAAGCGCGTCAGTATATGGTTCCACCAAACGACCGCAAGCCCAAACGGAAGTACCCTAATTTTGAAATTATTTAAACTTAGGCGATGATGTCTGGCGTTTCGCCTGCCTCTAGTCGATCTATAACATCCTTAAGTTTGAGTTTGCGTTTCTTCAATCTTTGAACTTGTAACTGATCAAAATGCGCCTGTTCACCCAGGGTCGCGATAGCATAATCGAGATCCCGATGTTCTGCCTTCAGGTTCTCAAGCTTTGCAAGGATTTCTGTGTTTTCTGAAGTTTCACTCACGAAAGCAGTCTCCCCGTCTTGCAAGCCCATAATCCGACTACAATGGGATTACTAGAATCTCTCGGCGCTGAAGCTAAACTATATACTGTTTTATCCAAACTACCCATGGAAACCACTGAGCTGTGAAAGAAAATTCAAAAACAGATGGAGCAGCTTTCTGGGAACACGCACTGAATTTTTATAATCAACCTGGGGCAAAGGAAGTATTGCTTGACTACCAAGATAGACTTGAAGTGGATGTTATGGCGTCACTTTGGGCTTTGTCAGCTGCGGTCGAGGGGCGGTCTTTAAACGCAGAAGATGTTAATGAGTTCTTTGCATTAACAAACAAAGCCCGAATGGAGGCTTCCCGGCTTCGTAAACTTCGGAGGAAGGCCAAGTCTGATGGTTGTCCAGAATACCAGCGCCTGCAAATACAGGAGTTGGCAGCAGAGCGAGCCGTCGCTTCATCAGCACCTCCAATCAATTCTGTAGGGAAGGCGGACATTTTTGATGCAAATCTTGGTTTTAGAAATTTAAAGCTAACGCTCGCGATAAGTGCTCCAAAAGTTACCCAGGCTGAAATTTGGAAGTTGACTAAGATAATTATTGGCTAGTGCTATTAGTCGGCGTCTGACAGATACCTGTTTTTTAAATTTTACTGACCTCTGCTCTTTCCGTGGACCGGGTTTTATGTTTTGGGTGATGGGAACCGGTGTGCTATCGAAACGACAAAATTCTAATGAATATTTGACGATGCTGTGCCGGGTAAGCATTTATCTGGAAGCTGTAACATATAAGGTCATATTTTATGCTTGCCGAAAATGATAAGAAAACAAAAGCATGGCTTAAACCAGCTGCTGATTATGGCCCGCTAATTGCTTTTTTTACGGGCTATATGCTCTATGGTCATGACCTAATGATAGCCACCATTTGGTTGATGGTCGCAACCGCTGTTGCAGTCATAGTGTTGCTTGTTGTCGAGCGTCGTATCCCAGTTATGCCACTAGTAACTGCAGGCATCGTGGGTGTTTTTGGAGGGCTAACGCTCTGGCTACAAGATGAAACCTTTATCAAAATGAAGCCCACAATTGTGCAACTTATCTTCGCATCTATTCTCCTTGGCGGCCTCGCTTTCAACAAACTTTTGTTAAAGCCATTATTTGGAGCCGCTTGGAAAATGAGAGATCCCGCATGGCGGACAATAACTATTAGGTATGGGGTGTTTTTTATTGCAGCTGCCGTACTCAATGAAATTGTATGGAGAACGCAATCAACTGATTTTTGGGTTAATTTCAAGTTATTTGGATTGATTGGATTGACATTGTTATTCTCTCTTTCTCAAACGCCTTTAATTCTTAGAGAGGCGAAAGCCGCAGAAGCAGAGAAAGACACTTAGATCCATAAATTTCCTGGCGGTTTATAAACGCCTCACTTCTAGAAAGAGACGCGGCCCTATGCCTGAACTCGAGTTACCGAAGGACGATTTCGTCCGTGACATCATTCGTGATGATTTATCTAAAGGTTCCCACCAGGCTGTTATAACCAGGTTCCCACCAGAGCCAAACGGCTACTTGCATATTGGACATGCTAAATCAATTTGTCTGAATTTTGGCGTTGCAAAAGAATTTGGGGGCCACTGTCATTTGCGTTTTGATGACACTAATCCCGCAAAAGAAGAGCAAGAGTTCATTGATTCGATTAAAGAAGATGTTAGCTGGCTGGGCTTCGATTGGGGTGAGAATTTGTTTCATGCCTCAGATTACTTCGAACAGCTTTATTCATGGGCTGAAAGTCTCATCAACAAAGGACTGGCATACGTATGTGATTTAAGTGCTGAGGAGATGAGAGAGTATCGTGGAACCTTGACTGAACCTGGGCGCGACAGTCCATATCGAAATCGCTCTGTTGAAGAAAATTTAAGCCTTTTTCGTGAGATGCGAGCCGGCGGCTTCCCTGAAGGCTCTAAGACGTTGCGTGCCAAAATTGATATGGCATCAGGCAACATGAACTTACGCGACCCCGCCTTATACAGAATTAAACATGCTGCTCATCCTCGAACAGGAAGTACTTGGAAAATTTATCCAACATATGACTATGCCCATGGCCAATCTGATGCGATTGAGGGCATTACTCACTCCCTATGTACGTTAGAGTTTGCTGACCACCGCCCCCTTTATGACTGGCTCATCGAGCATTTAACGGTTCCAGCGCGTCCTCGCCAATACGAATTTGCAAGGCTAAATTTAACACACACAGTCTTATCAAAACGCGTGCTTATGCGGCTAGTCTCAGAGGGTCATGTAACAGGTTGGGATGATCCTAGGATGCCAACAATCCGTGGCATGCGTCGCCGCGGCGTCCCACCAGAGGCTCTTAAAGATTTTATTGGAAGGCTAGCGATATCCAAAAGCGATAGCACGATTGAGATGCAGATGCTGGATCACTCAATTCGTGAACACCTTAATGAGCACGCTGAGCGAAGGATGGCGGTTTTGAAGCCATTAAAACTCACCATTCGTAACTGGCCAAAGGGTCAAACAGAGATGCTTGAGGTGCCAAATCACCCAGGAAGACCTGAGCTTGGCACTCGAAAAATCCCATTTTCAGGGAGCCTTTGGATTGAAGCGGACGATTTTATGGAGGACCCACCGAGAAAGTTCTTCCGCCTTGGCCCTGGGCGTGAGGTGAGGCTTCGTTTTGCTTATTTAGTTACTTGTGAAGACTTCATTAAAAACGAAACCGGTGAGGTAACGGAAATAATATGCACTTATGATCCAGCAACTGCTGGTGGAAATGCGCCTGATGGTCGAAAGGTCAAAGGAATTATTCATTGGGTATCAGCAGTTCATGCAATTGAAGCTGAGGTCTTATTGACCAGTCAGCTTTTCAAATCAGAAAATCCATCTGCTGGTGGGGATCCAATTGAAGATATCGACGCTAATTCGTTAGAAGTTGTAAAAGAAGTGAAGTTAGAGCCAGAGCTGGCTTCGGCTTTGGCGGGGTATCCGGTGCAATTTGAGCGGCTTGGTTATTTCAATAGAGACCCTGCGCAATCACAATTAGCTTTTATTCGCACAATTGGACTGCGCGACAGTTGGGCTAAGACCCAAACGAAGGGATAATCCAACGTTCGAGAGCCTTACAGTTCAGCCGTTTGCCGACACCGAAAATTGGGCGTTAGCGCTTACCCTAGCCGCGTATTTTTTGGGCTTCCTGGTTCGTGGTGCTTTTGGTTTTGGGTCTAACTTACCAATAATTATCCTTACCGCTTGGCTTCTTGGTCCGCACCATGCAGTGATTTTGGTGGTTTTGACGGGAATGATGGCGCAACTATATCTGTTCCCTCAGGGCTGCCGTACTGCTAATTGGCCCTTAGCTTTAAAGCTAACCATAGGCATTTATCTCGGGATTGCTCTTGGCACTTATGCGTTTGTTACACTCGACCCAAAAGTTTTTGCACCAGTCCTCGGCACCTTAGTAATAATTTTGGTTGCGATGGACCGGCTTAATGCCATTCAACATCTCTCAAAATTTATTGATCTTACAAGCCGACCAGTGACTCTAGCTCTCTCAGTTACGGGAGGTTTTGTTGGCACTGTCTCTGGCGGGGGAGGAATTTACTTCCTTGCGCCATTCCTTCGCCATATGTGCCCTACACCAATTGGTTTTAGGTCAACTAACCTCGTGATTTCTGGAATTTTTCTAGCAGGCAGAACAATATTCATAGCGATCGCAGGCTTAATTGATTTAACGTCAACAATAGAAGCGTTACTTTTAATGCCCGTTGCGTTTGCGGGAGGATGGGCAGGAGGGCGCTGGTTCTCACGCTTAAATTCAGACAAGTTCTTTCGTTTGCTGTCGTTTTTACTGGTAGCCGGTGCGCTCTCACTTATTTTTAGAAATTTCCTTTGACCCCTATTCAAATGGGTTGAAGGGGCCTGGAAATATGCCTCGGGGTTTTATGAATTCGTAAGGGTCTCTTGCTAAGAAACGGCCACGCCCTGGTGTTGCTTTGAATTCTCCATCGTCCCAAAGCACTTCGCCTCGTGAAAGCGTTGTTGTTGGCCAACCAGTTACGGTCATGCCTTCGTAAGGTGTATAATTGACGTCATGGTGTAGGTTTTCCTGCTTTATCGTAACCTTTACATCAGGATCCCAAATAGCAATATCTGCGTCTTTGCCTGGAGCAATATCGCCCTTGTTCTTTAGGCCAAAAAGCCGCGCTGGATTGCGTGATGAGATGGCGGCAAAAGTCTCTAAATCTATTCGGCCCTCAACCACGCCTTTTGAGAATAGAATAGGTAGCCTTGTTTCTAATCCAGGCACTCCATTTGGCATTCTAGTAAACGGAGTATTTGGTCCATCAGGCAACTTTTCCCCCTCATTTTCTCCAAAATTGGAAGGCGCATGATCTGAAGAAACAATATCTAAGACACCAGATTTTATATATCCCCAAAGTTTGTCATGTTCTTCAGTTGAACGCGGTGCAGGGGAGCAGACCCACTTTGCTCCTTCGCCATTTGGCTTATCCAGATCATCAGAAGTTAGGGTTAAATACTGAGTGCAGGTTTCTCCCCAAATTTTCAAGCCACGAGCCTGTGCCCTCCGAATTTCTTCGGCCGCTTCGCCGCAGGTTACGTGAAATATCTGGACAGGTTGATCCATTAGCTCGGCCATAGCTGCCACTCGATGCACAGCTTCCCGCTCTACAACTGGAGGTTTTGACCAACAATGATGTTTAGCTTCTGTTAACCCTTTCGCTGTGAGCTGCTCCATCATCCACATGATCATATCGTGGTGTTCTGCATGGATCACCATAAAGGCCTGATTTTTCCGAGCCAAAGCCATAAGATTCAGCAAGCCGGTATCGTCGACGCGGTTTGATGGATAGGTCATAAAGACTTTGATGGTGCGGTGACCTTGCGCGATTAGGGTCGGCAATGCGTCTAATGTTTCTTTATCGGCCCTATTTACAATTAAATGAAAAGAGTAGTCGCAGGTGGCCCCACGTTCGGCTCTGGCGTGATAGTCAGCAGTCGATGTTGTTATGTGCGTGGATTTGAATTGAGGCGCAAAGCAGATAACTGAAGTGGTTCCGCCGCATATCGCAGCGCGAGTTCCTGAGAGGAATGTATCAGCATTGACCCCTCCGGTGGAACTCGGTTGTTCGATATGACAATGACTATCAACGCCACCCGGAAAGACGATACGTTTTCTAGCATCAATTTCGCGCGTGCCCTTTGATAGGTTTTTACCTACTGTAACAACTTGCTCTCCAGCGATACCCACATCACCTTCAAATACTCCACTGGCTGTTGCAACAGTTCCGCCTCGGATAACAACATCAAAGTCAGCCATGGGTCCATCTCCCGCTTTGCTTTTTCTTTCTGTCTAGAGATTAAAGGGAAAACACATGCTCTGAAAATGTTTTTGCGTCTAAGTTAGGAATTTCACTTGGGCCTTTAATAGATCAATAAAAAAGTGTCTTAGGATCCATACCCGAATACAGGCCAGCAACCTCTTCCGCATAACCGTTATAAAGCAAGGTGGGAATTCTCTCATCTTGACCAAGGGGTTTTTCGGTTGCTTGGCTCCACCGGGGGTGATCTACATTTGGATTAACATTCGCATAAAAGCCATATTCTCGGCTTTGAAGTTGTTCCCAAAAGCTCTTTGGCTGTTTGTCTGTGAAGGTAAACTGGACAATCGATTTGATTGACTTGAAGCCATACTTCCAAGGTATTGCCAAGCGCAAAGGTGCTCCCATCTGTTTAACCAGAGGCTTTCCATAAATCCCTGTAACTATGAATGCTAGGTCATTAGTTGCTTCGTCGAGCCGCAAACCCTCGAGGTAGGGCCAAGGATACCAACGTTGTCGTTGACCTCTAGCAACATCTGGTTTTGTAAAACATCGCATTTCTAGAAACTTCGCTCCAGCTTGGGGCTGAGCTAGTTTGACCAACTCTCTGAGTGGAAAACCGCTCCATGGGACGGCCATCGACCACGCCTCTACACATCGGTGACGGTAGAGCCGCTCTTCTATGGGCATTCTCCGAATTAGATCTTCTGCATCAAGCTCTATGGGATTGGAAACCATACCGTCGATTTTAACTAACCACGGCTTTACTGATAGTTTCTGAGCTCGTTGCCAAATATCTTTGTGAGATCCAAATTCGTAAAAGTTATTGTAAGTTAACACGTCACTGCGCGGTGACAGTTTGCGATCGAGAGAATATGTCAGGTTCTGTTTTGCAGGGTACAACTCGGTCGCAACGTCAGGGCTATCATTAAAGTTAGCGGCACGGGCATTAGACGGCATACCAGCGGCTAGAATTCCAATTCCAGTAGTCCCTAGGAGTTGGCGCCTACTCATAAATATCGTTTCGGGCGTAGCGTCGCGTTCGGGAATTGCCCATCGAGGGGTTTGGCGAATGAGCATACGAATGGCTCCTTGAGATTGCTTCTTTGATAAGATTCTAGGAAGGTTCTCCATGAAAGGCCAACAGTTGGAAAAAAATTAGAGGATCCAGACATGAGCCCCAACACAGATAAGGTAGCAGTGGAAATTGATTCTAAAGGCGTTGCTTGGGTAACTCTTAATGAACCAGCTGTCAGAAATGCACTATCTCCAGAGCTGCGGGCACAGTTTTGCGAGCGTATTCCGCAGCTAGAATTTAATTCCGCAGTGCGCTGCGTGGTTTTGCAGGGGGCAGGTGATCATTTTATGGCTGGTGGAGACATCCGGGTAATGAAAGAACGCTTGGAGTGGTCCAAGGAGGAGAGATCACAGCGCATCATTGCGGGCCTCCATGATATCAATCACGCAATATTCGCCCTTCGCCGAATGCCAAAGCCTGTAATTGCAAGTGTTAGAGGCGCAGCGGCTGGATTTGGCTTAAGCTTGGTTGGCGCTGCAGACTTGGCGATTGCGGCAGAAGATGCATTTTTCACCCTTGCCTACTGTCATATTGGCGCAAGTCCTGATGGTGGAGCTTCTTACTTTTTAGGCCGAACGCTCGGAATGAAACAGCAGATGGAGTTAGCTTTTCTTGGTGAGCGCTTTGAGGCTCACAAGGCTAAAGAGTTAGGCATTGTGAACTGGGTGGTGCCATCCGTCGATTTGAAATTTGAAACAGAGAAACTTGCTTCTCGACTTGCAAGTGGTCCTACACGTGCATACGCCAATGCCAAGGCTCTGTTCAATGCAAGCAACCATCTGTCTATGGAAAGTCATCTACAGATGGAGGCAGAGAGGATAGCTGACAGCATGGCCTCTGAGGATCATGCAGAGGGAGTTAGCGCATTTTTGGGGAAGCGAAAGGCTAATTTTAAAGGAAAGTAAACAGTACTTAACCCCAAATTTCAAAGACGGATGTAAGCGATCAATCAGACATTATCCCAAGTCTCTGCTGCATCTCAGCAAAGCAGCTAATCTTATTCGATATTAGCTTTCCTGGCTGTTAGAGTTATTTGTTAATTATGACTTCCGCAACGTGCGGCACTGTTAAACGCTTTATAACAAAATCAAGCTTGGGATCCTTTCCACCACCAATTTTGCGGATCGCAAGCAGAGTTTGTCCCGCTTCAGTTTCATTCCAAAACCATGAGTTGATTTCTGCCGTATTGCCAACTGCTCCTGGCTGAGCGTTAGCCGCTTCCTGATAAAAAGTTAGAAGGTCGTTCACGCCCAACTTAAAAGTATTTGCAGTTTCGCTACCAGGCAAAAGCGCCCCAGGCTCGTGTCCATCGGCAAAGCTTCCAAAGAAGTCTGCAAGTTTTTCGGGTTCTAACCCAGTTAACCCAAATCCTGTTCTGCCATGCTTGCGCTTCCACGCTTCATGCCATGGAACAAGAAGTGATACCTCCGCAGCTAGCCTTGTTGCATGGGTGTCATGGTCGCTGACTGAAGGGCTATTAAAGCTAACAGGACATACCCAGTTTTCATCATAGTTGGATATGTTGTTGTCTGGTGGTGCATCTTCAGGAAAGTCATTGAGAACTGGAGTTGCTTGGTTTCCAAGAAGCTTTAGTGCAGCTTTAATGACTCGGCGTTGAAACCTCGAGTCTTCTGGAGCACCTAACGGCCGGCCCAGCTCAAATGGCACCCAAAGTGCGCGTGGAGGGCGAATTTTTTCAGCATGCGGCTTTACAAGCGCGATGAGGGTTGTTGGTAACCCAGCAGCCTCCAGTTGATGAGCAATTGCGCACACGGCGCGAGTGCAATTTGGTCAAACAGGTAAAAGTAAAACAGCGTCGACTTTTTCTTGCTTCATCGACTTGGCAATCATATCGATCCCAGGCTTCATCGTTTCAGGATCAGAAGCGCCCATAAAGCTGTAATGGTGATCAGCAACTGTGCCGATCGTGCCGTCTTCGGCCATCTCGCGAAGCCGCTCCAGAGGAAGAACAACATTCCAATCGCGCTGATACCCGGTTCTATCGTAATTTACGGAGATGTGGCTCATGACGATATCATCAGCTTCAGCATTTCCAGGAATTATCCTGTAATCTGCCGCTCCCATACCAAATGGGCTTTCTCCGCGCATAGATAGGCCTGCCGTGGAGATAAGTGCGACACGACGTTCTGAAAGGGAGGGGCCGTTTGCAGATGGAGTGTCTTCAAATACCGGTAACGGTAAGGTTTCGACGTGCTGCCTTAGTGCCTCCGGCATATCGGATAGTCGAGCCATTTGCTTATTCCCCCGCAATTTTCTGATAGCTGTATTGCAAAAACTACATACCGCCTCTGCGTGTGCTGGGCAGCCTAAATTATTGCGTAAAGCGACCGTATTCCGTTAGTTTAGAGATCAGCGCGCTAAATTTATAGAAACGCGTGTTGATAAAATTTCATGCGTTAAGTTAGGGGACTGATTAAATGAAAGTGAACGCGTTCGTCTTCGAGAAACCTGGTGCTGCTGGTGTTATGAAATGGCGTACCCTTGAGCTAGGTGATCCTGGTCCTGGCGAAGCATTAGTGCGTCACACCGCTATCGGTCTGAATTACATTGATATTTATCATCGTTCTGGGCTCTATCCGCTGCAGTTTCCAAGCGGTCTCGGTCTCGAGGCGGCTGGAGTCGTTGAGGCCGTTGGTAAGGGCGTAACTCACGTAAAAAAAGGCGACCGCGTAGCTTATGGGACGGGAACGCTAGGAGCCTATTCTGAAGCCAGAATAATGCCAGCTCAGCACCTTTTGAAATTGCCAAATGGCATTTCTGATGAAGAAGGTGCTGCCATGATGCTGAAGGGGATGACTGTAGAGTACCTCTTTAATCGGACTTACAAGGTTAAAAAGGATGAGTGGGTATTGTTCCAAGCCGCAGCTGGAGGAGTTGGTCTTATCGCTGGTCAGTGGTTGGCTGCAGTTGGGGCTCATGGGATTGGCACTGCCGGTGGCCCCAAAAAGGTGAAACTCGCCAAGGAGCATGGCTTTGAGCAAGTTATCGATTACAAGAAAACGCAAAATATTGCTGACCGAGTAAAGAAGATAACGAAGGGTGCAGGAGTGCCGGTCGTTTTTGATAGTGTGGGTAAAGATACTTGGGCGCAATCGCTGAATAGCTTAGCCCCGCGCGGGCTGATGGTCAGTTTCGGTAATGCTTCTGGTCCTGTGCCAGAGTTTGGTCTTGGGGAACTCGCAAGTCGAGGGTCTTTGTACGTTACCCGACCATCTCTTGTGGCTTATACCTCTACTCGCCAGGAGCTCGAAAAATCAGCAAGAGCTCTCTTCAAGATGGTAACATCAGGTGCAGTAAAAATTGAAGTGAACCAGACTTATCCATTGAAAGAAGCACCACAAGCTCACCGTGATTTGGAAGGTCGTAAAACAACTGGTTCGACCATCTTCATACCGTAGGGGCAGCCTTTGCCTCGTAAACTGGCTCCAGTTACTTTGACTGGGGCCAGTTTCTAAAGATTCACTAAGAGTTATCTAGGTAGTGGGTGCGCATCTAAGTGCGGCTGATAGCTTGGTTCTACGTCCACTCCAAGTGAGGCCAAAAGCCTAACGACGCCGCAATAAAAAGCTATCACAATCACTAAATCGACCATCAGTTCATTAGTAAGGTCTTCAGACAGTTGGCTATAAGTGGTTTCCGCCATCTCACCGTTGGTAGCCATTTCTCGAGCAGCCTGTAGGGCTAATCGGTAAAGCTTTGGAAGCTGGGTTTTTTCTCCTGCGGTCTCGAGTTTGACAGCTTCTATCTCAGCATCTGAGAGACCAAAATCCTTACCAATTTTCACATGATGAGACCACTCATATGGACTTTTGGACAACCAACCTACTTGGAGTATGGCAAGTTCGCGCAGTTTGGGATCTAGACGTGAGCCAAATCTAATCCAACTCCCAACTTTACCAAAGGCTTTGGCGCCCTCTGGTGAGTGGGCCAGAGCTCTGTGGAGGTTAATAGGCCTTTTCAATATCTCTTGGTCGTTTTCAGCAAGATCTTTAGCATCAAGGTAAGGTAAGCGTGCCATGTTAAGCAGTCTCCGCCAAAAATGAAGCAGCCGCGTCAAGCGCACCGGCGCCGTGGGGCACCTTTAGATGCTTCAACGTTAAATCAATGCCAGCAAGGGCGCCCATTATCATTGGTTCATTAAGGTCACCCATGTGGCCAATTCTGAAAGCTTTATCAGCCAGCACGTGTAGCCCCCCGCCGAGGCTTACGTTGAAACGCTCTCTAGCTACTTGGCGGATAGTGTTCATGTCCGTTTGCCCTACCTGGCGAACACACGTGATAGAATTTGAGCGCGATTTTGGGTCGACAGTATTGAATTCAAGTGCGCCACCTTCTGCCCAGCGCGCCACGGCAGTTCTCGTGGCTTCAGCAAGCCGTGCGTGGCGCGCAATAATGTTATCAAGTCCTTCTACTCGGACTTTCTCCATCACCTTCATTAGGCCCCAAACCATGTGCATCGGCGCTGTTCCGCAGAAGCGTCTGTAGGTCTCCATCGCCATTCGGCTTTTCCAGGACCAATATTCTCTGTGAGAAGTGCAAGCTTCAGAAGCTGCAAGCGCCTTAGGTCCTGCGGCAGTAAACGAAATACCAATGGGCATCATCAAGCCTTTTTGAGAGGCTGCTATCACGCAATCAATTCCACTCTCATCCATATTCAATTTATGGCAACCGAAAGATGCAATTGCGTCGACAACAAAGAGTGCCGGGTGGCCAGAGGCATTGATAGCCTCTCGAATAGCTTCCAAATTACTCACAGCGCCGGTCGCAGTCTCCACGTGCACGGCCAAGACAGCTTTAATTTTTTTTTCTGAATCTTGTCTCAATGCGTCTTCAACAGCTTGGGGATCGATTGGCGAGCGCCAATCATTATTCAATCGGACTGTCGAAATGCCGAATGCCTTTACCATATCATCCCAAACGAGAGAGAACCGACCGGTATCTGGCATCAAAACTTTGTCGCCCGGTGACAGCAAATTGACAATTGAGGCCTCCCACGCTCCATGACCATTGGCGATATAGGCAAATACTTCACCTTTTGTGCGAAAAAGGTCTTTAAGTTCCTCGAACATCCTAAGCATTGTTTCCATAAACTCAGGAGCAGAGAAATCTTCCGCAGGTCGATGCATCGCGTTAAGCACATCTTCTGGGATGTTGGTTGGGCCTGGGGTGTGTAGAAACATTCGACCTGGCATTACAAACTCTCAGTGATTGTTTTTAAGAAAATGGAAAGGGCGACAGAAGAACTGTCGCCCAAGTCAAGGATGTCGCTATGAACGTAGTCGGCGCCACCATCCAGTGCGAGGTGGTCCAGAAGGTTTGGATTCTGGCTCTTGCTGCATAGCAGGTGTTTCAGGTGGTGTATCTGAGCTAATTTCCGATGAACTATGCTCGACCTCACTTGCAGGTCCTACCTGCTTATCTACTACGCCCCCTGAAGTCATCGCAGGAATTTCTTGTACATCGTTATTGGAAGCAGGCTCGGATTTTAATTCTGCGCCATCAATATTCTCGTTGATATCCTTGTGGGAATCATTGACCCCGCTTCTACGACGCCGGCGACGGCGCGGGCTTCTTTGCTCTGTCTCACTATCTTCAGCAACGGCATTGCCTGGCTCATTTTCAGAGCTTCCATCAGAAATTTCTGGAGTATCGCTCTCGGCGCTTTTGCGGCGGCGTCCGCCGCGGCGTCCACGACGACGACGACGATTACCGTTCTCATCATCATCTTCTTGGGCCGTTTCTTGTGAATGCTGCTCGTCTCTAATTCTGACTTCTTCGGTTTCTTGAGACTCTTCTATATTTCTTTCGTCGACACGTTTGCGACCACGTCTTCGATTTCGAGGTGAGCGGTCGTCTCCTGCATCATCTTTCTGGTCGTGTCTACTATCGTAAGCGTTATCTTGTTTTCTGTCGGAAACGTCATTTTTTACGCTACTACGCCCAATAACTTCTACAATACGCTCATGCGCTGCTAGAGTATCATCTGGGGTGAACAACAAGCGCACCCCGTAAACCTCTTCGATACGCCGCACCCCGTCTCGCTTATGATTAAGTAGGTAAACAATGGTCTCTGTTGCTGTTTTGACGGCAATATCAACACCACCGCCTTCATGAAACGCGCAATCCTCCGCCGCTCGAAGTAAGCCAAGTGCATTAGACTCAACACTTCGAACCCTTCCAAGGCCAGCGCACATTTCACACTCGTGGAAGTTGGTTTCAAACATGGAAGGACGCAGCCGCTGCCGCGATAATTCAACGAGTCCTAAAGGACTCATTCTGCCAACATGAACACGAGCTCGGTCAGCCTTTATTGATTCCTTAAGCTTGCGTTCCACGGCAGCATTATTGCGCCGTTCGTCCATATCAATGAAATCTATAACAACTATGCCCGCCAGCTCGCGCAAACGCAGTTGACGTGCAGCTTCGACGGCCGCCTCTAGATTTGTTTTGAGAGCAGTCTCTTCAATATTTCTTTCCCGAGTCGAACGGCCAGAGTTAACATCGATTGCGACTAATGCTTCTGTCTGATTGATTACAAGATATCCCCCAGAGGGCAACCGAACGATTGGGTGAAAAAGACTCTCTAGGCGACCTTCAACGCCCCTTGCCTGGAAAAGTGGCACTGGGTCTTTGTATGGTTGTACTCGCTTAGCATGGCTCGGCATGAGAGATCGCATGAAGTCTTTAGCTTCGCGATAACAGTCATCACCCTCTACGAGAACCTCATCGACATCTCGGCCATATAAATCACGAATTGCACGTTTTACTAAACTTGCTTCTTCATAAATTAGTGCGGGTGCAGAAGAGGTGAGAGTACGCTCCCTTATTTCGTCCCATAGCCGAAGGAGAAATTCATGATCCCTTTTTAACTCTGCCTTGGTGCGTTGTACTCCAGCTGTTCTGACAATGGTTGCCATCCCTTCTGGTAAATCGAGGTCATCAATCAAGCTTTTCAGACGCTTTCTATCGTTTGCGTCTGTGATTTTTCGGGATATGCCACCGCCATTACCTGTGTTTGGCATCAAAACACAATAGCGGCCGGCTAGAGATATAAATGTAGTCATTGCAGCACCCTTGCCACCACGCTCTTCCTTGCCAACCTGGACGAGCATTATCTGACCACGTTTAATAACTTCCTGGATTTTATATCGGTTATTGGATGGGTAGCGGCGGCGTTGTTGTCTGCGGCGAGACCTGCCTCGATTGCGGTCATGATCTCTACCTTCGTCTAACTCACCGTCTTCCGTATCTTCCTCTTCTACTTCTTCCTGGCTTTCATTGTGCTCAACTTGGCTGGCGTCCAGCAGCTCTGTGTCGGACTCACTTTCATCAACTTGTTCTGAATTTTGATCCTCAGATATTTCTTGGGATGGCGCTTCCGTTACATTGTCATCGTCTGCTGCCCCTGTCGGGCTTTCAACATCATCTTCATCAGAAACCTCATCATCTGGGACGATTTGATCGTGCTGTTCAGCAGCGGTTTCCGCAAGCAGAGCTTCTCGATCAGCTATGGGAATGCGGTAATAATCGGGATGAATTTCACTGAATGGCAAGAACCCATGACGATTACCACCGTAGCTTACGAAGGCGGCCTGCAGAGATGGTTCTACTCGCGTTACTTTTGCGAGATAAATGTTGCCTTTGAGTGTCCGAAGGGATGCACTCTCAAAGTCAAATTCTTCCAGCCCGTTGGGGCCAATTACGACGACGCGCGTTTCTTCGCTGTGCGCAGCGTCTATCAGCATTGATTTGGACATCTAATTTTTTCTCCAGCGCGATGCTGAAGCCAAGTTTCCGACCAGGCTCTGCCAATTGGCAAACTCTCTGCGTTCGAAAAAGAACGTGACGAGTGCCTTTACTATCTATTTGGCAATACATTTCGGTCATGCGGGCTCCAGGTGTGCGCGCAAAGTTAATTCTGCGTTCGGAATCGTTCAGCCGCGCTAAGGTTTTAGCCTTGTCAGCGCGATGCTGATCGACCTTCGTCGTCTCACTGGGGCACTTGCGATGTGAAGAGCCAAGTGGCGCGTCGAAATAAATCCATCCCAATATGTATAGGTAGAAGTGGAAACCAACAACAAAAATCGGCAGCAATTCAATCTGAAATATTTTTACTGGTCCGACTATTTAGGAATTATGTCGGTTTAAAAGGACTGTTCAGTAAAAAAATCAGGGGAGTTTTTGGGCTAGAAATGGCTAATTCTCTTTTTCCCTGGCTAACAGATTTCGTAACTCTGTTTTTAAAACCTTGCCGTAATTATTTTTAGGCAAGCTTTGAACAAAACGATAACTTTTGGGTCTTTTGAACCTCGCGATAAGATCCTGGCAATGTAAATCCAGCGACTTATCGTCAACTCCCATATTTGGGCGGGCTACAATGTACGCTAAAACATTTTCGCCCCACTCTTCATCTGGCTCACCAATAACTGATACTTCATTTACGCCAGGATGGGCTAAAAGCGCTTCTTCTACTTCTCTGGGATATATATTGGTACCGCCTGAAATTATCATGTCCTTTGAACGATCTCTTAGTGTCAGATAACCCTCAGAATCTAAGAATCCGACATCACCAGTATGCAACCAGCCATTTCTGAGAGTTTCAGCAGATGCCGCTGGATTTTCCCAGTAACCCGACATCACTACGTCGCTTCGAACGCAAATTTCCCCAACCTCTCCTATGGACGCGGGCTGATCATTTTCGTCAGCAACCATTACCTCCACATTTGTGAAAGCTCTGCCCACCGATGCTATATGTGTTTCGTAACTCGGGTGATTCACATCAGAAATGTCTGCCCGAGGCAGGCAGGTGATTGTCATTGGGCACTCACCTTGGCCATAAATTTGCACAAGAACGTCACCAAACGCAGATTTGGCTGCCTTACAATCCTCTACGTACATTGGACCACCACCATATACGATCGTTTTCCAGTTTCTGCTGTCGGCGGTTGCAAGGCTTGGGTGTTCAATAAGGCGCTTTACCATAGTCGGCGCCGCAAACATTCCAGCTTTTGGGAGTTCTGGGAGAAGATCAAATATCTCTGGCGGATCGAACTTACCGCTTTCCGGCACTACTTGAGAACCCATTCCCGCAACGAAGGGTAGTCCATAAAGGCCCCCTCCATGAGACATGGGAGCTGCGTGAAGCCAATGCTCTCCTTCAGCAGGTACATCCACATCTGAAAAGTATGCTAGTGAACACCCCAAAAGATTTCGATTTGTAAGAGTTGCTCCTTTCGGTCTTCCTGTAGTGCCAGAAGTGTAGAAAAGCCAAGCAGGGTCTTCGGCTCGACGCGAAACAATACCTAGAGGATCTTCTTGGAAGATTTTGGAGTACTCGACAGAGTTCGCGAGTATTAATCTTTCGCAAAGAGGTAAATCGCCCATTATACCACTCAACCCGTTGAGCAAGTCATCTGTCGTAAAACAGATTTTTGCTCCTGAATTTTCTAGGATAAATTGGATTTCCCTAGGATGCAGTTTGGCATTTATAGGAACAGCAACTAGACCGGCGAACCAACATCCAAACAGAACTTCTAAAAATTCTACGCAATTTGTCATTGCAAGACCGACCCGATCTCCCGGCTTAAGATTAACGGTTTCCGTTAACCAGCGTGCAATAGAGCCGGAACGCTGTGCGAATTTTGCATAAGAAGCTACGGAAGTGGTGCCTCGCTTTATCGCGATTGTATTTGGCCTGGCACGGGCTGCCCGAAGCAGGAGGTGGGCGATGTTCATTAGATGCCTCTCCGGTGTTTATGTTTTATTACAATAAATATACGCGCAGCTGTCTAATAAAATGCTCGGGCGTCAGGTCTAAAGTCTAAATATAATCTTATTTGATTATTACGTTGGAAATAAATATATGCTCGGCAAGTATCATTATATTCCCGAGAATACCCTTACATCGTGCTTGCGGGAGCTTTCAAATTAACGATTACATTGACAAAAACTTAAATTTTAATTATTTGGCCGCAATAAGTTATTGCTCAGCAGCGATAATTCAGTCTCAGTGTTTTTACGCGATAGACCTATTTTTCCAATAATTGATTAGTGATTGATTAAACCCGCATGAAATTTGATGATTTCGGACTCAGTGATCCGATCCTTAAGGCTTTAACCGAGGCCGGTTACGAAACACCTACCCCTATTCAGGCAGAAGCCATTCCTGTCGCTCTTATGGGGCGTGATATACTTGGTTGTGCTCAAACTGGCACTGGAAAAACGGCTTCTTTTACTCTTCCAATGATAGAAGCTCTGCACAATGGGAGAGCGAAGGCGCGAATGCCGCGAGCTCTTATCCTAGAGCCCACACGGGAGTTAGCGGCTCAGGTGGCTGAAAATTTTGAGAAGTATGGAACTCACCTAAAACTCAGTCACGCACTTTTAATCGGCGGCGAATTCATGGCCGAGCAAATGAAAACCTTAGAGCGTGGTGTCGACGTTCTAATTGCGACGCCTGGCCGATTGATGGATATGTTTGAGCGCGGCAAAATCATGATGAGTGACGTAAAGATTTTTGTCATAGATGAAGCTGACCGAATGCTCGATATGGGGTTCATTCCAGATGTTGAGCGAATAGCAGGACTTTTGCCTCGTTTACGTCAGACTATGCTGTTTTCTGCCACAATGCCGCCAGAGATTAAAAGGCTTGCGGATCAGTTTTTGATGAATCCAAAGTCAATTACTGTAGCTCCTCCTGCGTCTCCTGCTGAAACTGTAGATCAGAAAAAAGTGCGCTGTGGCCCCAGGGATAAAAGACGAATTCTTCGCGATATAATTCGTGGAGAAGATATTCAGAATGCAATAATATTTTGCAACCGAAAGCGTGATGTAGATATTCTCGTCCGTTCACTGAAACAACATAAGTTTAGTGTTGCAGCCCTTCATGGAGACATGGCTCAGTTCAAAAGGATGGAAACTCTTGATGAATTCAAGAAAGGGCAGGTAGATATTCTTGTTGCCAGTGATGTAGCAGCCAGAGGACTGGACATTGTTACTGTTTCTCATGTTTTCAATTTTGATGTGCCCAATCATCCTGACGACTACGTCCACCGTATAGGCCGCACGGGGCGGGCAGGTCGTTCAGGAAAATCCTTCACCTTAGTAACAGAGGAAGACGACAAGTCGGTTGCCGCCATTGAACGATTGATGGCAAAGGAAATCCCCGAGCTGAAAATCAAGTCGACGGAAGTGCCAGATAAAGAGGCCTCCTCTGAGACTTCTTCGCGATCACACAAAAGTCGCCGTAACGACCAAACCGTCAGGTCTGATAAAAACCAAGCTTCTTCTCAGCGACAAAATCATGAGACAAAGCGAGATTTTACATCTGAACCGAGGGTAAATAACCGCTCAGATTCCAACAGACGAAGACGTCGCGACTTCGGTGACGATGGAAATCGCCGCACCCCTTGGGTCGAGCATCCAGCTGATATACCTGGTCCGCAATCTTTTGGAAAAGATAACACTCCTGCATTTCTTTTGAGGCCAGGTCGACGAGTTGTTGCCAAGTGACGGTCTAAGACCTGTCAACCCTCTTCAAGTTCGCTATCCCAGTATAAAAAATCTCCCCAACTTTCATGGAGGTAGTTGGGAGGGAAGCTACGCCCTCTTTCTTGCAATTCGAAAACAGACGGCTCTCGAGGTGTCCAAAGCAAAGGCATGCGGGCTCGGTCAGGTGTTAGATTGGCTTTTGCCACATTGCAACGGGAGCAGGCCGCAACAACATTTTCCCACGAGGTTACGCCACCTTTCGATCTAGGTATCACATGATCAAATGTAAGATCTGAAGGAGCGAATTTGCTGCCACAATAAACACAATGAAAGCGATCTCTGAGAAAAACGTTAAATCGTGTGAAGGCAGGCCGTTTTGCTGGAGCAATATATTCTTTCAAAGATATAACACTGGGCGCTTGCATCTCAAAATTAGGAGAACGAACGGTAACATCTTCATACTCGGCCAGGACGTTGACACGATCTAAAAACACGGCCTTGATGGCGTCACGCCAGGACCACAATGATAATGGGAAATAGCTTAGAGGCCGAAAGTCGGCGTTCAGCACTAGAGCGGAGCGTTCGTCTAGCATCGTAGCGTTCATTTAATCACTCGACTTATTCTCCACGGATTGCATTTCCGTATCACAATATATTGTTACATATCGGAGCATCATTACAAGATGAAGACAATGTCTAGGGGTGTGGAGGAAAACCGGAAGGCGCGGGTTGGTGTTTTGAAGATGCTTTGGCCTTACATTTGGCCGAAGGATCGCCCAGTCTTTAAGTTGCGAATTTTATTAGCCGCCATCTGCCTAGTTCTGGCAAAGGTTTGTAATGTATACGCACCTCTTTTTTATAAAGATGCTATCGACAGTTTGGGTGTTGCTGAGAACCTAAGTGCAGCCCTTTTGGTGGGAGTTATTGTTGCTTATGGGCTGGCTCGCATTGGTGCGACGCTCTTTGGCGAGATTCGCGAAGCGTTATTCGCAGCCGTTGCGCAAAATGTAGTTCGACAGGTTGGTTGCCGAGTATTTGAGCACTTGCATGCTCTTTCCCTACGTTTTCATTTGGAACGTCGCACAGGCGGTTTATCCCGCGCCATAGAACGGGGCGTTAAAGCAATAGAAACTCTTTTACGTTTTGCAGTTTTCAATATTTTTCCAACGATATTTGAAATTATTGTTGTTTTAATCATCTTGTGGGTGCTGTTGGATTGGCGGTTTGCTGCGGTGACGTTGGTAACCATCGTAATCTACGTGCTCTATACAAAGGAGGTAACTACCTGGCGTCTGGGTATTCGCCGTCAGATGAATGAGGAAGATAGCCGAGCGCACTCTAAAGCGATTGACAGCCTTCTTAACTATGAAACGGTTAAGTATTTCAATGCAGAGGCACACGAAAGCAAGCGCTTCGATCAGGCCTTAGCTGCTTATGAAAAGGCAGCCATTAAGAGCACCATCTCCCTTTCAACTTTGAATGTTGGACAGGCAGCCATTATTTCTGTTGGGCTCGTTGCCGTAATGGTTATGGCGGGCTTGGGTGTAAAAAATGGCAATATGACCATCGGTGAATTTGTTATGGTCAATGCATATTTAATCCAACTGTATCAACCATTGAATATGTTTGGATTTGTTTATCGCGAGATTATGCAAAGCCTCATTGATATGGAAAAGATGTTCTCGCTCTTGGATGTGCCGCAAGAGGTTCAGGATAGTCCAACAGCAAAGCCGCTCAGTGTTTCCGCAGGAGAGGTGCGATTTGATAACGTCGTTTTTGGATATGACGAACGGCGCCCAATTATTAAAGGGATTTCTTTCACTGTTAGGGCTGGAAAAACTGTAGCTATAGTTGGCCCGTCTGGCTCTGGAAAATCGACATTAGGGAGATTGCTATACCGATTTTACGATGTTGGGAGTGGGTCAATCTCAATTGATAATCAAGATATTCGCGACGTTTCCCAAGACAGCTTGCGCGATTGTATCGGTATAGTACCGCAGGATACGGTACTGTTTAATGATAGCCTGATTTATAACGTTCTCTATGGTCGACAGAATGCATCTGAAAAAGAGGCGAAGGAAGCGGCGCGACTTGCGCAGATTGCAGACTTTATCGAAAATCTGCCCGACGGGTGGGCTACGGAAGTTGGTGAGCGCGGCTTGAAGCTTTCGGGTGGCGAAAAGCAGCGTGTTGCCATCGCTAGAACTATTCTTAAAGACCCACCTATTCTTCTATTAGACGAAGCGACATCAGCGCTTGATACAGCTACTGAACGTGCAATCCAATCCAACCTGGATGAGCTGGCGCGAGGCCGAACAGCAATTGTGATTGCTCACAGATTATCAACCGTAGTGAATGCAGACGAAATTTTAGTGTTCAGGGATGGGATAATTTCGGAGCGGGGACAACATCACAAACTGTTAGAGCAGCAGGGCATCTATGCGGAGATGTGGGCTCGTCAACAGGAGGATAAAACAAAGCTTGAACATACAATGACGGCGCAGGATTAAAGGGCCTGCCCTTGCATTGGTTGCATATAGCAACCGTCTATTCTCCATTCTCCATCGGCTTGCTGAACCATTGGGTAAATGGCTAGGAACACTTTTCCATCGTTTGTTACAACTCGCGCGCGTGCCACCCCTTTTCTTCCTGAGGTTTCAACATCGCGAACCTCAAACTTCTGAGGGTTAATCAGAGCGGGATAACTAGCCTTAACCATGTTTATGAAAAAGTCCGCTGATACAAAACGAGCTTGAATGCTCGGTGTGGCATAGTTAAATGCGGCACTTGCATTGTCATCCGAAAGAGCCCGTACCTGGTTTGAAATTACATTTCGTATTTCAGATTTATCGTCTGCCATCGACGGAAAACAGAAGGCAATTAGAGCTATAACAAGAGCTTTGTGTATCCAAGCCGACATCTTCTCACTCTTTAAAAGGTTTTAAATAGTTTACGTGTGTGGCGGTTCTATGGATCAAATTCAGAATTTTTTGGGTTCTGCGGGGAAATATAGTTTTTGCAGTTGCATGATAATTTAGAGATATTTTAAGCAGAAGTTTGCATGAGCTGACCAGACTAATACGATAAGGCGTAACAAATTTTAAGTTTATTGAAAGCATAGACAACGTTTGAAAATGTCTATTTTGATGGAGCAGAATGAATTGCTCTGAATGCCTTAATGGCCAAAGGAGTTAACCAAATTAGGCGCTTATTTACTTTGGGTTGTATTTTATTAGCGGCTTTTACACTTGCAGCTGATATTTATGAATGGTGGGCTACAGGTCAATGGAACCTAATTCTTTTTGGGGATATAGCGTTCAGATTGTTTCCAGAAACTTTGAATATTTTTCAGGCCATAATTCAACGTTATGTTTGGGCATATCTCTGGGATCCCATTGCACAGACCTTACTTCTTTTGCCTGTATTTCCAGTCCTTGGCACAATCGGGTTAGGAATTTTGACCTGGGATCTTTCTAAACGAAGATTTCGGTAAGGCGACCCTAGCAATTCCAAAATGGGGGTTACGCAGCTTTTTAGATTTGGAATCGATTTAGCGAATTTAGCTCATCAGACGCGATAGTACTGCGTTAAGTCTTTGTCGACCATCTGCCGTTGCGCACAAATGGGAGTCATTCAATTCAAGAAACCCTCCGTCTATGAGGGTTTTTAATGCTGATTTGTCTGTCAACGCTTCAAGAGACAGTCCAGTTTGAAAAGAGAGCCTGTCTAGGTTGACGCCTTCTTTGAGCCTTAATCCCATCATGAGATTTTCTTGACCTATTTCCACTGCTGTCAGAGCAATTTTTTCAGCTACGCCATTTCCACTAGCCTCTACTCGTGAAATCCATGCTTCTGGGGTTTTTACTTGCCGAAATGCTGTTCTATGGCCGTTGACACCTAATCTCCCGTGTGCCCCAGGCCCCACGCCAACCCACGAACCACCGCGCCAATAAATTAAATTATGTCGAGCTTCTTGGCCGGGGTAAGCATGGTTTGAAATCTCGTAATTTAAGAGTCCTGCCGAAGATAAAATTGATTGGGTTGCCTCGAACAATTGTCCGGCAAAGTCATCTTCTGGTATTTGAAAAAGTCCACGTGCATGAGCGCCATGGAAGGCGGTTCCTGGTTCGATCGTTAGCTGATACGCAGAAAGATGGCTGCTTCCAAATGATAGAGCTTGGTAGAGTTCATTTTCCCAGGCTAGCTGAGATTGTTCTGGCAAAGCATAAATAAGATCAAGAGACCAACGATTGAAGGTTTCACTTGCTATCTTTATGGCTTTCAAGGCATCCGCTGCTGAATGCTGACGGCCCAAGAATTTTAATGCATCATCATTGAGAGATTGTACGCCAAGGGAAACTCGATTGACGCCTGACGCCGCATACCCCGCGAACCGTTCTGCTTCAACGGAACTGGGATTGGCTTCCATTGTGATTTCAATGTCGTTACTGAAACCCCATTCCCGTCGAGCTGCATCAATCACCGAAGCAATAACCACAGGTTCCATTAGCGATGGGGTGCCGCCACCAAAGAAAATAGTTTCAAGCGGACGGCCATCAGTGTTAGCCGCAAAGTAAGCGATTTCCTCTGTTAAGGCTTTTGCCCACCGGGACTGATCAATTTCTGCTCGGACGTGACTGTTGAAGTCACAGTAAGGGCATTTAGATTGGCAGAACGGCCAGTGAACGTACAGGCCAAAGCTACCTTCATGCATTAGAACTACTCAGCGCCGAAGACAGGAATCAACAAAAAGTCTGAATGCATGGGCTCGGTGGCTCATGCTGTGCTTAATGTGTGGTTCCATTTCACCAAAAGTAATTGCGTGCCCATTTGGCTGAAACATTGGGTCATACCCAAAGCCTTTGTTTCCACGGGGCGGCCAAGCTATGTCGCCCCATACCTCACCACGAAAGGTGAGAGATTTTCCGGTTGGCCATGCAATAGACAGGCAACATACAAACCAAGCAGTTCGATCTTCTTGTGTGCCCAATTGATCGTTTATGCGGGACATCGCTACACTAAAATTCTTATCTGTTCCTGCCCATCTTGCGGAATAGATGCCAGGAGCTCCTTCCAATCCGGCAACACAAAAACCAGAGTCATCAGCCAGCGCTGGTAAGTTTGTAAATTGAGCAGACGCATGGGCCTTAAGCCTAGCATTGGCCTCAAATGTATCACCAGTTTCTTCTGGCTCAGGTGCCCCAAGGTCACCTGCTGAAAGAATTTCTAAACCAAAAGGTTCTAGTAATTCTTGTATCTCGCGGACCTTCCCTGAATTATGAGATGCAACGACTAATTTATCGCCAGGCGAGAAACTCGTTTCTGTTGTCAAATTCATTCGCTCATCGCTATTGCTTCGGCTTGAGCCTTGCATAAATCGGCAATGCCGTCTGTGGCAAGGTCTAGGAGTTCGTTAAATTGTAGGCGTGAAAAAGGAGCGCCTTCTGCTGTTCCTTGGACCTCAATTAACATCCCTTCTTTCGTCATCACGAAGTTTGCATCGGCTTCTGCAGAGGAGTCTTCTTCATAATCTAGATCAATAATGGTTTCACCTTGATAAATACCGCAAGAGATTGCCGCTACTTGGCCAACAATTGGGCTTCGCGTAATCGCACCTATCTTTTCAAGGCCTCGACAGGCTAATGCAAGAGCTACATAGCCTCCCGTAATTGCAGCAGTTCGGGTTCCCCCATCCGCCTGAATGACGTCGCAATCGACCTTAATTTGTACTTCTCCTAGTGTCTTTAAATCTATTATTGCCCGAAGCGAGCGACCAATCAGGCGCTGGATTTCTTGAGTCCGGCCAGACTGTTTTCCTCGGGCAGCTTCTCGGTCTCCGCGTGTGTGTGTGGCGCGAGGTAACATTCCGTATTCCGCAGTCACCCAGCCGCGCCCAGAATTTCTCATCCAACCTGGAACGCGATTTTCAACCGACGCAGTGCAAAGCACGTGGGTATCACCAAACTTCGCCATGCAAGCGCCCTCGGCATGCTTGCTCCATCCTTTTGTTTCAAGTGATATTGATCGGAGTTGATTTCGGTTCCGCCCAGAAGGTCGCATTGACTAGATTCTTCCTTGAAATAATGTTGAGGGTTCTAACTATCTGATAAGAATGGGTACCCTTTTGTGGGGTTTTTTACCAGGAAATTTCATCCGAACGCGCTTTGTGCGCTGAATTGATGGTGGTTAAAGGCTTATGACCGAAAAAAATATGAAAAAACAATCTGATCCCGTTGGATCAGTTGCAGACGATGAAAAAGTATTTACGGATGAGCAAGTGTCGGTAGAAGAGATTGGTGGTCCTAAGGGCCCCGATCCAACGCGTTTTGGTGACTGGTCAGTGAAAGGTCGATGCATAGACTTCTGATCTTCTCTCCTGCGTCTTATCCTTGATTTGCGGATTGTGCCTATTTAATTAATTTGGCGCCCTATTATCTAAGTGCGTTTCCGAGTTCTGGACCGTGTAAATTTTCAATAATTGTTATATTGCTAGTTTGTAGGCTTTGAGCGGTTGATCACTGGTCAAGTCTTTCGAGTGAGATACACTGCCCTTTGGCTATGGATTTAAAGGGGCTACGTGTGATGCAATTCTCTGATTTTGAAGCTCTATCATTTGATTGTTATGGAACTTTGATAGATTGGGAGACAGGAATATGGAACGCCCTACAGCCTATCGTCGTTCGTTCTCAGCTGTCAGTAAAACGGGAAGAAGCTTTAGTCGCTTTTGCTGAATTAGAGTCAGCTGCTCAGGCTTCCAGACCAACACAATTCTACCCTCACTTGTTAACCAGCATTCTTCCCCACATAGCGGAACGATTTGATGTTGTGGCGTCGGAAGAGGACGCGGCTGCGTTTGGGGCGTCAGTGGGGTTATGGCCAGCATTTCCAGATGCTGCGTCGGCTCTAAGACGTCTTGGCGAACGTTATAAATTGATAATTCTTTCGAATGTTGATGTTGCCAGTTTTTGCCAAAGTGCAAAACGCTTAGAGGCACCTTTTGATTACGTATTTACTGCGCAAGAAATCAGATCTTATAAACCAAATCCCGCAAATTTTGATTTTATGGAAAGTCGATTGGAAGAGGTGGGGATCACAAAAACCAAGACATTACACGTTGCCCAGTCCTTGTTTCATGACCATCAAGAGGCGACCAGACAAGGTTACGCAACTTGTTGGATTGACAGACGACAAGGTTCTGGTTGGGGGGCCACTAAAGAAATTGACAATATGCCTAAAACCGATTGGGCTTTTCCATCAATGTCTTCTTTTGCTGATGCAGTAGAAAACGAATAAAGGATCTTTGAACTTGGTTAGTGTATTACTGAACTCTGCCCGAAATTCTTTGCCTCTTGATGTTGTAGAAACGTCGCAATTTTCAATCTGGTGCGATGCTCTGCCCAAGAATTCGCTAACTTGGGTCGAAGCATCTGGTTTTACGGCCAGAGCAGGTGAGACGGTTTTGTTGCCTGACTCGAGTGGTTTGCCTGCCTCTGCAGCACTTGGTGTTTCCAGTTTAGATGATGTGTGGGCTTTTGGAGATGCAGGATTAAAATTACCACCAATACGACCCTATAAAATTCGAACTAAGCTATCAAAGCTACAAGCAACCAATGCTGCTATTTCCTGGGCTCTGGGAGCATATAAATTTGACCGTTACAAAACGAAAGGTGGTCACAAAGTTGCCCAGGTGATCTGGCCAAAGGGCGCAGATAAAACCCTCGCTGAGTCGGTTATTGATGGTGTTTCCCACGCTAGAGATCTTATCTCCACTCCCGCTAATGAGATGGGACCAAAGGAATTGGCTGCCGCTGCTCGAAAGATTGGCCGCCAGCACCGGGCAAAGATCTCAGTAATTGTGGGCGATGATCTTTTAAAAAAGAATTTTCCGACAATCCATGCCGTTGGACGTGCAAGCTCTCGCGCACCGAGATTAATAGATATGACTTGGGGCAATCCAAGAGCGCCCAAAGTCACCCTTATCGGTAAGGGTGTATGTTTTGATACTGGAGGCCTTGATCTTAAGCCGTCGGGCGCAATGCTTAACATGAAAAAGGATATGGGGGGAGCTGGTAACGTATTGGGGCTTGCCCACTCAATTATGGCGACGAAGCTTAATATTCGTCTTCGAGTACTTATTCCGGCAGTAGAGAATAGTGTATCAGGCGACGCGTTTCGGCCGCTTGACGTTATCAAGACCCGAAAGGGTATCACGGTTGAAATTGGTAATACCGATGCCGAAGGACGCCTTGTGCTTTGCGACGCGATAGCCCTCGCCGTGGAAGAAAGCCCAGATCTCGTTATCGATTGCGCAACGCTGACTGGAGCGGCGCGCGTTGCACTCGGGCCAAGTTTGCCTGCCCTTTTCTGCAACAATGATGTTCTTGCCGCTGATATTCTTAGGGGTGGTTTAGAGACAGATGACCAATTTTGGCGTTTACCTCTCCATCAGCCGTACAAAAGCATGTTGAAGGGCGAAGTGGCTGACTTAAATAATGTTTCGTCAGGTGGGTTTGCCGGAGCCATCACTGCAGCATTGTACCTGCAGGCTTTTATTGAGGACACGGTCCCATGGGCACATATCGATATGATGGCTTGGAATCCAACAGGTAGACCTGGTCGTCCCAAAGGAGGTGAAGCTCAAGGTTTGCGAGCGTTATTGTCCATGCTTCAAAAGCGTTATTGCTGACCTTTTCGATGAACTAGTACTGCAATAACTAACCACGCAATAGCTAAACCAAACCAAGTGAATGAATATTGCAGATGATTATCTGGAATATTCGGTTTTGCTTGTCGGCCAGTTAAACCCTCAGGAGGGTTGGTCAAACGAAGAATTAAAGAGGATACCTGGGTATCGTTGAGACCGGCTGTTCGGGTTAATGCAATTGGATCAATCCAATACCAGTCTTCAGGGGGTTGGTTATCAGGGGTGAAAGTGGAAGGCTTTCTAGCTGGAATTAAAACACCCTCAATTATAGTAGTGGTTTGAGGAAGAGAGATTCCTTTGATCTCATTATCTGACCATCCCAATTCAACAGCAATGATTCCTCCATCCTTCAAGCGAAAAGGTGCCGCATATACCCTGCCAACCTTCCCAGCTGATGTAGTTGGAAAAACACGTATTAGATGACCAATTACCCATGAGCCATCAGCTAGGACTGGGCGCCAGGAAAAAGTGCTGTCGGGAATTTTTTCAATTGTAACAGGAGGTGATGCCAGACCGGCATTAATTTCTGCCAGCATGTTTTGTTTCCATGCACGCCTCTCCCACTGCCAAACCCCGAGTCCTGTAAGAATTAGGAACCCCACTATCGATACCACGATAAATAATTGCCTCTTCATCGGCTTAGAGGGCAGTTGACCGACGTCGATATTGTATGTCGACAAATTTGGCTTTTAGCGGCCTTAGTAAGGCTAACGTTAGGCCGATGACCACTATGGGCCAGATTAAAAAATGAAGCCAATAAGGTGGCTCAAAAAGTGCCTCTAAACTAAGAGCGCCAATGACTGAAAGAGCGCCAACAATGAAGATTACAAAGATAGCGGGACCATCTCCTGCATCATGAGCGCGCAAGTCCAGTCCGCATGAAGGGCATTCTGGGTTTACGTCTAGCAACCCAGAGAACAATGCACCTTGTCGGCAGCGTGGGCACCGGGCACTCACTCTTGCTCAGCCACCCCAAACGTAAACGCAAGCAAACAAAAACAGCCATACAACGTCAACGAAATGCCAATACCATGCGGCAGCTTCAAAGCCAAAATGATGGTCAGATTTGAAGTGTCCATTCATACCGCGGAATAGACAGACCGCTAGAAAGATGGTGCCGATAATAACATGGAAACCATGAAAACCGGTCGCCAGGAAAAAGGTTGAAGGATAAATTCCATCACGGAAGCCAAACGCTGCATGGCTATACTCATAAGCCTGCAATATTGAGAAGAAGAGCCCCAGAAGAACTGTTATTGTTAAGCCTAAGATAAAATCTTTGCGATTGTTGTGCAGAAGAGCGTGATGCGCCCATGTGACGGTGCAGCCTGAAAGCAACAATATTAGCGTATTGAGCAGTGGAAGATCTAAGGCATCAAATGTTTGTATGCCCTCTGGAGGCCACGTAAAGCCAGTTGCTGCTTTTGGAAAAAGGCTCGCATCAAAGAAGGCCCAGAAAAACGCCGCAAAAAACATCACTTCCGATGCAATGAAGAGGACCATGCCATATCGAAGCCCTATCTGGACTGTTTTGGTATGATGCCCTTGATGTTCGCCTTCTCGAACGACATCGCGCCACCAGCCAAACATCACGCCTA
>VMBT01000251.1_pt1 | contig 36065 bp, 41 predicted proteins | sample 4404301 | NCBI WGS metagenome assembly VMBT01 (sample SAMN12238535, study PRJNA552566) | marine metagenome | isolation source: Coastal seawater | place: USA: coastal Georgia, Sapelo Island | collected 2008-08/2009-08
GTCCAAAACAATCATCACAGATATACTTGAAAGCAGTTTCATACTCTTTTTTACACTCTCTACATTGTAATGATGTTCTAGTCAAGATCAGTTAATCCTCTTAAATGATAGATAAAAAATCCTAATATCAAATTAAGTAATACTTAATGGAATACAACAAAAAATATAGTGAAACATAGTAAAAATCTTGAGAATTTCTCAAGTTTATTAAAAAATTCAGAAATAGTTCTAGATGAATTTAATTTTTAAAGAATTTCTGAAGATAAGGAAGGTTTTTACTGTTTTTTTTCAAAAGTTAGTACATGAGAACTAGTTTAATAATAATTCCAATCATTATTGCAGTAGTTGTGGTTGTTGGGATTTATGCAATTAGTTTTAATGAATCACAAGTCGTAGAAATTAAAAATGAGTTAGGTAATGAACCTGAAGATAATGATAAACTTACAATAGAAATTGACAAAAAATTAGAAGATATAAAAAATAATGCTGAAAAATCTAAAGATGTTGAGACAAGTTATGATCCAGCAAGAGATAGAGAGTGGTTAACATCAGGTCCATTTCAGATAGATCGTAGTGAATATGTTTTAGGGGAAAAAGTCTTTTTGGTGATTGGAGATTTGAGTATTGAAGAAAAAGGAGATGTTGTTTTCTTTGCACCACTAAATGAAACTCATTACAAAGTATTTACAACAATACCTTTTGATGGAATGGTTAAACGTGAATTTAATTTTTATGTAGAACCTGATCTTTCAAGATCAAAAGGATTTTGTACAAAAGATCAATTAGTTGGAGATTGGAGAGTAGTGTTTAGAGGGACTAATTATGAAAGCTTGTATTTCAAAGTAACAGAACAAATACTTCCAGGCGATGAATCTAAATTTGAAAAACCGTTATGCTAGTTTATTTTTCTAACAAGTTGTGAAAACAAACTCTCTCACCAGTATGACATGCAGGTCCTGATGGTTCCACCAAGTAAATTATTGCATCAGAATCACAATCAACAAGAATTTCTTTAATCTCTTGAGTATTACCTGATTCCTCTCCTTTCATCCAAAGTTTGTTTCTTGAACGACTGTAAAACCAAGATTTTCTAGTTTTTTTTGCTAGTTCTAAGGATTCTTTATTTGAATATGCAAGAGTGAGAACTTCTTTTGTATTTACGTCTTGAACAATTACGGGTACAAGACCGCCACTTTTTTCAAAATCAATTTCATCTATTGTTTTATTCATGATTACCCTTTACAAAATTTCCTTATAATCGTACAGAGATATTTTTTTCTCGAAGAATTTCTTTGACTTGATTAACTGATTGATTCTCATAGTGAAAAATTGAGGCAGCCAAAGCTGCATCAACATCTGATTTTTCAAAGATTTCAGACATATCTTCAGGTTTACCACACCCACCTGAAGCAATTACAGGTACAGAAACAGTCTCAACTATTTTTTTTGTAAGCAGTACATCATAACCATCCTTTGTTCCATCTCTATCAATACTAGTTAGCAGTACTTCGCCAGCACCTAGATCTGTTGCCTTTTTAGCCCATTGAATTACATCTAGTCCAGTTCCTTTTTTGCCACCATAAATGAAAACTTCAAACCAGAATTTTTTTCCATTTTCTTCAAACATTGTTTTAGTAGAGTCTTCTGAATAGTTACGTTTTGCATCTATAGCTATTACAACACATTGTTTTCCAAATATTGTCATGAGTTCAGTTAGTAAAGCAGGATTTTTTACAGCTCCAGTGTTTACTCCAACTTTGTCTGCCCCACTAAGCAAGATATTTCTTGCATCATCCATACTGTTCACTCCACCACCAACTGTAAATGGAATATCAATTACTTTAGCTACATTAGAAACTAATTCCTTGATTGTTTTTCTTTTCTCTTGAGATGCAGTGATATCAAGAAATACTAATTCATCTGCTCCATCTTTACTGTATTTAGCAGCAAGTTCCACAGGATCTCCTGCATCTTTGATAGATTCAAAATTAAGTCCTTTGACAACTCGGCCATTATCAACATCAAGACATGGAATGATTCGTTTAGTTAACAAGTTGTTTTGCCTCCTCAATTGAAATTTTATTTTCGTACAATGCTTTTCCTAAAATTACTGCAAAAGCATTTTTTGTTTGTACATCAGAAACATCATCAATATTTGAAATTCCACCACTAGCAATCACATTTGCATTTTGTATAGCACATGCTTTTTCCAAATATTCCAAATCAGGTCCTTCCATAGTTCCATCTTTACTTACATTAGTGAGTAGGAATTCAGTGAATCCCATTTTTACAAATTCATTTATTGCATCAAGTAAGGGAGTTTTTGTACTCTCTTGCCAGCCATGTGTGACAATAAATCCATCCATATGATCAACTGAAATTACAATTTTTGAATAGTCATATTTTTTGGCAATTCGTTGCAGTAATTCTTTGTCTTTGAATGCCAACGTGCCAAGTACGACTCTACTCGAAAAAGAAATTGCTCTATCAATGATTTCTTCACTACGTAAGCCACCAGCTACTTCTACAGGAATAGATAGTTCTTTAGTAATTTGTTCAATCAAGTCTAAATTACTACCAGTTCCAATTGTAGCATCTAAATCTACAATATGTAACATATCAGCACCTGCACCCTGCCATTTTTTTGCAACAGATACAGGATCATTACTGTATACGGTTTTTTGTTTTGGATCTCCTTTGTATAGTCGAACTACTTGTCCATCCATCAAATCAATTGCAGGAATGATTTTCATTTAGAGCACTCTCGCAAAAAATTCTTTAGCATTAATGCACCAACATCACCTGATTTTTCTGGATGAAATTGAGTTCCAAAGTAATTACCCTTTTGAACTATAGCTGGAACTTTGACATCATAATCAGATTCTGCAACTATAACATCTTGTGTAGTAGGATTTGCTCGATATGAATGCACAAAGTATACCCATGAACCATTTTCCACACCTTCAAGAATTTTGTTTTCTTGTTTTATTTCAAGTGCATTCCATCCCATATGAGGAACCTTTAGTGTATTAGGTAAAATGATAACATCGCCATCAATAATTCCAAGACCCTTTTCTTTTCCTTCTTGACTTTTATCAAAAAACATCTCCATACCCAAACAAATTCCAAATACAGGAGTATCGCCTACAACATCAAGAAAGTTAACTGAATTACGATTGATACTTTGTATAGCAGGATCAAAATTTCCAACTCCAGGAAGGAAAATTCCATCATAACCTTTCAGATTTTCAACCCGAGTTTGTACTTCTACTGTTGCTCCTTGTTTTTCTAATGCATTTTTGAGGCTGAAGATGTTTCCAGCTCCGTAATCAAATATTGCAATCTTTGTCATTACATTGCGCCTTTTGTACTTGGGATTCCTTTTTGTTTTGAATCTTTTGAACATGCAATTCTAAATGCTACAGCCAGAGATTTCATTGCCGCCTCTACTTTGTGGTGATCATTATCGCCATACTTTACAGTAAGGTGAATACAGCTGTTTAGATTTTGTAACAAAGATTGGAAAAAGTGCTCAAGGTCTTCTTTTGATACATCTTCAATCTTTGTTCTCTTTATGGATAAAGTCAATTTGTAAAATGGTCTTTTCACTAAATCCACAGAGGCTTCTGCTAATGACTCATCCATGGGAACAGATGCATAGCTAAATCTAGTAACACCTGATCTATTTCCTAATGCCTCATCTATTGCATTTCCAATTGTGATAGCAGTGTCTTCAATCAAGTGGTGTACAATATTGTCTTTTGATTTTGCTTTTACGCTCAAGTCTAACATTGCGTGTTTTCCAAATGCTGTAATCAGGTGATCAACAAAATTTACACCTGTAGTTATACTTGTCTTTCCAGTTCCATCAATGTTGACAGTAACTGATACATCAGTTTCTTTAGTTTCACGTTTGATTTTACTAGAGCGTTTTTTCATTTTATCACCTGAGAATACTGTTACTTTATCAAACTAAATTTAATACCTTCGGAATATCATTTATTGATTCTAGAATCATATCTACGCCTGAATCTGAAAATAGTCTTCGCCTATCTTCAGGATTTGTGCTTGTACCAACAATTGCACAAAATGTAGTAGGGTGTCCTTCTTGTGTTGCATCTTTTGCCATGATATAGTCCTCCATAGAATCACCCACATACAGACAATTTTTTGATTCCATAGATTTGATGGCACGAATTAGTGCTGCAGGATTTGGTTTTGCTAGTTCTCTTGGTTCATCTTCTAAAAATGCAGAGCTTTTTGTATCAAAGTAATTCAGCATATCTTTTAGTGAATAACGTATAGATTCAATTCCCCTACCTGTAACAACTGCAAGTTTTTTCCCAAATTCTTTTTGTAATGTTTTCAAAAATGATACTGACAAAATTACTTTGTCATTTGAAATCATTCCTTCTTCAGAAAACTTTGATTGTTTATCAAATAATTTCTCATATAATTCTGGTCCAAAGAAAAGTTGATCAAATATGGAATAAACAGGATTGTTGTGTCTATCATCTAATGAACCTAATTTAGATAAAAATTCAGATATATCACAAATAGATTCAAGATATGATTGAACAGAGCGTATTCCAGTTTTATCTGCATTTGAAATTACTTCATAAACAAATTCTAAAGGTTCCTTTCCCAATTTGTGTGAGGCATACAAAGATAATATTGCAGCATATGTCAAATCAACTTCATCGTTGAATCCACCTGATGCTTTGAATCCATCAATAATTTTGTGATCAATAGTTATGGAATCAATTCCTGCAAATTCTCTTAGTACATATCTACATGTTTTATCAATTGTTTTATCATAAGATTGAGTAATGTCAACTAGAACGCCATCACAATCAAAGATTATGGAATCAAATTTTTGATTACTCAATTTTTATCCTAAAAGATCACGTATTGCTAAAAGGAATTTTGAATTCATTTCTTTGGTTCCAACAGTTACTCTTAGGCATCCAGGATGAGAACCAATTTTTCCAAGTTTACGTATGGAAATTCCTTGTTCAACTAGTGCAGAGAATACACGTTTGTCTGCACCTTTAGCATCAAATAATACAAAATTAGCCTTGGAATCAAAAACAGTAAAGGCATCATACTTGCGTAAATTCTCAATGATCTTTTTACGCTCAGATTTTATGATTTCAGCTGCTTCTTTCATTTGATCAACTTTGCCCAAGGAGGCAATTCCAGCCTCAATTGCTAAACTATTGAGAGGATATGGGTATTGTAACACTTGATTGAAGACCTCAACTATTTTCTTGTTTGCAACAAAGTACCCCAAACGCAAACCCGCAAGACCAAATGCTTTGGAAAATGTTTTGACAACAATTAGGTTATCATATTTTTTGGTTAATGAAACAGTTGAAGAGTCACCAAATTCACCATATGCTTCATCAACGATTACCAATCCATCAAACTTTTTGATTAAAGATTCTAGTTGAGTTTTTGAAAATTGGAATCCAGTAGGATTGTTTGGAGAATCCAAATACAAAATTTGACATTTTTTCAAGTTTGAATTGAATTTTTCAATATCAAGTTTCATATCAGATGAAAATGGAATTTTTATGCAAGGAATTCCATATAGTTTGCATCTTTCTTCAAAGAATCCAAATGTAGGGTCAGATGTCAGAGTTTTAGTTTTCGTTGAAGCCATATTTGATAAGAATAAATCTAAGATTTGATCAGAACCATTTCCAACACCAATCATATTTTCTGGAACTTTAAGATATTTTGATAGTTTGGATACTAACTTTTCAACTCCTCCTAACGGATATTCCCTAACATCAGAATTTGTTTTGGCATAAGAGATTACATCTTGTTGGAATTTTTTGTTTATTACAAAATTTTCATTGGAGTCCAGTTTTAAAACATCATCAAACTTTTCAGGTTTTTTGTAACCACCTAATTTTGCATATTCTTCTAATTTTTTTTCATACCATCTGTTTTTCATTTCAATCTACCTCTTACTGCTTCGTAGTGATTTGGGAGTCCTTCTGCTAAAGTTAAAGTATTCATAGATTTTGATATTTTCTGTAAATCTTTTTTTGTTGTTTCTATCTTGGTTAAGAGCTTGACAAAATCTAGTACAGACAAAGAGCCTCTAGTCTTACCAAATCCATTTGTGGGTAAAATGTGATTTGAGCCTAACAAATAGTCACTAGCAGAAGAGGGGCTGTTTTTTCCATATAATATCAAGCCTGGATTCTTGATTTTGCTCCATTTTTTGGGATTTTCACTAATAATCTCCAAGTGCTCAGGTGCTAGTTCATTTGCAATATCAATAATGTCTGATGATTTACAAACTGCAATGAATCCGTTTGATTCAAGGCTTGATTTTACAATTTTTGCACGTTGAATATTTTTTAGTTTCAAATCCACACTAGATTGAATCTTTTTTGCAATAGAATTTGATGGAGTTAATGCATAACAAAATGTATCTGGAGAGTGCTCAGCTTGTGAAATAAGATCTAGTGCTGCAACATCAGCATCTGTTGCAGAATCAATAACAATTCCTAATTCAGTAGGTCCTGCCATCATATCAATAGATACAACATTACTAACTAGATATTTTGCCAAAGTAACAAAAGCGCCACCAGGTCCAACTATTTTGTCGACCTTTTTGATTGAACGAGTACCATAAGTTAATGCTGCAATTGATTGTGCACCACCAGTTTTGTAAATTTCAGTTGCGCCACAAATATCTGCAGCTACAATTGTTAATGGATCTATATTTCCTGAAGGGTTTGGAGGAGAAACAACTACAATCCTTTTTACACCTGCAATTTTTGCAGGAATAACAGACATTATAGCTGAACTTGGATATCTTGCGGCACCACCTGGGACATAACAACCAACACTGTCAATTGGGACAAATGACTTTGAAAGTTTTGTTCCATTAGACTTTACAGTAATGTCTTTGAATTGACGTCGTACTGCAGACTCTGCTTTTGATAATCTTGATTTTGCTAGTTTGATTGCAGCAACATCTTCTTTTGAAACTTTAGAGTATGCACTAGCAATATCACGTTGTGAAACTCTTAATGATGAAATTTTTGCACCAAATTTTTTTTCATATTTTTTAAGTGCAGCATCGCCATTCTTTTTTACATCTTTGATAATGGATTCTACAATTTTCTGATTTTTTGAAGAGTCTTTCGTGCCTATTTTCTTTAGAAATTGCTCAGAATTATTTGTGGAAATGATTTTCATCAATTTTCTTCGTCACGTTTGATCTCCTCAAGTTCCAGTATTTGTCGTGGTTCATGCACTACCAGTCCTTGTGCAATCTTTCGCAGTTTTGGAATTATTTTGTGGAAATCTGATTTTTTGATTATAGTGTTAACTCCGTACCAACCAGCTTCGCTTAGTGGACTAATTGTAGGTTTTTTCAGTGATGGAATCTGTTTTAGTAGTTTAGGCAGATTTTCCTCTTCCACATTTAGATAAATGTGCAGATATTTTTTGCCATGTACTGCTCCACGCATCAAAGTAACAATATCAAAAATCTTTTCTCGTTTTGCTTTATCTTTGAGAGATTTTTTGTTTACTATCAAGTGAGCAGTTGAAGTGAGAACTTCATCTACAATTTTCAATTTATTTTGTTTGAGTGTGGTTCCAGTTTCAGTTACATCCATTATTGCATCTACATCTTCTGGTGGTTTTGCTTCTGTTGCACCAAATGACAGATGAATTTGAACGGATTTGTTAGTTCCAATACGTAACCAAGGAGTAACAATTTGGGGATCTTTATTTCCAAAATATTTCTTGTAAGACTCGAGGTTTTTGATAAAACGAGATGCAGTTGTAAGGTATTCAGAAGAAATTCTCAGAGTTTTTTTCTTTTTAGCATAATCAGCAATCATTGCATCTAGATTCTTGTATCGATAGTTATCTGGAAATGCAATAACGAGCCTAATCTTTCCATATTCTAAATCTAAAATTGGCTCTACATCAGATTTTGTTTCTCCAACCCAATCCTTACCAGTAATTCCTACATCATACAATCCCTCATTAACTAGAGTTGGAATTTCTTGAGGTCTGAGCATTTTTACTATAATTTTTGGGTCATCAAGATATACACGATAGGTTCTACTCTTACGATTTACTTTAGTCCAAGATCTCTCTAAGAGTTTGAATGTAGCATCCTCCAAGCTTCCCTTTGGAATTGCAAATCTTATTTCTGACATGGTATCTCCTTTCAATCTGTCTATATAATAACGTCATTAATTTTGTTCAAGCAGTTCTTTTGCTCTATTTACTGAAATATTGTTTTCTTCAATCATCTGAGAAACTATCTTATCAATTTGCTCAGTAGATGCACCAGCTGCAGATGCTAGATTTCTAGCATGTAGCCTCATGTGTCCTTTCTGAATTCCATCAGTTGCAAGTGCTCTCATTGCACTAAAGTTCTGAGCCAAGCCTGTTGCAGTGATTATACACGCCATCTCTTTTGCAGATTGTGCACCTAAAATTTTGGTACAAATTTTTGCGACTGGATGGACATTGATGATTCCACCTACAATACCAACAGATAAGGGAATTTCCAAAGTGCCAACAAGATTTCCATCTGAATCTTTAGTCCACTCAGACAATGATCTGTATTGTCCAGAACGTGATGCATAGGCATTTGCTGCAGCTTCAATTGCACGACTGTCTTGTCCAGTAGCATTGGCTACTGCAATAATTCCATTCATGATTCCTTTGTTGTGGGTAACTGCTCTATACACATCATGTTTTGCAAATTGATATGCGTGAATCATATTCTCTACAACCTCTTCACCTCCAACTGATTCTTTATCAAAAATAGCAGTTGCCTTGACCATTCGTCTTGTAGAATAGTTGGATAATATTCGAAGAAGTGTCTTTCCTCCAGTTAATTTTTCAATTAATGGTGCTACACCTTCACACATTGTATTAGTTACATTAGCACCCATTGCATCACCTACATCAATCAATAATTCAACTATCAACATTGGTTCAAAGTCAGTATCAAGTTTCTTACAGGTAATTTCTTTTGCACCTTTTCCCATTTTGGAAAGAGTGTTGCTTTTTGAATTTGCAAGTTCTAGAATTTCTTGAGTGTTTTCTTTGATTTTCGATACTGCATTGTCAATATCTGCACCTAGAACTTGAATTTGTCCAATGCTATAGGATTCATCAGCCTCAACGTTGAATCCTCCCTTTGGTCTTGCAAGTTTTGCTGCTTTTGATGCTGCTGCAATTACAGATGGCTCTTCAATTACCATAGGCACAAGATAGTCTTTATTGTTAATTTTAAAATTAGTTGCAACACCTAATGGAAGAGAAAATGTTCCAAATGCATTTTCGACCATTTTGTCTGCTTTATCAAATGTCACCCCACCATCAGGTAGTTCTAATGATTTTATTTCGTCTTCAGAGAGATTTGCAAAATTTTTGATAACGTCTAGTCTTTCTTTTCTTGATTTTTCAAAAAATTTTGAAATTGATGAATCAGGCATTTTATTTTAATATCCTCAATAATTTGTCATCATTACCAGCAGGAAAACCTTTTCCATCAGTGTTAGAAGTAATTACGTAAAGATATCCATCAGGTCCTTGAACCACATCGCGAACACGGCCAATTCCACTAAGAATTGATTTTTGGGAACTTAGTCCTTCCTCAAAATCCACCTGATACACATTTGATGCTCTCATTGAAGCCATAATGAATGGAAATTCAAAATCAAACTTGTCACCAGAATAAAATAAAATTCCTCCAGGTTCTATACTAGGGTCATAACATAGAATGGCATTTTCAAAATTTTCATTTCCAGAACATTCTTGCTCAGGCCAACCATAATTTTTGCCTGCAAGGATTAGATTGATTTCGTCATTTTTTTCAGGTCCAAATTCAGCAACATACAAGTTTCCATTATTATCCCAAGTCATTCCTTGAGGATTTCTGTGTCCCAAAGAATAGACAGGGGAATTTGAGAATGGGTTATCTTCAGGAATTGAACCGTCATCATTTATTCTTAAAATTTTACCAGACAAAGAATCAAGATCTTGAGGTAAATGAGATGAATCAGATGTAGTACCAGTACCGATATACAATTTGTTGTCAGGTCCAAATTTGATAAATCCGCCATTTGTAAAAGAAGACGCAGGGATTTTGTCAAAAATGGTTTCAGCATCTTGTAATTTATTTTCAGATTCTGTAATTCTCATTATTTTATTCCATAACAATTCATCTTCTTCATAAGTCAAAAATACATAGAGATAATGATTCTCTTCAAAATTTGGATGTAAAGCAATTCCCAATAAACCACCATCAAAAACATCAGCAGCGCGAAAAGTTGCAAGTGGAGATTCTAATTGTATATCATTTTCAATGACTGTAATGGAACCATCTTTTTCTGTTACAAATATTCGATTATCAGAAACTGCAATTGAGCGAGGTTTATCCAAATTCACTGCCAGAATTTCTACAGATTCATCTTTGTAACTAGAATTTGGGTCAGGTAATGGAATAGGATCAGATGGCGAAGACAAAACAAATACTGAAAATACAACAGCAACAGCAACTACTGCAACTGAGATTTTCTTATCCATGAAAATTATATTTCTTCAGTTCATATTAATTACTTTCAAGAATTCAATAAAGCGTATATACGGCTCGAGTTAATTTCTGAATCAGCGGGGTGGGGAAGCCAGGTCATCCCGGCGGGCTCATAACCCGCAGTTCAGTAGTTCAAATCTACTCCCCGCTACTTAATTTTCATATACACAAAACCAAGATAGAGAATTTTTAAAAATTTTTGATTTATTTTGGATTCCCTGTCTTTGTTGAGGCCGTGTAAGGTGTCTATGTGCAGAAACTTTGGGCAAATACAATTTTTTTTCGAGTTTTCTGCTGATTTCTTCATTAATTTTTCTTGATGATTTTTTTCCACAACGAATGCATTGAAATCCTTGTCCTTTGCCCTTGGATTTCATTTTTTTATTACATTTTTTGCAAATTGGATTTGATATTTTGATTTGTTTTTCAAGTGAAATAATCTCAATAAATTCAAGATTAATGATTCGGGGAAAGTTTTTTGATGCCTTTCTAACGCCTCCTCCAACAGATATTTTATCACCCTTTATCAAATGTGAAGCAATAACAGACATGCCTGTTGGTTTGTAAACCGCACACCAAAATTCATTGTTATTTGAGAGGATTTTGAAAAATACATGTCCTCCCTTGACAATTTTTGGTGAATTTGAAACAATTCCAGTTAATTTTCCAGAAGCATATGGTTTCATTGTTTCAAAAGTAAGTTCGTTTTTCAAGTGGTCACCAGTGCCTTGATTGGATTTGAAGATCATGTAACCATCTAACTTTTCATCGCTTTTGATAATTTTAGAAGCATAAACTAACGAACTAACATTTTCCCCACGAACTCCAAAGAAAACAGGATCCGGACCATGAGGAGTAATTAAAACTCGTCCTTTTTTTGTATCAAAACTATTGAAAGTGTCAGGATATGTTTTTTCTTGCATTTCCTTAACACTTTGAATTGAAATTTTTCTTTCTTTTCCAAATTTTTGTTTTTTACGATAACTCAATAACTCTAATGTGTGATCTTTAAAATCATAGCCTATTGCACCGATTGCACCAACTAGTCCTTGTCCATTTCCTTTATAGAAATATTCAAGATTGTTTTTTTTAGCAAACTTTTTTGCATTGCTTCGATGAATTAATTGCCATAAAGCTAGATCACTAAATTCTGTAAATTCATGAGGTATGGAATCACTCTCAAAAAAAACTAAACCAGGATTTGCTCCATTTTTTGTATCAGAATATTTTGAAACAAGGTTTTTGACTTGATTTTTTATTTTTGAAGGATTACTAGTCTTGATTTTAATAGAAACTGCTCCATTTCCACGTGTTTTCCATGGAATGTTTGGATTGAATCGGACTAGTCTTGGAAAATCAAGAAATTCAGTTCTTTGTTTTTTGAGCAAATCAACCAGTTTGTATGCCAAAAAAGTTGTGCACATTCCTTTTGGAGAATCAGTATCATCAAAGCCAATATTTAGAACAGTTTTTTTTTCCACATTTTCTGTAATTAATTCAGACATTTTTAGTTGTTGTAGATGCAGTTGGTTTAAATTAATAAAATAACATTTCAAGCTAAATTGATTGTCATAGATGAAAAGAGGATTTTCCAAGAAATAGAAGAGAAAAATCCTGCATCAGTTTCATTAAACGGACCAGATGGAATTTTGCCTCAAGTACAAGATACTGCAAAAAATATAACAAAAAAATTTGGCATTCCAGCATATGTTCTAGCTGATACAACTTGGGGAACATGTGATTTGAACTCAAATGGTTCCAAAGTTCTTGGTGCAGAAATACAATTCAATATTGGACATACAATTAACAATGAAAAATATGAAGAGAACCTGATTCTAATTGATGCATATGATGATGTAGAATTTGACAGTGTAGCAAAAAAATGTGCAGAACTATTGAAAGGGAAAACAATTTCGCTAGTAACAGATAGTCAGCATCTACACCAAGTAGACAAAGTTGAGAAAATTTTAACCGAAAATGGCATTACAGTCAAAATTGGAAAGGGAAAAGGACAATTAAATGATGGACAGGTATTTGGTTGTGAGTTTTACCCTGCAACAGATTTGAAAAAAGAAGTTGATGCATATGTTTTCCTAGGACAAAGTAATTTCCATGCATCAGGAATTGCACTATCTACAAATTTGCCAACATATGTTTTGGATCCTTATTTTAACGAAGTAAGAGAAGTTACAGAGTTTGCACAGAAATTAAAAAAGAAAGCAACTCTTGCCATATACAAAGCAGCTGAAGCAAAAACTTTTGGAGTAATTGTGGGGTTGAAAGAAGGTCAGTTATCAAAGGTTTTTGCATTAAAAATCAAAGAAGAGTTAGAAGCAGAAGGAAAAGAGGTCCAGTTATTTGCATTAACAGATATCACAAATGATAGATTAAGAAATCTAAAAGGAATAGATGCTTTTATTCAGGTTGCATGCCCTAGAATTTCTACAGATAATCAATTTGACAAGCCTGTTTTATCATCGCCCCAGGCAAATGCATTGTTAAAAATTCTTAGAAATGAAAGTATTGAAGGATATTTAGAAATTCCACATTGGTTATGATACTAGTTTCTGAAATTTAGGATTGTCAAATAATTTTTCAAAAGATTTAGATTTTTTTGCTTTAATTTTGTATTGTTTACCTTGAGATATTGATTTTTCAAGTAATGACAAGGAATCGTCTATTTTTGAAAGCATTGCCAAATTACAAGATTTATCAAATAAAACATCACCATTTTCAGGATAATCATTCAAAATTATATCACAACAAGAAATTGATTCATCATATCTATTCATGGAAAATAGGATTCTTTCTTTATGATATAATGCAATATTGTATTTTGGATTAGAACCCAATATCTTATCACAGATTGATAGTGCTTGAGAAAAATTTCCTTGTTTTCTAAACGAAGAAATTTTGTTTACCAATACAGAAAGATCATCAGGGTGATTCTCAAGTGCCAAATCATAGCACTTCATGGCATTTTCATAATCCTTTAGTTTACTGAGAGCATATCCCTTGTTGTTAAGAGAACTAAGATGTTTTGGATTTTCATCTAGAATTTTATCATAATATGAAATTGCTTCATTGTATTTTCCTTTTAAAAACAGTCTATTTCCTTCATCTAAAATAGAATTTGTTTTAGGATCATCCATGAAGAATCAGTTTGGTTTCATTATGATTTTTCCAAAAAGCCCTTTGCCTTTTAGCATTTTTGTGTGAGCTTCAGCAGCTTGCTCAAGAGTATATTCAGAATCAATTATGGATTTTATTTTTCCTTTAGACATCCAATAGAATCCTTCTTCAAGTTCAGCTCTTGTTCCCTGAGTTGAGCCTAGAATGTTGAGTCCTTTAAAGAAAATGTGTCGAAGATCTGTCTTTGCCATATATCCAGTTGTTGCACCGGTAGTAATTATCGTACCACCATAATTCATCAGCGTTAGTTCTTTGTTCCAATGAGAACCACCAATATGCTCAAAAATCACATCCACGCCAGGAGTCTCACCGTATGCTTTTGGAATTTTTTTTGCAATTGCTCGTACTTCTTTGTGCCAATCATCTTTTCTATGATCAATTGCATAATCAGCTCCCAGTTCAAGTAGTTTATCTAATTTATCGGGACTAGCAGTTGCAATTACTGTACAGCCAAAAAGCTTTGCAATCTGAATACCATAATTTCCAACACCAGAACCACCACCCATGATCAAAACTAATTGTCCAGGTTGAATTTTTGCTCTACCAACCAACATGTGCCATGAAGTCAACATGGTCATAGATGCAGCTGCTGCTTCTTCATATGAAACACCCTCAGGAATTTTTACAACATTTACTTCTGGAAGATGAGTGTATTCACAATATCCTCCCCAAAGAGGACCTGTTTCAAATCCCCAGATAGTTCTTTTCTTACAATCATACTCACGTCCAGATGTACATCTCTTGCATACTCTACAAGACATGTTTCCATGAGAAACGACTCTGTCACCTACTTTGAAATTTTTTACATCTTCACCTACAGCAGTTACTTCACCTGCAGCATCAGTTCCAGAGATATGAGGCAAAGGAATTGCTAGAGGTTTACCTCTCATTCCCCAAATATCATCATAATTTAGAGCAGCGGCTTTTACTTTGAAAACTACTTCGTTTGATTTAGGTTCAGGAATAGGAAGATCTTTGATTTTTAAAATTTTTGCAAAGTCATCATCAGTAGTATATTCTTCATAAACAAGAGCTTTCATAATTTTTTTGATATGTGTGTAAATATATGATTTATCGAGATCATTTAGGCCACAAACAATTATAATCACAAAAACGAGTATTTCATCATGTCTGAAAATGCCACATATCCAGGTGAAAAAATAGCATCTATTGAGGAATATGAGGCTGGATACAATGCTTTTGATGATGGAGACATGGTTAGAGCAGCAACTATCGGAGAAAAAGACATCGACAAATCTACTAGAACTGCAAATATTAGACATCCAAAGAACCTATCAATACCAAAAGTAGGAGATGTTGTAATTGGAACAGTTGCAGCAGTAATGTCATCTATGATTGCAGTTTCAATTGATTACATTAATGGAAACCCAACTACATCTAAAGTAGAATGTGTGTGTTCAACAAGAAACATCAGAAAAAGAAATGTTGCACTAGTAAACGATATAGCAAAATTAAAAATCTTAAATCATCTTAATGGTACAATTCATGCAACTGTCGATGAACCAAGTTTAGGAATACTCTTTACAAAATGTCGTAAATGTGGTGGAAAAGTGGTACCTATGAGAGATGCCATAAAATGTACAGAGTGTTCATGGATTGATGAAAGAAAACTATCTACAGATTTCAATAAAACCGATTTCGTTAAACTGAGAGAATAAAAATGACTAGTGTATCGTTCCAAGGTGAACGAGGTGCATATAGTGAAGCTGCAGCAAGATCATTTTTTGCAGAAGATGTTCAAACAGTTCCATATGCAACGTTTGCAGAAGTTTTAGAAAGTACATCTAAAGAAAAGACAGAGTATTCAGTTTTACCAGTAGAAAATTCGTTAGAAGGTAGTGTTGGAGAAAGTTATGATTTGTTATATTCTACATCACTCAATGCAACAGGCGAGATTTATCACAGAATTGAGCATTGTCTAATTGGAACCGGAGAGATGAATGAAGTTGATACTGTATATTCACATCCACAAGCTTTAGGCCAATGTAGAAAATTCATAGAAGAACATAAAATCAAAACAATTCCATCATACGATACTGCAGGTAGTGTGAAAATAATTAAAGAATTAAACAAGAAAAATTGTGCCTGTATTGCAAGTAAAACGGCATCAGCACTATATGATGTTCCAGTTATTGCAGAAAATATTGCAAACAATCTAAACAATTACACTCGATTTTTGATATTATCAAAAAATGAATCACCCATTACTGGAAATGACAAGACGTCAATAATTTTCTCAATAAAACACGAACCAGGCTCATTATACAGAATTATTGAGAATTTTCATAAAAATAATGTAAATTTAACAAAGATAGAATCAAGACCAACTAGGACCAATACATGGGAATACAATTTCTATGTAGATTTTGAAGGGCACCAAAAGGATTCAAAGATTTCTGAAATGTTAGAAAAAATCAAACAAGATACATTGTTTTTGAAAGTTTTGGGATCGTACCCTTCAGCAAAACTCAGCTAAAAGCCTTTTGGCTTTCTTAATGTAAAGCCCATACTAAATCCAATAATAATTACACCAGCAGTAATTACTACTAAATGATAAGTAAACAAAATTGGATCTGTTGTTACATTTAATGTGGCAGTAACTTGAAAATCTGTAGAACCAGTATTCTGTATTTCGATAAATGTTATTCCATCTTCCAAATGAACCCACTCTAGAGATAATTCCTTTTTGTAAGATGTATTTGGAATTTGCAATCCATCTCCAGGACTATTCATTTCCAAATCAAAGGAATCACCAATAATTTTCATGTTCTGAGATGCGCCATTGTTAGCTTTGATTTGATAAGAAGTGGATTCACCAACTCCAAATGTTTCATTTACTTCAACTGTTTGAAATCCAAATCCAGTAATCAACGAATAGACTCCAATGCCGATAATTAGACTTCCAACAATAAATCCAATAATAGTTCTTTTTGCTAACACGATTTCATGATTTTCAATACTGTTTAAAAAATTATCTACATTAAGGAAACATCATGAGGCTGACTTTCTGCAAATCCAGCTCTTGACATTTTGATAAATTCTGCATTTTGTTGCATTTGTGGAATTGTGTGAGCACCGCAATAACTCAAGCCTGAACGCACACCACCTGCAAGTTGTTTTAGAATATCAGTTACTGTTCCTTTGTAAGGAACCATAGCCTCAACTCCTTCTGCAACATAGTCATTTAGGTCATCTTCAAGTGAAATCGAGCCTGTTTCTTTAGATTTTCTTCCAATTGAAGCTGCAAGAGAAGCCATTCCACGATATACTTTGAATCTTTTTCCATTTTTAGTCAAAACTGTACCAGGTGATTCATCTGTTCCACCAAGCATACTTCCAACCATCACAGAAGATGCACCAGCAGCTAGAGCTTTTGTTGCATCACCAGATGTTCGAGTACCACCATCAGAAATAATTGGAATTCCATGATCATTTCCAACTTTTGCACAATCCATTACAGCAGTTAATTGTGGAACACCTGAACCAGTAATTACTCTAGTAATACAAATTGAGCCAGAACCTACACCAACCTTTACTGCATCAACACCTGCTTTTATCAAATCTTCAGCACCGTGAGCAGTTGCAATATTTCCAGCAATTAATTCACAATCAGGAAATGCTTTCTTGATGTTACGAACTGTACTAATTGCATTCTCACTATGACCATGTGCAATGTCAACAACTAAAACATCTGCACCTGCATCTAACAAAGATTCACTTCTCTCCAAAAAGTCACCTTTGACACCAACTGCAGCTCCAACTAAGGGTCTTCCTTTCTTATCTTTAGATGCATTTGGGTAATCTGTATTATTTGTGATATCCTTACTGGTGATTAATCCTTGTATAACGCCAGAATCATCGACAATTGGAAGTTTTTCAATTCGGTGTTTATGTAAAATATTTTTTGCTTCATCCAAAGACACACCAGGTTTTGCAGTAACAACATCTTTTGTCATTACATCTGATACTGTTCCATTTGAACCAGCAAAAAGCAAATCTCTTTCAGTGACAATTCCAACTAGTTTAGAGTTTGAATCAGTAACTAATAGACCAGAAATGTCTTTGTCTTCAGCATAATCTAATGCGTCTTGTACTGATTTGTCTGAGGATATTGTGTATGGATTTTCTATCATTACACTACCAGAACGTTTTACCTTAAGGACTTCATTTGCCTGCTCTTGAATAGTCAAAAATCTATGAATAATTCCAATTCCACCAGCACGAGCCATAGTAGCAGCCATAGAGGACTCTGTAACAGTATCCATATTTGCGCTCACAAATGGGATGTTAAGTGTGATATTTCGAGATAATTTTGTGGTTAGATCGGTCTGACTTCTACTTGTAATATCTGAATATTTGGGTACAAGAAGAACGTCATCAAAAGTTAATCCTTCTTTGAATTCCAATGAAACCTTGTTAAGAAAGTTGAATATTGATTATAAGCCTTTGTGTTGTTTCTTCAATTTTGATGCGATAGTTACTGCATCTTTAGTAGCAGATACGTTATGAGTACGTATAATGTCTGCACCGTTAATGACAGATATTGCTTCAGCAGCAATAGAACCAAACAAGCGATCAGATGGATCTTTTTGTAAGATTTCTCCAAGAAAAGATTTGTTTGAAACTGAGATCAAAACAGGATAATTTCCCTTGATGGAATTCAAATTTTGAATTATAGTTAGATCTCTTTTTATCCAATCAGATTTGATTTTGGTGAAAAATGGTCCATTTCCTTCTTTTCTAAAAAACCCAATTGAAGGATCCAGAATAATTTTTTCATTACTGACATGAGATTTCTTTGCAATCTTCAAGCTTTCTTGGAGTAGTTTTTTTGTAGATGCTGGATTTCCAGTGACTGTTTTTGGACTAAAAGCACACAAGATTAGTGATGGTGAAAAATCTGAAACTACATCTTTCATTTTTTCATCATATTTTAAACCAGAAATATCATTGATTATTTCCACACCACATTCTAAAGCATCTTTAGCAGGTTTTGATCTACAAGTATCAACAGATATTGGAATATTAGATACATTTTGAATAATTTTTACTGCTTCAAGTATTCTTTTTGATTCAGTTTTTTCAGATACCATAGTAGAAAGATATGGTGCAGTAGACATTCCACCTACATCAATAAAATCAACCCCATCATTTTCCATCTCTTTGATAGAATTTCTTATCTGAGTTTTAGTGGTTCGAATAGATTTTTTGTAAAACGACTCAGGACTAGTGTTCAAAATACCCATGATACGAATGGGGTTTTTACCTCCAACACTCACATTTGCAATTCTAGTCACATGATTTATCAAAAACTAATGCAATTTGAGTCATATGATGATTTCAGGTTGGAATACAAAGTATAGAGACATTCTAAAGGAATTCAAATATGATGAGAAAAAAGACAAGGAATCAGCCATATTATTAGATACAATTCTGAAAAAATCAAAAACCAGAGAAAAAATTCAGGATTTAATCCAAGGGAATACAGTGCATGTCATAGGTTCAGGTCCGTCATTATCATCTGCAATTCCAAAACTAAAGAAGTTGAAAAAAGGAATCAAAATTGCAGCAGACAGTTCACTAAAACCACTTTTAGAAAATGGAATTGTTCCAGAGATAGTTGTAACAGATTTAGATGGAGATGAAGAGTCTTTGAAAAAAATTGCAAAAAAATCAATCTTTGTAGTTCATGCACATGGAGACAATATAGAAAAATTAGAATTAGTGGAAAAATTCAAAAATTGCATTGGCACTACACAAACAAAACCTTTTAACAAAATAGAAAATTTTGGAGGATTTACAGACGGAGACAGAGGAGTTTTTCTTGCAAGTCATTTTGAAGCAAAAAAAATTATTTTGTTTGGAATGGATTTTGGTAATAGAGTAGGAAAATTTTCTAATACGAAAAAATCAGAAAGAAAAACAAAATTAATGAAATTAAAAAAAGGAAGATCACTCTTAGAGTGGTTAGCTACAAAGACAAAATCAGAATTATTTACAACTTCAAGTAGGATGAAGGGGTTTGAAAAAATACCATACAAAAGCCTAGATATCATAATAACCTAGAATGCATTTAATACCCATTCCTCATTTATCAAATTATGAAATTTTCAGAGGAACAAATGAAGGGAATTGTTACTTTGAAGGAAAGTTTGATCGAACAGGTCGACAAACATCAAGAAGCAATAGAGGCTTTAGAAAAAAATATTACAATTTTGGATGGGTTCCTAAAAGAATCTAGTTTTACCAAAGCATCACAATTAACATCCACAGAAAAAATTGAGCCTGAAAAAATCAAAGAATCAGTCAAAGAGGTTCAGAATTCAATCCCAATCACTCAAGGAAAAAATGGGAAAGTAATTGCTAATGCATTTATCACGCCTGAACAAGTTTCAATTGTTTTAGATGACAACGTAGAGATTAGTGCAGATACACCTCCTTTCAAATCATTTTTCCTAGATAGAATAATTGGAGAAATGAAAAAGAAAGACTCGACAGACGCAGAAAATGGAAAAATCCAAAGAGAGTCAATAATTGATTATATCATTAACAAAAATGGTTCAGACATTAGAGAAATCATTATCAAGAATTACAGACAAAAAGAAAGAGTAAACGAATTGATCAATACAGCAGGATGGTCATTATCAAGAATGCTGGAGAACATTAACAAGTGATTGCATGGACAAGATTGTAGTTTTAGATTTTGGTTCACAGTATAGTCATTTGATTTGTAGAAGAATCAGAGAATTTTCAGTATATGCAGAATTGGTTCCTTTTGATATTAGCTATGAAGAATTGCAAAAGCACAATCCAAAAGGAATAATTTTTTCTGGAGGTCCGTCTAGTGTTTATAGTTCAGATGCACCAGTTCCAGAAAGTAAAATTTTTGACATGAATTTACCATTGCTTGGAATTTGTTATGGTCATCAACTAATTGTAAACAAGTACGGAGGTAAAGTAAAAAGAGCAAACAAAGAATATGGTTCTTCATTACTTACAATTGACAGTGACAAAGATTTGCTAAATGGTGTTGGTGAGTCAGTAAGAGCATGGATGAGTCACGGTGATGAAGCAGAAGAAATTCCTCCTGGTTTTCAAGTAATAGGACATACAGAAAGTGCAAAAGCAGCTGCAATAGCATCAGATGAAAAATCAGTTTACGGGATTCAATTTCATCCAGAAGTTGTTCATACAGAACAGGGAACAGAGATTCTCAAGAACTTTGTATTGAAAGTATGTGGAGCAAAGCAAGACTGGACAATGGAGGGTTTTATTGATTCAGCAGTTGAAAAAATCTCAAAAATTGAGGGTAACGTGCTTTGTGGAGTAAGTGGAGGCATAGATTCCACGGTAGCTGCATTATTGATTCACAAAGCCATTGGAGATAGACTCAAGTGTGTTTTTGTCAATAATGGACTGTTAAGACTAAACGAAGAAAAAGAGATTGAAACAATGTTCAAAGATAATTTCAATGTAAATTTTACATCAATAAATGCAGTAGACAGTTTTCTTGATAAGCTCAAAGGAGTTGAAGATCCAGAAAAGAAAAGAAAGATTGTTGGAGAGGAATTTGTTAATGTATTTACAGAATTTGCAGAAAAGAACGGACCATTCAAGTGGTTGGCTCAAGGAACTCTATACCCAGATGTAATTGAAAGTGGAGTTTCAAAAGGACCAGCTGATGTAATCAAATCACACCACAATGTAGGAGGGCTACCTGATTGGCTCAATTTAGAAATTTTAGAACCACTCAGAGAATTATACAAAGATGAGGTAAGAGCGATTGCAAAAATTCTTGAAGTTCCAGAAAAACTTTTCATGAGACATCCTTTCCCAGGTCCAGGATTATCTGTAAGAATCATAGGAGAAGTAACACCAACTAAACTCCAAATTTCAAAAGTTGCAAGTAAAATTGTAGAAGATGAGTTAGTTGAAGCTGGTTGGTACGGTAAAGTTTGGCAAGCTTATGCAGCAGTGGGAGATGATAGAGCAGTGGGCGTTGTAGGAGATGAAAGAAGATATGGAAACATTGTAATGATCAGAGTTGTTGATTCAATTGATGCAATGACTGCAGATTGGACGAGATTACCACACGGAGTATTAGAAAAGATGAGTAACAGAATTACAAATGAGATTGAAGATGTAACTTGGGTGACATATACGATTTCAAGCAAGCCTCCTGCTACAATTGAGCCTCAATAGGTGAAGAATATGGAATATGAGAAAATTTGTGATGAGGTCTTAGAATGTGATAAAAAAATCAGATATGTTGGTGTGTATGATTATGGAGAATTACATGATAAAATGCGTTCAGGTGTAGAAAGTTTCCTTTCAAGAGAGGAAACAGAATTGTCATTATCTCAAGCAGTTTACCGTTGGTCAACACGTAAAAAAACATCAGATAAAATTGGCAAGCCAGAATTTGCACTAGCAAAATACGAGAAAATCTATAGAGTAACCATCCCAGTTGGAGGTGCAGGGTTGATTTTGTTCAGTACAGAATTAGATGCCAATGTAATCGATATAGTTACCAGAGTAATAGAAATCAAAAATAAATACTCGTAATAATTTGTGATGAATATGGATTTTCATGTTTTTGATACATATGTCAAGGCAAAAGATGGACACACAATGCATTTTGATGTAGTTACAGACAACAATAATGTAGAAAAGGCAATTTCTTTTGCAAAAGAATGGCTCAATTCAATTGGAGAAGAAAATTCCATAGTCACAACTGAAGAATGTAAATTTTGTCACACACAATCGGTTCCAGAAGATATTGAAATTGAGATAATGACTAATGGTTATTTCATTTCAAAGATGGAAGGTTGTCCTGAATAATTAATTTAGTAAAGCAGCACCAAAGACACCTGCGGAATCTCCCAATTCATTTTTCAAAATAGGAGTCTCAACTAAATCTGAAAATACTTTATCATAAACGGATTTTTTTCCTTCAGTATATAGAAAATCAATATTTGACAAACCACCTCCAAGTACAATTGCATCAGGATCCAAAATGTCAACTACGTTTGCAATACCATATCCAAAATTTTCCAAGAATTCATCTTTCCATGTTTTTCCTATCTCATTATCAAGATTTGAAAGAATTTCAGGCACAGATTTTGATTCTCCTGAGAGTAATTTCCATTGTTGTTCCAATGCAGGACCGCTGATGTAGGTCTCTACGCACCCAGTCTTTCCACAATAACACGAATTTCCATTGCGATGTAATGTGTGATGTCCCCATTCTCCAGCAATGTTTGTTCTTCCTGCATGCAGTTTTCCATTAATAGTAATACCACCCCCAACACCAGTACCCATTATCACACCAAAAACAAGTTCAAAGTTTTTTGCTGCACCCATTTTGGATTCTGCCATAACAAAGCAATTTGCGTCGTTTTCCATTGCAATGTTTTTTTTCAATTGTTTTTCTAGATCTTCTTTTAGGGGTTTTCCAATCAGACACTGTGTGTTACTATTTTTTATCAATCCAGTTTTTTTTGAGATTGCACCAGGTGTGCATATTCCTAAAGAGAAATCAGAAACATTACGTGATACTTCTAAAACTAGATTTGAGATAGAGTCAACTATTTCAGAATAATTGTCTTTAGGAGTTGGAATTCTTTTTCTTTCTAAAACATTTAGAGAATCATCCAATAGAATTGCTTCAGTTTTTGTTCCACCTAAATCAACACCTAGTTTGTACAACAATAACTTGTGAAAATTAGAACGCTTAAGTTTTAATCAATTATCCCATTGGAGGCATGCCACCGCCACCTGGACCACCAGATACTGCAATAACATCATCGATTCTAAGAATCATACATGCAGCTTCTGTTGCAGATTTGATAATCTGTTCTTTGACGGCAACTGGTTCTACAACATCAATAGAAAGCATATCTGCAATCTTTGTGTTTTTAGCATCAATACCAGTCCATTTACGACCTTGGTTTTGTTTTGCTCTCAAGTTTGCCATTGTGTCAATTGGATCCATTCCTGCATTTTCAGCAATGGTTAATGGAATTACCTCTAAGGCTTCAGCATATTTTTTAATTGCAAGTTGTTCTCGTCCATCAAAATTGTCAGCCCAATCTTTGAGTTGGGAGGCTGCAAATGATTCTGGTGCACCTCCACCTGCAACAATTTCAGGCTTTTCAATTACATCTTTTACAACCATGAGAGAATCATGAATAGAGCGGTCAACCTCATCAATTACTCTTTGAGAACCTCCACGAATCAACATTGTGACTGATTGTGGGTGTTTGCATCCTTCAATGAATACCCATTTATCAGATTCAACTTTCTTTTGTTGAACCAAATTAGCAGAACCTAGATCTTTTTCATTTAGGTCATCAATGTTACTAATTACTCGACCACCAGTTGCTTTTCCTAGTTTAATCATATCACTTTCTTTTACACGACGTACTGCAAGAATTCCATTTTTGGCAAGATAGTGTTGTGCAATATCATCAATTCCTTTTTGACAAATTAGGACATTAACTCCAATGTCATGTAGTTTGTCAACCATTGTTTTGAGCATTCTATTTTCTTCTTCTAAGAACATCTGCATTTGAGTAGGATCAGAAATTCTGATTTCAGAACTCATCTCGGTTTTTTCAATTTCAAGTGCAGAGTTAAGTAAAGCAATATGGGCATTGTCTACTTTTGTAGGCATTCCACTATGAACAATTTCTTTATCTAAAACAATTCCTTGAATTATTTGAGTATCTTGAATTGAGCCACCAGATTTCTTTTCTACCTTAATGTTTTCAAGGTCAACAGAATAATTTTCTCCTTTCTTTGTAACTATACTGAGAATAGCATCAACTACAATTTTTGATAGTATGTCACTGTCTTCTGAGATTAGTTTGGATTGCATACTTGTTGTGGCAATTTTGATGAGTGATTCTTTGTCATCAGGTTTGATTTTCTTTGATAATTCGGAATAGATTTCAAGTGTTTTTTCTGCAGCAGCTTGATAACCGTCAATAATTGTTGAAGAATGGACATCTTTTTTGAGTAATTCTTCGGCTTTAGCTAAAAGTGTTCCTCCAAAAACTACAGAAGAAGTAGTACCATCTCCAACTTCATTATCAACAGTTTTTGAAATTTCAACCATCATTTTGGCTGCAGGATGTTGAACATCAATTTCTTTGAGAATTGTTGCTCCATCATTTGTAATTGTAACATCACCTAAGGAATCAACTAACATTTTGTCTAGGCCACGTGGTCCAAGGCTACTCTTGACTAATTCTGTGACTAGTTTTGCTGCTGCAATGTTATTTTGTTGAGCGTCTTTACCTTTTTGTTGTAATGCACTCTCTTTGAGTACTAAAACAGGTCCATTTGGTCCTTGTTGAATTGATGCCATTTAGATTCAGCTTCAATCCCCTGAATCCCCTATTTAATATTACTTAGTTGATCGGGGAGATGTAACTTCGTTTTTTCACATCAACAATACCACCCGAAAGAATTCTCACAGATGGCAAGGCCAAGAAAGGCAAGAATAAAGGAATCAGATGAGGCCTAGAAAACTTAGATCCAGAGTCTACAATAGAGTTGTTTATTTTCTCAAAGTTAGATGAAACTTTTTCAAAAGAATCTGTAGAAACGATTCCTGCAAATTGTAAAGGTAATGAAGCAAGAATTTTTCCAGATTTGACTACAACTAATCCACCTTGATTTTTTATCAAGTGGTTTGAGGCAACTGCCATGTCAGAGTCATCAGAACCAATTACTATCATGTCATTTTCATGAAAACTCCAAGTGGATGCAAATGCGCCAATATCAGCACCAAAATTTTCAAGAAATCCTATCGAATGTTTTTTCGTACCATGAGTTCTATCAAATGCTGCCACCTTCCAGATATCAGAGTCTAAAGATGCAGATACCAAATTATTTTTAGATTGGAGTTCAGCTGAACCAATCTTTGTAATAATTTCAGTCTGCATGAATATGGTGTTTGCAATGACATCCTTCTTTTTGGATTTTATTTCAAAATCATTTTTTGAGAATTTTTTTAATTTGACAGTGTTTTTAGCCCAAGCGGATATTGTTTTTTTCTTTATAGGAAAAACAATTTTTCCATCAGATACTGCAAGTTTTCCACCTACAAATACGGTTTTAGGTCTAAAAGATTTCAAATCATTGAAAATTAGAATATCAGCTAGTTTTCCAGGTGCAATTCCACCAAGATCTTTTCCCATATTATAATAATCAAAATTATTTTTTGATGCCATACTTACTGCATCAATTGGTTCTAGACCAAGTTTGATTGATTCACGAATACAATGATCAATATGACCGAATTTGGTAATATCTTGTGGATCAAGACCGTCTGAACAAAACATCAATCGGTTAAGATATGTTCCATGAGACAAAACTCTAGGAATAATTTCTTTCAAATCACGTCGAATAGAACCTTCTCTAATCATTATCCACATTCCAAGACGTAGTCTCTCTAAGACTTGATCAAAATTAATTGGTTCATGACAAGAAAGAACTCCTGAAGAAACATAGGCGTTAAGTTTTTTGTCACTTGCACCAGCTGTATGTCCATTGATAATACAATCACATTCCAACATTGCAGAAAGAGATTTCATTGTTTTTGGTTCACGAAGAGTAACTTTTGTCCAAGAAAAAACTTCACCCAACCCAAGGACATGGGGGTGTTTTACTGCAGATTTTTCTTGAGATAAAGTAAGAGTGTTGCTGTTGCTAAATTTTGCATCTACAGGTAATCCACCAGGTACAACTTGAAAAATTCTTACGGGAAGATCTTCTCCCAATTTTAAAAATTCTTGAAATCCTTTGTATCCTCCAACGCTAACAACATCAATAGGATCAGAGAAAAGGGAAGTTACACCACAAAGAAGTGCTTGTTTTGCAAACTCAGATGGGAGAACGAATTGATCAATATGTAGATGAGGATCTGCAAAACCAGGACCGACATACTTGTTTTTAACATCAATGACTTTAGTTTTAGGGCCTTGGGCATGTGCTGCATCTGGACCAACATATGCAATTCTCTCACCAACTATTGCAATCTGAGTTTTGGGAATAATTTCTCTAGTATAGACAGAAAGTAAATTACAATTTTTTAGAATCAGATCTGCTTTCTTATCACCCATAGCTACAGAATTTAGAGCAGAGATCGAATTTGCTAGGCTCGAAGTCACGATTTTTGATTATATTTTGCGCCTATTATAGATTCAATGCTTAAATTACGGTTGAGAAGGTTTTGTTGATATGAACATACCAAAGGTGATCCGAAAGTATTGTGCAAAATGTAAAACACATACTGAACAAAAGGTCTCCATTTACAAGGCTGGAAAGAGACGTGGTTCTGCAAGAGGTGAACGTAGACACGCTGAACGTAAACACGGGTATGGTGGACAAAAGTTCCCAAAATTAGCAAAACCAGCCAAAGTTACAAAGAAAGTTACTCCAATTATGACATGTACTGTATGTAAAAAGAAGTACAATAAACTAGGTGTTAGAATTAAGAAATTTGAGTTGGTGGCAGCATGAAGAAAGATCACGTCGAAATTCCAAAACCATCAAGCAAGTTTCAAAAAGTTAACTGTAATGAATGCGGAGAACTACAAATTGTTTATTCACACGCATCAACCCAAGTTGCATGTAATTCATGTGGAAACGCAATTGCAGAAGCAACAGGTTCTAAAGCAAAAATTAATGGCAAGGTCTCAGGCAGCGCTGAGTAAATCATAATCCTGCTTAGTGTTTAGATTAAGTCCAATTCTTTTATCATCAAGTATAATGTAATTTTCTTCTAGATTTTCAAGTGAATTAATTTTTTGAGAATCAACTAATGAAATTCCTGTAAAGTTACATTTTTGATTATTATGAATTATGGAATATTCAGATTCGGTTCCAATAGAAGATAATAATTTATCAGTTACAAGAATACTTGTCCAAATTTTTTTAGAATCATGTTGTTTCACAATTGTTTGAATAATTTCTCCATCCAATAATGGAAGATCCCCCGAGGTAACTAGAACTAAATCGTTGAATTTTTTCAATACTGAATTTAGATCTTCAACATATCCAAGACCAGATGTATCAAAAGTTTCAATGTGATTTTCTTCCAGTAGTTTTTTTGTTTTAGGTGAATTAGGACTAGTTACTGCAATAATTTTTGAAAAGCAATTTGAATTTTTTAATGAATCAATAACATGAAGGACGATTGGTTTTTTGTATTGTAAGAGTAATTTTTCATCATCTAAATTCATGCGTGTTCCTTTACCACCTGCCATAACAATGCCAATCATATCGATACAAACACCATCAATGAAGCTAGTCTAGTAAGTTCGTTTGTAGCACCAATCACATCCCCAGTAATTCCACCAAAACTACGAGTAGATATGCCAAGCAGAAACAAGGTCAAAGCAACTGTAACTCCAAGCATCAACAATCCAGTCGTCTCACCAATCAAGGCTACAGGGATAAGCATGATGATAAAGGCAGCTGCCAATTTTCTCTTGTCTTTCATCAGATGGACAAAAGGAGAGTTTGAGCCTGAGGCAGCAGAATTTCCCAAACTAGCCATAAGAACCATCGAGAATTTGGCTAAAATTTCGCTAATCAGAATTGCCTTAAACAAATCAAACCCACTAGTAAGAGATATGGTAATTATCAGACCAATCAGATACAAAACAAGTCCAACAATTCCAGCTGAACCAGTTGACAGATCTTTCATTGCTTGAATTTTCTTTTCTTTTGAACCTTTTACCATCAGTCCGTCTGCAAAATCAGCTAAACCATCAGCATGATGAATTCCAGTAACTATTGCAATAGATGCAACAACTAACAAGCTAACAAGTAGTGGATCTAAAAAGAAAGATAAACCAAAACCAAATGATCCAACTAAAAGTCCAATTGCGATTCCAACAATAGGAAAGACATACATGTATTTTGCAATGTTTTCCAAAGTTGCATTTGATGATGGGAATATAGTCAAAAAAGAAAAGACAGATCCAATTTCCTTAAGCATGAATCCACCATCCAATAAATGTCAAAACAGTTACAATTGGAACAATTACAATTCCAAAGAATAGAACCGAAGTTAATTTCATAATAGATATTGCAGAATGTACATGTTCTTTTGTAAGAGTTCGCTCACCATTACCCAATTTGTAATGATTCACTTTTTCAAATTTTGTGCCAAGTGCTCCTGCTAATGCAGCCATAGGGTATCCTGCATTTGGACTTTCAGTTTTTTTGCCATCACGAATCATTGTCTTGTAAGATTCCTTCCAGTTATTTTGCAAAATAGCAGCTGAAATGATCATTATCAGTCCAGTAAGCCTTGATGGAATATAGTTTAGTATGGTATCACAAGTGGCTGCAAACCATCCAAGGTTTTTGAAAATTTCAGTTTTGTATCCTATCATTGAATCAGCGGTATTGATTATCCTGTACACAAATGCTCCAGGTAATCCAAAAATTGCATAATAAAACAAAGGTCCAGTTATCCCATCCACAGTATTCTCACTCACGCTCTCAAGCACACCTGAAATTACATGATTTTTGTCCAAATTCGAAGTATTTCGCTTTACAATCATAGATAGATTATCTCGGGCAGAATCCAAATTATTCATCTCAAGGGATTCTACTACGGCCAGTGCATAACGTTCCATACCTTTGATTGCAATAGTTGTCTTTAGTAGTAAAGCACCCATCAATACTGAAACTACCAATGTTATCCAATCTGTAGAGATTAACGAAATTCCAAGATCCAAAATTAAGAGTAGTGAGACAACAATACCAATAGGAATTGTAACTACAAAAATTCCACCCATTTTTTCAAGTTTTTGATTTTGATTCTGTCCAAGTGGAGTAAGTTTAGCAATTAATCCACCAATCCAAGCAGTTGGATGATATCTATTTTTAGGATCTCCAAATGCTAGATCAAGAACCAAAGCAAATCCCACAATTATCAAAGATTCTAAAATCATTTTATCATCCTCTCAATAGATTTAATGTCTAAACTATTTTCTACGATTCTTGCTAGTTTGTCTATCTCTTTATCAATTTTTGAAATATTCTTTTTTGTCCAAGCTATTTGTTTTGCTTTAACATTAAGTGAATCCTCTTCGGGGAGATTCATTTTCATCATAGGGATGGTTCCAATAATAGGAATTTTAGTAAGTTGCTTTATTTTTCTAAATCCAGGCTTTAGTACATCAATATCTCCTCTAAATTTATTTAATACAAATCCTTTGACTAATTTTTTGTATTTGCTTTCAATTAGGTCCATAGTTCCAACTAAACTTGCAAATGATCCACCTCGATCAATATCTGAAACCAAAAGTACCGATGCATTAGCTTTTTGAGCAATTTGCATATTTGCAATATCATATTTTTGTAAATTAATTTCAGCTGGAGAGCCTGCACCTTCTAAAATCACTAGATCATAATTTTTTTTGAGTTTTGATAATGAATCAGTAGCTGCTCGAATTCCTTTAGACTTTACAAATTTAGAATAGTAATCTTTTGCGTGCATTTTCTTGTAATATTTTCCATTGAGGTAAACTGCACTATAGTAATTTCCCAAAGGTTTGAGCATTATTGGATTCAAATCAGGCTCAATAGGGCATTTGGCAGCAATAGCTTGAATTGCTTGGGCACGAGAAATCTCAAAATCAGGCGTCGAATAGCCAAAATTAGACATGTTTTGAGATTTGAACGGGGCTACAAGGTATCCCTTTTGTTCAAAAATTCTGCATAGCGCTGCAACCAATGTTGATTTTCCAGCACCAGAAGATGTGCCCTGAATCATCAAAGGTTTCATGCAATAGCCTCCATAGCATTTACAAGTTTTCGATTGTCCTTATGAGATTTTACTGCAATTCGAATATAGTGATTGTTTAATCCACGAAAGTTTTTACAGTCACGAATCAATATTTTGTGTTTCAATAATTTTTTTTGAATTTTTGTAGAGTCGTCTTTTGTTCTTATTAAAATAAAATTTGTTGAAGAGTCATGACATTCAAAACCAGAGATTTTTGCAATTTTCTTTTTTAGAAAGTTTGATTCTTTTTCAATAATTGATTTAGATTTTGTAAGATGAGATTTGTTTTTAAGAGCTAGTATTCCTGCCTCCTGAGCTAGCGCATTAACACTCCAAGGAATTTTTATTTTTTTCAAAATATCAATTGTTGTTTTGGAACCAATTCCATATCCAATTCTAATTCCTGCTAATCCAAAAGATTTTGTTAATGATCTTAAAACAAAGAGATTATCATATTTTTTTACTAAATTTATTACAGATTGATTTGATTCTGGTACCAATTCAATAAAACATTCATCAACAAAAACAAAACTAGATTTATTTTTTGCAGCAGAAATAATTTTTGTGAGTTGGTTTTTTGATAAAATAGTTCCAGTAGGATTATTTGGATTACATACAAAAACACATCCATTTTTAGGAATCTGAGAAATAAAAGAATCTACATCTTCAGAAAGATTCATTGTTTTAAAAAAAATAAATTTGCAGTCAGCAAGTTTTGATGCAGATTCGTATTCGCTAAAAGTTGGAGTTGGGATTAAAACACGTTTTTTATGCAAAAATGCAGTAGAAAAATTATAGAGAATTTCAATTGCGCCATTGCCTACAACTATCTGAGAATCAGATAACCCAGTGTATTTCTTGAGACTAGAGAGTAAACTAAGTGAATCTGTATCAGGATAGTGTTCCATTTCATGTAATCTTTTCTTCATAGCAGATTTTACAGAGCGAGGCATTCCAGCGGGGCTGGTATTTGAGCTAAAGTCTAAAACATCAATCTGTTGATTTCCTCCAGAAAACCTTCCCCCATGAGAAACGGGATGATGTTTAGCAATGCTTGATTTTGCCCTTATTTTCACATTACAAAATAGGAGCAGGCGATATAGTATCTTTTGGTAATTTGAATAACGATTATTAATTGAAGCCGATCAATGGTTTAATCATGGAGAAGAAAAGAGTTGCAATTATAGGAGTTACAGGTTCTGTAGGACAAGAATTTGTACAATCTTTGAATAATCACCCATGGTTCGAAGTAACCCAAATCGCAGCTTCTGAACGCTCTGCAGGTAAAAATTATCTTGACGCCATAAGAAATGAAGGCGGAATTATCATGTGGGATGTAGGTGGCGAAATCCCAGATTATATCAAAGAAATGACTGTAAAAAGCATTGATGAACTTGACACATCACAATTAGATCTAATATTTTCAGCAGTAGAATCCCAAGCTGCAAGAGACATTGAAACCAAAATGGCAGCAGAACTACCAGTAGTTTCAACTAGTTCTGCATACAGATACGAAGAAGATGTTCCAATTCTCATCCCAGGTGTAAATGATGAGCAAGCCGAATTAATTGAGACTCAAAAGAAGAATCGTAACTGGAAAGGATTTGTTGCACCACTACCAAACTGTACAACTACAGGCTTAGCAATTACATTAAAACCACTACTTGAAAAATATGGTGCAAAAAAGGTCATGATGACTTCAATGCAAGCAATTTCTGGAGGCGGTAAATCTGGAGTATCTGCAATGGGAATTACAGATAACATTTTGCCATACATTCCAAAAGAAGAAGGCAAAGTTAGACTAGAAACAAGAAAGATTCTTGGAAAACTTGTTGATGGTAAAATTGAAGATGCAGACATTAAAGTTAGTTGTACTTGTACTAGAGTTCCAGTAATTGACGGACATACTGAATCAGTATTTGTAGAAACATCCGAGGATATTGATCCATCAAAAGCCAAAGAACTCTATAATGATTATAACAAAGATATTTCGGTTCAAGGATTACCATCAGCTCCTAAAGAATACTATGCATTCCATGAAGATCCAACAAGACCTCAACCAAGGATGGAAAGAGAAGTTGGTGGAGGAATGACTACAACAATTGGTAGAGTTGAAAAAGAAGAATTGTTTGATAAAGGACTCAAGTACATGTTGTTCTCTCATAACAAAAAAATGGGTTCAGCAAAAGGCGCAGTATTATTAGCTGAAATGTTATACAAAAAAGGTAAGATCTAGATTTTTCTTGCAATTTTTTCAATAATAACTTTATAAGAACCAGAAATCTAGAACGACTCAGGTGTTTTAGACGGCAAAAGTAGACGATCTAGATCTTCAGATATTATCAGAATTATCAAATGATGCATCAATTTCAGTTCCACGCTTATCAAAAAAAATCAATGTGAATTCTTCAGTAGTATATTCAAGAATTAAGAGATTAGTAAAAAGAAAATTAATTGAGCGATTTACAATTGTTGTAAATGATGCTGAACTTGGATACAATGTGAAAGCATTAACTGGAATCAACATGGATACAAAAAAACGCGATCACATTATTGAAGAATTGTTCAAAATTGATGGAGTGAGAGAGGTAGCAGAGGTTACCGGTAGATTTGATATTCTTGTTACAATGTATTCAAAATCATTAGATCAGATGCACAAAATGGTCTCAGAAAGAATTGGAAGGATTGATGGTGTTCAGTCCTCAGAATCATTTATTGAGATGAAATCACGTGCCAAAGCAATGCCATATATGCCATCAAAGGATAGTGACTAGTATTGCAAAAACAAAAGACAGAATCCAGAGTTGCAGTATATTACGAGCTAACAAAGCCAAAAATTTGGTATTTACTGGTATTTACCGCATTTGGAGCCGCTTTAACAGCATCCAATATTTACGGAATTGAGATCGCACCTTCCACATGGGCACTCATGCTATTTTCAGTTGCCGCAGGTTCTGCTGCAGCTAACACTTTGACAAATTATCATGATAGAGATATCGATGCAATTATGGAGAGAACAAAAGGAAGACCACTCCCATCAAAGAGAATCTATCCTGCAGTTAAAGCACGTAATTTTGGATTAGCATTAGCTGGAATTTCATTAGTGTTAGCATTTGGAATTTCATTTACAACTACATTAGAACAAGGTCTATGGGCTACTGCTTTCATAGCATTTGGATTGCTTAACAACATTCTTGTGTACTCTTATGCATTAAAACGAAATTCAAGAACTAACATAATTTTAGGAGGATTATGTGGTGGTTCACCACCAATGATTGGATGGGTGGCAGTTACAATGTCAGATTTATGGACTATGGGACTTGCAATGGCAGGACTTGTATTCATTTGGATTCCAATGCACATTTGGGCATTGACACTTCACTTCAAAGACGATTACAATAAAGTAAACGTTCCAATGTTAACAGCCGTTCAATCAGAGAAAACATCTGCAAGAGCAATAGCAGGTTCAACTGTTGTTATGGTATTATTTTCAATAGCACCATTTTTCATTACAACACAATCTGGAGAAGAAATGGTAGGCGGAGTTTACCTCTGGACTGCAATTGCATCAGGCATTTTGATGGTTGCATTATCAATTTGGGTAATAGTAAAGCCTATGGAAAAAGCATCATGGACTTTGTTTAAATTTTCTAGTCCATATTTGGCAGTGTTGTTTATTGCATTAATGGTAGACTCTGCTCTATAAGATACTGCTATTTTCATCTAAACTGTTAAGTTCTTTTGTAATTGTGGTATGTTTTTCAACTAATTCTTCAAGTTCTTTTTGGACACCAGGAGAATTCCAGTTTGATGAAATCAAAGAGGTTAATTTTGCAACAATGCTCCATTGAACATTATTTTGCTCATCAATTAATTCAAGAAATCGTTTACCTTTCTCATCATCATTCATAATTGTGAAAAAATGAATCAGTGATAAAAATCTGTAGTAGGTAATAGTATAATTTCAAAGTTTTATTAGTAAATTATCAATATTTCAGATATGCAATGTAGTATTTCAGAATGCAAAGCAAAAGCAATCCAGACGGTTCAGATCAGTTTTAGAGAAACAAGGAATCTTTGCAAAGAACATTTGGAGTTATTTCAAAATAAGGACAAGGAACACACAATCAACTTTACAAAAGCCTCAAAATTCAAATGAGACAATTTGAATATTTTCAAATTTCAGAATTATTGAAAGATTTAACATCTACTATTTTCAAAATACCATATGGCTGCTAAGAAAAAAACCACAGCAAAGAAGAAACCAGTCAAAAAAACGACTTCAAAGCCAAAATCGACAAAAACTAAAGCAACAAAGCCAAAATCAACCACAAAAGCATCTACAAAAAAACCAGAATTTGAGAAAGCTTGGAGAGAATACAATTCTGCATTAAATGGGTGGAAAGAATCTTTGGCACAATGGCAAAAGGCTACAAATGAAACTCTAATGACATATCATGATGCATGTCAAAAAGCTGTAGAATCAGACGCAGAATTATTAAAAAAAGTTAGTTCAAGTTGGGAAAATACTTGGGAAGAAATTGGTCCGGAATACATCAAACAACAAACAAAGATGATTGAGAATATTTTCAAAGAAACCAACATTGAATCGATTAAGAAATTCAATGAACAGTGGGAAAAATTCCTTAAAACATCAGGAGATGACTCTATCACGGCTTACCAAGAAGCAATAAAGAGATTCAATCAAGCCTGGCAATCAGGTCAAATGTAGTTTTAAAAACAACTATTTTTTCATTTTTCCTATTCGGAAAACTTTGCAATTACAAGTTGAACATTCACCCTTTACTGCAGGACGTCCATTTTTCATAATTGTTTCTTGAGGATTTTTTATTTTTCTTTTTGTTTTACATTTAACACAATAAGCCTCTATAGAGGAAGAAGTTTCTATAGAAATTTCAGTGGAAGGTTGTCCAAGTTTTTTCTCAATATCATCTAGTTTTTTATTTTGTTTTTGTAATGTTTGAATAATTTCATGTTCAAGATCAGCTGCTTCCAATTTTTCAATTTCTTTTTCTAGCTCATGTACTCTTGAAATTTGTTCTTGTGTAGCTTCATCAGTCGGATGCAGTTTTGAAATTAATTCATTTTCTAATTCATCAATTTGTTCTTCTATATCATTAAATTCAGAATATTCTTCAACAACAGGCTCAACTTCAGGCTCAGATGTTATTTCAGGAACAGGTTTCTCAGATAATTTGGATTCTAATTCATCAATTTGTTTTTGTAGTTCATCTAATTGCTCAAATTGTTCAAAAGTTGCCTCTTCCTCTTGTTCTGGTTCCTCTGTAACAGGTTCTGGAGCTAAATCAAGTTCTTGTGGAAGTTCTTCTGCGGATTCCTTTGGTAATGAACCTCTAGGACTTGGTGGTGTTGGTTCTGGTTTAGATTCTAATTCTTGGATTTGTTTCTCTAATTGTTCTAGTCTTG